>Ga0102948_1000105_pt1 | contig 30006 bp, 28 predicted proteins | sample SalPonA_A_H2O_MG_FD_78211 | JGI IMG/M metagenome (GOLD analysis project Ga0102948, IMG submission 78211) | Water microbial communities from South San Francisco under conditions of wetland restoration - Salt Pond MetaG R2A_A_H2O_MG | ecosystem: Environmental > Aquatic > Non-marine Saline and... | reverse complement strand
CTATTGCAACCGTAACAGGTGATAGGCTTGGTAGTGCTGTGGAGCTTGTTGTTAATGGTACTTCTAACAGCGTAGTTATAAACGTATCTGCGAAAATACTTGTAAATCATTCTCAAGATATTGTTGTTACGTCAACTAGCGGTATTTACACGCAACTTAATATAAAGATTACTTCAAATAGCAATGAAACTTTCGCTATTGAGCTGCAACGAACAAGTAACACTGGAGAAGGCACAGAAATTGCTTTTGAAATTACTGATCTAAGTACAGATAGCGTTACACTAACAAGTAGCCACTCAATTAGTGGAACAACCCATACGCATACTACTTACCCAGGGACAAATCACACCGCCACAGGTGGCTCAACGCATACCATAAGAACTGACGGTGTTTTGGTTGCGTCTGGTTATAACTCATCAAACTGGGATACAGCTTACGGATGGGGCAACCATGCTAGTGCAGGTTACTTGACAAGTCTACCAAGCCATAGCCATAGTAACTACACGCCATACTCTACTTCAGGGTCTTATCCTTACTTTGCAACTGGCAACTGGATAAGAATGCCCGGAGATGGCTTAGGTATATTGCCATATTCTAATGGTAATAGTTATGTTGGCACTAGCAGTTGGAGATTCGGTCAAGGTTGGATAAATTCTCTAAATGGCGGCACGCCTTGGACTTCGGCTAATGACGGCTCAGGCTCAGGCCTAGACGCAGATACTGTAGACGGTATACAAGGTGGGTCTCTTTTACGCTCTGATGCTACTGACTATAAAACTGGTGTTTTATATATGCGAGATGATATAGTAGTAGAAACTGGTTATCGCAATCGCGGAGTTTTTGGTAGTTATGATTCTACTAAAACTCAACACATATGGTCTATGGGTACTGCGTATCGTAACCATGTATCAGGCACTAACTTTGGTAACCTATATGGATTAGCATACAAGCATACGAATAATGGTACAGGCGGTACGATGGCAGGAGGACACCAAATGGTATGGTGTCAAAATGGTAGTCCCAAAGCTGCTATGGGTACTGGTATCTGGACTTCTGGCTCTGTTTACGGAGCAGCTTTCTATTATAACTCCGATAGAGCGTTCAAAGAAAATATTGAACCACTTACTGACTCTATAGAAACTATTAGTAAGCTTCAGGGTGTAAGGTATACTCTTAAATCTACCCAAAGAGCTTCTATAGGCTTTATCGCTCAAGATGTAGAAGAGGTGCTCCCTGAATTTGTGGAAGGCGAAGAGGGCGAGAAGAAAGTAAACTATGCTCAAATGGTTGCTTTATTCGCTGAAGCAATAAAAGAGCAGCAGAAACAAATTAATGAACTAAAGCAAGAAATAGAGTTATTGAAAAAATAATAGTATGGACATGTCAAGATACTACTACCTTTCTGGAATGCCGAGAAGCGGGTCTACCCTTCTTGGCTCCCTTTTAGCACAACATACAGATGTGTATGTATCTAGTACTAGCCCTCTAAATAGGATTATGCATGGTCTTTATCAAACTCTACAAGATAACGCGCCCAGAGGTATATGGGATATAGATGCAGTAAATTCTAGAATATTTAAATATATGTTTGAAGGCTGGTATGAGCCTATAAAGCAAAAATACATTTTTGATAAAAGTCGTGGTTGGGGCTTTAACATACAAGCGGTAAAAGCATTTATACAAGAAAATCCAAAGGTATTAATTACTTATAGAGATATTCCAAGTATTATAACTTCTTTTATCGTACTGATAGAACAAGACCCTAAAAATCATGTAGATATTGAGTTGTATAAAAGAAATAAGCCTATAAACACAGAAACAAGAGCTGAGTATATTTGGGAATGTTTTAAAGATTATGGGTATTTGAGCACTCTTACAGCTATGCAAGAGTTTCAAGACGATATACATATCGTACATTATGATAGTTTAGTTAGTAACCCTGCACAAACCATGAAAGATGTATGGAACTTTTTAGAAATCGAAGCCCCTGAGCATACCTTTACAGAGGTTCAGACCTACTTGGAGGTTCCTGATGAAAAGTGGGGCATAGAAAATTTACATGTTATTCGTCCTAATATAGAAAAGATCTCTAAAAATCCTATGGAGGTATTAGGGCAAGAGTTATACGAAAAATACTCAGAGTATAACTTAATATAGGTAATACAATGGCATCGCTAGCGAATGGCTCATCTATGCTCGTAAGATACGGGCCTGGCGGGGACGGAAACCGGCCTGAAAGACTTAGGTGGATGATAATTTATAATAGTAGTGGAAGTACTATGTTTATACCAGAAAATAGTGCTGCAGAAAGAAGTGCAATGTGGAGCTATTTTCCTTATAGGTATAATCCTGATCCTGCCTACGGAGTAACATCTACTAAAAAACTATATAATAATGTAGCGCAGATAGGTAATGGCCCTTGCTGGAATAATAGCTCTAACAGTGCAAACTATAAGACTCCGGGCGGGTGTCCTTCAGGTTATACAGATGAAGGAGTTGCGAATTTTAATAATCTTCGCCCTAACTACGAAAATGGAAGAACTGGAGTAAATCATGGAGATGGTGCTTGGATGTTTTATTTTGACAAAGACTACGGGTGTTCGGGCACTACTTATATGAAAGCATCTATTAGATATTGCACCAAAACAGCTGCCGCAAATGGATATGTATCTTAGGAGAAAATAATGTTACAAAAAACAGTGGAAGAAATACTTACATTTCGTGATTCAAATAATAAAGCTCTTATCTTATTAGTAAACGAAGGTTGTGCAGGTTGTGCATCTTGGGAAGCTTTATTAGAGAATGCAAATTTACCTGTAGATATATTTAAGCTAGTAGTTACTCCTGAGAGCCTACCTCTGATGGCTCCTCCAGTTGTCCCTTCGGTAATAGCGTTAGAAAATGGATACAGAGTATGGGAGGCTCTAGGTGCATTAGACAGTATAGAACCTTTTCAAGCTATGGTAAATAGTTGGATGCTAGGAGAAATAGACGTAAATACTATTTCTGGAACCGAATCTTTAATCTCTATCTAAAGGAACTTATAAATGTTTCGAAGAAAAAACAAACTCTGTGTAGAGTTTATATCTAATTGCGGGCCTCTACCTTTTGAGCCCGCTCCCGCTTCTCACCATATACCGCAGTGGTTTAAAAATCAGAATTCACATATGGCAAAGGAGTCAAAGACTCATGTATGGTTAAAGGATACTATAAAAACCTCTTTTTCTCCAACAGTTAAAAAATGTGTGCCTTTTCGTGAATCTATGACTGCCGGATATATTATACCGTTTCCGTATGATATTGCCGTAAAGTGTATAGTAGACGAGAATAGTGGAGAAGCTGTCGTAGGTGTACATATAGGAGTAACTTCCATAGGAGACATGACACCTATTGCATTTCATGACAAAGGACAAATATCAGAACATCCTTACTGGCAAGAAAAGTGGGCCCCTAATAAAGCGTATAAATTTAGCAACCCTTGGATCGTAAAGACCCCGCCTGGAGTTTCATGTATGTTTATGCATCCTCAACATCAGGGTATTTCAAAGTGGGAGGTACTATCTGGAGTTGTAGATACGGATGAATATAACTTAAATGTTTTATTACCGTCTTTATTAAAAGTTGTACCTGGAGATGAGTTTATAATTAAAGCAGGTACGCCTATGGTTCAGGTAGTGCCTTTTATAAGAGAAAAATGGACTCATTCAGTGTCTCATAATATAACTCCAGAACAAGATAGCTTTATATCAAAAGCAAAAATAAAAATAGAAGGCGCTCTAGGAGGAAATAGATACAGAAACTTATTTTGGACCAAAAAGGAGTATAAGTGAAGCAAGTAATAATAGTCGGAGGAGGTACTGCTGGATGGTTAACTGCATTATTTGCAAATAAACTACTTGCAGAGGTAGAAATCACAGTAATAGATAGTTCAGAAGTAGCTCCTATAGGCGTTGGAGAAGGGACTCTACCGCATTTTCTGTCAGTACTTGAAATGTTGGATATTCCTATGATGAAAGTCGTAGAGGAATGTGATGGTACTACTAAACATGGCATAAAATTTACTAACTGGCACGGGGACGATACTAGTTATTTTCACCTATTTATATCTGATAACGAAACCTGGACTAACCCATGTAATATAAGAGATAGTTATATACCTCTTAACTTTCTAGAAGCTCTTAATAGAGATATGAATATTTCTGAAACTTGCTTCCAACATATTTTGTGTAACGAAAATAAAAATCCTTTTGTACTAGATAAGCAGGACGGAGGCTTAAAAGTAGTAGATGACTTTGCCTTACATTTTAATGCTAAATTGCTAGGGGTTCTATTAAGGAAGATAGCTATATCGAGAGGCGTAAGAGTAGTAGACTCCGAAGTAACAAAAGTATCTGTAGAAGAAAATAAGGTCACTCAATTACAGGCAGGGAATCATACTTTTTCTCCTGATATAGTATACGACTGTACAGGACTTCATAAGGTAATTATATCTAAGTTAGATACTGAATGGAAAGCCTATTCAGATTTTCCTACTGTAAATACAGCTATACCCTTTGTTATAAACCACACAGATTCTGTGCTTCCTCCGTATACAGAATCAATTGCAATGAAGTATGGGTGGGTTTGGAAAATTCCCACGCAAGAAAGGTTTGGTTGTGGATATACATTTAATTCTACCTATTGCAGCGTAGAAGAAGCGAAAGAAGAAATATTACAGCAATTTCCAGAAGCAAAGATACCTGGTAGAGTTATTGAATTTTCTCCCGGTCATTATGTTGAGCCTTGGAAAGGCAATTGTATAGCTATAGGACTTTCTGCGGGCTTTATAGAACCTTTGGAAGCTACCTCTATATTTACAACTACACTTTCTATTATAGAGAGCATGATAATGCCAAATCTTCTATTTAGGCTGCATCCTACCTATATTAATTCCTTTAATAAAAAGTGGGTAGAGGTAACAGAGGAGATAAGAGATTTTGTATACTTGCACTATTTAACGGATAGAGCGGATACTCCATACTGGATAAACTTTTCTCAGTATAATGCTCCTAAAGGCCTTCGAGAAGATTTAGATAAGTGGAAAGATTACCCAATAGGTACGATAGATGTTCTTACACGTATATTTAACTTATCCTCATGGTATGAAGTCATGCAAGGGCTAAGAAAACTCGATACTGATGTCTATAAAGAATTATATCATAGCATGGTATATAATAAAAAATACGTTAGTAAAGTATTTGATGAAGACATAGAGTTCAAGAAAAACTACAGCCAGGAGTTCTTTTACAACAGTTATGTTAGAGAATAGCAGCAATAGGGAAAGAAAGCTAAAAATATGCGAGCAATGCCCTAGTTATAATAAAAATACTACCCAATGCTCTGAGTGTGGGTGTTTTATGTCTATGAAAGTTTTTTTAAAGGGAAATACGTGCCCTATTGGAAAGCATAAACTAGAGTAACGAAACTAAACCCCGCTATAGTACTTTAATTTATAGCACCTAAAAATAAATCTTGACTTTGAAAGTGGGAGTTGGTATACTTACATCATAAAGTATATCAACTCCCTTTCTTTTTGCGTACTTCGTACAAGTTTATAAGAATCTATTATTATGGCCAAATCAAAAGCAAGAATTCTCGCAGAACTTCTAGGTTCTGATCAAGTAATCGATGCTGAGTACTTAGAAGGGGGTTCAGTAGACCTCTCAACAGAGTCTATCAATGCATTATCAGACGTAGACACCTCCACTACTGCCCCTAGTAGCGGCGAAACTTTAACATGGAATGGCACTACATGGGTGCCAGGCAACTCCGTGCCAGATGGCGTAGTAGTCGATGGAGACTTTACTACATCGGGTTTCATGAAGACCGACGGCTCTGGTAACTACTCAGTAGATGCAAGCACCTATCTAACTTCATTTACAGAGACAGACCCCGTATTCACTGCTTCAGCTGCCTATAATATTACAACTACTCAAATCAGTAACTGGGATACAGCTTACTCTTGGGGTGATCACTCTTCAGCTGGGTATGTAACTTCTTCGCCATCAGAAACCTCTTTGACGAATGTAGTGCTACAAACTTTAAATAACCCTAATTTTTATGGGGATAGTCTTACTGACCGTTTCGGAGCCTCAACAGCAATAGGAGAAACTTATACAGTTGTTGGAGCCCCGTGGGAATACGAAAGCTCCTCTATTAGCCAATCAGGTAAAGTATATGTCTTTAATACTGATACAGGCGAGTTAGTACACACCTTGGGCAGTCCCAACGCAGCAACTGGCGACTACTTTGGGTACTCAGTAGCAATAGATGGCAATCTTGCGATAGTTGGTGCTTATCAAGAAGATTTTGAAGGAGAGTCAAACAGTGGAAGAGCGTATATATTTGATCTTACTACTGGAAGTCTATTACATACACTAGATAATCCGAATGCTTATAACACTAGACTTGGGGATCTATTTGGCAGTTCCGTATCCATATCAGGTAATTATGCAATAGTTGGTGCTTATGGTGAAGATGATGCCGATGGTAACCAATCAGGAAAAGCATACATATTTGATGTTACTACTGGAAGTCTACTACATACACTAGATAATCCGAACCCTGTAGAGTCTTCTGCTTATGATAACTTTGGCAATTCAGTAGACATTAAAGGCTCTCTAGCTATTGTGGCGGCGAATCAAGAATCTGTTGATAAAGGCTCTGGTATGCGAGGCTATAATGGAATATACTCATCGGATACATTAATAGCAGCTACACCTTATATACGGACAGAAGCAACAGGATACGAGTTTATCACTACTTCCGCGTCTGAAGGAAGTGTCTCAGAAATAGCTTATATTACTCCAGGTAATACTAACATGGCTGAGATTGTAGGCCTAGATACAGGTAGTGATGATGACTATTGGGATGTAGCTCCTCCTTGGAGTACTACATATTTAGGGGCAAGCTTTACTTCTGTATACTATGGAAGCAATGGGTACTTAACTTTTGGAGCAGGCTCCTATGAATACTCAGACTTCCTAGGCGGCATTCCTATTCCAAAAATACTTTTATTTGCCAACGATAATAAGTGTAACGGCTTGTGGGCTCAAACTACAGGTACGGCCCCGAATAGAGTCCATAGAGTTGTTATCAAACTATGGTGGGATGCTTACAATAATTATAATGATTCAGACCCTTCCCTATGGCAAGAGTTAAGATTTTATGAGTCAAATCCTGCAAAAATAGATTTCTACACTTCTAGAGTTCCCAGCGGTACAATTATAGAGTACAATGCGGGGATAGCGTATATATTTAATGCTGAAACAGGAGCTCTTCTACATACCTTACAGAATCCTAGCCAAGGCTCTACCGAGGGGGACCGATTCGGTAATAGTGTGGCAATCTCAGATACTTACGCTGTAGTAGGCGCGTCTAGAGATGAATCTAACTCTGGCGCTGCGTATATTTTTAACTCCGTAACTGGGCAGCTATTGCATACTGTCAAAAGTAATACGAGCAGTAATGTAGGATATGATGTAGCTTTGAATAGTACTCATGCTATTATTTCAGCGTTCCCTCAGTTTGTACACATAGTAGACCTAGAGACTGGAGTAATTACTCAAACAATAAATAATCCTACAGGCTCTATTTATGATAATTATGGGTACTCATTATCCTGCCATAATAACAAGGTTATTATAGGAGCTTATGGAGATGGAAGCTCTTTAGAAAATAAGGCCTATATAGTAGATATAGAAATAGATTCTCAAAAATTTAAGGGTGAGGTAAATGCAGAGCTTTTATCAATCAAAGATAGTGTATTAATAGATCAAAATAGGAACCTATTAAATATTGCTACTATAAACGGGTCTGATACTGCTAACTGGGATGCCGCATATAGTTGGGGCAACCACGAAGGTAAATACCTAACTTTAGGGGAGGACTATAGGTTTACGCCAGGTAGTGCAACTTTAATTGCCACTTTTGATAATCCTAATAAAGAACTTACACCTGCAGGAGATAGGTTTGGAAACACTGTACTAGTTTCAGAAAAATATATTGTCTCTAGTGCCGCTTATGAGAATGTATTAAGCGCTAAATGGGGCGGGGTCGTTTATGTTTTTGACAAAGCATCTGGATCCTTATTACATCAGATTAGTAATCCTAATAATTACTTTTCACCCTATCAAGAGTATTTTGGAAGTTATATGGACCTATTAGGCGATACTCTTGTTGTAGGATCCCCTCTAGAAGATAACGCGTCAGGTTCTCAGTCTGGAGTTGCTTACGTATTCGATCTAACTACAGGTAATTTAACTCTAACTATTGAAAATCCTAACGCTGCAGGTACTGTTGAGAGTGATTATTTTGGCCAGGATGTAGCTCTTGCAGAAGGTTATATTATTGTTGGAGCCGCTCGAGAAGACGGTCTTGGTTCAAGCTCAGGAGTAGTCTATGTATTTAATAGTGTTACAGGTGCGTTAGTACATACTCTGTTAAACCCAAATATCTATGGAGACGCTGGCGGAGATAATTTCGGAAACAGGATATCAGCAGACGGAAATTATGTTATTATATCAGCCAGTAGCGAAGATACAGCTACACAACTTAGTACTGGTGCGGTCTATATATTTGATATTCCCTCTGGCACTTTAATACATTCTATACCTAATCCTAATGAAAATACTACTTCTAGTGATATGTTTGGAAATAGTGTAAAACTTAAGGGCGACTATGCAATTGTTGGGGCCTACTCAACATCACTAAACAATTATACATATGCGGGTAAGGCTTATATTTTCAATGTATTAACAGGTTCTTTACTATATACTTTAGAAAATCCAAACCCTTACGGAACTCCTGCTAGTGATAGGTTTGGAAGCTCTGTTGATATTAATGAGGATTATGCACTAGTAGGCACATATCTAGAAGATCCTGAAGGTATCTCAGATGCAGGAGTAGTACATGTTTTCAGTACTAAATCTGGAAAGCTGATAACTACTGTAAATAGCTCTAATCTTGGTACTAGCTATTACTTTGGGTATAGTGTGGCGGTGTATAACGATACTTTAATAGTAGGCGCATATAACGATGCTACAGATGGCTCTGCAGGCTCGGGTAAAACGTACCAGTTTACCTTGTCTCTTCCTAAGTACAATATTTTAGGGCTTATTGGAGACCAAACTAACTGGGATACAGCATTCTCTTGGGGGGATCACTCTACACAAGGGTATCTAACTTCAGAAACAGATACGCTACAGACCGTAACATCTCGGGGTAATTCAACCACTAATCTTATTGTTGCTGAAAACGGAATTAGAATAGGTACTGGAGATCATAATACAGATGGTCGTGCTTCACTTACTTTTGGGGAGGGTGCTCCTACTTCTGATTCTATGTATATTGAATATGATGGTGAAAACTTAAGTGGTGACGATAACGCTATTATTTTAGGTTCTAGCAAAGATGGTGTAGGCGATGTATTTAGTGTTACTTACGGGGGTTCAGTTAAAGTAGGGAGTAATTCAGTATTCCACGATGGCTATCATCCCAACGCAGACAAGTGGACGACAGCTAGAACACTAAGCTTAACAGGAGATGTTACTGGCTCTGTATCTTGGGACGGTTCTGGTAATGCTTCTTTATCTACTACTGTAGGGGACAACAGCCACAATCACACAAGCTTGACTGGCGTCACCTCTATTGCTTTTGCAGCAGAGGCTACTGACGCAATGTCCATTAGTAGGACCGTTAACGGTACCGGCACTTACTTTGACTTTAACTTGACAGATGACAACAATAATGACTGGTGGCGTTGGAGATTTACACCTAGTGGCTCTACCGTATACGATGCAATGACGCTCAAGCCGGTATCAAACGGTAATGCAGATTTGACTGTATCAGGCTCGGTATATGCGGATTCGTTTGATGCTACATCACAGGTTCGTATAGGCTCTGAAGTAATCCTTAAAGAATCCGCTGACCGTGCTGATTTGCTTGAGATTACCTCTACTACGTCTGGTTGGGGCGGTCTTCAGATTCGTAATAGCTCTAACGAAGGCCGTTGGTCGTTCATGACTGACGGTGTAAGCGCGGGTATTTATGATGATGAAAATGGCGACTGGCATATTCAGATGACTGAAAATAGCGGGGTCGCCCTATCTCATAACGGACTAAATAAAATTGCCACCACATCAACGGGTGCTACTGTTTTCGGGTTACTAACAGCAACCACTAAATCATTTACAATCGACCACCCAACTAAAGAAGGCTATAAATTACGATACGGATCTTTGGAAGGTCCAGAGAACGGTGTATATGTACGTGGTAGATTGAAAGGTGATAACACTATTGAATTGCCCGAGTACTGGAAAGAGTTAGTTCACGAAGATTCTATCACTGTTGAACTAACTGCTATCGGTAAGAAACAAGAACTATGGGTCGTTGACTTCGATAACGAAACTGTTACTGTAGATTCGGATGCGGAAGAGATTAACTGCTTCTACATAGTTTATAGCGAGCGTAAAGATGTTGATAAACTTGTAACGGAGTTTGAAGAATAATGGGTATTGGTTACGGAAGAGGGGGTAAGGCTAGAGATGGACTTACTCCTGAAAAAGCTGCGCCATCCGCTTGGGCGATAAAAATAGCGTATCCTGGATCGCGTAGTGGTCTTTATTGGGTTGTAAACCCTAATGTAAACTCTGGAAATCCGTTCCAAGTATATTGCGATATGGAAACTGCTGGAGGTGGTTGGCAATTGATTATGCAAAATACTACTCTTGGTGGCACAGAACTAGGATCTAGCAATTGGGGGCTATTTAATCAAACTAATCCTCCAACGGCTAACGCTAGAGCTTCTGTTACAGACTCTTATTCTATTATATCTTGGGCAGATAGTTTTAAAAACCCTTCTAAATCTTTTTGTTATATGATTGAAGGGTATGAAAGAAGAACATTCGGGGGAGTTTGGAAAGCTAATGACCCTAGTTATAGTTTTACTCAAACAGTAAACAGTGCTACTAATATAACATTATTAGAAGGTTTTAGTGACTTATCTTACAATAATAGCGGTATAGAGGCTAGGATGCCTTGGAGGTCTGGAAGCGGTTCCGGGTATTTAACTACTTCAGTGTCCGCTACGTCTTCTTGGTGGGGTACTTTAATTGAAGGTAATGTCCCAGGAGGTTACTCACCTGCTCCTTATATAAGTGCTGGCGTAACAGGGGCAGGCTCAACATCACAAAACCCTAACGTAATTTGGTATTGGATGAGAGGTTGTGAATTATGAGTTTAGGTCATGGTGTAAAAATATCTAAAATGAATTCGGTCGTATTTGTTGCTGATGCGTATGACCCTATGTCGAATTTTCTAAATCGATCTAGTTCGAATATTCTACCAGACCCCTACTATTGGTCAATAGGAACTGGCTCTAGTTCTGGTTATGGTGCAAACGGTTCTGCTTCTGAACAAAGTAGAGATCACAGAACCGATCCGTTCGGCGGAACTGGTATAACTTGGCGTTCAACTCCAGACTCAACTTCTGGCGCAGATGGCGGTTGGGATAGTTCTTATTATGCCATCGACAAGAGTTATACTTATCGTTGGTCTACATATATAAGAAGGCATACTGCTGCGACTGGCGGTAATTTTTATTTGGGCATGAATCCTGCGCCCATAAGAAACGACAATGATGCGCTTCAAGGTAATCCATATTTTACATATCCAGCAATCTCTTTGTTAACACAAGATCAATGGTATTTGGTTGTTGGGCATTGCTTTTTTGAAGGTTACACAGGAGGGAGACACCCAGACTCTGGATGGTATGAGATACAATCCGACGGCTCGGTTAAAAAAATAGGCGATAAAAGTTACGGAAACCTTGGAACCCAAGACGTGCGTTGGCCAAGTAGTACAACTAGCTCTATGCACCGTTCATATCATTACTATACAACTGATACATCTTCTGGTATTGAGTGGGCATATCCTCGTTTAGATAAATGTGACGGAACAGAACCTTCTATCAAAGAGCTATGCTCTATGGGTCCAGGAAAGTTTTATAATAGGGTTAAGCATCGGTCTGGCTCTAATAAGTCTACTTCGGCATCTCCTTCATTCTCTACGCTAGGCGGTGCTAAGACTTGGGTTTTCGATTCCGTGAACGAGTGGTTTGATGGCGGAAATGCTATGTTAAGAACCCTTAATACTTATGCTACTTTTGAAGCTTGGATATACCCAGCTGCTACAGAGGTGACTTCTGGGGACAGGGGAACTATCATTCGTCTTAATACAAGTTCAGGTTCAGGTTCTACATACGTATCTTGGAATAAAGATACTCGAAAAATAAGTTCGTACTGGTACGGAACTTCTCCTGAGGGCTATCACGAACCTGGACCTGCGCTTAACCGAGAAGAGTGGCATCACGTTGCTGTTGTTTGGGATGGTACCAATCACCATCATTATATTAATGGTGTAAGGTATTCTGTCTCTGGAGTAACTGGACCAGGCACTGCAGCTGATAATGTAGAGATTGGTATGGAAGGTACTACTAGACAATTCGCTGGCGGTATTTCTATGGTAAGAATTTACGATGCTGCGTTAACAGAACTAGAAATAAAGGCTAACTTCGACGCTACAAGAGGGAGGTACGGAAAATGATTTATAAATTAGAACAATCTTATCTGGCTCCAGCAGACGAAGCTGGAATGAAATTTATATGTATGCAAACTGAGGGACTGTATTTCCTAGCTCAAGCGGAATCGTTACCCGTAGGGTTTGAATCAGAAGCAGAGTACCCAGACTCTCAACTAGCTGAATTGTATGCTGCTCCAGAGTACAGACAACCAGGAGGTATAGATTAATGTCAGCAATTACAGGCAGAAGAGGCCTGGGCCTCTATAAAAATGGCTGCGGGGAATACGGTACAAATGAAAACTTTACGTATACTCAGTGGTATACCGGGGATGGAGTATCAGGGGATGGTTGTTTTTTAATTAATTTTGATACTACATCTGGGTGGCAAAGCAATGAGTTTGTCCCTGTAGATACTTCGAAGTATTACTACCACTCTGTATCCGTAAAAACCTACGCAAGATCTGGTACTACAAATAGGCTTTCCGGAGGCCATATTGGATTCGCTTGCTACGATAAGTATAAAAACTTTATTGACTTGCGTAACTGTGGAGATATAGGCAATACTACACTAACTCGACCTGCTAACCCAGGGGATACGAAGATTTATATTGCAAGTGCGAGTAACTGGTACACTGGCGCAGATGTAACAAATTATACTTACTACTTTCGGCAGATATTATTTTTTCCGGCAACTCACCCTGACTACGGCCAACCTTGGAAGTATACTAGGTTTAACGGTATGCGCTATAAATCTCTTGTACAAACGGCACAGGGAGATTGGGAAATGACCCTTGAAAATGGTACTATGCCAGACTACGGGTACCCTATGCCTGCAGGCACTCCTATTTCACGAGGCGTTGCGGGAGGTTCATATAACTACTGCCACGGAGCGCCTAACTATCCTGATAATGAGTGGGTAACATATACAACCGGAGCATTTACCGGTGAGAATAGAAATTCAAGCACTCCTTTTCGGTATGCTACAGCTTATATAAGATTTTTAAATCTCACAAATTATAATATTCGTAGCGACTCGGGGCGACCCCGCCCTAGACCTATGTTCGATAATATTATGTTAGTACAGGCAAAACCTCCCTCAACACAAGTGTCGGAAACTTATAAACCAATCAAATCACATTTCTTTAATAGGAGCAAACTAAAATGGGTACGGGGACAGAACCGCAAAATACACAAATCGAAGTAAGTATGGTAGAGGAGCCTTCTACAGGGCTTACTCACTATTTTTTAACTGATCACGAAGAGCTGGATCCGAACGGCGAACCTGTAATGGTAGAACTTACTGCTACAGAGTACGCCACTATATTACAAGACCTAGAAAAATAATTCTTGACTTGTCACGTTTTACAAACTATAATATAGCAAATAGGGGCTTTAGGTAGCCCCAAGCACGGATATATAAAATGGCAGACTCAGATAAAAATATATTAATTACTCCAAACACGGGAAGTACCACTAATGACCCTAAAATAGAATTTACAGGGTCTGATAATAATACTGTGACTCTATCTACGTTGTCGGACGGCACGCTATCTGTTAATGGAAGTGCGGGGCAATTGTTTAGCATATCAGATGACCTTACAGGAACTATATTTTCTGTAAACGATGTTTCTGGTATCCCCTCTATCGAGGTAGACGATACCGGCGAAGTTCGTTTAGCAGAATTTAGTGGTAACGTTCTCATTGGTACTGCTACAGATAACGGTGCAAAGTTACAAGTATCTGGCGATTTGAATATAACTGGATCATATCTAGTTACGGCTAACGGTACCGCTTCTACGGGCGGCGCCATCGCTATACAGCAGGTTACCTCGGAGGGCTGGACGGGCATATTCGCCGACTTTGAGCCTTATGCAGGCTGGGGTATATGGCACGATAACCCCAACAACCGTATAATAATTACCTCAGAAAACTCATCTAATAACTTGGGTTCTGCCTCTGTACCAAGCCGATACTCTGGAAATAGGACAGCGTACTATAAGATGATCTTTAGTCAGACTAACGGCGACCTACAAATAGGCGGTAGCTTATCAGCATCTGGGGCCGTAACCGCCTACGCTTCTGACAAGCGACTAAAAGAAAATTTTAAACCTATAGAATCTCCTATAGAAAAAATAAAAGCGCTTAACGGACTATATTTCGACTGGAAAGAAGACAAGATTGACGAACTTGGCTTTAGGCCGCGTATTAGAAAGCATGAAGTTGGCCTTATCGCCCAAGAGGTGCAAGCAGTACTGCCACAAGCTGTGACCTTGGCTCCGTTCGATACTGAAGTTAAGCAGACTAAAGTAACTCCCGGTGACAAAAATTCTGACGTAGTCGAAGAGCTTGTAAGTAGGAGCGGCGAAAACTACTTAACAGTAAACTATGAAAAAGTTGTGCCACTATTAGTAGAGGCTATAAAATTTCAACAACAAGAGATAGATGACCTCAAATCTATCGTAAGCAATTTAATGGATAAATAGCGTGACAATAAAAAAGGGAGCAATTAGCTCCCTTTCTTTTACCTACTCAGCAGTAGGCTCTTCGTCTTGCTTTTTAACTTCCTCTCGTAAAGCATTCAAAAAGCCATTCTCTGCCATAGTAATTTGATCTACTCGTGCACGAGCTGTTTGACTTTGTTGCTGCAAGTCTTGAATCTGTTGCAAGCAGTATTTCGCACCTTCTGACAGGTCCGCTACTATGTAGGTCTTGTCATCTAGAGTAATGGTAGGTTGTTCTTGAGTTTGTACTGAATCAGTCATTTTAAGTCCTTAAAATTAAAAAATATCTTGCCAGTTGCCTGTAGTACTCGCACGAGCATACTCGGTGGCACGGTTTTCAAAAAAGTTAGTATGCTCTACAGCATTTACCATATAATCAATCCAAGGAAGTGGATTATCTTCACTATGGAAAATTTTCTTCATTCCTAACCCTAGTAGTCTGCGATCAGCAATGTATCGAATGTAATCTTTTACCTCTTTCGCAGTTAAGTCAGGTACTTCTGCGTTTTCAAAGCAAAGATCAATAAAAGCATCTTCAAGTTCTACAGTGCGCTCTGCTGCACAGTATACTTCATACTTTAACTCATCTGTCCACAGTTCAGGATTTTCTTGAATAAATGTACGGAATAATTGACTCATTCCTTCAACATGAAGGCTTTCGTCACGAATTGACCACGTTACAATCTGTCCCATACCCTTCATCAGATTGTGACGAGGGAAGTTGAGTAGAATAGCAAAAGAGCTAAACAACTGAACCCCTTCGGTAAAACCACTGTAGATAGCCATAGTTTTAGCAATATCTAGCTTAGTGCCCATACCAAAATCGCTTAAATACTCATGCTTATCCATCATAGCTTTATGCTTCATAAAGTCTTGATAAATATCTTCATCAAACCCTAAAGTCTCTAGAAGTAATGAGTATGCTTCCTGGTGTACTGCTTCCATTGATGCAAAAGCTGAAAGCATCATACGAATTTCAGGTTGCTTAAAGGTAGGCAAATAATGCTTTGCATACCCACAACATACGTCTACATCCGCTTGAGTAAAGAATGTAAACAAACTTGTTAGCAGTTTGCGATTAGCGGGTGTCAGCTTCTCACGATAGTCTTTCAAGTCATCAGCTAGCGGAACTTCGTCCGGTAGCCAATGCATATGCTGTTGATCTTTGTAGTGTTTAAAAGCCCACGGGTAATTGAAAGGCTTGTAATAATCACGTTCTTCTAATAAGTTACTCATTTATCCCTCACACATAACACAAGTATCTTCGGCTGCGTCAACTACCATCTGACGTAAAGCCGCGTCCGAAATGTTCTCAGCACGTTTATATGCTTCTGAACGTAAATAGTATAGAGTTTTCACTCCACGTTTCCATGCTAACATATGAGTAGCATGAAGTTCTTGTTTTGATACGTTAGCAGGGAAGAATACATTTAGAGATTGACTCTGACAAATGAATTCTTGACGATCTCCCGCCATATCTACAACCCAACGCTGATCAATCTCAACGCCTGTTTTAAATACATCCTTTGTATAATCGTCCAAAAACTCTAAGTGTTGCACAGAACCATTATTAGTAATAATAGATTTCCATACTTCATCGTTATCCAGTCCTAAGTCTCTTAGAATATCTTCAAGATACTCGTTTTTAAGGAGACTAGTCCCTGACTTAGTTTTCTGAACAAATGCATTAGCTCTATACGGCTCAATACTAGGACTAGTATTCCCACAAATAATAGAACTAGAAGCATTTGGAGCGATAGCCAAAAGATGGACATTACGAATGCCGTAACCTTCTGCATCTGGTGCTTCTCCACGCTCTTTTGCTAGTTGTTGTGTAGCTTTTACTGCCTCACTCTTAATGTGACGGAACATTTGAATATTACGTCCTTTTGCCACAATGCTCTCAAATGGAATACCATGTCTTTGTAGGTACGCATGGAAGCCCATAGCTCCAAGTCCGATTGACCTCTCACGTAAAGCACTAAATTTTGCTCTTTCAAGCGCGTCCGGCGCGTGTTGTATAAAATATTCCAATACATTGTCAAGCATTCGTACCAAATCCGGAATAAAGTTTTCATCTTTACTCCACATATCGTATTCTTCCAAGTTCACACTTGATAGGCAACATACCGCAGTACGATCAACATCTGTAGCCAGCGTAATTTCTGAACACAAGTTAGAGTGGTGAACTTTGAGACCCCGCTCTTGTTGGCATTGTGGCAATGCACGCTGTACAGTATCGCCAAACATAATGTATGGCTCTCCAGTTTCGACACGGTTTTGGATCAACTTAACCCAAAGCGCTTTAGCCGATACAGTTTTTACAACTTTCTTTGAATGTGGATCAATCAAGTCCCAATCATCCTTTGCGCCTTTATTTATAGTACAATTTTCTATAATTGCCATAAAAGCGTCTGGAATAACAACACCATGATGAAGGTTAGTAGACTTACGATTAATATCCCCTCCAGTAGGCTTTCGAACATCCAAAAACTCTTCAATCTCTGGATGAGATATATCCAAATATGCCGCATAGCTGCCCCGTCTTGTTACACCTTGAGAGAATGCTAGCATTTCTGCGTCAACTACTTTCAAGAAAGGAATTACTCCAGTACTCTCTGACCCCGCTGAGGTTTTAGATCCTACTGAACGAATACCGCCCCAAGAACCACCAATGCCACCACCAACAGAAGAAAGAAATGCATTCTCAGTGTAGTGACCAGTAATCCCCTCCCGGGAGTCATCCACGTAGTTAAGAAAACAACTAATAGGCAGACCACGAGAAGTACCGCCATTGCTAAGGATGGGAGTGGAGAACATAAACCACAATTTACTAGCATAGTCATATAATCTCTGTGCGTGAGCGTCGTCGTCTGCAAATGTTCGTGCTGCACGAGCAAATGCGTCTTGTGGTGATTTTTCACCGTCTACAAGATAACGATCTTGTAGCGTTTTAATGCTGAACTCGGATAAATACTTATCTCTATTGTAATCAATTTTCATTCAGTTTAGTCCGTATATCTTCCAGATTATCTGTGCCTATTGCATCATCGCAATATGTTATTAAATCCATCAACTCGTAGTTTTGAAGAATCTGTTCTGCGTGCTCATTCAGTGCTTGTATGTACTTATACTTGCTAGTTAGCGGTAGTACATCATACAGTGACATTGCATCGCCATACTCTTCAATGAGTTGCTGTGCTCTTTTTGGTCCGATACCAGGAACTCCTGGTACGTTATCCCCTTTATCGCCTGTGAGACATTTTAGCGAAATATATTGCTCAATGGGAACATCGTAGTGTTCATGCCAGTTATCTAGCGTGACTTCCTTCCTCGTCACATATGAGAACCTACTTACAGTTTCTTGAATCAATAAATCCCAGTCTCGGTCGCTTGATACAAGCCAGATGTTTTCTAGCCCGTATTCGTTTTTGTGTTTTACTAAGTGTGCCGCAATGTCGTCAGCCTCTACACCTTTGTATCGTAAAACTGTGTAGCCTTCCTCTGCTAATAAATCTAGAGAGGCTTGAAACTCTTCGAAGAACTCTTCAAACGCAATTCGCTCTTCTTCGGTTTGTTCCGCAAACTTATCTTTGCGGTTTTGCTTGTATTCAGGATGAATCTCTTTTCGATAAGACGAAGAACCCCAATCGGCTGTAATGATAACTCTTTTACAGCCATATGATTGGGCAAGTGATTCTACTGTCTTTTGGTAGTCAAATCGAAAATCCGTTCTACCTTGATGCTTCCAACGAAATGCTAAGTTAAGAGCATCAACTACAAGCGTTACATTTTGAGGTCTACTACTTAATGTATCATTAAAGCTAATTGCCACCTAAAAATTCCACCTGTTCTGATATTAACCAATCTTCTGCAACGCATACATAACAATTCAACTTACTAATATAGATAAACTCTGTTTTAGTAGGCTGTATTGCTGTAACTACAAATACCTTTGATCGGTTATATTTAAAAAATAACATTGGCTGCTGTCCGCCGCCATGTGCCTGTTGTACGATTTTATTCCACCAACGAATTAAGTTATTCGTTTTAGGGGCTGTAAACAATTTGTCATTTAAGGGGGACTCTTCATAGTTCTTTACTTCTATACAAAATAGATTCTTTTCGTTGGGAACATATAAATCACCCTTTAAATACTCAAGAGCACCGGAATTCGGTACTCTTTCAAATTGATAACCAGTTGCACTTCGTAGCATATCTCGTACTAGATATTCTCCACGAGCACCTTTTGCTCTGCTATCTACCATTATATTTCTAGTCTGCTTACGTTCTCATCCTTTAGGACTTCGATCTTAGCCAGCAATGGATGTTGCCATTGGTGACTGACTAGGTAACTGTTCAAATCTTCTTGCAAGAGAATTTCCACTAACTTCTCTTTACCTTGCTCGTCTAACACTGAGATAACTTCATCTAAGAACAGAATGTTAATTCTAGACTTAGATATGCTACTCATGAGTTTACGAATTGCAAGTAGAGTACTTGTGTTTACTCTTGCAAGTTCGCCAGAAGATAACGCTAAAATATCAACTACATTGCCGTTATCAGTAATCTGTACGTTTAACTTATCATTACTCACTATAAACTCTAGTGTGAAACGACCGTCAGATAACTCGGCAAGATAGTGATTTGTTAATTCTTCTAACTCTTTTACTAAGTTTTCTATTTTATATGCAAGCAATCCGTTTGTACTAAATGCTTTCTTTAATACTTCCAAGTTACTCGCAATTTCACTCTCAGCGTTCAGAAGTGCCGTAGCTTCTTCTAGTTGCTGTATAAACTCGTCAGTCTGTTCTTGAACTATCGAAAGTCGAGTATTATGTTTGGTACGCTCTTCGTTTTCTTTTGCAATCCTTTGTACTTCTGCTTTAGCCTCTGCTATGCGATTTTTGACCTCTCTGAAGCTCTCTTCGATCTCTCCTCGATCAAGAGCCACGCCGGGCAAGGAGTTGTCAATGGATCTGTAGAGCTCTTCCCACTCTCGCTGTCCTTTGAGTTTTGCTTCATATTCGGTGTTGTTCTTCTTAACTTCTTCAATCTCGTCTTGAAGTTTTTTCGCACGATCCCTAGCTTCCTGTATTTTGTTCGTCTCTGCATCAATCAGAGATTGCTTTAGTGCTTGGTCTATGGACTGCTCACAAGTGTGGCAATGTTGTCCAAGTTTTTCCATCTTTTCGATAATTTGCTTCGACCCCGCTACGGTTGTTCGAAGACCTCCAAGCTCAGATTGTAAATGATCGTAGGATAATGACTCAGTAGCCTCGATCTTGTTAACTTCATCAATATCAATCGTAGACAACAGCTTTTTGTATTGATTATTTTTTGAAATCTTTTTATTTTTTTCGGAAATATTTTCAAGTTCTACTGATAGTTGACGCAGAAGTTTCTCGTCATCTTCCGTGTCAATAGAAATATTTTCCAATGGCAGTACATTCGTATTGGTAAGTTTGTTATTTTGGAGCCATTTATCAATCGTATCAATCTTACCTTGAATGGAAGCTAAGTTCGTATTTACACGTTTACTTTCTTCCTTAAACAACTCAAACAATTTAACGTAGTTATCTAAATGTAACAAATCAATCAGAAACTTTTTTCGATTTGTGTCTGTTGCAGTTAGAAACTGTAGGCTAGTGTTTGGGTTCTGGTATACTAGCTGTGAAAACGTTTTAAAGTCAATGCCAATAATATCTTGCAGTGTCTTGTAAGTATTTGTAGCTGTGTGGCTACTGATATCTTCTCCGTCTTCTGTTAGTACTAGCTTGATACTCGATTTACGGTCGATGCTAACTTTGTAGGCTTTATCATCTTTTGTAAATTCTAACTCGATATTGTAGCCTTTCCCTAGGTAACGATTAGGTAAATCAGCTTTTTTAATACCTTTTGAGTTTTTGTTGTAAAGGGCTTCTTCAATAATCAAAGGTATGGAGGATTTCCCCATACCATTTGTACCAATGATCTGCGTTACAGGCTCAGAGGATAAGTCTAACTCATTGTCCGGCCCGTAGCTGAATATGTTACTCCATTTCAACTTTTGAAGCGTAATCATTGAAAGTTCCTATAATTTGTGGTATTCTGTCTTCGTTCAATTCAAGAATGTATGTTAGGTACTCTACTAGCTCTTCTTCTATCGTAGCATCTTTCTCAAGTACTAATGTAGCTTCGGAAGCTCGTTTTACAACTTTTTTATCTAACAAATCGCTATTTGAAATAGCTGCAAGTTCCTGAATATCGCCTTCAATCTCATAAATTGTGTGGTGAAACTGTGTAGGAATCATCTCTTCGGGCTTACGAACAGTCTTACGAATAAGCTGAGGTAAGTCAAATTCTTTCCAAGTCCACGACCAATCAGATTCATCAATTAGCAAAAACCCCGTTGTGACTTCATTACGATGAAACGAAGTAGTCATTGGAGACCCTGGGTAAACGATATTACGCTGTGTATTGCTATGAGCGTGTAAATCGCCTGCAAATACTACTTTGAATCTATCGAACCGTTCTAACTGAATCTCTGGTTTAACGTGAGGAGGTATCTCACCACGAACATGAGTGAATAAGCATTCACAGAAAAAGTTTTCTATTGCGTCTTTCTTGTGCAAATCCGCATAGGGAAGAATGCCAAAACCTAACTTTTCATCAACATAGCTTTCAGTGATAACTGTTACTAGCGGATTAATTTTGCTAGTCGCTTGTTTAAGTTGATCGAAGAAGGTATGGTTTTTCTTAGTAGCTTCGTGATTGCCGTCAAAGACAATAGTGGGCACAGTAACACCTGATACCCACTCAAAGTACAATTCAAGCTCTTCCATGTTGGGCAGACGATCAAATAGATCGCCGCCAACAATATGCAGACTAACGTCACCAGTTTCTTCAATAGCTTCAAGCTGTTGAAAGAACATACGATAACGATTCACAGCCCAGTCGCGAGGAACATTTTTCTGCCCTAGCTTAATGTGCCAGTCTGCTGTAAATAAAATCATATTAGAAGTCTACTTTGAATTCGTCTTCAATGCTCTCGTCAATCTCTTCGGCTTTAGATGCGCCGTTAATACGATCCAAGAGCTCTTTTTGTGCATCTGGAGTAGGACGAGGCATAACATCATCCATAGATTTCAGATTAGCAACTAGTGCCTGCTCTGAATCATCAAGTGCGCGAGGCTTACACTTCAATGCTTGTAATTGATACTCTACATTGTAAGTGTGTGGTCCGGTTTTTACTTTCTTGAAGCAAACATCCCAACCAGTTTCTGGATCAGTAGGATCGCCTAAGTCTTCTGCAGCGGTCAAAATTTGTTCCCACAACTTTTTCTTCAAGTTGATAACTTTTACCTCGCCATTATGAATGCACTGCATTGCATATGACCAGCCACATTTTAGATCGGGGTAGAAATCGCGAACCCAGTCTTTCTCCAGGTTGTTAAAGACTTCTTTGTTGCGGTCAAAAGATAAGCACTCCATAGGAATGTTTTTATCATTTTCACCTTTTACCCAATATACGTAACGAGCAAGAACATCTCCAACTAAACGTACTTTGTTGTCTCCGTCTGCGTAAGGGAATGTTACGATTGATGATTTTTGGGCTTCGCCTTTAACTTTATTGAATGAAATTGCCATACTAATTTTTCTCCTTAGTGACTTCTTCATATAGAAAGTAAACTATTGTACCCTCTAACCGAAGTAGTCTGTTTTCTTTGATTGTGGCCTCAGAGATTGGTGTTTCTAAGAGGTCTATAGTGGTTGTTTTGTTACTCAGATAGTCAGAGTATCTACGGTACGATGCAAGTGCAACATATTGTATGATCTCTTTGGTTGTATATTTATAAGCATTTTTTAGTAGATCATGAGGATTCACTAAAAAGCTAAGACCTGAGTAATCTTTGCTGTGATACTTATAAATAGGGTCAAACTTGTTCAGAGGCAAACGATCATTTACTAGCATATCTAGTATTCGAAAGATAGTGCCAACGCGGCCATCTGAATTTTTACAAATCTTCTTCCAACTGAACAACAACATATATTATACAGTAAATCCCAATTTTTGTCAAGAATTATTTTTGAGGAGTGGTGCTGTTACTTTTACAGCTGCTTGATCTCATAGCCCTGTTTCATGTAGTAACCCATTCTGTTAGATGCTTGCTTAGAAGCAGTCTTGCCTTTCAAATGTATATCAACTACGACGGGGCTGATTTTACCTTCGTGCTTTCTGATTACTCGGCCTATGAGCTGAGTCAAAAGAGGCTCGTTATTAATAGGAGTAGCGAGTATGAGACAACTAAGAGTATTAACAGAGATACCTTCCGCGAATATGCTCTGGGTGCCGCATAAAACGTTTTTTTCGCTTTTGTATAAGATTTCATCTAATAACTTTTCCCTTTCCGCGTGCTCTATGCCGCCTGTAACACATACGGCATTTTCACCTATCAGGTCGGCGCAGCCTTTTAAGAAAGTGACACGATCTGCCACCACAAGTACCTTGTGGCCTCGTGCCGCATATGCAGATGCTAACATAGCAACTGAGTGTGCGTATTCTTCATTTCGTACCAAAGCGTTTACACGCTTGGCCCAAGGAATGCTAGCGCCGTCCATAAATCTTACTTCTGACCTATAAGTGTGTATGGTAGGCGTTAGGAAGTTTTCTTTAGGGGGCTGAAACAGCTTAGACCCAAAGTAATCACGAAAAACTACGTGCTTTCCATCCTTCCTTTCAATAGTGCCAGATAGCCCTATCTTGTACCTACAGTAGTTAGTGTCGATAATTTTAGCAAATGTAGGGCTAGAAACGTGGTGCATCTCATCGAGGATAATAGTGCCGAAAAGATTCTTAATTTTATCAATATTGCGATAAAGTGTCTGAGTATTTCCGACAACTATTGGAGGCTCTACATTAAACTCACCTGACCCGATAATCCCAGGTTCAATTCCATACACTTTGCGTACTTCCTTAGCCCACTGGTTTCGTAGTGCAACGGTATGAGTTACAACCAACGTTTTTTGCCCTAATTTGCCCGCGATTGCCAACCCCGTGAAGGTTTTACCCCAAGATACCCAAGCATTAATAATGCAGTTTTCATCTAGAGCGTCATAGACCTCCTGTTGACTTTCCCGTAATTCAAACTTAAATTCAGGAAAGTCAACTGGCTTGGTAATGCGTTTATCAACTATTTCATAGTCGTCTGGAATTAGGTCTGTGCGTCCAACAGGTATCGAAACCAAATTACTACGAATCCTGATCATGTTTTTAATGATCTGTGGAGGATCGTTTGGACCCCGCGCAGGTATTGTATACGTTAGCTCTTTGGAGATAGCGTCCTTTAAATCTGCGTCTACTTCTAAGTAGATTCGGTTACTGATAACTGCTTTTTTCATTAGAATCCTAAGTCGGTCTTAGCTATGATATACTTTTTGACGAAGTCACTTCGCACAATATCCTTAATTTCAAAGTCAATCATGTCAAAGGCTTCCATTTCTGTTAGAACTTTCAAGAAGTCCAACAGCCCTTGTTTCTCACTGTGTTTTGTCAGGTCTGTCTGTCTAAAATCGCCACAGAAGATAACTCGACAATTTTCTCCCACTCGCGTAATAATAGAATCTAGCTCATGGAAGGACATATTCTGACATTCATCAATGATGATTACCGAGTCTTTTAGAGTTACCCCGCGAATAAATGAGGTAGTCATAAAATGAACTAGGCGTTTGGTTTTGAGAATTTCGTAAGCGTCTCCGCGTTGAAATAACTCTACAGCGATATCCTTATAAGGTTCTTCGTATACTGCTGCTTTGTCTTTATCTGAGCCGGGTAAAAAGCCCATATCACGTGTAGGTACTGCACTCCTTATGATTACTAATTGATCGTATAATCCTTTTGCCATATCATCAAATGCTAAGTAACATGAGATGTAGGTCTTGCCTGTCCCAGCGATGCCATGAAGAACTAAGTTCTTTTCACTTTCAAAGGCTCTGACCTGGTTAGCGGTTAAGGGTTCAATTTCGCAAAGTTCCATACTAGCGCCAGCTAGTGTTTTCTTTTTTCTTTTCATATACCTAAATTTTTCTGTGAGTATCAGGCTTTCTATCTACTGAAAACTCATATAACTTCCAAGGCAGTCCGTGGAAGTATAATACCCCCGCCCATTCCACGTCGGGATGTGGAGGGCGGGGAACTCGAAATGCAGTGTCTACACCCTGCACTGTAATTCTGGTAGCTACTTCTTTACGTTCTATTGCAGTAATCTTATGATATTTGAGTCTGCATTTAAGAGTTTTCTCGTAAATAAATAACTTACCAGAAGTATCAACATAAGGAGCATTGCCAGACTGCTTAGCTAAACCAACTATAGTACTAATTGATTTTTTGATTTCTAAAAGGTCTCGCATTGGAGTCTGCAATCTCCTTATGCCGATAGACTTTCCTGGCATATTTCGATCATCAAGTAAATAACCATCTACATATACTAGGCCATCTATGACTTCCCAGTTATCTGACGGAAGCAGATACACTGGAAAGTCAATTTTATCAATTTCTCTAAACGTCACTACCATATAGCTTCTCGAATTTGCCCATAGAGTAGTCTTCTCCTATTTCAAAATCACAACCGACGGGAGCACCGGGAATATTTACTCCGCGATCCATTTGAATAAAGTGTGCTAGTCTTTCAGAATACTCTTCTACTTCATCCTCTGGAACTTCTGCTAGAATCGAGTCGTGTACTAGTGCAAAGATGCGTGCTTTCTTTTTGTTTGCACGAATCCATGCTTCCATATCTATCGCACCAAGAAGGTTAATGTCAGATGCAGTAGACTGCACCAAGAAGTTAAGACCAGAACGAATACTATGGCTCTTGATTCCTTTGTCTGTAGAGGCAACATTTGGTAATCTCCGTTTACGGCCAAAGAAGCTATATACAAATCCATTCTGCTCGATAAACTTTTGGTTATCGTCAATCCACGCTTTGAGTTTGTGGAAAGTTTTGAAGTATTCGCTAATAACTTCTTGAGCCTCACCTTTGGTAAATAACTTACCAGAATCTTTAGTTACCTGCTCAGAAATCTTAGCAGGTCCAGCTCCGTACATAATACCGAATGTTACGGCTTTTGCAGCCTGACGCTTATCAGGATACAGGTCTACAACTTCTTCTACTGCGCAGGGCAGTTTAAATACTTTGTGAGCAATCGTACTGTGGAAGTTGCCTCCTGATCGGAATACTTCCATAAGAGCTTCATCTTTTGCAAGCACCGCAGCAACATATACTTCTGCGGTTGTTAAGTCCATTGCAACAATCTTATGTCCTGGAGCGGCCTTGATACATCCTTTTACGGCAGGATTGTCGCGAGGCAATTGTTGCATATTAAGTTTCCCGCTTGAAGAGAGACGGCCACTAGTAGTACCATGAAGATTAAATCCTGTGCGTAACCTAGAATCTTTATCAAGCTGTGGTATAATTTTATCGAGGTATGTGTTTTTAATTTTGGATTTCTGGCGTATATCCAGAATAAGTCCTGGTACGTCGGAGTCTTCTGAAAGTTCTTTGAGAACTTCTGCATCTGTTGATTCCGCGCCAGTTCCAGTTTTCTTACCAGTTGGCGAGAGACCCAAGTAATCAAACAAAAGACTACGAAGCTGCATAGTACTATTAGGATTAAAAGATTTTCCATTAATTTCTTCCCACTTACTAACTTTTGGATTTTCGTACAGCTTTGCAATCGCAACATCAATATCGTTCTGCATAGTCTCTTGAGCGTGTAATAGTCTCATGCGATTAAACGGTACGCCATTGTCCTGAATGTTGGTCAGGAACCGAGTGCCCGGGATTAGAATGTTCTCATATACCCAGCGCAAGTTTTTATTTTGTTTAATTTTTACAAACTTCTCGTAAATCAAGAAAGTACACAAGGCGTCCATCCCCGCGTAGAGTTTCATAATGTCAAATGGAATAAGATCCCATGTGAATTGCTCTTTCAAAATGCCATATTGTTTACGATAGTTCTGAATCCAATCATACATTGGCTTCTCATAGTCTCCGTAGGGAGTATACTGCATAGACAACTTTTTCAGGCCGTGAGTGCCTGGGTTCTCGTCAATTAAGTAGTGCAGAAGCATTGTGTCTTCAAAGCTAGGAAAACGGAAGTTAAAGTGATACTCGAAAAACGCCATATCGAATTTAGCATTATGGAATACTACCGTTTTCTTGTCAAATAATTCTTGTAATAGTGCTTCTGTCTCTTCGTCAAAGCACTCAGTGTTAATATATGCGCCTTTCTTATCGTCATATGCTAGGGAGATACCAAGCATATAGCCATCACGGGGATATAATCCTGTGGTTTCCGAGTCAAGAGCAATATAAGGTTTAGGAGCCTCAATCGCGCTTCTAATAAAGGCATTTGCTGTTGCTGTGTCTTCAATACCAAAAGCAATACTTTCATCAATCACCACGTCCTGTTTGTTATTGCAAATATAATCAATAATTGCAGCCTTGGCATTGTCCCAGGTCTTCTGTGCCTCCGGTTTAAAGGCAAGCATAGCAGGGTTAATAATTGGCAGATACTTCTCGTCTACTTTTTTACCCGCATACTCTGTGATAGAGTTTACGGTAGTATAAAACTTGAGAGGCTCGCTACCTACAACAATAATCCAGTCGTAATCATCAGTGTTAATTTGAATGTCTACGTCACGTTTTAATACTTTTTTCAGTGAAGCATCTGAAGTTAGCGAAAAGCGGTCAAACTCAAATGCATTGTCAAATTCACGTACAAAATCAGTTCTACTTGGTTTGGTTTCTATTAGAGCAACCTTTGGGCTCGTCATATGTACTCTCCTATGAGTATAATTGTTCTTTCAATCGTTTTACTTGCATATCGGACATTGCGCCCGCATCAGTTTCTTTGTTACCGTAGCGTATTCTACGGTGTTGTAGTCCCATTTCATCGCATAAGTTTGCGATAAGCTGGGCACCTTTGTCTCCGGCTTCGTCATTGTCGAGGAAGATATCAATGTGCTCAACCCCGCTCATTTGTAAGACTGATAACTTGTCTTCGGTTACGTTTTTTACTCCAAAGCAGCATACCGCATTAGTCAATCCTTTATCGTGTAAGTTAAGCATATCAAAGATGCCTTCTACTAGGATAACTGTACTATTAATCGGTTTAGCTACTGGGAATAAAGGCATTTTTACGCCCGTAGGGTAATTGAGATACTTAGGAGTACCGCCGCCTGTGTGCCTACCAATAAAGGCTACAATATCACCTGAAAGATCGCGTACAGGAAATACAAGACGGTTACTAAAAGCATTGCTTCCATCATCAGACTGTTCAGATACGAATGCCTCAAATTGGGCGTAGGTTTCTGGCTTAATATTTCTCCAATTGCCTTTATAAGGGCGGTACCCTTTAGGGAAAGGTAGTCCGACACTTTGCGCACGGACTGTTTGTATTTTTCTTTTAAGAAATTCACGTTTAAGTTGTAATGCATTTGGTTTCTGCCCGAAGTGTGTGTAGATGTTTCCCTTGAACTCGCAAGAGAAACAGTTAAAGATACCTGTGACCTGATCTACTCGCATACTTGGGTTTTTATCAGGGTGTGCAGGATTTAGGCACGAAATAACATAATCCGCGCCTTTAGGAATATATTGAATGTTTTTCTTTTTAAGTAATTCTTCAACTGTCATTCGTATCGCAACTTATATTCAATTTCAATTCTTAAAGATTCCATTCGTGTTACAGTCTCTAAGTCCATTAAGTGTCTATATCTACCTGCTTCATCGAGTACAGCGTCCGCACTTTCAAACTCATTCACGGCAAAATAATACTCTGCTTCTTCTAGCAGTGTGTTGATCCATACATTCATCGACCGATATCCTTTACATTGTCGCGAGAAATAACCTGGTAAGCGCCTTTGTTATACGCAGGGGCTACAGTAAAAGATTTAGAAATCTCGCGCTTGATCTCTGCGTCACGAGATACACTAGTATTAATAGATTTGATGTCAGCGGACGGATAGTTAGGCGTCTCGCGATAGTTAGAATATGTAGGCTTGTCTGCGCCACGAGTAACAGGACGATACTTGCTAGTGCTGCGCGATACTTTAGATTTGCGGCGACCAGAGTAGGTGTGAGACATTGAACCATGTACAATCATAAAAAAAACTCCCCTCATTCAAATATATACATATTATACATTAATGAGAGGAGTTTGTCAAGAACTATTTGCAGTTAGAGATCATCAATAGACTCGCCAGTCTTGTGGGATGACTCGTCACGTTCTTTTGGTGTCAATGCTGATTCAGGACCAATTCGTAACGATTCCCAATCTACCACTGAAGTGAAGTTGGTCATAGCTGCGTTACGCATTTTTACACAGTTAAAAGTAATACAATTATCTGAGTGATCCCAGGTTTCTAGTGCGAAGGCTGCGTCTGCAGCATCTAGAATTCCTTTTGCGAAGCGTGCTTCGCCGGTTGCATCAGTTTGGTAAGGAGAGAAGATAGGTACTTCATACTCCTGAGCCATAGACTTGAGTGCCTTACTTACTTCAATCTGTTCAGTCCAGTCATACTGTCCGCCTCGTGCGGGTTGGTTGGAACGGCGAACTTGGTTAATATAGTCCACAATGACAATACCGACATTCATCTGCTTGACTTTTTTGTCAAGCTCTGCTCTGATACGAGAGAGCGTGAGACCTGCATCATAAACTACGTCAACCTGTCTGTCTGGGAGAAGAACAGACTTGTTAGATAGATCATGATGCAGGCGCTCAAAGTCACGATGCTCGCGGTACTCTTTCATTAGTTCCTGACCATGCTGGAAGCGACCTGCCCACCAGCCAGCCACTTTTTCCCACTCCACAACTGAGAGATTTTTATTGCGGATTCGAGAAAAGG
>Ga0102948_1000101_pt1 | contig 30700 bp, 41 predicted proteins | sample SalPonA_A_H2O_MG_FD_78211 | JGI IMG/M metagenome (GOLD analysis project Ga0102948, IMG submission 78211) | Water microbial communities from South San Francisco under conditions of wetland restoration - Salt Pond MetaG R2A_A_H2O_MG | ecosystem: Environmental > Aquatic > Non-marine Saline and... | reverse complement strand
ATTTCCTTTTGAATCATATCTTTCAATAACAATCTTATGAGCTTTATCTTTGTTTTTCAAACGAACTAAAGCTTGTATCTCAGCATGCAAAAAGATTGCTCCGGGTCGTCCTGCCTTTTTGGCTAACTTAGTTTGATAAGGATGAGTCTTTTGATATGAGTTCTCACCTTGACTAAGTTTACGACCTTTCTTATCATAGATGGTAGCAATCAATTTGTACTGTTTGCGCATTGTTACTTAATAGATTCCTAGGATTTCATCTTCAGATACAAGAACAGATTTAACACCATCGACAGTTACAGGTAAACCTTTTGCCCAATTAAAAGCAACTTTATCACCTTTACGAACTGCTACAGTATCAACACCAACTTCAAGTACAATACCCGGTTTAGAACCAGTTTCAACATCGGTTGTTAAAATAAGACCACTTGCGGTTTTATTCTCAACTTTAGCTTCTGCTACTAGGACATAATTTTTAAGAGGTTTCATTTATCTCTCCAATTTAACGAGCAATCCATCTTATGTTGCCCACCTTTTAATCCGCACTCCTTGCAGGGTTTACCGAAGATCTTATCCCAGTTATCGGCATATGCTTTATCATTAGCACCAGCTCTGCGTTTAGAGCCTTTACCACCATTTTGAACTTGATCCCAGTTACCCATTAGCCCTGACCGCGGTACTTCTTATAAGAACGTTTCTTTGACTTACTCATAGAAGACATTTTTACATTATTACGTCCTTGAGAAGTTTTCTTACTGCTGTTAACACCGTGTGAAAGTACTACACCTTTGCCTACTTTAGCCATTATATAATCTCCTATAAATTAAAAAATGCTGACGATTTATGTTGTTAGGGTAGCGAATCCAACAAGCAATGGAGGTCAGCGCTCCAACACGCCTTAGGCTCTATAACAGAGTAACGGTCCTAAGTGCATGGTTCTGGTGGAGGGTGGTGGATTCGAACCACCGAAGCTTTCGCGTCAGATTTACAGTCTGATCCATTTGGCCGCTCTGGAAACCCTCCGAAATGGCGTCCCATGATGGATTCGAACCACCGTTTCCGCATTGAAGATGCGACGTCCTTGGCCTCCTAGACGAATGGGACTAATTTGGCTCCTCGAGCTGGACTCGAACCAGCGACCAATAGATTAACAGTCTACTGCTCTACCAACTGAGCTATCGAGGAATAATCTTTATATTATCTATATTATACTATTTTTAAAATTTGTCAACAGTTTATTTATCGATATGAAGAACGTTTCCATAACTTTGTCCGGGAGGACAGCAAAAGTTATAATCAAACAATTCATCTAAGGTAGCTGGACCACCTTTACGCTCCCACCATTGTTTGACATATTTATAGGATCTTTCGGCGACATGTTGTAAAACTTTTGCGCCAGGATCATGTACAGTTGAATTAAAATTAATGTTATGATTAAACAATGGGTGTATGTACACTACACCTAGACCATAAACCACATTTTCGATTGTAGGTTTAAATCTTTCATTGTTTTCGCTTCTAAGTATATATGGCATTTGTTCGAAGCGGATAGTTTCATCATCAAGAAAATAATAGTCGATAATTTTCTTTGCGTATCCGCGTTTTACAATATAACATTGTAGGCCATGATCCCAACCATTACGATGACGAGGATACATTACAGCCCAACCTTCGTGCATTACACATAATTGTAAAGCGTCCCATAAAGATCCAAACTTTTTAATGTAATCTTCGAAGTTAAAATTCCAGTGTTCTATAGTACTGAAATCACAGTCATCTTCAAAGAAGGCACCCATTTCTTCATCTGTATTTTCGTACCACCATTTGATACTTAATAGATGAGAAGTGGTCGCACCAAGTGGTAAAATTTTTAGAAGCTCAGGATCACCTACAACTTTAATACGACTATTTTCTAAACGTTCGTATTGAAGTATAGTAGGATTATCAATTCCAAGCTTCGCAAATTCGTCGATCATGTACTGTCTGCGTTCTCTACTTTCGCGTAAATTAACTACATAACAGTTTGGAAATCCTTTAATCTTTTTGTGCATTTAAATGTTCTTCTAAAAGGTCTTCAATACAAGAGATAGCAATATCTACTTCTTTCTGTGTAACACCGACTAGATCACCGGCGTAAATACCAATTACAATTTGATCGTAGATTTTTTCGTAATTGATTTTACCATCTACAAGTGGAAGATGGAATTTAGCTTTCATAATATCTAGTGCCAAGTTTGCTGCTTTTTCAGATAGTGTAGCCATGATATTTCTCCATTTGTTTATGGATCTATTCTATCAATAGCTACACTAAATGTCAACTACTTTTTTAAGTATTTAGCCATTCCATCAAAGTTTCAGGAGATGTTTCACCGTATGGATCTTCATCTGCGCCAGTGTTATTGATTCCTGGTTCTTGCCACCATTTTTCTACAACACCGTCATTAACTACTGCCATGTAACGCCATGAGCGTAGACCAAATCCTAGATGAGATTTATCAATGAGCATACCCATACCACGAGTAAATTCACCGTTGCCATCTGGGATTACTTTTACGTTTTCGATGTCTTGGTCCTTAGCCCATTTATTCATTACGAACGAGTCATTAACACTCATACAGTAAATTTCATCAACACCCATAGATTTAATAGCTTCATAATTGGCTTCAAATCCAGGTAGTTGATAGGTAGAACAAGTTGGTGTGAACGCACCAGGCAGACTGAATAGCACCACGCGCTTACCTTTAAAGTAGTCTGCTGCAGTTTTATCTTCCCAACGGAATGGATTTGGGCCACCAACACTTTCATCACGTACACGAGTTTTAAAAACTACTTCAGGTAGCTTAAATCCTTCAATCATATATTTTCCTCATTATATTGGTGATACATTTTTAGTATCATCTGCTTTACTTCGAGAGTACAATTCAATTTCACTAACTTTTGTTTTTCTGATACGGCCTCTGAACGGAGCCGCAAGATGATAACAAAAACTTGGAAATATTACAGTCATTCCAGTTTTTGGTTCTACAACTAATGGCGCAAATTGATTACCAAGTTCACCGGGCCAATTACGATTTGCGTTTGGTCTGGGATCTTGAATAATCAACTCACCGCCAAAGCCATCCACATCTACATAACGAACTATTGTAAATTGCGAATGGCCATGATTGTGAGTAGGAAGCCAATAACCAGAATCAGGTGTTGTTTCCCACTCGTTAATATCATATTCAAATGATTTTAAATTTTGATTGAAATACTTTTTAAGATAATCGTCGTATATAGTTTTATCATCACGACAATCGTCTTCCGTTATTTCAATATTCGTTTCCCACATAGCTCTAACTTAAGTTCTAACATATATTGATCTCTGCACATATCCTCAAGCGATTTAGTTAACACTGCGTAATCACTCAAGTTATCAACTACAGATGCAACAGCGTCACCTTCGCGTCGACCTTTAAATACACGCTTCATAGGTTTATTAGCAACCTTATCCATCATATCAAGAACTTCTAGTACTGTGAATCCGGTATTACTACCTAAGCATTCGTAAGGTGTATTAGTAGGACCGTTTTCTACGGCTTTTACAATGGCTGCAGCAAGATCAACAACATGAATATAATCGCGAATACAGGTACCATCGCGAGTATCGTAGTCAGTGCCGAAGACACTAATTTCATCAAGCTGGCCAGCAGCAACCATAGCAGCAACCCTAATAAGGTGAGTTGGAGCGCCGAGCTGACGGTTAAACCCATCAGTACCAGAAACATTAAAGAAGCGAAAAATAGTATAACCATTCGCTTTCTCCTTGATAATATCTTCAGCAGCTACCTTACTTTTCGCATAAGGTGAAGCCATTTCCCAAGCACTAGAAGTTGAAGCGAAAATAAAATTATCCGTCTGCACATTATCTAACATGTTTGCAGTACCCATAGCATTAACACGATAATACTCAGTGGGTTCTTTTAATGACTGTGGTACTACGCTACGTCCTGCTAAATGGACGACTGCATCATAAGAACCAGATACTGCGTTTGTATCTGTTACATCAATGGTCTCAAAGCTATCAACATAGTTAGAAACATCATTGTGCTCACCGTGGATATTAATATCCCATCCTTCGACATAGTGCCCTCGTTCTTTTAAGATTTTACAAACATGACTACCGATGTAGCCTGTAGCCCCCGTTACTAATACTTTCATATTTTACATTCCAAAATTGGTGCCCGTACTCGGAGTCGAACCGAGATGGCCGAAGCCGCAAAATTTTAAGTCTTGTGTGTATACCAATTCCACCATACGGGCCGCGTTATTTATATTAAGGAGTAATTATACCTGAAACTGATTGGCGATATGCTTTAACAACTTCAGGATGAGTTTCTGTGATAAACACTGGCTGTAGGATAATCATATCCTTTGGATCTTGCATACCTGTCATTGCAATACCATTAGCAAAACCCATACCTTGTTCATTTGCAGTTACTAGTCGAGGATCATTAAGGGATACACCTGTTTCATCTATTTTAACTAGCTTACCGACATACTCGCCGGATACTGCCATAACTGTTACCACATCATTAGTATTCATTTTATATCCTCAATTAAAATTTGTCAACTACCAAAGGTAATTATCTAGGTTATCGTTTATAAACTTTGCAACTTTCTTAGTTGAACTATTTCTAGTAAAATGATATTTCAATTTCCACCAATAGTAGTTCAATTCATTTTTAGGATTCATAGTACAAGCTACACACATTATAACTGGACTGTAACTTGTATATCCTCTACCAAACATTATGTTCCAAAAATTTGTCAACTCTTGTTTGGTATATCTTTTTTCAGTAAACTCTTCTTGAGTTTTAGATCGTTCGCTTTGATCCCATTGCATTCTCATCCAATTACCATCGTCTTTTTCTAATGGATCATCAATTGGATTAACACAGTTAAAATGCCAAGTTACGGGAAGATGAGACATAGACTTAACAAACTTATCTCGTTCTTCATCATTTACAAAGGTAATACCAACATATCTCATTGGAGATTCTTCGTGGCCTTGGCAGCTTGTAAATGTTAAGTAACCTTTTTTCCAAAGCGCTTTTACGACAGGTTCGATACCTGCTTCAACATTCATGCCACTCCAAAATTCAGTAGCATATGGACTAACATAATGACTTATATAATTTCCATCTTTATCTTTAACAGTATATGTCCTACCGTCTTCACCTAAACGTGTATTGTAACGGTGATAGAGACTATACTTATGTAATTCTTCTAACGAAGAAAATGTAGGAGCAGTATGCTGTAGGCTAATCTCAACGGGTTTAATTTCGCCCGGAATAACATATGCTGATGGTTCAATTATATTAAATGACATTATGAAATTGGCGTCCCCAGCAGGACTCGAACCTGCAACCACTCGCTTAGAAGGCGAGTGCTCTATCCATTGAGCTATGGAGACTTAAACTTTTAATAGTATTCTATTTGATTAAACCAGACGTATTTACTGTTAATCATGTTTTGAAATAATTTGTATGGTAAACTTACGATGTAAAGATAAATTGGCCAAAAGATTGCATTATAAATTAGAATTTCTAGCATTATTTATTTCCTAAATTTTACAGTACGCTCAATACCATTTTCATCAGTGTAAGTCATGATTGAGTGACTGTACGTTTGAATTTTTCTTTGTGTATATGTTTGTGGGCCATCACATCTTTTTTCGTATGTGTAGTCGACTATTACATCATGTGTTCTATTAGCGCCACGATCAGCTCCATACATTCCGCCAATCACTGCCCCTGCGGCGGCGCCTCCATCGTCGTTGGTAATACCCTTACCCAATAAACCTCCAACGATCATACCAAGGAGTGCGCCACCGCTCGCGTTTTCACTCCTGCGACGTTCATAGATGGGAACGGGAACGTCATAGCACATTCTACTAGAAGGGACGGAGATAGTTTCTTCAACATAGATATCCTCGACGTCTCCTATAATGGCCTGTTCTGCATATGTGTGGCCAGATAGTGCAGCAAGAGTGAGTGTGATTAGTAGCTTGTTCATAATGATATACTACAATATATTTTAGTTAATGTCAACAGTTTTTTTCAAAAATTCTTGAGAAAATATGTCCCACATAGCATTCTCAAGTTCATAAGCTTCCTTTTCCCAAGGAGCTTCATAGTAATCACCAGTATATTCTTCACCATGCCAAGTACTAGGCTTTAGATTAACGCCCATACAAAGCTCATTATTGATATACTGTTTAGCATGAACGAATTCATGAAATAAAGTTTTAATGATGGTATCTGTATCCATTTTAGGATTAACATAGATTGTTACATCTTCATCATCCACACAATAACCAGCACAATTATCTTCTTTATCGATAGAAGAATCAAACTCTATTTCAATGTTTTCGTTTATCTCAAGAAAATCAGTAGCGAATAGGACTACCCTATCCATTAGTTTTGTACTGATTTTCCTAGGTTTGCCATAGCAACAATAGAACATTGTTTTAAACGACACCCTGCAAAGCTAAAAAGAAATAACCAATTACTGCAGCTACGCCTAATGCAATTGCGAGCTTTATCAAAGCAAATATAATCTTAAAAATCGTTTTAACTCTTCTAAAGAAGTAACCAATTGCGCCAAAGGCTGGCTTACCACAACCAACGTGGTCTCCACAAACCCATACAGTTTTATTGCGATAGTATTGGCGTTTAGTATTGCCCGACAACCAATTACCAACTTGACGCTGTGATTTTTTAGATTCACCAAGAAATGCACCAGCAAGAGCTCGCTTGGATAAGCCAGCTTCAGACTTGCCAGATTTAACTTGAATATCAACCTGCTTCATATTAGGTTGAATATCTTTATATCCACATTTAGTACAAGTGCGTCGTGAGTAAGCCATAATGTAAGTTCCTATTTCAATTTACTTTTATATTCTACAATAGAATTAAAGTAATGTCAACAATTTTTATCAAATTGTTTGAAGATCGTCAGTGAACTGCTCTTTAGGAGTAGTCTTATTCCAGTACTTAACATCTTTTTCAGCTGATTTGATTTCCTTGGCAAGATCCTTAACCATCTCGTCAGTCAAGCTCATAATGTTAATACGAAGTAGACGCTCAGCATCATCATTAACAATAGGAATAAGTTCATCCATCATTTGGTTGACTACTTGCTTTTTCTTTTTGTTTTTGAATATGATCTTATCATCGAGTACTGCTTGAATGAAATTCATCTTAACATTTAACCAACGACTTTTTTCTTCAGCCTCTGCTTTACGAGCATCAATGCGCTGTTGAAGTACACCAAGTCGGTAATCACAGAAGTCTTTTACGAGTACTCGTTCATCAGTGTACTCACGTAGTCGGCCGTTAAAATCAATTACCGTAATGTTTTCACTAACAGGCTTACTTAGCTTAAACTTCGATACGATCTTGGCTTCATTCCAATTGGCAGACGTATTTTGTTTTAGTTTAACTTCAAAACGGAAACCAGATTTATCGCATTGATCTTCATAGGATACAATATCACCGCTATTTTCAAGATCGTCTAGTATTTTAACATAGCCTTCGCGATCAAAACCGTATGGTACTTCAGTGATAACCATAACAGTCTTGCTTTTCTTTTGGTACTTACCGCATACCGTGTATTTACCATCTTCAGCATTCTTAACGACCTTGCCTTTAAAATCAGGGAAGGTGATTGGAATTGGTTTTGCAATAGTACCCTTTTCAAGGTATTCAGAACATGCTTTAGCGAGGTCGACTGGATCTCGTGGAAGGATGTTTGTAGCAAAACCAGTTGCAATACCTTTAGTACCATTTGCAAGTGCTAGAGGGATTACAGGAAGATAGAAAGCAGGTGGTTCGTGCTCAGGATCTTCATGTGCTGGTGATAAATCTATATCACGAATGTACTTATCAAAGTTTTCACTTAGACGAGTATATACATAACGTGGTGCGCCAGCCTCTTGAACAAGTCGTGTACCAAATGAACCACGACCTTCAATGAGACATACATTGTTATTCCACGTAGCAGCCATAAGTTGTCCAGCACCAGCTGCTGAGCCTTCACCGTGGTTGTAGCCATAATCAGAAATAATACCAGCTACAGCTGATACTTTCTTAAAGTCTCGTTTAGAATTAATAATAGAACTATAAAGGTAGAACCTTTGAACAGGCTTCAAGCCATCGATCATATTTGGAATGGCACGACTTTCAACTGTATACATTGCGAAAGACTTCCACTCGTTAGCGGCTACTTTAGAGATTGGGTAGCCATTTGCAACATTTTTATTAGCCATAAATTGATCTAAACTCAGTTCGCTCATATTGTTTCCTTTATTGGAATTTGGTTAATACTACTATATCGAAAAGTTAATGTCAACACTTTTTTTAACCAAACATGAAATCTTTTCGAAGTTGACTGTCTTTGCCAAACATCATTTGAAAAATACCTGCATTGTCGACTGTTACATTGTCGTATACAGGACGATTAATGATAGCGTCGTATTCTTCTTCAGTCAATGAACCCAATCCTTTAATATAGCGATGTTTCCATCCAGCGTTAGTCGACTTGAATTCATTTGCTTCTTCGTATGTATAGAACCATTTTGTTTCTGATCCTTTGGTTGAGATCATGATAGGGGTACGAGTAATATTAACACGGCGTTCACTAAACAGACGTGGCCAGAATTTGTAGAAGAAAGCAAGTAGCAATGGGCTAATGTGTCCAATACCATCGTGGTCAGCATCGGTTAGTGTAGCAATATTTTGGTATGTCATATCGTCAACACTATCAGGGTCGTTAATATTCAAACCAAGTACAGCAATCAGCTCAGATAGTTCTTTGTTCTTGAGTACGTCAGCAGGTTTCATATCCCACGTGTTCATAATAACACCGCGTAGTGGGTAAGCACCAACCTTATTAGGATCACGTACTTTCAAAAGGAAGCCCATTGCTGAGTCACCCTCGACAATTTTAAGAGTAGCATCTTGCTTATTGGCCGCAATGTGTTTTGCTACTTTTACTTTTTGGAGTTTTTTCTGAGCGAGAGTTGCAGCTCTTTTATCTGCAGCAAGTTTCTTTGCAAGTTGAGCCTCGACGATTGGACCGATGATGTCTTCGCTTGACATAATTTTTCTTGCGATCTTATCAAACGCATCTGATTCGCATTCATTATAATGTTCCTTAACTGCAGTGATATTAGAAGTTAGACGTTCTTTTGTTTGTGAATCATATTTTGGATCTATAAATCCACGAGCAAAAGCTACGAATGTAAGACCTGATTTGATAGTCGACTTGCCAACTTCGATTTTATGCTTTTTCTTAATAAGAACGGCGAGCTCATCAACAATACTATTGACAATGAAATCGACATAAGTACCGCCCAAGCGAGTGTTAACACCATTAACGTAAGAAGTTGTTCTAAAGCCATCTTCAGATCCTGTAATGAAGTAGCTCAGATTATTTGTTTGAGAAGCAACAATGCTTTGATCTTTGTCGGTAACAAATAGTTGAGCATATTTTTTAATATTAGACTCTGCAACGCGCTTACCATTAAATTTGAATTTAATTTCAGGGAAAGCAATTTGCAAAGAAGTTAGACGATCTTGAACCAACTCAGCTGTATGTACATCACAAAGCGAGTCAACTCCAAGAAGTGAGTAATCAGGTGAAAACGAAACACGAGTACCATTACCTTCTTTAGCGGACATCACTACTTTAGTTTGATTAGCACCATCTTTACAAGTAACTTTAACCATGTTGCCGTTTTGCCAAGTCTGTCCAACAAACTGGCTTGACATAAAGTTCGTACAAGCAGAACCCACGCCGTTTGCACCAATTGTTGTACGTTCGTCATCGAAAGAAGTACCTGCATTTGTTTTAGTCCATGCAGCAACAGGACGAGGCATTTTATTACCGTCGGCATCTAATACTTCTTCTTGTGGAATGCCACGACCGTTATCTTCAATAGTAATTACTTCATCTTTAATAGTAACGCTGATTTGATTAGCATATTTAAAATTTGTACGAATAGCTTCGTCAATAGAGTTATCAATGATTTCATCAATCATTTTATTTAGAGCGGGTACATACTCAACCTTTTCCCACTTCCCCATAACAAAGCGCTCAACTGTTTCGCGAGCAGTAGAACCAAGATACATACCAGTACGCATACGAACGTGGTCACGAGCGCTTAGGATTTTAAAACTTTCTGCCATAATTACTCCATGGTGTAGAAATATTGAAAGTTGGATTGTACACTAACTTTCTGTACATGTCAACTGTTGATTGAACATTTATTTATCGAGCTGAATCTATGAAGTATTTTAAATCGTCAATTATTGCTTTCTGATTTTCGTACTCTTCAAAGCAAACATACCGTATCGTGGTGTCGTCATAACTGGGTTTATCCTCTGGAAGAACAATATCAAATCCGTTTCCTTCGTAACCAATGTCTTCTATAAAAAGAATACGGTTTTTGCCTAACTTTAAAAGCATCGCTGTTGTTTCATCGAATGTAAGATTGCGCATATTGCCTCCTTCATTTTGATAAATACTATCATATGAAAATAAAAATGTCAACAGGATTTTTCAAATGATTACAAATTATCTTTCACCAGTCGGATTTACAGCTCATGTATCTAGACTACCAAATGTCGAGTTTTTTGCTCAACGTGCTATTATACCCGGAGTAAACATTCAACAAGTAGAGCATCCATCTCCGATTCATCGTTTATACGAATATGGCGATAGGTTAAACTACAACGAATTAGATCTTTCCTTTATTGTAGATGAGGATATGAATAATTTCCTTGAAATGCTAACATGGATGGAAGGTATTGGTTCTCCAAGTAGTACAGATCAGTTTAAAAATCTTGAAGAAAGCAAAGACGGTATCAGATCAGATATTTCATTGGTCATAAATACTAGTAGCAAAAACGCAAACTTTCGCGTAACATTTTATGATTGCTTCCCAACCAGTTTGAGTCCAATCTCTTTGGATGTTACTTCATCTGATATAACATACCCAGAGTGTTCAGCTACTTTTACCTACAATTATTACAAGATCGAAAAACTCTAGTTGACACTTTAGCTATCTTATTATAGAATAGATTGGTATTTAATGTATAAGGATTTTGTTATGAGCACTGAAGATATCAATGAAATGTGGTCTGTTGACTCTAAAATTGATCAAACCAATCTATTACAAGAATCTAAAAAGATTCCTGAGCTACACAGTAAATATTACAATATGTACTATAAGGAAGCTTTGAAAGTTAAAAAGCTTCGTTACGATTACAAAGAACTAGAGCTTGCTAAGCGTGAATGGTTTGATGGATCTATGGCAGAAGAAGATCTAAAAGAGCGTGGATGGAAGCCGTTTCAGAAACGAGTAATGAAAAACGACATGGATAAATATATCATGGCAGATAAGGATATTATTAATCTAAGTCTTAAGATTGATTATCATTCCACACGCGCAAATTTCCTAGAAGATATTATTAAAACTATACACAGCCGAAACTTTGTTATCAAAAATATGATCGATATAATGAAATTCCAGGCCGGAGAATATTAATATAAAATGTCAGAAATAGTCCGAGTTGAACAAATCAATGCAGTGCATTTGAAAATTATTGCGGATTCAGGTGTTAAAATGGAGCTTGAGAATTACTTCAAGTTCCAACCTAACGGATATCAATTTAACCCTTCATATAAGAATAGAATTTGGGATGGTTGGATTCGTATTTTCTCAGCAATGAGACCCGCATTATATGTCGGATTATACCCTCGTCTTAAAAAATTCTGTGAAGAACGTGGTTATGTATTAGATGCGCCAGAGCATTTGATTCTTGGCGAAGAAGTTCCTGATGATTATGGATATCAGATTGCTAACGAAATTAATTGTAAATTCCAACCGCGTGATTATCAAAATCAATATATTGTTGATGCTATTCGCGACGGTCGTTCGTTGTCACTATCACCAACATCGTCTGGTAAATCGTTAATCATCTATCTTATTACACAACACTATTACAGGACGTATGGGCATAAAACACTTATCATTGTTCCAACAATATCTCTCGTGCACCAAATGGCTGGAGACTTTATCGACTACGGATGTGATGCAGATCTCATATATAAGATACAAGGCGGCATTGATAAAAACACAGATTGTCCAATCGTCGTATCAACATGGCAATCACTGATTAAACTTCCAAAGGAATGGTACCAAAAATTTAATGTAGTACTTGGAGACGAAGCTCACCAATTCCAAGCCAAATCACTTCAAAAGATTATGGAAGGTTTGGACGAATGTTATTATCGACATGGTTTTACTGGTACTCTAAAATCAGAAGAAAGTAAAACACATCGTTTGGTATTGGAAGGTTGCTTTGGGTCTGTGAGAAAACATATAAGTACTAAGGATCTTATTGACCAAGGTACTGTTGCTGATTTTAATATTAAAGCTATTGTACTTTCTCATAATCCAGAAGTTCGTAAGAATTTTAAAGATGCTCTAAAGAAAGTAAAAAGTTCATCTCAAAAATATCCGGCGGAGCGAGAGTTTCTTGTCAACAATCACAAAAGAAATATTTTTATTCGAAATCTTCTATGGTCTCTCAAGGATCAAAACAATCTTGTGTTGTTCGATCTAGTTGAAAAGCATGGTAAAATTTTGGAACCTATTTTAAGAAGAGACGATCGTCAACTTCATTTCATATATGGTGGAACAGATGGTGAAGAACGTGAGCGCATACGTCATCTAGTAGAAAATGATCCAATCAAACAACATGATATTCTTGCATCTTATGGTGTATTCTCTACTGGTGTTAACTTGAAACGTCTTGATAATGTAATCTTTGCATCTGGTTCTAAATCAGAAATTAAAGTTCTACAATCAATTGGTCGAGCATTACGTAAAGGTAATGGTGCTGATAAAGCTACGCTTTATGATATCGCAGACGATATTTCATCTGGATCATTTGAAAATTATACCTTGAAACACTTTAGAAAGCGTGTTGAGATATATGGACAAGAGCAATTTCAGATTAAGATATATACAGTAGAGATTTAATATTGTTTTCTTCGGATAAATCCATTATACACACTTCCAGAAAGGTGTCAACAAGTTTTTAAAAAAATTTTCAGTTGACACTATTCTCTTCATATGATATAAATTATTGATTGTAAAAAATAACAGTTGACATTTGCTCTATACTGTATTAGTATAGTAGTAGGTAAATTTACTTGGAGGCAGAAGAGAATGCTATGGCTAAACGTACGACACGTAACTATGTAAATAATAAGGATCTACTAGACGCACTCATCGAGTATCAAGCTGCATGCAAAGAAGCAGAAGATTCAGGTGATCCTAAACCACGTGTACCAGACTACATCGGTACTTGTATCTTTCAAATTGCTACTCGTCTAGCAACGAAACCAAACTTTTCTGGTTATTCATATAAAGAAGATATGATTTCAGATGGTATTGAAAACTGTCTACTATACATCAATAATTTCAATCCAGAAAAATCTCAAAACCCATTTGCTTACTTTACTCAAATTATTTGGTACGCATTCCTACGTCGTATTCAAAAAGAGAAAAAGCAAATGTACATTCGTTTTAAATCTTCGCAAGAACTATTATCTCTTGGTGAAACATATACAGGTGATGAAGATTTACAACTTCAATTAAATATTTCAGCAGATTATATGAATACATTTATTGAAGACTTTGAAGATAAACTTAACAAAGACAAAAAGAAAAATGAATCTGCGTCAGACGAAGAATAAGTGGTGGAGAATATGGGCTAAATCTCTTGGAGAAAAGGTTGGCGAAACTGATAAACAAGCAGACGCTGTAGCCCTTATAAGAACTTTTTGGTGGACTATACACGTAATAACATGCTTTATGATTATAATCCATAATGGAGCAAAATTGGGATGGTGGCTTAATTGAAAATAGCAATTGTAACTGATATGCATATTGGAGTTCGAGGAGACTCTAAGGTATTTGCAGATCATCAAGAAAAATTCTTTCGAGAGGTATTCTTTAAATATATCGATGAAAACGATATTAAAGTCGTAATGGATCTTGGTGACACATTTGATCGTCGTAAGTTTATTAACTTCGTTAGTCTTAAACGCGGTAAAGAATTCTTCTTCGATCAAATTGAAAAACGCGGTCTAGAATATCATGCGCTAGTTGGTAACCACTGTACTTACTACACTAACACCAACGAAGTAAACTCAATGAATCTACTTCTTGGTGAGTACAATAAATTCCATATCTACGAATCTGAACCAAAAGAGTTGACATTTGGATCAACAAAGATTATGATGTTACCTTGGATTGCAAAAGACAATGCTGAGTTGTGCTACGAAGCTATTCGTAACTCAGATGCTCATATTCTTATGGGGCACCTTGAAGTGCAAGGATTTGAAATGATGAAAGGTCAAGTTTGTACACATGGTATGAACAAAGACATCTTCAGTGGCTTTGAACAGGTTTACTCTGGTCACTTCCACCATCCTTCTTCATATGGTAATATTCGTTACCTTGGTTCCCCATATGAAATGACATGGACTGACTACGATGGCGACAGAGGCTTCTGGGTACTAGATACAGAAACTCGCGAACTAGAACGAGTACGTAATCCGCATCGTGTATTCCATAAAATTGAATATGACGATACTGATATGACTGTTGAAGATATTGCATGGTTGGAAACTGATAACCTAAAAGATACCTTTATTAAAGTCATTGTAAAGAATAGAACAAATCCATATATCTACGATCTATTCATCAACAAATTAACAGATGCTGGTGCTGCTGATGTAAAAGCAGTTGAGGATGCTCTAAATTTAGAGTCAGAAGGAGTTGATGATATATTAGATGAAACACAAGATACTAAGGATATTCTTTACAGTTATATCGATTCAATTGAAACTAACGTAGATAAATCTGGCATCAAACGTGTAGTTGATGAACTTTACAGTGAGGCTTCTAATATAGTATGAAGATTCTATTTAAAGAGTTGCGTTATAAAAACATTCTATCAACGGGTAATGCGTTTACGACTATTCAGTTAAACAAACGTACTACAACTCTTATTAGCGGTACTAATGGCGCGGGCAAATCAACAATGCTTGACGCCATTGTTTTTGCATTATACGGAAAACCATTTCGTAAAATCAACAAACCGCAACTCGTTAACTCTATTAACCAAAAAGAATTGTTGGTAGAAATTTCATTTCAGATCGGCAAAAGCGAATTTATGGTTAAACGTGGCATAAAACCAAATATATTTGAAATTTGGAAAAATGGTACACTGATTAACCAAGATGCTGCAGCGCGAGACTATCAAGCATATCTAGAACAAAACATTCTAAATATGAATTACAAATCTTTTAATCAGATCGTAATTCTTGGTAGTGCAACATATGTTCCTTTTATGGAATTGCCTGCACATGCTCGTCGTGAAATCATTGAAGACTTGTTGGACATTCAAGTATTTAGTACAATGAATACATTATTGAAAGAAAAGCTTTCATCCAACAAAGAATCTATTAATGAAAACAGTTATAGGATGGATCTAACTGAATCTAAATTGGATTCAGCAAAAGAGCATAACGCGTCCATTCGCAAGATTCGTGAAGATGAAGTAACTAAAATCAAAGAAAAGATGGCTGAACATATTGCAATTATTGAAACTGAAAAGAAAGCCATTGATGAAGTACAAGATAAGATTGCTGAACTAATTGAAACTATTTCTGATAAAGCTTCTATTCAAAAGAAACTTGATAAAGCAAATAGCATCAAACGCGATCTACAATCTACACTTCGTTCTTATAAAAAGGAACTTGGATTCTATCATGATCATGATAATTGCCCAACATGTAAACAAGGTATTGACCACGAGTTTAAAGAAAACATTGTATCTGAAAAGTCAGTTAAGATTAAAGAAGTTGAAGATGGTATTGCTCAAATAGAAATTAAGATCGGCGAATGCGAATCACGTCTTTCTGAAATTGATAAAGTGCAGGAAGAAATCAACGAACTTAATCTTACTGTAGGCGATCATCGTGCTCATATTAAAGTATCTAAAAATGCTCTAAATTCTTACAAAAATGATTTGACTGCAGCTGAGGAAGAAGTTGAAGCTGTTGATACTTCTAAACTACAAGAACTTGAAATCAAACTGAAAGAATACCAAGGCAATCAAGAAGATCTATTCAAATACAAAGAAGTGTTGGCTGTTGTATCTACTATGCTCAAAGATGGCGGTATTAAGAGTAAGATTATTCGTCAGTATATTCCTGTAATGAATAAGCTTATAAACAAATACCTTGCTGCATTTGATCTATTTGTAGACTTCCAAATTGATGAAAACTTTAATGAGGTAATCAAATCTCGTTTCCGTGATACATTCTCTTATTCATCTTTCTCAGAAGGTGAAAAGCTACGTATCACTCTATCAATCATGTTAGCTTGGCGTACAGTTGCAAAACTACGTAACTCTGTATCTACCAATCTACTTGTTCTTGACGAAACACTCGATGGCGCAATGGATGGAGTTGGTGTAGAAAATCTAATCGAAACACTACATAACTTGAATTCAGATGATAACATCTTCGTTATTAGCCACCGAGGCGACCAGTTTGGTGACAAGTTTGAAAGCCATGTACGATTCCACAAGGTCAAAAACTTTAGTGAAATTGCAGCTTAATGGTTTACAAATCAAGAATGCAAGTATATAATGGCAGTATGTCAGTAAAACAAGGATTCACATGTCTAATTTCTATACTTCTGTAGAACGCTTCGGCAATAACATTCTATGGCGCGGCTATGAAAATGGCCGCCGCTTTGAACGTAAAATCAAGTACATGCCAACAATGTTTGCACTAGATAGTAGTGCAGATAGTCAAAACGCAGAATTCCGTACTTTGCTTGGTGGTCGTCCTCTACGTCCTGTTAAAATGGATTCTATGCGTGATGCTAAAGAATGGATTGAAAAATGGAAAGACGTCAGCAACTATGAAATTGCTGGTAACACTAACTACGTAGCTCAGTTCATTCAGGAACACTACCCTGATGATATTCAATTTGATATTACTCAGATCAATATTGTATCATTCGACATCGAGGTTGATATTTCTGATGGTTATGCAGACATGAATACTGCAGACAAAGAAATCACTTCGATTGCTTACAAATCTTCTAAGTCTAGTAAGTACCATCTACTTGGTCGTAAAAGCTATGACAAATCAAAAACTCTTCTTGATGTGGATCCTGAAGATATTGAATTTACAATGTTCCAAAGCGAAGATGATCTTTTGCGTCACTTTAAACGCATATGGGTAAATGACTATCCTGATATTGTTACAGGCTGGAACGTTGAATACTTCGATATTCAATACATCATTACTCGTATGATTTCTTTGTTTGGCGAAGAATGGGTTAAAGATCTTTCTCCTTGGCGTAACATTCGTCAAACAGGTCGTGAATTCTTTGGTAAAATGCAGAACACATACCTTATCAGCGGCATTACTGTTGTTGACTACATGGATGCATTTAAGAAGTTTGGTTACAAATACGGTCCACAAGAATCATACAAACTTGACCATATTGCTCACGTAGTTCTTGGTGAAAAGAAACTAGACTACTCTGACTATGGTAACCTCACAAACTTGTATGAACAAAATCCTCAATTGTACCTCGATTACAACTTGAAAGATACTTGGCTTATTCAACGTTTCGAAGATGAAACCGGTCTACTTTCTCTTGTAATGACTGTTGCATATGGTGGTGGCGTAAACTACTCTGACGCATTTGGTACTGTAGGTATCTGGGAAACTACACTTTACCGACGTCTTATTAAAGAAGGTCGTGTACCACCAATTAAAGGTGGTCCTGGTGAACGTGCTGGTGAACTTGTAGGTGGCTTCGTAAAAGATCCAAAAGTTGGTATGCACCCTTGGGTAGTATCATTTGACTTGAACTCTCTGTATCCTCACTTGATGCTACAGTACAATATGTCACCAGAAACTTATATTGAAGACCGTCGTGAATATGTTTCGCAAGAAATGGTACTCAACGACAAATACCATAATGATGATTCATCTGTTTCTGTATGTGCAAACGGTGTTTGCTTTACAAATGAATTCAAAGGTGTAATTCCTGATATCATCGATGAATATTACGGTAATCGTAAGATCATCAAGCAAAACATGCTTAAAGTAGAACAAGCCATTGAGAACTGCACTGATAAGAAAGAAAAAGAAGCACTTAAACGAGAAGCTACTCAGTTGCACAATCAGCAAATGGCTATTAAGATCGCCATGAACTCGCTTTATGGTGCAACAGCAAATATCTACTTCTTATACTACATTAACGCAATGGCAGAGGCAATTACTACTTCAGGTCAGCTTTCTATTCGTTATGCCCAAAAGTCTGTAAATGCTTATCTAAATAAGATTTTGAAAACTGATGATAAAGATTACATCATTTATATTGATACCGATTCTATTTACGTAGACATGGGTCCTGTAGTTCAAGCATCTTTTGGCACTATGGATGTTGATCGCAAGAAAGGTGAAGAGTTCCTTGATAAAGTTTGTAAAATGAAAATTGAGGAAGTACTTGAAGCTGGTTATAAAGAACTTGCTGAAAAGATGGGTGCTTATCGTCAAGCAATGGTAATGAAACGCGAAAAGATTACCGATCGTTCAATCTTCATTGCTAAGAAACGTTACATTATGAATACTCTAAACTCAGAAGGTGTTCATTATGAAGTACCAAAAATCTCCGTAACAGGTCTTGAATCAGTACGTTCGTCAACCCCAGAGGTTTGTCGTGATAAACTTAAGGAAGCCTTCAAGGTTATTATGAACGAAGATGAAGCAGCCGTACAAGCCTTCATTGAAGACTTCCGACAAGAATTCTACAAACTACCGGCTGAAGAAATTGGTCGTAACTCTGGTACTGATAACATCGATAAGTACCGTGATAAGACTAGCCTATATAAGAAAGGATGCCCAATGCATGTTCGTGGTTGCATTCTGTACAATCATCATCTAAAAGAAAAAGGACTCGATAAGAAGTTTGAATCTATTGTTGGTGGCGATAAAATTAAGTTCCTGTATCTCAAAACACCGAATCCAATTCGTGAAAACATCATCTCGTTCCCCGGTGTGCTTCCGCATGAATTTGGTTTGAATGAATACATAGATTATGAAACGCAATTTGAAAAAGTGTTCCTAAGTCCGCTTGAATCAATCCTTGAAGCAGTTGGTTGGTCGGCAGTTAAAGTTCACACTCTCGAAAATTTCTTTGGATAAGGATTATATAATGCTAATTGATAACGAAATTAAACTAGACTACAAAGATGTTTTGATTCGTCCTAAGCGTAGCACATTAAGTAGCCGTAAGGAAGTAGATCTATATCGCCGATACAAATACGTGAATCATCGCGCAGAATTTCCTTATAATATTCGTGAAGAACAAAACGGGCACTATTACGGTATTCCTATCATGGCTGCAAATATGGATGGTGTTGGAACTATGGAAATGGCCAAAACACTTTCTCGTCAAGGTATCTTTACTTGTCTTGTTAAAACATATTCTGAAAATGAATTGGTAAAATTCTTTGATAATGATAACGTCGCATTTCATCATACTAATCAAGTCGCCATGAGTATTGGTATTACCCATAGTGATGAAATGAAATTTAGACATGTATATGAAATGGTTGGTAGTAATCTCAAATATGTTTGTATTGATGTCGCAAATGGATACTCAGAACGATTCGTAGATTTCGTCCGTGAGTTTAAAGTAAACTACCCTGAAATTGTAATCATTGCAGGTAATGTAGTGACTGCAGATCAAACGCAGGAGTTAATTTTAAATGGAGCTGATATTGTTAAAGTGGGTATTGGTCCCGGGAGTGTTTGTACTACTCGCATTCAAACTGGAGTCGGTTATCCTCAACTCTCCGCCGTCATTGAATGCGCAGACGCGGCTCATGGTCTTGGCGGTCATATTATTGCTGATGGCGGGTGTTCTACACCTGGTGATGTTGCTAAAGCCTTCGCTGCTGGAGCTGACTTCGTTATGTTGGGTGGTATGTTAGCTGGTCATGACCAAGGCGGTGGTGAAGTTATTACTAAGCATTATGTTACAAATGAAGTAGTAATCGATGATGAAGGCCATTGGCAGGAACATAAAGTAGAAGAAAAGAAATTTGTACAATTCTACGGCATGAGTTCAAAAACAGCAAACGATAAACATTTTAATGGATTGAAAGATTATCGTTCATCTGAAGGAAGAACAGTGTTGACAAAATACAAAGGAGATGTTAATATAACTATACAAGATATTCTTGGTGGTGTACGTTCTACATGTACTTATGTCGGTGCTGCACAACTTAAGAATCTATCTAAATGTACAACCTTTATTCGATGCAATGACACTCATAACCGTGTCTTTGAAAACGTAACAATTGGAAACTAGGAAATATTATGAAAATGAATGATTGGGCTGATGACATTAATCGTATGCACAAAAAGTTTGGTGTGCATGAGTGGTTTGAGAAAAACAAACACGATAAAGATTTGATGAAGAAGTATCTTGGTTTCCGTCTCTCCATGTGTAAGGAAGAGCTATATGAAACTATGGATGCATTCGATGCAAAAGATCCTGAAGAAATCGTGGATGGACTTATTGATATGTGTGTTTTTGCTATCGGTACTCTCGATGTGTTTGGTGTGGATCCTAATGAGGCTTGGGATCGAATCTACAACGCTAACATGGCGAAGTCTCCGGGCGTCAAAGAAGGACGTCCAAATCCATTCGGACTACCAGATCTAATTAAGCCTGAAGGATGGGAAGCACCAAACCATAGCGGCAATCACGGCGAACTCAACGAAGCTTTATAAATCATACAGGAGGTTTGTATGATCACTGAAACCTTCATCTTAGATTTAATATATTTAATTGGTTTAAACATAATTTTAGTGCTTTGGCTATGGGTAAAAGACCAAAACAGATATAAATAAAGTTGTAATCGCAAAGGCTACATATTAAAGGGTCGTATTCGATACGATCGACAAGTAAGATCCTGAGCCTAGGTTACCGGGGTGGCTCGTCCACCCTTTTTTTATATAATTATCGGAGGATATAATGAATAAATTGAAGGAGCTCACATGGGCGCATCACCAAGCAGCAGAACGTCGTGCTTTTGCTAAAACACTCATTAAAGGTGATATAGATCCACTCCTATACTACAAATTTCTAGTAGCGCAATATCAAAATTATTCCGTATTGGAAGAAGCTGCTACAATTCCAGAACATCTCGAAGCCATCAAACGAGCACCTCGCATTAAACAAGATATCGATGAACTTATTGAACTATATGGTTTTGGTCCTATTGACCTACCACGTTCTGTAGAACAATATAAGCAACATATTCAAACACTTTCAGAGAATGGAGACAATGAAGCTCTTTTAGCTCATATGTATACCCGTCACTTTGGTGAATTACATGGTGGTCAGATCATTAAGAAAAATGTTCCTGGCTCTGGCGCAATGTACGAGTTTGATGGGGATAAAACAGAATTGATCGCTGAGTTTAGAAAACTGCTCAACGATGATATGGCAACAGAAGCTAAACTTTGCTTTGAGTTTGCTTCTAGACTATTTGATGAATTATCGAGTTGACAATGATGCCATAATATTGTAATATGTAAAAACAAACTCTAAAAAGGAGATGCAAAATGCAAGAATCAATCGCATTTGAAGAAGTAATTGAACCAATTAATCCGTCCAAAAAACAATTACGCATGGGTAGAAGCGAATCAGCAAGATCTCGCCGTCGATATCTTAAACAAATCCGTGAGACGCGTCTCCTTAATCAATGGTCCAAAGCTCGCCGAGAAAGGAAAAGGAAATGAGATATTTCCTAACAGTCCAAGAAGATCCTGAAACTGGAGATCTATTTTTTGTATTTCCAGATGAATTAATAGATGAAATGGGTTGGAATGTTGGGGATGAACTTACTTGGAAAGAAAATGAAAAAGGATGGACTTTAAGTAAAGAAGAGAACTAAAATGACACCACTGTGGGATAGACTAAACGAATACGCTGATTCTATAGCATCTAAATTTGATAAATGTTTTCTACGTTATGATAATCCAAAATACGAAGATGATATGCATTTTGATGGATGGACAGATAGGTTTTGGTCATCCCACAAAATTTACAAATGTCATTTGAAAACAATTCAACCTAAAGATCTCAAGTCATTGTGGTTGATGCATATTAATGTCTTTCCTAGGGTAGGTATTGAATTGCCTATTTTGGGATTCGACATTGTTGCTGGTCCAAAGAAAATCACAGGTTCTTTTATGGACTATTCGCCAATCGGTAATCACAATCATATGTATCATGCTCATATGAAAAGACAAGTATATAATCTTTCTTGGAATAAACCAAGAGAATTGCCACCTTGGGCTAAAGAAATATTCTCAGAAGATATGATTGCAGTTGGTAACATTAAAGATGGTGAAGAGTTAGACCAATTCATTGAAGTTACTACTGAGCTTGTAGATTTCTATTTGGCTAATATGAAATATAACGCTACGTTTACCGACAGAGATACTAAACCAATTCTAAACAAATACTGTATCAATCAAAAATTAAATCCCCATCTGCATAGATCAATTCTGGCTATGGGTATATCTGAAGAAGATAAAGATAGATACGTAAACAATGTATTATTTGAGGAGATATAATGGCATTCCTAGTACATAACTTGCCACCAGTTCATGTTCTTGTAAGAAAAGAATATTTGTATGATCTACAAAAAGGTCACGGCGAGTTTACACCCGGTATCTGGATTAGTGTAAAGAGTGTACAAGGTAAAGCTTTGTATTTCGAAACGCTTCTTACTGAATACGGCGCTCTTTATGATAAGCTACCTCTGTCTGCATTTGTATGGAAAACAGATCATGGTGATCTGACTCTAGATAATTTGCAGTTATGGGATTGCTTCGATTATAACTTGACTGTAATTAAGAAGCCTTTACTATCACGTTGTAGTTACTTTGGCAAAGATCGTCAAATGCACGATGGCGAATACATGTTTACAATTGATACATGTCACTCAGAATCATCTACTTTAGATGTTAACTTCAGCGAATACGATCCAGAACATAAATCATTCAATATGATTAAATTGGATAATGGACAGTTTGCTGCTCAACCAAACAATCGTGTTATCTGGAAAGATAGCAGTTTGATTCCTGAAAAACTCAAAATGCCAGACTTTAAAGTATGTAGCCAAAACTACGTAGTAGAAACTGCAGATAAGTGGTCAGTTGGTCATACTGATGAATGGCAATACAAAACAAAGGAAGAAAACAGTTGACATTTCTTAGATATGGTTGTAGAATAACTATATTAGGAGGTATGTATGAAATCTATTGTTAACGAAAAAGCAGGTCAACGCTTAGAGGCTTTCTATTTTGAAGTAGAAGGTAGTTCTGGTGTACGTTATTTTATTAACGGCCAATTGGTAAAAGAAGAAACATTTGATGGTAAGAATATCTATTTTGCTGAAAGTGCAGCCCAGAATTGGGTAGATGGCATTAAAACATTGAATGGCTAAGGATATTTTTATATTATGATTACACCACCAAGAACACCAGAAAAAATTCACCACGATATATCTGATATGCTCTCAAAGGGCATTAACTACATCGATGCCCTTGTTGCATACGCAGAAAAGAATAATCTTGAAATTGAAATGATTGCTGATATTGTTAAGAAGTCTTCTATCTTAAAAGAAAAAGTTAGAAGCGATGCTATAGAATTGAGAATGGTGAAAAAAGATGATAAAGGAATCACTGACTTTTGCGAATGATGCATCGTTCCATTGGTACGTAAAATATCTTGCTATGAAAAAGCATTTTACTACTGATGGATACGATTATCATAAGTATCATGGAAAAGTGAGAGCCTCGTTCGATAAGTTTCGTACTCGCAATGATGTTTTCTTTTTTCATAAACTTTCACAGCGAGATAATCCTGAGAATCTATTGTTGGCTAATATGATTGCTAAGCCTAATGCTTGGATTCGCGAAATTCTAGATCCAGAAGGTGAAGACCGTTTAAACGAATGGACTAGAAAAATGGATTCTCTCACTCGTACTTTCAAGAGCGATTTGAACAAGCTTGATGATGATTACAAAGCTAACTTTGTTTCTCCAAATGGACAGCATCCATACATTATGACTATGTACATGCAGAAACAAATCACTCTTGAAACATTTACTATTCTATCACATTCGGCTAATATTTTTGACTATTGGGATAAAGAAATAGTTGACAAGTTCGTCGCTCGTGATATAATAAGACTATCAAAGAAGTACAAGCCTTTTTTGAATTTGAACGAGAAAAAGTTTAAAGATCTTGTAAGAGATCGCTTTTTCTGATATAAATATATCGTTGGATGGTCCAACATATATTACGCATATACTACGCTAAATACAGCAAAATTAGGAGATACAAATATGTCATTTGACGCACTCAAAAAGAACCGCTCTAAGTCCCTAGATAAACTAAACCAGCAGCTCGAAAAAATCTCATCTAAGAGCTACTCAGATCCTAACGAAGGTAAATTCTGGAAGCCTACTCGCGATAAAGCAGGTAATGGTTTTGCTATTATTCGTTTCTTGCCTGCGCCTGATGGTGAAGAAATGCCATTCGTTCGTATTTGGGATCACGGTTTCCAAGGTCCAGGCGGTTGGTACATTGAGAACTCTCTAACCACTATTAATCAGGATGATCCTGTATCTGAGTACAACTCAAAACTATGGAACTCAGGTATTGATTCTGATAAAGAACAAGCTCGTAAACAAAAACGTCGTCTAAAATACGTTGCTAACGTTTACGTAGTAAAAGACTCAGGTAATCCTGAAAATGAAGGTAAAGTATTCCTCTATCAGTTTGGTAAGAAAATCTTCGACAAACTAAACGATCTAATGAATCCACAATTTGAAGATGAAGATCCAGTAAACCCATTTGATCTATGGGAAGGTGCTAACTTCCGTCTGAAAATCCGTCAATTCGAAGGTTACCCTAACTATGATAAGTCTGAGTTTGATGCTCCATCTACGCTATCTGATGACGACGCAGAACTAGAACGTGTATACAATGCTGAGCATTCATTGCAAGAACTCATAGATCCTAAGAACTTCAAGTCTTACGCTGAGTTGAAAGCAAAACTATATCGTGTACTTGCACTTAGCGATAACGAACCTGCTCCAACTACAACCGCAGCAGATGATGATGATCTAGATCTAAGCAGTATGATGGGCAATTCTGAAAAAGCAGCATCTGCGCCAGAACCAAAAGCAGCACCTGCGGCACCAGCGTCAACTATGTCATTCGACGACGATGATGACGATCTATCAATCTTCAAGGAACTAGCGAATGGCTAATAAAACCTATGAAGAGGTTTTAGATTTTGACTTCGGCTTCTCATTTATTGATGAAGAACTTCAAGAAAAAGAAGCCGAAGTTCAAGAGACTATTCAGGCCATCAGCTCTGAAAAACAATCATTGGAAGATCAACTTACCGATGCTAAAGTCAAAGCTGATGATCTTGAATATCGTCTAGAACTTCTATATAAATCTATTACACCATTCTTAGATAATCTATGTAAGAATTCAGATAAATCGACAATTTATTGGCCAGATCGTGTAGAAAAAATTCAGGCTTATAAGAATAAATTGTCTACTATTGTTAAAGGTAATTAATATATGAGTCTACTCGAAAAACTCGTTAAAAACTCTACCATTAAGATGACTGCGTCTCTAGCCGATTCAAAAGTTTATGGCAAAAAAGATATGGCACCTACATCTGTACCAATGGTGAACGTGGCTCTTTCTGGACGTATTGATGGTGGACTTGTTCCCGGTCTTCTGGTCTTAGCTGGCCCATCTAAACACTTTAAATCTGCATTTGCTCTTATGATGGCCGGCGCATATTTGAAGAAGCATGAAGATGCAGTTCTATTGTTTTATGATTCAGAATTTGGTACACCACAATCTTACTTTGAATCCTTTGGTATTGATATGCATCGCGTAGTCCACACCCCAGTCACAAATGCCGAAGAACTTAAGTTTGATATTACACAACAATTGGATAAGATTGAAAAAGGCGATAAAGTAATTATTGTAATTGATTCTGTTGGTAACCTTGCTTCTAAGAAAGAAGTTGAAGATGCTCTCGATGGTAAATCAGTTGCTGACATGTCTCGTGCAAAAGCTCTAAAATCTCTTTTCCGTATTGTTACACCACATCTTAATCTTAAAGATATTCCACTTGTTGCAATTAACCATACTTACAAAGAAATTGGTCTATTTCCTAAAGATGTTGTTTCTGGTGGTACAGGTATTTACTATTCAGCTGATGCAATCTGGATTATTGGTCGTCAACAAGATAAAGTTGGAACTGAAATCCAAGGCTATCACTTTGTAATTAACATCGAAAAATCACGTCATGTTAAAGAAAAATCTAAGATTCCAATTTCAGTAAGTTGGGAAGGCGGTATTGTTAAATGGTCTGGTTTGATGGAAATTGCTGAAAAAGGTGGATACCTTAACAAACCAAAGGTTGGATGGTATGAAGCTGTTAATCCAGCGTCTGGAGAAGTTATTTCAGAAAAACTTATGCGTGCTAAAGAAATAGTTGACAATTCTGAGTTTTGGCTTAAAATGTTTAAAGAAACTGATTTTACTACGTATATCAAGAATACATTTACTATCGGCGCTTCTGGTAGTATTATGCGTGAGGAAGATCAGCCAGACTTGGATGAAGTTGATAATTAATAACGCGGATTAATAATGTTAGAAAAAACTATACTATCGCATCTTGTCTTTAACGAGCCATTCTATCAAAAAGTATATCCTTATGTAAAAGGCGAATACTTTGATGATCATGTTCAAAAGAAAGTTTTTGATTCTTATTCAAAATATGTCGATGAGTACAAGGAGCCTCCCTCTGTGGAGGCTCTCAAAATCTCACTCGATAATCGTAAAGATCTAAACGAAGACAGTTACAAGTCTGTCATGTCATTTGTTGATGAATTAGTAGTTGATAAGAAAACCGATCTTGACTGGCTTGTTAATGAAACCGAAAAATTTTGCCAAAACAAAGATCTGTTCAATTCAATTCGTAAAGCTATTCTTATTATGGATGGCGAAGACAAATCGCTTGATAAAGGTTCTATACCAGAGATGCTTTCGCAATCTTTGAGTATTAGCTTTGATCAGTCAGTTGGTCATGACTTTATTGATGATGCATCTGATCGTTATGATTTTTACCATAAGAAAGAAGAACGTTTGCCATTCGATATCGATCTTCTAAATAAGATTACAAAAGGTGGTTTGCCTCGTAAATCAATGTCTGTTTTACTTGCAACAACCGGTGGTGGTAAGTCTCTTCTAAAATGTCATATGGCTGCAAACTATCTTCTTACTGGAAGAAACGTAGTATACATTACTATGGAAATGGCCGAAGAACGTATCGCTGAACGTATCGATGCCAATATGATGGATGTCACCCTTGATGATCTCAAGATTATGCCACGCGATGTTTATCAAAAACGCATTGACCGTATTAAATCAAAGGCGACAGGTCGTCTTGTAATTAAAGAGTATCCAACAGGTTCTGCTCATGCAGGTCACTTCCGTCATTTGCTAAATGAATTAAAAATGAAACGTGGTTTTACACCTGATGTTATCTTTATTGATTACTTGAACATTTGTGCATCATCTCGTGTTAAAGGTTCGGCCGCAGCAAACTCTTACACTCTTGTAAAATCTATTGCAGAAGAAATTCGTGGTTTGGCAATGGAATTCAATTGTGCAATCGTAACATCGTCTCAGTATAACCGTGATGCTTATGGCAGCACTGACGTTGATTTGACAAATACTTCAGAATCTATGGGTATTACTCATACTGCGGATTGTATTCTAGGTTTAGTATCATCTGAAGAACTTGATTCACTTGGCCAACTTATGATTAAGCAATTGAAAAATCGTTGGGGTGATCTAAGTGCTTATCGTCGATTCCTTGTCGGTATTGATAGAGCTAAAATGCAGATTTACGACCTCGAAGAAAGTGCTCAAAAAGGTTTAACTCAAGGTCCTCAGATTGCAAACTCCCAGCCTTCGTCTACATATGATGATAGACCTGTTTTTGACAAAGGTTCATTTGGTTCCAAAGATAAAAAAGGATTGTTTGAAGCAGGCGGTCTACTTTAGTAGGCCGTTCCTCTTTTATAAATATACAAAAATTACTTTTATACTAGAGATACTTATGATAACTTTCAAGGAATTTATAATAGAAGTGGCTAAATTTTCACCTAAAAATTTTCCAGCAGATCATGATAATAAACGTTTTTCCGGTGCAGGTGAAAGGACAACGTACGTACCTACTTCGTCAAGTTCAAATTTTAAATACAAGGATGGGTTTCCTTTAGATAAAGATACTGTACTTTATGATAAAGATGGTCAGCAAGTCAGAACTTTAAGAAAAGGAACAAAAGTACATTTCACTTATCCTGCAAAATTATACACCAATACTGATATTAACTTAAGAGCTCGTGGCACATTCGCCGAGATTTCAACTAAAGGATTTGATAAAGATCCTGAAGGCTTTATTGCTATAAGTTCTGTAATAAAACCAGCCGGTGGTGCCCAAAATCGTGTCGCACAAGGTGCTGCAACACAAAAACTAATAGCAGATAAAGTTGAAGCAATTGCATTTAAAAACGGACAAAATTATGAGTTTGTTTCAACCGCTAGACCCGGATCTACGGCGCCGGATTTGGTTGTTAGTATTGATGGCAAGAAAATTCAATTTGAAATTAAAGGTACTTCTTCCGCAACGGCCCCTGTAACATTTTTTGACAAGTCAGTTAGTAGAAATAGAAATGTACCTGATCTAATTAATAAAATTGCTATTGGATTTATAGAAGGACTTAAATTACCGTTAAAGGGTAAAGATAAATCATTTATAGGTGCAATGGATTATTACAGAGCTAGAGATAATTCAGTTGGTTTAGCTGGTGATGATGGGGCACCAAGATCTGGTAAGTTGCCTAAAGAGTTTACTACAACAGATAAAACTGTATTAGCTAAAATGCATAAACTTATTGTAGATCATTTTGCAGAAGGCGGCGATAACTATTTTGTAATTCATAATCGTAATACTGACGATCTACAAATGTATTATACTGGTCATGGCGCTAACCATCTTAAATTACCTAAATTACCACCGTTAAAATCATTCTCGTTAGCTACTTATGGTGGCGCGTCAAGTGGTTCTACACGTGTTGGTCTAAAAATTAAGTTGTGATAAAAATGATTTCATTCAAACAATACTTACAAGAATCTAAAAACACTCATATGGAACACCTTGAGGATAATATCCTTAATAATGGTGTAGATGGTACTCGCGACTCTATTAATTTCCTTCGTGCATTGCGAGATATGTTAGCTGGTACTGCAAAGTCTAAAGTTAATGTTACTGTAAAATGGGATGGTGCGCCAGCCGTTTTTGCTGGTAAAGATCCTAGTGATGGTAAGTTCTTTGTTGCTAAGAAAGGTATCTTCAATAAGAATCCTAAAGTATACAAGACTAATGCTGATATTGATGCCGATACTTCCGGCGATTTAAATACAAAATTAAAACTTGCCTTGTCTGAGTTGCCAAAACTTGGTATTGAAGGTGTAGTTCAAGGTGATTTTTTATATGCTAAAGAAGATCTCAAAGTGGTGGACATCGAAGGTGAACCGCATATTACTTTCCATCCTAATACGATTGTTTACACGGTACCTAAAAACTCTGAACTCGGAAAACGTATCCTCAGCTCCAAGATTGGAGTGGTCTGGCATACAACGTACAGAGGATCAAGCTTTGAAGAAATGTCTGCAAGTTTTGGAGAGGAGATTGCTTCTGGCCTCAAACAAACCAAATCGGTCTGGTCAGTAGATGCAGTTTACAAAGATGTTTCTGGTACAGCTAATTTTACAAAGGCTGAGACTGAAAAAGTAACAGCAATTTTGTCTCAGGCTGGTAAATTATTTAATACTATTAAAAAAGAAACACTAAATGGTATTTCTCAAAATCCAGATACGTTAATGAGAGTTAAAACATTTGTAAACTCTAAGATTCGTGTTGGTGAACGTATTAAGAATCCAAAGAAATTCGTAAAAGATTTGGAAGCTTATATTGATGATCTCTACGAAACTGAAGCGGCTAAACGTAAAACCGAAAAGGGTAAAGTTGCTCAGCGACAAAAGAAAGATGCAACATTAGAATACTTTAGAAAGACTCCAGAGTCACAATTGGTATCGATGTTTGAATTATACAATCTAATCATTGATGCTAAACATATGATTATTCGCAAGCTTGATAAAGCAAAAACAATTGGAACACTTCTTAAAACCGCAGATGGTTATCAAGTAACAGAACAAGAAGGATTCGTTGCTATTGATAAGATGGGTAAGAATGCAGTTAAATTAGTAGATCGTTTAGCATTCAGTCATGCTAATTTCTCAGACAAATATATAAAAGGGTGGCAAAAATAAATGGCTATTTCATATCACATT
>Ga0102948_1000098_pt1 | contig 30861 bp, 26 predicted proteins | sample SalPonA_A_H2O_MG_FD_78211 | JGI IMG/M metagenome (GOLD analysis project Ga0102948, IMG submission 78211) | Water microbial communities from South San Francisco under conditions of wetland restoration - Salt Pond MetaG R2A_A_H2O_MG | ecosystem: Environmental > Aquatic > Non-marine Saline and... | reverse complement strand
GCTGCTAGGCGTCTACTTAGTGCTACAGGGCTTAGACTACTGGACAACCATTAGAGCTATTTCTAATGGCGGTGTAGAGGCTAACCCTGTAGTCGCTAAGCTAATGGATAAGTTTGGGCTTAAACTTGGCTTAGGGATAGCTAAGGTAGCGGGTGTGGCAGCAGGGGTTGTCCTCTACTACTACCAGCAGTCTGAGATACTAGTCATGCTCTGTATAGGTTATGCCTACGTAGTGTGGGGGAATTTCCGTGTTATCAGAAATACCAGCCGATAAACAACTACACTTCTTCTCAGGAGGCATGTTAACAGGGATGTTAATGCCTCTTGGTTTTGAATTAGCTTTTCTTATATGTGTAGGAGTAGCTATAGGGAAGGAAGTGTGGGATAAGATCTCAGGGAAAGGAACTCCAGAGATTAAGGATGCATTCGCTACTATAGTCGGAGGATCAGTTACTATAGTCTGGCTCATAAATTTTAATTGATGGAGATATTATGAGTTATGAGGGAGAGGAAAGAAGGAGTAGTGAGTTTAATCAGACTAGCAGACAAGCTCTAGAAGCTCGTGTACTTAAGACTGAGTGGACTTTAGGTATACATTCAGAAGAAATAGCTGATCTTAAGAAGACAACCATTAATATAGCTCATGACTTAGCTGATATTACCGATACTCTTATTAAGATTAAATACATTTCTTATGGGGCAGCTCTTTTTTATGTAGCTGATTCTATAGGCTTAGTAGAAGTATTACGTAAAGTTATTGGAGTATAGTTATGTCTTATGATCGTTGTGTACAATTAATTCTTAAGCATGAAGGAGGGTATGTCAATGATCCAAGAGATCCGGGAGGAGAGACTAACTATGGAATCTCTAAGAAGGCTTATCCTGACTTAGATATCAGTAAGCTTAGTGAAGAAGAAGCTAAGAAGATATATAAGGAAGACTATTGGGATAGGGTTAAGGGAGATAACTTACCACCTAGTGTAGCATTAGTAGTCTTTGATATGGCAGTAAATGCTGGAGTAAGAAGAGCTATAAAGATGTTACAAGAAGTAGTAGGGACTAAGAGAGATGGTATCATAGGAGATATAACTCTTGGTGAGGTAAGAAAGAAAGATGATAAAGAATTAGCTACTAGGTACACTTTAAGAAGACTAGAGTATTATACATCTTTAGTTAACTTTAACATCTATGGTAAGGGATGGACTAAAAGGACTATAGAGACCCTTAAGGTATCCCTTAATATACTTTAAAGTATATCTTTAATATATTATTAATAATTAATATATTAATAATATATCTAAAGGGGAGGGGGAACCCCCCTAACCATGCATCTAAATATCTCATTGATTTATATCTAGCTGCATAGTTAAGAGAAGAGAGGACGCCCCCATGATAGTATACATTAACGATAATATGATCTTAGAATGCATTGATCTAATGCATAAGTCTACTGAAGATAACGACTATAGTCCTTATGAGAGGAATGAAAGGTGTTGGATAGAACACTTTACTACTCATGTTAGAGAGCAAGGTTCAGGTAATCCCCGTTATCTAGCTATAGCAGATGTAGACTCTGAAGCACAATATATTAAAGGTTTTCTTATTTGTTCTGCCTTCCAAAACTACTACACTCAAGAGTGGGTTATGGATGTTAAGGATTGTATTGTAGATCACGATTATCATAATGGCAAAACAGTAATTCGCATGTTTGACTTTATGATCGACCATGTTAAGAAACATGGTGGTAAGTATTGGAGAGCAGATAGTATACGCTCTAGTGATAAGGCTGAAGAGTATGCTTTATTCCTTCAAAAGAAATATGGTGCTATTCCCTTTAGTGGAGTGCATGGAAAGATAGAATAGGAGGTCACTTATGGGTGGCGGTGGCGGTTCAAAAACTTCTACAACAATTTCAGGTATTGCTCCAGAGTTTATTCCTTATTATGAGAAAGCTCTAGGGATAGCGACTAATAGATTATCAGGTCAGTTTGATGAAAAAGGTAATCTGAGAGATCCTTCAGCAGCAGGTATTGTAGCTGGCCTCACAGACCAACAGAAATTAGGTTTAGCAGGACAACAAGGGCTAGCTGAATCAGCTTTCTATGGTACTGGTATCTACAATGATATGGATACAGCACAAGCTAAGTTAGCTCAACAAGCAGTCGAAGGTACTGGTATCTACAATGATAAAGCTAACGTACAGCGTATGCTACAGAATGCTTCAGGTGCTCAAGACTATGCCCTTCAAGGCAGTCTCGGAAGTGCTCGTGGAGAACGTGCTAAGCAAGCAGCACTAGCTGACATGGGTTATCAGTTCCAACAGGGTAGGCAGCAACGTGCAGCAGAAGGTGCAGGTGCTCTCTATGGAATCCATGAAGGTCGCCAGAGGAAAGCAGAAGGTGGTGCTCAGTCTATGCAGGATGTAGGTGGTGTCTTTCAGGAACAGAGTCAAAGAGTCCTTGACGCACCTTACACAGAGCTACAGAGATATTCTAATGTTGCCCTTGGCAATGCTCCTCAACAGTCCAGTACTACTCAGACAGGAGGTAAGTAATGGGTGCAGGTAAATCTAATACAAGACCTGCTGACTCATCTATTACTGATAGTTTAGGTCAAGCTATGCAAGCTTTACAGAATATAGAAGCTAATACAGAAACAACTGCTTTAGCTAAACCTGATATGAGTCAAATGGAAGGTTTAAATACTAAGCCTAAGCAGTATTATGGACAGGGTAGAGGTACAGCATTATCTTCCTCTACTAGAGCACCAACTACTGTATTTGGTAAAGGAGGTAAGTAATGTATCAAGGACAAAAGAGACGTTTAGGGGCTGGTCCAATGTCTATGGAAGGCATGGTACAGACAGCTAAACCAGCTCAACATGCCCAATTTGCTAATGATCCTTCTGCTATGGATATGGCTAAACAATTAGCTGTATCTAAAGGTACTGAAGCTGGTATGAATAAGACTATGGAGTATGGTGCTCCGTTAGCTAAAGACGCTCTAGCCGCTATGAAGGCTCCCTTTATGAATTCAACAGCTGCTACAAGTGCTATGAATGCTGGCGTTGATGCTGGTATTGCTAACGCTATGGCAGGTGCCGCCCCTACTGCAAGTGGGACTATGGCTGCAGGTACAGCGGGTGCTGGTGCTATGGCAGGGCTAGGTGCTGCTATGCCTTGGATTGGTGCAGGTTTATTAGGTGCTAAGATGTTTGGCTTGTTCTCTGAGGGAGGGCTAGTTGGACCACTAGCTGGAATCAAGTATAAGTCAATGGGCGGAGAAGTAAGTGACGAGTTTGATGTAAAATTCGTCTCTCCTCTTAATCCTAAGTAAGGAATAGATATGCCAAACTTTAACCCGAACTATGTGTATGTACCCAAGTATGGTAATAGATACATGGGTAATCAGACTCCAGCACCTGCTCAAGGGGTTACAGGAGCTGTAGACCAGCAAGCAGAATCACCTCAACAAGATGGTGGTTCATTTAGTTCAGCCCCTCAAGTTCCTCAGGTAATGGATGCACCACCGCGTTACGCTACTCCTAGTTATGATGCTATGGGTTATGTTAACGATGGTTCGGGTAGAGATAATAGTGCTATTGAAGGATTAGGTGACTTTGGTTTTCGTCCTCTTGTAGGAGATGACTATTTTAGTCCTATTGCTCCTACTACTCCTATTACTCCGGGAATAGGAGGAGGCACTATTATTCCTCCTGTTGGATCTCCTATTGATTCTCCTATTGATTCTCCTGTTGCGTCTCCTTCTGCTCCCTCTGTAAATGGAGGATCGAGTGGCGATGGCGGTGGATATCCTGGAGGCGGTTGGACATATGCCACAGGCAGTGATCCTTTTGGTATGGGTACTGCTGGCGGTTACTCTCATAACCTTCCGGGAGGGCAAGGATTATGGGGGCAGTGGACTGAAGACTTAGGATTTGGTTTACTTAACTATCCTGCTTGGATGCCGGGAGGCCTTATTGCTAATGCGCTAGGTGGAACTATACTAGACAATCGTATAGATAACTTAGATGCGTCTTTTGATGTCCTCAATGCAGGCGAAGCAGGGGAAGCTACAGCCGCTAACTACTATGATGAACCTCTAACAGTTGTAAGTGATGTTAATGGTAATACGAGAGTAGTTACTCAGTCTCAGGCTGATGCTCTCTTTGATATGGCTGTTAATATTGGAGCAAATGAAGGCTTTGGTTCAGATGCCTTTGGTAATTTTGATGAAGCTAAAGCTGTAGCTGAATTTGGTATAGGTTCAGATGAACAGTTTGCTGAGATAGATAAGATCTTTGAGGGGCTTGATTGGAGATCAGGTCTTACTAGAGCAGACTCCGTATATAATGTATGGACTAACCCTGAAGGACAAACTATTGAGGTAGGTACTGGTCCGGGACAATACACTGTTGAAGAAGCTAATGCAATGGGCTTCACCGATGCTCGTTCTATGCAAGAGCACGTTGATGCAGCTGCTGAGTTAGAAAGAGAAATAGCCCTACAAGATAATTTCAACACTATTATTGACACACTTAACACTAATGCTGATCTTAATACAGAACAGTTAAATAAGTTAGGGCAGGACTTAGTTGATAGTATAGCTACTTCTCAAGAATTAACAGCAGAAGAAATAGCTACATTAGAGAAGAATGTATCTGATGCTATTGCTGGTGTAGGTGAAGCAGTAGGTGGTGTAGGAGAGAGTGTAGCTGATCTAGGAGAAGGGTTAGCTGGAGCCAGAGAAGACATTCTAACTGGTATTAGTGATTCTTATGACCTAACCGCTGATGATCTAGCAGGCATAGAAAAGAATATAAGTGATATCTTAGCAGATAAGTCTGAACTTACTACAGATGATCTTACTGCTATTAAAGAAAGTATTATTACTTCTATTAGTGATACTTATGATCTAACAGCCAATGATCTTGCTGATCTAGAAGAGTCTTTAGGTGTATCCTTAGGTAATCTTCAGACCTCTCTTGAAGGCACTATCTCTGATACTTATGATGTTACTGCTCAAGACATAACTAACATTGAAGAGAGTCTAACTAAGACTATCAATGATAATTATGATCTTACTACAGAACAGTTAGAAGGTATTACTAAAGACTTAACTGATGCTCTAACTAATAAGTCTGAGTTAACCACTCAAGATTTAACTGATATCAAAGATAGTATTATAAAGACTATTTCTGATACCTATGAGCTCACTGCTGAAGATTTGACTAAGCTCAATGAGTCATTAGATTCTACTATAGGTGATTTAGAAGAGTCACTTAAGGGTGCTATCACTGATGCTTACGATTTAACTTCAGCTGACGTAACTGCATTAGAGACTGGTATTCTTGATGCTATTGCAGGGCTACCTCAGACTACTCTTACTGAATCTGATCTAGTTAATTTAGAAACTAATATTAAAACTGCTATCGGTGATGGTGCGTTAACTACTAATGATTTAGATCAACTCAAAGAAGATATCTTAAATAACATTACTATACCTGAGGGTGTTACTCAAGAGCAGTTAACCCAGACAGTTAATGATGCTGTAGATTCTATCAATGATTCAGTAGTTAACTCTAATCTTTACAATCAAGCGTTAGACGAAGTAAACAAAGGTAATATTACCTATGATGAGTATACTAATATTGTAGAAGATATTAATACTAGTGATGGTGATATCGACTATCAGTTAATGTTAGATGAGATCGCTTCTGGTAATATCGGTTATGATGAATATGAGCAGATTGTAGAAAGTGCTAATACACTTACTGATGAAATAGATGCTCTAAATGCTTTATATACTTCTGGTGATATCGATGATACTAGTTATGCCACATCAAACACTGTAGGTTATCTGTCAGAAGCTAAATCTTTAGATGATGCTTATGCTGCAGGAGAGATAGGTGAGGCGGAATATAATGCCGGACATATAGAGTTAGCTACTAAGTATGGCTACTATGACCCTGCTGATCCTACTACTGAAGGTTATACTAAACCTCTGACTGTAGAGATTATTGATCCTACTACTTTATCTTTCGTGGAACAGCTAACTCTTTACCATAATCAACTTATAACAGGAGATATTACTGGTACTGAGTATAACGCTAAAATGGAAGAGCTCTACAATCAGTATCCTGATTTCGAACCAGACCCATTGGAAGTAGAAGTAACTGCAGGTGACGCTTTAGTAGATCAAGGTAATACCGATTGGGGAGATGTTGGTTCTACTGGTGGTGGTGTAACAGTGGATGAGCTAGATCAGGCTATAGCTGAAGAGATAGCTAACGAAACTAGTAAGAGTACTAGTAGTAGTCCAGCACCTGCTCCAGCACCTGCTCCAGCACCTGCTCCAGCACCTGCTCCAGAAGAGACTGATACTGAAACGGCTACTAAGTTGGCTTATGATCCTGAAGTAGCAACCAATTACGCCACTAGTCAGTTAGGTAGAGAACTTACCGCTGAAGAAGAAGCAGGATTAGCAGCCGCTAATGCTACAGGTGATCCAGCTGAAGCTAAAGCTATAGTAGATAACTATATTAGTTCAATAAATGCCTCTCAAACTCCGGGACTAGTTGCTAGTGAAGACACAGCAATGGCTGTTCCTGTAGTTGATAGCGGTGGTTCAGTTAACTATGGTAGTGATAGTGAATCTTACTCTTATGGTCAAGATTACTCTTCTACTACAGGTGATGCATTTGATGTTAGTAAATTTACTAGTGATCAAAATGTAATTGATGCATACTCTAGTGATTCAAGTTCAAGCTCTAGTTCGGGTGGTGGCTGTTGCTTTATTATGTTAGAGGCTCGTTACGGTAATGGTACTATGGATGAAGTAGTAAGACGATACCGTGATGAGTACATGACAGAGCGTAATAAAAGAGGCTATTACAAACTAGCTGAAGTATTAGTCCCGTTGATGCGTAAGTCTAAGGTATTTAAATGGGTTGTTCAGAAAACCTTTGCTGACCCCTTAGTGTCCTATGGTAAGTATTACTACGGTAAAAATAAACATGGCGTTATTTTCACTCCTATTAAGAATTTCTGGATGAAAGTCTTTGATGTTCTAGGTGGAGATACTAAGTTTATTCGTGAGAACGGTGAAGTAGTTTAAGATTAATCTGTAGATTACCCTGAGATTGATATATCTTCAGGTGAAGAATTACTTATACTTGAAGGTAAGAAGGAAGATCAAATGAACAACATAAAGAAGTACACTCAGAAAGACAGGTATGGTAATATGATGTCTTTTGAGTTTGATGTACCTCCTATGAATGAAGTACCTCAACATCCCGGACAACCTGTGGGTACTGATACGGTACCTGCATGGTTAACTCCCGGTGAGTTTGTAATGAATGCTGAAGCTACTCGTATGTTTAAACCTCAGATAGAGGCTATGAATAATAAGGGGCAAGCAGTACAAGCTCAACAGGGAGGCACTATCCCTCAGTATGTTGCTGGTGGTGGCTGTGTTAAACCCCTGTATAAAGCTCCGGGCGGTCAAGTACCTCCTATGCAGTATGGTGGTGAAATCCCTCTTGCAGCTATAGAAGCACTTGCTCGATTAAATAAAAAAGAGTACGATGCTGTTAGAGCTAGGCAGTTAATGGATCAGCGGCTTAAGGGTGCGCCTCTTATTGATATCATTGGTATGACTGGTAATCCTAGTACTATGGGTAATCAGCCTATGAGTCAAGGAGAGATAGCTGCTGTAAATCAAAAAGAGATGATGGATGATTATCTTTCTACAGCTACACCTCAAGACATTAGGACTATGACAGGTAATCCTGTACCGCCTAGAATGTCTGTAGGTGAGGCTACTGCTGTTAATAACAGAAACCTAATGGATGACTATCTTTCTACGGCTACTCCTTCTGATGTAGAAGCTATGACAGGTTCTCCTGTTATGACTGAAGAACAAAGAGCTGTAAGAGAAAGACAGAGGATGGATGAGTATCTGAAGACAGCTACTCCTGATGATATCCAGACTATGACAGGTACTCCTGCAGTGTTAGGTGGTAGAGGTAATGTATGGAGGAGAGATGAAGTCCCTCCTGTTACTAATACACCTCCTGTTCCTGCTACAGGTAAAAAACCTTTAGTCAAGAAAAATGGTACAGCTAAGGGTAAACCTGCTGTTATTGATGCTAAGACTCAAAAGCCTATTATGCAGAATGGGAAAGAAGTTGAAGCTAATGTTAATGAAGAATTGACAGCATTTACTGATTCTCTACTTAACCCTAATACTCCACCTAAAGATCCTGATGTTAACTATGCTCCGTGGAAGAGTAAAGAGGCTAGAGAAGCTTATCTCAAAGGCCAAGAGGAAATAAAGAAAGATCCTTCTGCTTGGGGTAGAATTAAACAGTATTTCTCAGGAGCAGCTAAAGATCCTTTAGGTTTCTTTGGGAAAGTATTAGATGATTCTGCTACAGCTATGCTTGACTCAGGTGTCATTGACTCTGGTCTATTAGCTAAGTCTGCTGTTCTTTATCTTGGTTCTAGAGCTTTGGGATACAATCATGGTGACTCTATCAGATGGTCTGGTAAGCAGTATGTAGGTACTCTTGCAGCTAGAGATAAGGCAGCTGCTCAAGCTAAGGCTAAACAGCAAGAGTCTCTTCTCAAGATGAGAGAAGAAGAATACACGCAAAATCGTCTTGATGCTAGAGAGACTATGAAAGAGACTGGTCGCAATACCAGATTCGATGCTGAACAGAGTCTCAAAGCACAGATCGCTAATGCTAATTTAGGCATGGATGCTCAGAGAGTAGGTTTAGATAGAGATAAACTCAATCAGAAGATCTATGATGATATAGTTAAGAATGCTACTGACATATATGGTGATGGTACCTATATGACTTGGCCTCAAGCTTATCAACAAGCTATGTCTGCTTCTCCTTACTTTGAACAGTTAACTAGAGGTGGTGGTACTGTTACTGCTCCTACTGTAGGTACTGGTGGTACTCCTCCTACTACTGTAGATGGTACAGGTACTGCTACAGGTGGTGCTCCAACTAAATCTGTAAAGACATCTACTGGTGAGGCTGTAGTTTCTACTCCTGCTCAGGCTTCTGCTGAAGGAGAAACATTTGAGATAGGTCAAAAGGTAGCTTCTCCTCAACAGTTTAATAGGGCTGCTAGAGCTTTTGGCGCTACTAACATTGGTAATAGAACAGAGACTCATGTATTAACTAAAGCTTATCATATGCCTGATGGCAGAGTCTTACAACCTATGACTCAGATTAATGGGTATGTAGGTAGTATGGGCTTTATAGGTCGTACCAATAAGAATGAGTTGATTGTTATCCCTACTGGTGCATCTGAATCTAAAGATGATAAGAGACACAGTAGAGAAAGTCTCCAAAACCATCTTCAATCACAGTGGGATAAGGCGATTGAAGACTTTGGTATTAGAACTACTGTCACAACGACAGATGGAGATACCCGAACAGCTAATACTTTGTCTGGCAATAAGGTTAACTACAATAGCCTTAAGATAGCTGCAATGAGTAATGCTAAGAAACTCTTTAATGGAAATGAAGAAGCGGCCTTGTACTATTTGACTAGTGCTGAAGGGCAAGCCATGATGGAGAACTATGTTAAGGCTGCTACGGAGTATGTAGGTAAATACAATAAGCCTATAACTAACTTCCCCGGCTTTATTGCTGCTACCAATCTTAGACTTATGGATATGAATACAGGTAACATTCGACTACCTGCTCTTCCAAAAGATCCTAATGACCCTGTATTTGCTGATCTAGAATTAGCTATTAAAGGGTTTAATGATAGAGTTGCGCTAGCTGGTGGACAAAAATACAACAACTCTTCAGTCCCCATTATGCAAGGTCTAAGTGTATTAGATGGAACTACCTCGGAGTTAGAAGATTGGCAGGTAGAGCTACGTAATCAATACATGAAAGAGATCAAGGGTAAATCTGCTGAAGAGATAGCTAAGATTAACGCTCGTTATCTTATCAAACACATTAACAAACTGTAAGTACTCTGTATGAGGTATGTATGGATCTTGAAAAAATACAAGCTATGATGGCACCTTTCGAGAAGCCTGAAGTAGAGATAGGTGGCGAAGAAGCAGTCTTATATGATGCTGATACCTCATACACTAAAAACCCTGATGCTGCTCCTTACTCTAAGGAAGAGTTTTCAGATGGTAAACGTTTCTATGGGATGGATGCACCTGAAGCCCCTACAATATTGAGGGATGAGAAGGGTGGAGCCGATATGCAGTCTGGTATCGTTCAGGTACTAGACTATAACCCCTTTGAACGTAATTATGTACAGTCAGTTAAGTCAAAGATAGATTCTGGATATAACACTCCAGTAGATATGGGTAAAGATAAGTATGGGCGTGATCTCACTGTACTTGAGAATCAGTATGGGGATCAAGCTCATCTAGCTCTTACTGCTGAAGGTGTATTAGAGCCTAGTAGATACAACTTTCAGGATGCTAACATCCAAGCTGCTTATGATGCGGGTAATCATTATAGGGCTGTTAATGCTTTAGAAGTAGCTGAACCGTGGAAGAAGAACGAAGAAATATTTAAGATGTTAGTAGACCCTAGATTAGAAGGGTTTACTCCTCAATTAGGTGATAGTGAGTTTAGAGGTATTGGCTTACTTAAAGGTAGAGGTGAAGACCCTAACTCCTTAGCTACTTCTTTAGATTACTATGGTAATCAGCTTAAGATTAATGCTAACTCTTTTGCTGTCTCTTTGGGTATGGATTCTTTAGATGATGTTAAGAAAGCTCAAGATGAAATGCAGAGGGAAACACCTTCAGGTTATGTGATAGGGCTAGAGGATGTAGAAGATATAGGTGATCTGTCTGATTTTGCTTTAAACAACATCATCGTACAGGGACCAGACTATGCTATTCTAGCTGGTTCTACTACTGCGGGTGCTGCTATAGGTACAGCTATAGCTCCCGGTATAGGTACAGCTATAGGTGGGGGTATAGGCTTTCTCATAGGTAAGGGATGGTCTCTAATGCAGTCTGTAGGTAGTGTACAGGGTGAGATCATTGAGACTACAGGTAAGGAAGATATAGCTTTAGCTTGGGCATTAGGTATCCCTATCTTTATGCTTGATGTCTTTGGTGCTAAGGGTGTATTTGATCCTAAGGATATGCTTACCAAAGAAGGTAGGAAAGACTTTGCTAAATATATAGCTAAACGAGATGGTATCACTGAGGATGCAGCTGTAGAGTTAATAGAGAGTATGACTCGGAAGGTTATAGGTGCCTCTCTTAAGGAAGCTGCATTAGGTACTACAGCTATGATCTCCAAGAAGAAGGCTGTAGGTTCATTACTTAATAGAGCGTTAAGACAAGGTGGTAGAGAAACCTTAACTGAGATGGCTCAGGAATCTATTCAATACTTAGGTGTTAATGGTGTTCCTCAGAATGCTCAGGATTGGGAGAAGTACGGTTGGCGTCTAGCTAATGCTGGTGCGGCAGGTGGTATTGTAGGTACCTCCTATCATCTACCTAACTCTATAGCTGACTACACTAAATACCATGGATTAAGACAAGATATTAACTATGATATTAATGTAGCTAAAGACTCTGCTGCTACTGCTTTCCAGACTAAGGAAGCTACAGGTAATAAATCTGTAGAAGAATCAGTTGAAGAGTATGATGTACCTGTTACTGGTAAATCTATCTTTGATTGGGCTGAAGAAGCTCAGGGTAGAATGGGTAGACGAGTATCTAAAATTACTAGAGGTGAGTACAATCCCTTTACTAATTTTAGGAAGAGAGCTTTACTCCCTATCTTGAAGGATACCTTCGGTAAAGTAATTAAGGGGTCAGCTATCTTAGGGAATATTGAAGGTGCTATTCAGAACATGAAGGGTAATACCTATCATAAACAGAAGGCATCTCTATTAGGTACTATCCCTGAATTCTTTACTTGGCTTGATGATCAAGGTAAATCTTTATCTACTCCTAATGCTATCAATGTAGATCTTAACTCTCTTATTGATAGAATGAGTTCAGCTACCTTTGATCCTAGACAACTGACTACGGATGAGTATGATGTTGCTAATGAAATCATTATGCGTGTTAATGAGTTTATAGAGAAACAATTAATACCTAATGCTTCTAAGAAAGATAAAGAAAGGTTTGCTAGAAAAGAGAATGGCAAGTATCTTGTTAAAAATGATGCTTGGAAGGACTTCTTCAGATCTAATTTTCCTGATACTGTTAAAGTAAGAGAGAACTCAGAAGAGTTTGTTAAGAGGCTTGCTGATATAGAGGCTCCAACAGACTTATGGAGACTCCGTAAGGGAGAGAAGGTAGGGGAAGCTAATGCTAGAGAGTTATACAATCTCTTAATGCAGGGTAGAGAGATAGGTACTGTATTACCTACTCTTAGAGATCTAAGGGCGTATGAGTCTTTACCAGACTTCTATTCAGATACCGCTGTTAGTAGACTTATGAACAATGTTGTTAGTCAGTCATTACGTACTGTTAACAATAAGTTCAGAGGTAGTGATAACCTCAATGTTTACTCTAACATCATTAATGAGTTATACAGTGATGGTGTTATAGATGAACAGAGAGCATCTGAGTTAGCTCAAGACTTACTTGATCTTGTAGACATGGATACTGGCTCTTATGGTCGTATTCAGTCAGGTAAAGAAGGTATTGTTACTCAAGCAGAGAGATATATTAGATCTGTAGCTGTTGTCCAGATGCTAGATGAAGCTTTATTTGCCCAAGCAGCTGAAGCAGTATTTGCTTTCTTGGGCACTAAGGTTAAAGATACTAGAACAGGTAAACCATCTGAGTTCCAAACACCTAAAATCATATATGACTTTGTTAAACGCTTTGTCATTAATATGGCTGAAGACCTTAAGATTATAAGGGAAGGTGATGCTAAGAAGAACTACTACGCTTCAGGTTACAATGAGGGGGAAGTAGCAGCACAACAGGGTGCTGATATGGAAGTTTCTCATTTAGATAGAATGATGAGATTGTTCTTCAAGCTTAACTTACTCAAGCCTCTAGCCGATTCTGTACGTATAACTAGAATGTCTCTAGGTATGTACACTATGGAACAGTTAGCTCTAAGTCTTGTCCCTCTTAATGGTGATTACTCTAAGATGACTCAATCTCAAGCTCATGCTTATGAGAGATTAAGTTTCTATGGTGCTGACTTCGATGATGTAAATAACTTTATTATCACAATGAAGCTATTACAAGAAGCAGAAGCTCAAGGACTAGACTATACTGATCTTAGTCCTGATCTCCAAGCATCTTGGGATAACTGGGCTAATGTATTAGCTCCTAAGTTTACTGATGAGATGTCAGTTAGATTAGAGCCGGGATCTAGATGGGCTATCATGGAAGAGAAGAGATTTGGTGTTCCCTTCTTTACTATGTTTATGTCTTTCGTTAGTCATTGGACAGCTAACATTCTACCTAGAATATGGAAGCAGTATCTAGCAGAAGCAGCTGCTCCTATAGCCTTTAATACGTTTAAGGTAGTTGCAGGTGCTCTGATGATGTCTTACCTTAGCCAATACCTTAAAGATCTATTGAGACATGGTGAGCTTAATCCATATCTACATGACTATGGTGATATCCAACGTGCTGTAGATTACTCAGGTATATTTGGTACTGGTATGGAGATATACAACCGTCTAGTAACAGATAGTTATGGGTTCGGTGGTACTATAGAAGACATGTTAGGTATACCTGCATTGAGTAACTTTAGTGGTATCAAAGAGAAAGTGATAGCAGGGGATTATAGTGGAGCCGCTGAGAAGGCTATACCATTCGGTGGAATAGCAGCTAGTATTTCACGTAAGTTCTCTGATGAGAAGACTGGTACAACTATTGATGATATATTAGGAAGCAGATAATGAGAGCAAAACCGGGAAAGTTCACGGGTACTACTACCCCTGTAGGTGAGGAAGGTGTTCAACCTGTTGTCGTCCCTCGTCCTCTAGACCTAATGATCGAACCAGAGAGGGATGTACCTACTCCTGAACAAATCTTTGCTGATATGCAGAATCGTAAAGAGTTGGAAGGTATTAACCCTCTTATCAATAAAGAAAGAGTACCTGTCTTTGAAAGGGATAAACAGGGTAAACCAATATTAGGTTCTAATGGTAAGCCTAAGGTTATGAGAGATCCACAGGGTAAACCTGTATATCGTGATCTCTCTCCTGAGGAGAAGGTTAAGTTTACTAATGTACCTACCCCTGCACTAGAGGTTAATGACCCTAGAGGTGTAGCCTTTGGTCCAGACACTCCAGCTGAACCTCTACCTAGAGAAAGATTTGAGGAAGAGAAGTTAAGGCAGAAAAGGTTTGAAGGTATTAGTATCAGTGATTATGATATGACTGATCCTATAGGCTTTCAAGAAGGTGTTAATGAGAAGAGAAGAGAACAGTTAGGTATTAGAGCTAAAGAAGGTTTTATTAATCCTGAATTTACTAACCCTCTGTTAACACCTGTTACTACTGAAGACTTATTCGTTAATTCAGATAAGTTAATGTATACCTTATCTCCTGAATCTACTGGTTTATTAGATCAAACTATTTTCTCTGAAAGAAGTGTAGACCCTGACACCAATCAAGAGATGGAGACTAAGTACCGTGGTAAGGAAGTATTAGAATCTCTCTATCCCGGAGTGAATCCTAGAGCCTTAGGTATTGGTCTTAATACTGCTACCTATGGTGTCTTAGGTAATGTCCATATGTTTGGTATTGGTGAGAATGAAGCCAATCAAGATATTGCTGATGACACTGAAGAGATGGCTTTCAGGGGAGATGGCTTTCAGGAGAGTAGATTTAATAGGGGTGAGTCCTTCCCTTCTGTATCTGAAGCTAGATCAAGAGCAGTAGATGAAGGTGAGGCAGCTGACTTTATTACCCTACAAAATCAGGTAACAGAGATAGGTCGCATGGCGGCTAAGATGAATGGGGTAGAGACTAAGCGTGAGGATGATCCTTACTACGCTATGGTAGGTACCAGAGTACTACAGAGTAAGGTAGATGATGGTACAGCTAGTATCTATAGATCTACTAGTACTAGAGGTTCAGTAACTTATTACGCTGAGTTCACTGATCCTTCTGCTATGGCTAGAGAGGACTATAAAGCAGCTGAAGCTATACTCGAAACAGCTTATCCTGAGAAGTTCCAGAAGAGATTAGCTCCTATAACTCCTTCTTCTAATGTTTCAGGTAACATTGGAGATATGCCTAACACAGTTAAGGATCTTACTAACCAGCTACAGAAAGGTATTCTACCTGAGTATCTGTATGAAGATCTTCTTAACGCTGTAGGTCGTCAAGTATCTCCTGAACGTCTAGAACTAGTAGCTAAGATGTATGATAAGGCATTGAGAGACTTTCAACAGGGAGTGAATAGCTTCGAAAGAGAGTACTTCAAGATGTCTGATACAGACTATAAGAAGACAGAGAAGAAATACTTTGATACTGAGGTAGCTCACTACAGAAAGATTAATAACATTCCTTCTGATCAACCTCTTAATAAGAATACTCTAGACAAACTTAGGATTAAAGCTCAAGAGAAAACAAACCAAGATAGGAATCATGGTTGGTCTATCTTAAATGTTGACCTACGTTTATCTAAGTTTCAGATTGATCCTAACCCTGAAACAAACCCTGAGCATTATGAACATGCAGGTAAACCTAGGTTTGTTCGGTGGGGTAGAGGTAGAAACCTACGTCACCATGAGTTAAGTCGTGATGGTATGTCTATGATGAAGGCTACTCTCAGAGCTGTAATGAGCTTTGCAGAGAAACCTACATTCTTTAAAGATAGAATAGCTGCCGCTAACTATGACTTGATGGCTATTGCTGATGAGTTGAATAACATCTTATTCAGTAGTAACTCTAATGGTAAGACTGTAACTAGAGAGGGATTTGAGTCTCTTAAGAAGTTAAGAAATCTAGAGAAAGCAGATAAGAACAAGTTCCTTGAGATGACAAGAGCAGCTATGTTTGCTCGTTTGTTCTTACAACTAGCTGAAGAGGTAGGTACATTCACACCTAAGTATAAGTACTATGGTGCTAGAAATGAATATACACCTAGACTTAACTCTATGTCTGATGCTGATCTTGTTCGTTACTATGCCCTTAATAAAGGTAGGATAGATAAAGAGCTTCAGAGGATGGCTCAGATCAATAAAGACTTATTGTCTATGCCTCGTCTACCTGATCAGTACACTAAGGAACAGAAAGCTATTCTGAAGAGAGGTGACTTAGGGTTCCATGTATCTCAGTTACAGGATATATCTAATTACTTTGATCCTACTGTTACTCATTACCCAATGGAGGCTATACTAGAAGTTGACCAGAACAACTCTAACGTACAGCTACAAGCAATTAAGAAAGGAACTAAGGGTACTAACATCTTAGGTTACTCTATTGATCCTGAAGATACAGAGTTATTCTTTAGTGATTATGATTCCTTCTATGATGTTATGAGAGATCACATTACTGGTCCACACTCTCCTGCTATTAAGTTATATGCAGATGATAAGGATAAAGCTGAAGCTCTTATAACAGCCTTCAATGATCTAGTTGATCTAGTTGGTATTAAGAACTCTACAAGACATGTCTTAGTACATGGCTTCTATGGTTTACATGCTAGAGTAAATACAGCTGCTACTAAAGACCTTATGATGGAGCTTAAGTTACGTAACCCAGAGGGTTATGATAGCTTAGTTAAAGAGTTTGGTTCTGATAAGGCTGTTGTTGATGCTATGAAGAATGTATATGGTCAGACATATGAAGAAGTATTAGCTGAACACTCAGTACAGAGGTTTGTAGAACCCTTAGGTCGTATACTAGCAATGAACAATAAGTTCGGAGCTAATATCGTTAATGACTTGGGTACTGAAATACCTATGAGTGTTAGTGAATTACTACCTTCTGGTATGACTGGACAGATAGCTATGGAAGAGGCTACTGATGGGATGCTTGCTAGTAACCCTAATAAAGAAGTCTACTATGATGCTGAAGGGAATAAGCAGGTATACTTAGAAAGAGAAGACAGGATAGATAACCCTACACCTAGAGTACGAGTTGAAGATGAACAGTTTGTTCGTTATGATAAGTCTCCCGGTAAAGGTTTTGCTCAGTCTCTCTCAGCTAAGATTACTCATGCACTAGATGCTACTGTAATGAAGATAGCTATTCTATCCCAGAACATGGGAAGGAAGACTGCTTCTCCTAACGTACCTATCCATGATGCTAACATTCTTAATGCTAACTCTTGGTTGTTCCATAATATAGCATACAACAATATAGCTATGACAGCTATCGCTATGGAGTCTAATACATTTGATCAGCTATATGATATGGCTATTCAATCGTCTAATGACTTAAAGCGTAGAGCTGATAGAGTTATTGAAAGTAATAAGAAAGCTCCTAAGAATCAGCAACAGGGATTCTTAGTAGGTACTTCTGCTGACTCTCAATACAGAGCTATATTCGGTTTGTTAGATGATTACGCTGAGAAGGTAGCCCTTAGGTTACAGAACAGTGAAGAAAATGAAAGGATGAAGAACTATAACAGGAAGATATGGGAGAATCAAGAGAACACCCATAAAGACAGGATTGGTTTGCTTAAGGCAGCTGAATCTGCTGGATGGAGGGTTCCACCCCAGTTTACTGAACTAGCTTCTTTAGGATTTAATATGGATCCTGATCCTACTGTTCAAAGAAACAGACGTAAAGCTTTAGTGATTAGTCCAGAAGACTTTAAGGCATTGGTTAACATCAACCTTAAATTAACTGGGTTAATGCTTACACCTAGACTAGATGTTAGTAAAGGTGCTGTAGCCCCTCTTAAGAAGATGTTGAATAGAATGTCTAATGGTAGGGATAAGATACAGAAGGCTATACGTAAAGGTTACTTTAATAGTAAGTCCTCTTCATAAACAAGAATGCCCCTTAGAGATTATTCTCTTTGGGGCATCTTTATTTATCGACTCATCTTAGTAGCGTTATTAATATTCTCTAACACACCGCTACGATAGAGCTCTACTTCATTGTTGGCTTGCTCTTCAGTATAACCCTCTTCTAATAGGTTAACTCTTAGTCTACGCATAGCCTCATTCAAAGCAGCATTGTTAATCTCAGGAGTATAGGCTACCTTAGGGTCTAGGTTAAAGGCTTCTACTACATCCATATCATCTACAGGCATCTTGTTAGCTAATGCCATATAGTTATAACTTTTCTTTTCCATGATATCTCCTAACAGAAGAAGTATTCTGATTCATTTAATTTGTTAATGTCTAGATTACCTAACTTCGGTAGAGGTCTATCAAAGCCAGTAGTATCGCTTAGTACATTGTTCATTATATCCACAAAGCAGTTATCACTACTGTACATATCAATGAACTTCTGTTTAGTTAATACAGTTAGTTCATCTACATGTTCAGCATGAGTACTAAAGCTATCATGGACAGCCCCAAAGGTATAGTCCCATTCACTCAATACTAATGCCATATGAGCAGCATCTTGTGAATGAATATAGTTAGGACTAATACCACTCATTAGCCCCTGAAGAGAAGCATAAGGAGAAGGTTCTTGTAAGACATGTGTAATACGTCCTGTATGCTCTCCATTCTTCTTATGGCCTATAGGTACTCCTGCTAGAGTAACATAGACATTAAACTCTCTTGTAAGGTATGAGTGATAGAAGACAGGGAAGTTAGAAGGGCTAACCCATTCCATATGTGTCTTACCATTACCATAGGATACATAACGAGTCTTCTTAACGTGAGATAGACGTTGTTCTATCAGAGCTAATTCTAACTCTTCATCTATTGTCTTATCTTTAGTACGCTTAAGAGCTTGTTTACGAGAGTGTAGTCTCTTCTTCTTAGTATGAGTCCACTTAGTACCATCTATATCATAAGCACTAGTCTTACCTATCTCAAAGTTAACTAATGACTGAAGGAATGACATAGTATCTGTAGCTCCGGGACATACTTCTTCAAGAGCTTTAATTAGACTCTTAGAGAGTAGTTCACAGTCTACCATAGCTATATCATATTTATCAGTGATCTCACCAGTATAACTATCAGAGTACATACTATCAGCTATCTTCTCAACACCAGCTGAATACTGTCTAGTCATAGTACCCCGTTTAGTAATATACTTCCTGATATGCTTCATTGGCATATCTCTCTTATCAAACCACTCTTGTTCTCTCTCAATAAGAGACTTAGCTGATTGAACATAGAGATCAGAAGGTATAGGAGTAGCCTCAAGAGATACTAGTCTACCTGTTAACTCATCTTTAGCTATAGCCGCTGAATGTTGATAGCCATTACAGCTACCATCTATAGGTATAGGTAGATGAGACAGATGATTAGGATTATTGAAGTAGTTATTTAACTCAATACAACAGGCTAAGAAAGAGAAAGGCTTCTCACAGTTATTGATAGTGTTAACTGATAGCTTAATGAAGTCTAAGTTATTAACAGTCCATAGGTATCTATCTTCTAGTGTCATCTTATCTACTGAGATAGAGTCTAACCCTTCACTCTCTAGATGAGATGCATAGTCATATGTACACCATGAAGGTATTTGATGTGCTTCATAAGACTCATTGTAACAACAAGCAGTATGAATGTATAACCACCTCAATCCTTTCTCTGTTAGCTTAACACCCTCTTCAAACATAAAGAGAGCCTTAGCCATATCACTACCTTGATAGTTAAAGAAAGGTTCTTTGTAGTAGATACGACCTCTATAGTCTACATCTACATACTGATAGAAAGCAGATACATGTTTAAGAGCAGAAGCTTTCTTATAGATAGCCTCTAACTCTGCTCTCTTTGAGATGTCTCTGAGAACGGATAGTTCTTGATTCCACCTCTCAGAAGCTTCATTATACGCTTGCTTGTTCTCTTCGCTTGGATCTTTCTGTAAAGCTTTATAAGCATTATTGATCTCAGCCTTAGTATATTTATTTAATCTCTTTTTCTTAGCAGGAAGAATAGAGTCTAAGTTGTCTTCAATAACCTCTAATAACTCTCTATTGATTATCCATGGTTGTTGTTGTACTTTATCTACAGCCTTAACCCAAGGATCTCTCCTTTCAATAGACTCTTTGAATGCTTGTTGATGGATAATCAGTGGTTGTTTAGCTGTCTCAGAATTAACTCCTTTAACTACTGCATAGTTGTTACCCTGTAACACACCCTTAATAGGTGGTATAGGTTCTTCAGTAGTATAGAGTAATAAGTTCTTAGGTGGTTGTGTCTTAACTAACTCACTGAACTTATCTTTAATAGAGATAACATAAGGTGAACCAGACTTAGGAGCGAAACCATCTTGGATAGCTATCTCAATGAAGCCAGCATGATAGAAGGCTTCAATGAATAGATCTCCTATGTGTAGCATCTGTTCCTTATTCAGTGTAGCAGACTTAAAGTTAGCTACCTCAAAGCCTATAGATATAGCTGTATGAGTGAGTAAGGCTTCTCCCTTCTTCCCTGAAGGATCATTAGATGCTTTATGTAGTACAATGTTAGTAGCTATACTAACTAACTTAGCGATATCTTCCTCATAGATCTCACCATTGTCTTGTAGGAGGTGTACTAAATAGAGTGGACCATAGGCCTGCTTCTTATTAGTATTCAGAACAACCTTTCCGAGCCTAGTGCTCAGGTATTCTACAACAAGATTATTCATACATCCTCCTTAAAATTCTACTACATTAAGTTTTATACGTCCTGTATCATGTTCATAGATAGCCTCACCAGCTGGACCAGTAAGGCCAGTGTGACGGCACTTCAATACCTTCATCTGAATAGTATTACGGATAGTAGGGTCTGAGTTACCACTGTCTCTAGCGAATGCTATGATATCCATTGATATCTGTTTAATACTACCACTGCCTTTGATGTCATCAAGAGAAGGTAGTTCACCTTCCTCAAAGGATTTACCTGAAGATGTCTTACGTAGATGAGATACAAGACCTATCCATACGTTATGTGTCTTAGCTACCTTCAATAGATCATTCATTATCTTATCGATAGCTTCATTACCAGTTAGTCCTTCTGCTCCTTCAGAAACAAGTATAGTAATGTGGTCAATGAAGAGATATTTACAACCCACAGCAGCCATGTACTCAAGTTGGGATATAATACCGTCAGTGATGGCACCAGCGTGATCGAGGACAAGAATCCTATCATCACCAAATACAGCATCAAAGCCTTGTCTGAGTTCTTTATCATCGATATCTTCTCTTGTTGGGTTCTTATTGATAGCCATACATGATAGCTTCTTAGCTGTCTCAGCAGGTGACTCTTCAAGAGAGATAATACCTATCTTATCATCAGTAGTATTGATTAGATGATAGACTATCTCACGTAGCATAGTACTCTTACCGCTACCTGTACCGCTAGTCCAGAGAGTTATCTCACCACCCCTCATGCCTTTAACTTTCTCATTGAGACCATCAAAGCAATCAGGATAAGGAACACTCTCTATCTTAGCGTAGTCTTCCATAGCAGTCCATAGGGTATCTCTACGGAGTATGCCTTGAGGATTATACTGGCTTGCATTCCATATAGCAGACAGTACACCTTTGTGTCCCTCTTTAGTGAGCTCATCTGAAGCATCTTTGTGTTTACCTTTAGCTACTTTAAGCTTGTTATATCCTATGATCTTAGCTAACTTAGGTATGACAGACTTACCAGCGTCATCGTTATCGCCATAGAAGACTACCTCTTCAAACTCCATAATCCAATCCCTGTTTTCTATAACAGGCTTTAGGTTAGAAGCTGAAGGGATAGATACAACGGGATAGATCTTACCGTTGTATTCAAGATATGATTGAGCTATAGCTAAGGTATCTTCCTCACCCTCAGTAATAACTACTCTCTTTCTTGGAGCACCATCAAAGACTGTTTGACCAAAGAGAGTAATGTTATTGAGACCACCTGATACCTTAAAGTCTTTAGGGTAGTTACGTATCTTATAACTAGTACCGTCAGGTCTAGGGTAGGGGTAGTAGGTAGTAGAGACTTCACCATCTATATTGATGGCACTACGTACATTAAACATCTTACAGATCTCTTCACTGATCTGTCTAGAGGAATGAGTACGACAGGGGTAGTCATTAATACCTGTATTAACATGGGCTGTTTCTACTTCTATTCTTGTTTCCATAGCATCCTCATTGTAGTAATCAGGGTAGAACTTATTACACTCAGGTGTCCAGCATTTACCCTTGACTATATCACTATCCGCATCTCTGAATAGAGATACGTTATCTTTAGATCCACAGTATTTACAAGAGGCTTTACCAACAGAAATAGTCATAATATTTTCCTTAAGTTTAGTTATATTTAATGAATCACTGCACTGTAAACAGTACAAGTATCTTCGGGATCAGGTTCTAATTGGATAGCATGATAGCTATCATCGTTATTTGTTCTCCTAATAATTTCAATTACAATACTAGCTTGAGTAGCCCTAACATTAAGGTTACAGAAGTACTCAGCTGGAGTTATGGTATCATCATGGAGTAGTTCTACTAACTCCACGTTGAATTCATCTAGTGCTTCTAATATAACATGGATCGCCTCATTTGGCTCTAGTCCTTTGAGGGAATCTATTAACTGCCTTACGAAGTTCATTATACACCTTCTCACAACTTAGATTGTGTTTATTATTCTTACCACCACAAAAGGCACATGTCTTACTTGGCTTCGAGTCCATCTAGTTTATACCCATAGCATTTAGGAGCTTCTGAGAATCCACATTCCCAGAAGTCTCCTTTAGTTTTATCCCATACAAAGAAGTCATTAGCATATCTTTGTATATGTATTAGACTACCAGTGAACATGAGTGCATGGAACCACTCACTACCACATCTCTCTTTATACTCCTTCTCAATCATCTTCTTCCAGTTACCTCTAGAGGTTTCTTTCAGTAGCTTCTCAGCTGTCTTTGGACCAAGAAGTCTAGGTGATTTAATGAAGTCAGTAGAGTCACCGATCATAATTTGTTTATAGTAATTATAATCAGCTTCCTCTGGAGTGATGAAGTAAGAAGAGGTTTTATCTTTGTAAGGTCTTAGATGTTTACCTACAATACAGTCTAGATCTTTATCCGCACTAACTATAGTGTAGTTTTCACCTCTAGCCTCACACTTAAGCGCCTTACGTCTTACTAGATCATCAGCTTCCATACCATTAGAGGGTATAGCTAGACGACTAGCCACTAACCAATCTAATAGAGGAGGCATTAGTTCCATATTGAGACCATGACTCTTCAGATGATCCTCTTTACTTACAGTACTTCGATGTGCTTTGTAGTACTTAAAGACTTTATGTCTCCAATTACCTTTTCCCTTAACAAAGCATATAGCTTTATCAGCCCAACAATCATCTATCTGTGCTCTCAGTATCTCTAGATACTTCTTTTTAGCATACTCTAAATCATCAGTGCCATAACAAGCTCTGTAAAGTATTGAGTCACCATCTATTATTGCAATCATGTTTCACCTCATATTTATTTATAATGATTATCTAAGTAATCGGCTATACTTCTAAGCCTATCACTATCGATATCATGCCTAGCAATGTAATTACATACACCACATATAAGCCCTCTTATCTCCCCAGTATGATGGCAATGGTCTACCACTGCATCATTTTGTTTCCAACCAGAATGTTGTCCATTAAAACTAATAGGGGAACCGCAAGCTTTACACTTGCAGTCCTGCTCAATAAGCATATGTTCTCTTACAACACTGTTAAAGCCCCACTTTCTTTTAGAATGATTACATGAGGAACAATCAGTATATGATCTCCACATCTTTTTCTTATCATTCCAATTAGGTTTTTGAACAGGGTTATTACAACCGTCTTGTTTACATATCCTATTTGCTTTTAACTTATAGTCTTCACTACATTTATATTCTATTGACATGCCATACATTCCCCATTATCATTACTGGCCTGTACACCTGTCTTGGAATACACATAGTATAGAGCTAAGATATTAGGGTCTTGGAAAGCTTGTTTGTGTACTTCATTAATATAGCTCTCATCTTCTTCTGCTGAGAAGAATAAGTTAAGAGACTGCCATTGATCAATGAACTTAGATCTAGCTGAAGCCATAGTTACTACAGCCATCTGAGGTATTTCAAAGGCAGTACGAAATACCTCTTTCTCATGGTCATCTAACCATTCTTCACTCTGTACAGACCCCATGTTATCTCTAATACGTTCAACAGTTCTTCGGTTGTATACTCCTCTGGCCTGCATGAGTTCAAGCAAGACTGGATTAATTCTATCCACTTCGCCTGCTGCTGTTCGTTGAGTGTAGACCATAGCTGTATCAGGATTGATGCCCTCTGAGACTCCTCCCATGATAAGAGCCGTTGATTTAGTAGGGGCGATAGCAATTCTGTGAGTGTTAGCGTATCCATAACCTTTCATCCATTTAGGTTCACCCCATACCTGAGCAATCCATTGACTGGCTCTCTTACTCTCGGTATCTAAGTGCCTAAAGATCTCTGTATTGAGCATCATGGAATCAAATGAACCAAACACTATACGTCTCTTCTGAAAGAGAGTGTGAAGTCCACATACACCTAAGCCTAAGGCTCTACTATTCTTAGTGAATGCTATAGCCTTCTCTAGCCCCGGTATGTTCTTACCACGCTCAATGAACTCTTGTACTACACAATCAAGGAATACAGTAGCTTCATAGACAGCATTAGTATCTTTCCACTCATCATAGAGAGCTACATTCATAGAAGATAGAACACAAGTATAAGTATAATCTTCAGATGAGTGTAACATAATCTCAGCACAGAGTTGAGGTGACTTGATGTCTAGACCCTGATCAACATACCATTGAGGTCTCTTATCATTAGCTTTATCTGGGAAGAAGAAGTAACCTTTACCTGTCACCATCTTAGTCTTCATTGCTTTACCATAACGTCTGATAGCTTCACTATCTCTGTTCTCTAGTTTAGTAATGAAAGAGTTACTAATATTCCAGCCAATGTTATTACCATCAGGGTTGTGTTCAAGGTGATCACATACCTCATCGAAGTCAGGATGGTCGATAGGGACATAACCAGCCCAAGAACCTCTACGAGCTGTACCTTGAGATACATACTCCATGTCTTGTTGAAAGCCTTTGATAATAGGTAGTAGACCACTAGCCTTACCACCAACAGATATCTCAGCACCCCTATGTCTTATATCTCCTAGATAACTAGCAGTACCGAAGCCAGCTTTAGTTAGAGCAGCTATCTCATGCTTACCCTTATAGATACTATCTAGATTGTCACTAATATAGCTACCAGCACAACTGACAGGAAGGCCACGAGTAGTTCCAGTGTTAGCGAGTACAGGGGTAGACGGAGAGAGCCAACCCTTCCATAATAGATTAAAGAACTTATTAGTCCAGCTATTAGGGTCAGGAGTATGAGTAGCCAGTGTTCTAGCAATACGTTCATATTGATCCCTCGGAGTGTTAGCCTGATAGAGGTATTTCTCCTTAAACATTTGATAGCCACCAGTAGAAAACCATTCAGGTAACTCACCAGCAGCTTGTAGTCTTTTTCTTTCTTCAGATAGTTTGTTATAGCTCATTGTGTTTCTCCTTAGAATTTAAATTCATTTTCATCCCAACCTCTTTCGTATTGATTACCTACACTGCTAAAGAAGTCGTTCATACTATAACCGTTAATGCCTTTATAGAACCACTCCGATACAGGATTGTAAGTAACCTCAAAGAGATTCTGATAACCCATATTACGTAGGCATACATTCACTCTTGATTGGGCGAAGTATTCAAGTTGTTTTGCTGAGATTCCTTCAATGTCTCCTTCTTCGAAGAGCTTTTCGATGATTCTACATTCGTGTTCGTAGACTGTCCTAGCGGTACTCTTGATCCTTTCTTCCAAGAGCAATGTGTCTTCCTTAGATACAAGATTAGCCTCCATCTTCTCTCGAAGTAGCTGTTGGAATAACCAACCAGAAGCTTCAGAATGTAGGGCTTCATCTCTAGCAGAGAAGTTAATCCCACTCACTACATTAAGTAGTTTATTCTTACCTTGTGATTGGAAGTGTTTAAGGAAAGCGAATGATGAATAGAGGATAGCTCCTTCAGCAAAGGTGAATGCACCAAGAGAGTATAGATCATCTCCTTCTTTGAAGATATCTTCTAACACTTTAATACGATCACTTAGTACCTCATCATCCTTATATGAGTCATAGAAAGAATCAGTAGCTATCTTTAGTTCTTCATTAAGCCTAGCATAGAATGGAGCATGTACTGATAGTTCGATAGCTGAGAAGAGACTAGCCATAGACTGAATGTCAGGTCTAGGGAACTTCTTCATAACGAACTTAGACCAGAACTCATCACCTATAATCAACTCATACTTAACAAAGAGTTTAAGTACAGTGATAACAGCATGACGTTCAGCTGGAGTCATATTGACTAGTATATCTTGAACATCTTTCTCTACTCTAACCTCTTCAGGAGGCCAGAAGATACTGGATTGTTTATTACGATACTCTACAGCAGCAGGGTAGTCTATCGTGAAGGTGTCTTTAGGTGTTTGTATCTGTGTCAGCATCATTATTTACTTCTATAAGTTTTATCTTTAAATAATCTTTACCACGTTTAACGTGAGTCTTACAAGCAGTAACCTTGAAGACTATCACATCATCAAACCCAAACCAACATTGCATTGTGTCTAGAGTTGTCTTGATACAATTATCTACATCACTCTTCTTACTACTGAAACCGAATTCCATCTCAGCATGTAAGATAGCTTTGTTATCTACTATATGTTTGGGTGCAGTAAAGCCCTGTAAGTAAGGTAACATTTCTTCTTGGAAGGTATGATACGCCTTAGACTTCTTCTTATTCATATACCATGCTCTATTAATACTAATAGGCTTAACTAAAGCATGGCATTCGAATACCCATAGTTTATTCGTATTCATAACCTTCCTCAAATGTTAATGGACTTCGTAGTAGTCAGCCCCTACCTTGACATCTCCAGCCTCCATGATATCTACACCAAACTGCTTAGGAGCTTCTGCGAAGTGATGTCGTATAATGTGTTCACATCTACTAACATACTTAGGATCTATCTCATAAGAGACTTCATCATGGTACATTAGTAGTTGTTTATAAGGTATGTTGTTATCTTCGAATGATTTATTAATAGCTACTACTGTAGCCTTCATTAAGATAGCTTCAGTAGATTGTATTAAGTAATTGATAGCCTTGTAGGGCTCTTCCGAATAGACTTTACGTCCATCGATACCGGGAATCCATCCATTAAGTTTAGCTACATCCTGTACTTTCTCTATGAGTCTAGAGAAGTTAGGTATCCCGTTAATAAGTTTCTCTCTTATCTTCTTGCCTTCAGCTTGGCTACCTTTAATGATTGATGCGCACTTACCCGCACCAGCACCGAATATAATCGCAAAGAACAACGGCTTAGCTGTCGCTCTATCCACTCCAGCGATGTCAGCATGGCGTTGATGGGCATCACCGTTAAGAACTGTATCAGTATAATCTTTATCTTTAAGATAGTGAGCGAGTAATCGTATCTGGTAGGAGGCTCCGTCAGCACTGATAATGACTTTGTCTTTGGGACAGGTGAATAACTCTCGTATTTCTTTTCCATATACAGCCTTACCACTTGGTATGTTAGCTATTATCTTATGTGAGTGTCTACTAGTAGCTGTACCTAGATCCATGACATCACCTCTAAGACGTCCATCACCACCTGATTGTTCCATCCAACCCTGTAGTATACTTCTACGTGATCTTAGAGTGTAGTAGTCAGCTATCAAGTCAGCATGAGGGTGTCCTATAGCTCTAATATCTTTATCATTAAGCTTAGGAGTAGTCTTAACGAAGTCACCATCTACATTCTTCCAGTTCCATTCAGTCCATTTAATACCTAGATGTTCTAGATACTTTCTCACACTACCCTGTTGACCCATAGTAGCAGGAGTAACTGACTTACGTTGAAAGAGAGTACCAGCTTTCATAGGAGCATTAGGTTCTAAAGCATCCTTAGGATCTACTGGTATGTTCAGATACTCACCTATAATTCTAGCTGATGTAGCTGTATACTCACCATTACGTTTGTATTGAGGCTTCTTAGGTTCTTTATCTATGAGCTTAACTATCTCTCCTAAGTGTGGCTCTACATTAGCTTCAATGTGATTCATCTCAGAGGTTATCTTATCAATAAGACTCTGACACTTATCGAAGTCAAAGAACCATCCGTTCTCTACCTGTAAGGCAGTATACTTAGCCATGTTATGCTCCATACGTAGAGCCTTAGGGTACTTAGGATACTTCTGAGACCAACTCTTAGCTTCATACATAACACGCTTAAAGATCTGTTCATTGACTACACAATCTTGTTTACAGTAGGTTAACATCTCATTACTGTACTTAGAGAAGTCATTGAACTCTATCTTCTTATGGCCTAAGAACTCTCCCCAAGCTCCTAAGCCATGTCTACCTTTAAGCCTCTTGTTAGGCCAGTCATTCATACGTGATACAATAAGCGTATCAATAACTTTAATGTCCTCAGGTAACGAGTACCCAAGGACTTTATTTAATGCTGGTAGATCATAACGGATGCCATTATGTGCTATTAACATAGACACATTATCAGCTACCCATTGAGGTAGCTCTGATAGAGGCTTATGACTATCATCATCATCCGTGAATACTACAAATAGATCTTCATCTACTTTCTTAAACACAACCATCCATATGTGTGTTATGGTATTAAGAAGCCCATCAGCTTCTATATCGAATACATACTTACTCATAGTCTTTCTCCTTATTTATCTCCATTATCTGCTGTCTTGTTATCACGGTAGTAACCTTAATCAACTTAACTATAGGATAGTTAGGTATACAACTTCCCATGTGACGTTCAGCCATCTTCCTATCATTGTACTCTATAGTTGTTATTAAGTTATCTTTAGTGAGATAACATTCAACGGCGTAATGTATTTGTTTCATTATGTTTCTCCTAGTAGTTGGTGCGGATACTGAGACTCGAACTCAGATACCTTTCGGTGACAGATTTTAAGTCTGTTGTGTATACCAATTCCACCATACCCGCATGGCCTCCCCGACAGGACTCGAACCTGTAATCGCATGTTTAGAAGACATGTGCATTATCCATTATGCTACAGGGAGTGATAAAAATAAAGCAGTTTAAAGTCATGCTCAGGACTGCACATGTTACTGGCCTTTACTGTACATCAATCTAACTTCATATACAGCTTCCTCTCCAGCCTCGATAATGTCCTCTTCGAGGTTCTTAAAGAACTGTTGGAGATAGGAGTAGCTTTCAGTATCACCTGTTTTCGCTAGAAGGTTCGCTACATGCAGGCGCTGATTGCTTACTTGCTTAGTTAGAAAGTCAATAGAGGTCTCAATAACATGTTGACGATTAATTTTAGTTGAAGAATGTTGTTCTTCACTCATTATCTTTACTCCTAATAATATCAGTGATTTCCTCTAGGTTTTCATCATTCACTTCCTCTGCTTCCCGAAGAGAGAAACAGAGGCACGGTGCTGAGTCAATGTAAGAGGTTACTTGAGCAAACCCTTTCGCTAATAGTAAGAACGGTAGTGCTAAGAACTCTCTCATACTCACCTCAAAAACCTACGTCATCGTTTTCCACATCAAAGTCAACTTCTTGGGTAGCTGCTTTGTATGGTACTAGATCTACTACTTGTAGGGCAGTAAGCATTGCTGTACGTCCTTTACGTCCACCTACTTTGTAGTCATAAGAGAATACCTTGATATGACCTTTAGAGCCATTACCAATAGGTTCACTGATAATCTTTTTCCCTGCATCAAACACTTCAGGTGCCTTCATAGGCTCACCCTTAGCGTTAACTGTCTTACGCTTTACGTTACCAAAGAAGTAGCCTTCATCATGCTCTTTAAGCTTGATACCATGCTTAGCTAGTTCTTCTACCTTATTCTTATCAGTAGTACGGATCTGAATATCCCAGATCTCTGTACCGAAAGGATTATGAGGCTTGTATACGTTAGCCCAGTGTAATTCTAGGTCACGAATAATTTCAGTTGAACTGTTGTTTGCTGTAGTTGATTTAGCCATTTGATTTTCTCCTTGAGAGCTATTAAGTTTAAGAGGAACTTTAATGTTCCCCTTAACCATGCATCTAAAAAAGTTAGTTTTATAGATGCTTAAGATATGAGACGGATAAGCTCTTCATAGCCACCTATCTCTTCTCCGTTTAGTTTGATTTGAGGTATGCTCTTAACTTCCCTGTTAAAATCAGCTTCAAAGTTAGGATGATTATCTACATCTATGTAGTTGTATTCTATCTGTAGCTCATCTAAGTAAGTCTTAGCTTTGTTACAGTAAGAACACCAATCAGCACCATACACTTCAATCATTACTCTTCCTTATTATTCTCTAAAAAATGTTTTATGTGAAACGGTATGTACATATTCAGATAGTCTTTAGTGAACTCCACATACTCATTGATATCTTCTGCTGCTAGAGTATTCTTAATACCGTCTATGTAACCATCAAGATAAGTGTAGGGTTTAATATACACCATATCACCATGTACTGTTAGTGTATCTAGACAGTCCTTCCATAATACGAATGCACTGACTTGACGGATGAAGTCGCTCTTAACTTTATCTAATTGTGTTTCCATTTGATTTACCTATATTTTTGGTTTAAGTGATTTAGATACTGGTGTTCTATCAGAGAACTCTCTACTAAAGTAAGTGAGAGCAGTAAGGGTTTGGTGTATCAACCAATCTTCCCTTGGAT
>Ga0102948_1000096_pt1 | contig 30988 bp, 52 predicted proteins | sample SalPonA_A_H2O_MG_FD_78211 | JGI IMG/M metagenome (GOLD analysis project Ga0102948, IMG submission 78211) | Water microbial communities from South San Francisco under conditions of wetland restoration - Salt Pond MetaG R2A_A_H2O_MG | ecosystem: Environmental > Aquatic > Non-marine Saline and... | reverse complement strand
TTATTATCTATAGTGTATGCGTACCTTATAGAACCAATTAAGCATGAGGGGATTGAAAGAGCTCTCGACAACCGTAAAATGAAATAGTTTTTGGTCTATTTCACTTAATTTAAGTTTATTATGGTCTAATTATAGTTTGAATTGACCACCTGTGAAGTCAGGCTGAGTATAAACTTATACAAACTAAGGGAGACAAGAGGTCATGGAAGTAATGTCTTGTCAGCGATATCTGGAGGGTATGATATCAACTTGAAAACTCAACAAGTAGACTATAAATCCTGTAACAAGGTAGTTATTGGGTCACTGCGGCGTGGGTTAATCACCACTCGGTCAACCGCATCCAAGATGAGACTAGAAACGATTTTTATTGTAATTATTTACAATTATATAGACCAACATGATGTCTTTAAACTCAAGGTCGTGGATTGTTTAGTACTCTACTAAAGACGCGTTAATTCTAAGGAAGTACTATTTCCGGTAGCAGGACAGTTTATGTGATACTGTAACAACACTTCGTATAGCCGTAACGAGCGCACTATGTACGGATTTGGATTAATGTATGATAGGGCATACACCATCTTACCCGTGATTTTACACGATGGTACTGAGGCAAGTTTTTAAGAAAACTTGGTACAAGTCGGGAGAATAGCTGTTCCCTTTGGCGACCTTATAATAAAGATTACAAGTATCTTGAATCAAATATTTTATTATAAGTTATATGTAGATAATTGTATATTTACATAATATCAAACTTTTCGAGGTTTGATAAGAGAACTCGAAATAAGTTACAATCGATTGTACAATTGATTGGACTATGATTGTAAAAAGTCCGGTAGAGTGTTCTTACCAAATCTTTGATAGATTACTTAAAAATTAAATAAATATAGTATATAATAAAATAAAATTAAAGGAATAAAATGGCAAACGTAAAACAATTTACAGAGGAAGATTTAAATCAGGAAGGTAAAATTCTTGTTAAGTTCGGTGCACCGTGGTGTGGACCATGTAGAATGTTAGCTCCAATTATTGAAAGCGTATCAGCAGAAGGTTATAATGTTTATGATGTGAATACAGACGAATCTGAAGATTTAGCTATTAAATATCAAATTAGAAGTGTTCCGACATCAATTGTATTTGAAAATGGAAAAGAAGTTGATAGAGTTATTGGTGCTATGACGGCTCAAAAGATTAAAGAATTATTGGATTAATATGTTAACTAACTTAAAATGGATTGCGGTCCTTTTGATAGTTGGTTTAATTTATTCTGGGATATCTTATGTCATTAATATAAGTAATGATCTTGAAATAGCCAAACAAAACAATATAGAATTAAAAAAAGCAATTCAAGATCAACAATTTCTCTTAGAGCAAAGAGAATTACAAATAAGCGACATTAAAAAAGCAAATAATAGATTATATTCAACTGTTGAAAATCAAAGAAAACAAATTAGAAAATTAAATGATACGTTTAACATTAAAGCTAATGGGCAAAGTAGAGATTTTGGTAAAATTAGTAGAGCAAAACCTAAAATTATTGCTAGGATTATTAATTCAGCTACGAATGATGTAAACAAATGTTTTGAAATTATAACAAAGAAAAATGTAACTAAAGAGGAGTTAAAAAATGAATGTAAAGAACTTGCAGATAGTTTTAGTACTTCTAATTAGTATATTAATGTTTAATGGATGTATTTTTTCAAATTTAGATAGAGTTGATGTAGTTAAAGAAGAAAAACAAAAAATAAAACTTGAATTATCTGAACCGGAACAAGTTAAAACTAGAAAAGTACAATGGTATGTAATAACTCCTGAAAACAAAGATGATGTGTTTAAAGAACTATCTGAAAAAGGAATAGACCCTGTGTTATTTGGTTTAACTGACTTTGGCTATGAAAATTTATCTTTAAATATTTCAGAAATAAGAAATTATATATTACAACAAAAAAATATTATAAACGAATACAAAAATTATTACGAAGGTGATAAATGAAAAAAGTGTTCGTAAATGGCACATTTGATGTATTACATACTGGGCATTTAGATCTTTTGAATTATGCAAAATCGCGAGGCGATTTTTTAATGGTTGCATTGGATTCAGATAAAAGAGTCCAGGAGAAAAAAGGCAAAGATAGACCATTTAATAATCAATACAATAGATTAACATTAATGGAAAACTTAAAAGCCGTGGACGCCGTTGCGTTATTTGACACTGATGATGGCTTAAGAAAAATCATTAAAGACTTTGAACCAGATTTAATGATTATTGGCGATGACTACACCAATAAAGAAATTATTGGAGTAGAATATTCTAAATATTTTCAATTCTTCCCAAGGACTAATGGTGAATCAACATCAAAAACAATTCAAAATTTTATTGATAGGAGATAGTTGTTTAGACGTCTACGTTCTATCAACTGTAGAACGAATTTCTCCTGAAGCGCCGGTCCCGGTTTGTAAAATGATAGAAAGTTTTGAACTTCCAGGTATGGCTGCAAATGTTAAAGAAAACTTAGAAAAATTAAATGTAGATGTAGAATTCTTATCCGGGTGTCTAGGAACCAAAACGAGAATTATAGATAAAAGATCAAATCAACATATGATTAGAATTGACGATGATGTTACATCCGACATTCTAGATATTACAAATATTTCCTATGAAGGATTTGACGCTGTTGTTATATCAGATTATGATAAAGGTTTATTGGATTATGATACAATATGTACTATAATATCTGATTGTAGATCATTGGATTTACCTGTTTTTGTAGATACAAAGAAAAGAGATTTAGAAAAATTTGAAGGCGCATATATAAAAATAAATGAATTTGAGTTAAAAAACTCTATTTCAAACTCTTCAAAATTAATAGTTACTCATGGCGGTAATTCCGTAATATATAAAAATAAAGAATTTAAAGTCCCAAAAACAGACATAGTTGATGTATGCGGTGCAGGAGATACTTTTTTAGCAGCTTTGGTTTACAAGTTCTTAGATACTAAATCTATTGATGTTGCTATTAAATTCGCAATTTGCGCAGCCGGAAAAACTGTACAAAAAATGGGTGTTTATGCACCAAAATTAGAGGAGATAGTATGACAAGATTAGATGGATTTGTAGAAAAAGGGTGGGGTTCAGAAAATATATGGTGTACAAATGATAAGTACTGTGGTAAACTTATGAATTTCAATACTGGTTCTAAATTTAGCATGCATTTTCATGCTGAAAAAGACGAAACATGGTATGTGCTTTCGGGTAAATTTAAAGTAGAATGGATTAATACATCTGATGCGTCTATTCATATAGAAGAATTAAATATTGGTGACGTATGGCATAATGAACCATTATTACCTCATAGATTAATTTGTATTGAAGAAGGTACTATTATTGAGGTCTCTACACCAGACTCAGTAGAAGATAATTATAGAGTTCTACCAGGAGATTCTCAAAAATGAAATATATTGTAGACATAGATAACACTATTTGTTTTACTGAAGGATCAGATTATCCTAATAGCGAGCCATACCCAATTAGAATTGATAAGATTAACGAATTGTATGATAACGGACATGAAATAATTTATTGGACAGCGAGAGGTGGTAATTCTAGAATAGATTGGACAGAATTAACCACTAAACAACTAAAAGAATGGGGTTGTAAATATCATGAATTAAAAATGTGGAAACCATCATATGATGTTTGGATTGATGATAAAGCAGATTGGATTTTTAATTAATATTTAATATAAAACATGATATAATATACAAATTATAAATAAAGGAACAAAATGTACTACCCAAGTATTATAGAAACAACTGGTAGATCGTCAAAGGCATTTGACTTACCAACTAAATTATTACAAGACAGGATTATATATTTCGGTACAGAAGTTAACGAAACTACTGCTAATTTTACTATCATGCAGTTAATGTGGCTAGCTTCTGATAACCCAGATAACGATATAGATTTTTACATTAATAGCCCAGGAGGTTCAGTTTATGATGGTTTGGCAATTAAGGATATCATTGATACTATTCCTTGTAAGGTTAATACTATTGGCGTTGGTATGTGCGCATCTATGGGTGCTTACTTATTATCAGCCGGAACAGGTACAAGAAAAGCAACTAAAAACTGTAGAATTATGATTCATTCGGTATCATCAGGCAGTAGAGGTACTATTCACGATATGGAAGTAGATTACAAAGAATCAAAGTATTTAGATGATAAATTAATGTTAGATATATCTAATTATTCTAAAGGTAAATCTACATTAGAAGATATTAAATCTAAATGCCAAAGAGATTATTATATGGACCCAGATGAAGCAATTAAATTAGGTTTAATCGATGCTAAAATATAAATATAAATAAAAACAAAAATAGGAAATAATATGAATTTTAGGGATTTACTTAAAAATAACATCGACGAATCAGAAATAAAATTCCAAGCGTTGTCAGTTATGAAAGAAATGCATAGTAATCTTGCAGACATAACTTTTCTTGATGTGTTGGCAGTAATGTCTGAAGATAATCCTCTTAAGAAAGATGTTCAAAAATTAGAAATAGAATTAAATACATTAACAAAAAATGTATCAGATTTTATTGAAAAAAATATGAATGATGCTGTTGATATGGAACAAGTGGAAATTGAAAAAGAAACTGAAAAAGAAACTGAAAAAGAAACTGAAAAAGAAACTGAAAAAGAAGAGTTAGAAATTAAAAAAGCAGCTGCGGCAAAACCAGCAATTAACGTTAAAACGTCTGATAAGGAAAAATAATGAAATTTAGAAATTTACTAGAAACTGGTACTATTAGTCAAATCGCTAAAGATTTTGAAAAGAAAATTAAAGCGGCAAAAAAGGGCGAATGTGAAATACTTGATAAAGAATTAACCGATTTGCATAAAGAAAGAAAAATTTCATCTAAAGAGTTCTCAGAATTAGAAGCACAGATTGGTAGAAAAATGAGAATGTTAGGTGAAGAAGTACAAGAAATTAATTCAAATACAATTTCTTATATTATACCAAAAACAATGGCTATGATTGCACAAACACATTTATGGCATTTACTAATTAAGTCAGGTCAAAAACATACTGCTTTAGGTGAGTTTTATGAAGAGTTACAAGATGAATTAGATGAATTATCTGAAAGATATATTGCACAAGGCGGAATTATTGATTCTCAACAATTTGTTTTAGACACTGATACTTCAGTAATTCTGGAAAGAGTTGATAATTATAGAAAAGAAATATCTGCATGTATTTCTGAATTAACGAGTAATGCAGAAATGGCATCAATTTTAGATGGTGTTATAGATTTACAAGAATGTATAGATTCATTCTTATATAAGTTTAAATTAGATTAAGGAGAAAAATATGAGTTTTAGAGAGTTTTTAAACGAAAATAAAAAAATGTCTATTAAAGAATTTGAGAAGTATTTACTTAAAGGCGGACAAATTATGGTTGACAACGGTGGCGTTGATTCCGATATATTGATGTATAATAAATCTGAAAAATCATTTTCAATAGGATTTGATAATAAAGACATTAGCAAATTATATAAAATGTATTCATCAGCCGATGATTCAAAAATAATGTTAATTTAATAAACAGTAAAGTTAAGAGGTTCTTTTAAAAACCTCAACACAAAGGAAAGAAATGAAAAACTTAAAAAAGATCGCAATGATCGAATCACTAGCAAATGTAGGCAGTGGTTTACTTCTAAGCATATTTATAGCACAACCCATTATTTTTTACTATTATGGCATATCGTTAGACACATCAGAAAACGTAATAATCGCAGTTTACTTCACAATTATAAGTATATTCAGAGGATATATTTGGAGACTTTATTTTCATAAATGGTTTTACAAAATTTAATCTTGGATTAATAATAATTAGTATATAATATACTATATAAAAATAAAAATTAATAAAGGATAGAAATGGATGGCTTTTCAGTAATCATAGAAGGATTAGATAACACTGGTAAAGATACACTTATAAAAGGTTTATCAAATCATTACAATAATATGATATCTACACATATACATTATGGTTCAATAAAACAAAATTCAAAACAAGATGCAATAGAGTATTCAATAAAAACATACAATAATATGGTTAAAACTATGAATTTTCAATCTGTTGTATTAAATAATGTTGTTTTTGTAAATAGATCTCACTTAGGTGAATTAGTGTACGCACCTCTTTATAGAGGATATGATGGTGATTTTGCATTATCTTGTGAAAAAGAAATGGTTATGGATCGTACATTTTTAATAGTACTTACCGATGAACCAGAAAATCTTATTGAAAGAGATGATGGATTATCTCATAGTATTGATATTGAATTTAAGAAAAAAGAAATTAAATTGTTTCAACAAGCTTTTGATAAATCATCAATAAAACATAAATACATGATTAACATAAATAATCATACAATTGAACAGGTACTTGCAAAAGTAATTGATTTTATAGAATACAAAAAGGATAACAAATGATAAACAATATATTAAAAGTTAATGATATTAGAAAAATGTTTAAAACAGCATATGAAAATAAAGAGTTTACAATTGATAGAACTGGTGCTAAAACAATTGAAATTATAGGTGCAACGTTTATTGCTGATGATGACCACATTGTAAGAACACCATCGTATGAATATATTGAAAGAGAATTAGAATGGTATAAATCAATGTCTTTATATGTTGAAGATATTCCTGGTAATACACCGGTTATTTGGAAACAAATTGCATCAACAGATGGTAAAATTAATTCTAATTATGGGTGGTGTATTTATTCATCTGATAATGGTAAACAATATGATAATGTTCTAGCTGAATTAAAATCTAATCCAGATTCTCGTAGAGCAACAATGATTTACAATAGACCATCTATGCATACTGATTTTGAAAAGAATGGTATGAATGACTTTATGTGTACATTTGCTAATACATTTTTTATTAGAGATAATAAATTACATAGTCATTATGTAATGAGAAGCAATGATAGTTTATTCGGATATGGAAATGATTATGCTTGGGCTAAATATGTTCAGAAAGAATTAGCACTTGATCTTGATGTAGAAGTAGGTGATCTAATTTGGACTGCAAGTAATCTTCATATTTACGAGAGACATTTTCCCGCACTTGAAAAAATGATAGAAACATTATAAAACTATGCGAATTCATTTTTATATAATTAGAAAAATTAAAGGTTTAAAATGATAAAATTAATGGAAGATATAACTAATTCATTTAATGGTTGTTCGGAAATATGTAGTGTTAACTTCACTGAACATTATAGTAATCATGAGGAATTAGTAATGAAAGGTAAATTGATTTTTAATTTATATAAAAATGATATACTGGTTGAAAGAAAAACAAATGAATTGCACTTTCATAATTTCCTTAAGCATCAACTTTTTAGCCATTTACAAGAAATAAAATATTATAGTACTGTTGATCTTAATACAACAAGAAGATTAATTGCAGTATCGCATGATTGTATATCGCACATTCATATTTTGATTAGGGATAAAATTTACTTAAATATATATTTTAGGAGTTCTGATTATGATGGTGCTTTACCGGCAGATTTAGAATTTATATCAGAATTACCATCAGATTTAATCGACCATTGCGAACGGTTAAAAGACGTAACGGGATATGAAGAGTGCACTACAAAATTCATAAATAAATTAAAAAAATTACCCGTGCAATTAGATATTAATTTCGGGTCTTTACATAGGACGAATATATGAATAACAAAACTTATTTAAAAAAATTAATTATTGTTGACTTTGATGATACATTATGTATTCATCCAGCGGATGATAAATCTGATATAGAAAATGGTTTACCTAATATTGAGCTAATAAAAAAATTAAATAAGCTGTATGACGACGGGTATAATATAGAAATACATACAGCTCGTGGTCATTTTTCATGTGAAAGTAGATATCATGCTGAACTTATTTACAGACCAATAATTGAAGAGTGGCTTGAACATAATAAGGTAAAGTACGATTTATTAAATTTTAATAAACCTTATGGTATAATATATATAGATGATAAAGCGGTTAGACCGAATGAATTAAATTTATTAGAAGGATTATTATGATTGGAATTATACCAGCTGCAGGTGCAGGTACAAGATTTAAAGAATTGGGTAAACAATACTCAAAAACAATTCTACCATACAAAGAAAAACCAATTTTAATTCACCAAATTGAGTGGTTAGAAAAACATGGTTGCAATGATATTAGGGTAGTTTTAAATCACCAAGAAGATACCGTAAAAGATATATTAAAACTATATAAAAAAAATGTTAACATCGCAAGACAAGAAGAAAGAAATGGTTTAGCTGGTGCAATTAAATGTGCAATTAAACCAGATGATGGTGATAACGTTATAGTATTGTTGGGCGACTTAGTTATTAACGAAGATATTAGTAAAGACATGTTTAATGTTAACTTTATTTCTGTTCAAGAAGTACCAGATTATTCAAGATGGTGTATGGTTCAAGATTTATCTGATGGAAGATTAAAATTCTTTGATAAACCAACGGAAAGACCTGATACTAATCTTGCGGTTAGCGGCGTATATCATTTATTAGATTCTAAACAATTATACACGCATTTAGACAATCAATTATCTGATGATTCTAATAAAATAAATGGTGAATTTCAAATCAGCACTACTTTAAAAAGAATTGCTTCTATAGATGGTATGTATACTACAAAAGTTGAATTAATTGACTTTGGAACATTGGACGAGTATTTACAAAATAGATCTGTTAAGATTAGTAGATCATTTAATGATATAGAAGTAAATGGCCCATTTATTACTAAAAGCTCAGAAAAAGAAAGAGAAAAATTAATTAAAGAATATAATTGGTTTATTAATTTACCTGACGAAATTGCTGTACATACACCAAGGATTTTCTCAAAAGACTTATTTGCTGAAAGAACTTGGTATAAGATGGAAAAGATTTTAGCACCGTCATTAAGAGAAATTTATCTTTTCTTAGATTCAACAGAAGAAACATGGGATAGTATATTTGAATCTTTATTTGATAACCTATCAGTCATGGAAAAATTTGGCCAAAAAAATAACTTTATGAAATCAGTAGTTCAAAAGACTAAAGATAGAGTTAGAAATATTGAAATACCAATACAAAACAAATTAGTTAATGAATTTATAACAGAATTAGAAAATGAAATTCCTAAATTTAATAGACCTGCATTAATGCATGGTGACTATTGTTTTAGTAATTTATTGTATGATTTTCAAGGTAATCAAATTAAAATGATTGACCCTAGAGGCGAACTTTATGGTGATCATTACTATGAAGTGGCTAAATTATTTCATAGTATTCTATTTGATTATGACTTTGTTGATTCTGAATTATATGTTAAAAAGAATGGCACATACAAATTATACAATAATGGAAAATATAAAATTAAAGAATTGTTCAAAAATAAAATCAATAAATATTATACAGCTGAAGAGCAAAAATATATTTTATTGATTACTGCTAGTTTATTTTTAAGTATGATTCCATTACATTCGCATAATACTAATAATCAAGAAATATATTATGATATCTTCAGAAAAATATTTAACATATATAAGGAAGATAATGATATTCAAACTACAAGGGGAGTTAATTCTTGATGAAAATAAACCAACAATTGCATTCGTTGATAAAGGTGATATTAATGGTTACTCGTACATCTATGGCGCAGCCAGAGTTATTAAAGAGAAACTTAAAGACAAATACAACATTATAGAAATTGGGACAGGTTGTAATGTAAAAAACAATTATTATGAAGTAAAAAGAGGTGAAACAGATAACTTTTTGAGAAAAGTTGATGATCCTGAGAATTATTTAAAAAGAAATTCAGATACATTAGAAAAATTACTCGCCGAGTCTTTTAAAGATTTACCAGTGATAGATTATATAATTTTAGGAACAGACGACTTTTTTAGGTTACCGCTGACAAGTTATACAAACAAAAGAAATTCTGAAATATTATCAAAAATGGAGAATGAATTTTTTGACTATGTAATTGAAGACGAATCGATATTACATAAAATAGATGTTCTAAATCAAAAGATTATAAATGAATGGGATAGGTTAGTTTCGCCAATTGCATTTAGTACAAAAGATTATAATTTATTTAATAGGGCTATAGATTATATTAATAGACAAGGTAAATTAAAACACAAAGTTATTGGTTTTTCAATAGATCCTGCGATATATACACCATTTTTTATACTAAACAATATACCTAATGATTTTTACTATTTTGCTGATGACACAAGAGGAACAAGAAATTTTAAACAATTAGACATTGCACAACTGCAGCATATAATATATGATAATAAATTTAAACCAGGATTAGATGATTGGGAAGATGTTTCAACAGAAAAGTCTGGGAACTTTTTCTTTGCTGGTACTATATTCCAAGAAAAAGGTTCAAGAAAAGAAATGTGGGATCAATATTTAAGAGATGTTAAATCAGAAAAATGTTCATTTTATATTCCATTAAGAAAGAACGGTATTATCAAAGATCATAATAAAAAATCTTTAAGATTCGAAAACATATTGAAAGAACATGACGATTTTGTTGATTTATATGAAGAGATTAAAACACATAACAATTATAAAGGTGTTTTATTACCTAATGAATTAATTGAAAAAACAAAACATTTTAAATATGGCATGGTATTAAGATGTGTATCAATTAATGATTCATTAAACTTTAGACCTGTTTTATATGCATATCATGATATTGTACCATTTCTTGATTTTAATTATGACCCGGCGTATTTACAAATACCTAAACATATTCAAGACAAAATAGTAGTAAAATCTGCGGCTGATATAGATGAAAGAATAGAATATTTTAATAATAATGATAATGAAAGAATAGAAGTTATTAACGAATTAAGAGAACTATTTAGGATTGATGATTACATAAATAATCCAGATAAAATGATTAATGAACAAATAAAAAAAATAATACCAGATTTTTAATAATTAATTTGTTATAATAAATTTAATATATAAAAGGAAAGAATATGGGTAAAACATACTTAGTTGGAAAGATAGGAAAATCAGTAAAATTTAATCCGAGTACTTGGGGGCCAATTGGCGGGGATAATGAGGCTCCTGAGTTACTTAGAAAAATTGCAGAATTAAATCCAAATGATACATTTATTATAATTGGTAGAAATGATATTGATAAGCATAGATTGGCTTTGAATTTACCAAGCAATTTACTTGATATTTATGAAGGTTCTGTTAAAGATGACAAAAAGGATTTAGACTACATTGGTAGAAAATTAAATGACAAAAAAATTGATGGATGTTTTTTATTAACTGGGCCTACTGCAAATTGTAATATACCGAACAAATCATATAAAAGAAATGAATTAAAAAAAGGCGAAAAAGTTTTCGCAAAATCATTAGAAACATTTCAGAATTATGTAGCACCAATATACCAATTTCTAAATGATTCGATGATCCCGTGGGTAATGATTGCAAACGACCCTAGATATATTTTACAAGGTAATGATTTAAAAAATCAACCAGAACTTATTTTAAGTCAATACGATGAAACTATACATATGCAGACTTTTGATAATTGGGAAGATCAAAATTATGTTAAAAATGAAATATCCGTAGTTTATGCTGGTATGGAAAAGGCATTTCTAATTGATAAAAAAATTATTAATGAAGATAAATCAATTAACTTTATGATGGTTCTTAATGAAGGTAATAATGGTGTTAAATCAAGATATCCAATGTTAAAAGAGTATGTTTTAGATTCTATGAATGATGTTGCAATATACGGTAAATGGGATGAAAAGACTATAGGTGATGACACTAGATTTAAAGGCCCTAAAAAGTTTGAAGAATTACAGGCCGAATTACCACATGTAAAATATACATTAATTATACCAATTAAAAAAGGGTGGGTTACTGCTAAATGGGTAGAAATGATTGCTAATGGTATTATTCCGTTCTTTCATCCAACATATGATGAGCAAAAACATTGTAATGTACCTGATTATATTAGATTATCAAATCCGCAAGAATTGTCTCAAAAGATAGAAGAATTAAATAATAACAAAGAATTGTACAATAGAATTTTAAATGAATGTTTAGCGTGTATAACTGAAGATGATTTAAATGGTACAACAATAACTAAAACAATACTTGGTAAAACACCATCAATAAATAAAACAGGAATTGAATATAATACAAAGGAATTAAATGAAAAATCAGACGGACTTGACGACTGGTAAAATAAATTGGATCGTAGCACAGCCATTAATAGGAGGAATGCCAATTGGGTTTGAAAATTCATTCGGCAATCCACCAATGGCAATTATAACCGCTGGTTTTAGTAATGATGATCATTACATAAAGTACATGAATGACACTAGAAAATTAAACATACCAATAATTAAAATGGATGCTTCATATGAAGTTTTTGAAACAGAAAAAGACGAAATTCTATATAACAAAATCATATCAGATGGTGTTGATGTTTTGATGCACGTTGCAGTATGTGCAGGATTATCACAATTAAATTCATGTAATACTGGTTCTAAAGCAAGAGGTTGTGCTGATAATGATCAAAATCAAAATATGTATGGATTAACTAAACTTGGTATGAAAATGGGAGCAAATGTAGTTGCTTTTGAAAATGCACCAGCTGCATATACAAACGCAGGTAAAGAAACTATAGAAAGACTTGAAGAAATAGCGACCGAAAGAAATTATAGTACACATTTATTTAGAACAGACACATTACTTCATGGTATCCCACAATCGAGAAAAAGAACATTTATTATGTTCTATAAAAATAGTAATCCTGGTTTATTTAATTATGAACATAAACAATACACACCATTATCTGAATACTTAAAAGAAGTTAATTCATCTATGATACATTTTGAAGAATCTGTTGCAATAGATGCCAAAGATGTTTTTTACGAATTCATATTGGATTATTCTGGTAAAAAAACATATTATGAAGCAATGCAAGAAATTGGCCCACATAAGAATACATGGACCGCATTACAATTAACTGATTATATTGGCTTTGAACACGGTATAGAATGGATGAATAAAAAGTACGAAGAAACCGGCGAAGAAAAATTTGCAAAAGGTAAAAAACTTTGCGAACATTGTAAAAAGAAAGTCGATATGGGTAAAGGATATTGGGATAGTAGTACATATTTAGCAAATAATGGTTTATATGTTAATGCTGTAATATCTAAAAACATACATAGATCATTACACCCAACTGAAGAAAGAGGATACAATATAAGAGAATTGCTACATTTAATGGGTCACCCGCACGACTTTGAAATGATTAATCCTAAAAAGAATTGGCAACAAATTTCTCAAAATGTACCGGTTAAAACCGCAACATTTATAGGTTCGCAAATTAAAAAATACGTTATGGGAGAATTACCAATTAGTAGTACGACATTTGTAAAACAGGATAACATTAAACAAAGATTAGATACACAAAGTCATCCTGTACAAGAAGAATGGTAAATTTATAAATTTCTTAATTTTTCTTACTGATACCATTTACATTTCAATAAACTTTTGATATAATTATACTATATTAAAAAAGGAAATTATAATGAGAAATCCAATTAAAGTAAAACTTGGTTATAAAAATGGTTTTTGGAATGATGAAGATGTTAATAAAGAATATACTGAAATACTTGAAGGAAGAATGCCTTACCTTGTTTTAAAAGAGTTATTAGATCTTAAAGAACAATTTCCCGGTAATGTAACTGGATTTTGTGGTAAAGATAAACTATCAAGAATGTTAATGAGATCCGATATTGCTGACGAATTAAAGTTTGATGATTTTGGTTACCAAGTTTCTTTAGATCTGATGCTAAAAGGTCTTAAAAAAGGAAAATTAGTTCAAGGATATGTTGGTAAATCTAACTGGGCAACAGTTAAGATTACTGACTTAGGTATTGAATTTCTAAAAAATAATGTGATTGAAGGATAAATGATGACAACTATATATGCATATAACAAAAAAGGTTTACAACTTTTATGGAAAAAAGTTTATTCAGATTATGGTAATGCAGAAGATACATTAAAAGCTATCTACAAAACTTATGGCAAAAACCAATGGGAATCTAAATGTAAAGAATTTGGGTTTTATATTTAAAGGAGAGAAAGATGAAATTTATTAATTTTTTTATAGAGAAATCAAATACATGCCCGGCATGTGGAGAATGGTCTGATGTATATGACATCGGTAATGATAAATATGAATGCGGAAATTGTGGCAAGAAATGGAAATTTTAATGGAAGATAGAAGAGAACACCTTGGAAGATTAGGTGAAGAATTAGTAGCAAAGGTACTTAATGGCACACTATCACATGAAAAGTACGATGGTGAAAAAGATATGGTACTTGGTGATGGAACATACGTTGAGGTTAAAACACAAGTAAGATGGAAAATTCCTAATTGTTTTACTATTGATGAGACTGTAACAAATAATAATATAAACAAATGTTTAAATGTTGATAGATTGATTTTTGTTGAACCAGGATTGAATAATGAAATAAGAATATTTGAAGCTGTTGATAGAAAATATTCAATCAAAAAACCAAGAGGTAAAAAAACTTATTGTTTTGGTATTGATGACATGAAATTAATAGCTACAGTAACTAATAAAGGTCTTTGTGAAGAAATGATATCATTATCTAAAACTGATAGATCATGGCTAATTTAATTAACTACTAATATGATATAATAAAATATAAAATTAAAAGGATAGATATGGCAAACATTAAAGAATTTCAAGAAGTAAGAGATTGGAAAGCAATCAGAGGTATTGGTGGTAATGAGGATATGTCTTTAGATAAAAGATTACAATCTCAGTATCAAAGAGTAGCACAGGAATGTAATGAAATCCATGAAGCAATTGTACTAGAAGACTGGGATGAATTTGAAGATGCAATTGGTGATACTATTGTAACATTAATTAATATTGCGGATATCAAAGGTGTTAAAGCAGAAGACTGTTTAGCAAAAGCATTTAATGTAATTAAACTTAGAAAAGGTTTAACAAGACCAACTGGTGACTTTGTAAGATATGGTAAGTTAGCCGATGAAGATAAATTAATATGTGATGAAAAACAAGGTAATGCAAATAATCAATATTTTGATGAAAATATTATTGATACATTAAACCCAGACAATTTTAAGAAATAATTAAAATCCTTCATAAAACTATTTACATTCCTTTTTATATTTGATATAATTATACTATATTAAAACAAAAGGAATTTAAATGTTATCTACGAACTTTTCAGAAATAGTAAATAAATTTGATACAATCGTATCTGTAACTAATCATTCAACTAAACCAATTGTAGCAGTAACTGGATATATTAATGGAGAACTTAAAGGTGAAAAATTTGAGTATAAACATTACGAAGTTATGCAAGAAGTATCTAAAAAAGTATCTTACTTCATAGGAGTTAAATAATGAATATTTTTGAAAAAGCTTGGGATATATGGAAAATGGTTGTTATAGGTGCAGGTTTACTTAGTTTAGGTATGTTATGGGTAGTATTTCCAGTTATGGTATTTACATCAATAATTGAAAATAATATGATAATGTTAGTAATATCATTGGTTATATCATTTTTACAATTTAAAGCTATGTATGATATCAATAAAGAAGATAATGAAAGGAATTAATTATGGCAACAAGAGGAACAATTTTTACATTACACAATGATGAGTATGTTGGTATTTACAATCATTATGATAGTTACCCAGAAGATTTAGGCAAAGTACTAAAAGAAAATTATACAAATATTAATATTGTAAAAAGATTAATTTTTAATGGTGATTCTTCATATATTGTTCAAACTATCGAAGATTCTAAATTTTATTCTAGTGCTGGTGAACCAGCAAGAGTATCACGTGCATCTTCAATAAAAGAGTTCGTTGATTTATATGGGCAGGATTATAATTACTTTTTTAACACTGAAACAAATGAATGGGAAATTTATTAATTTCTTCATATTTTATGTACTTTCTATTTACATTCAAATAAAAAAATGATATAATATAATATATAAAAAATAAAAGGAAACAATATGAAATTCTATACTGCAACTGGAAGTAAAATGAAAAAAGGTCAAAACGGATTTAAAATGATGAGATATATTTTATCTAATGAAGGTGCTACTAAGTATGAATGTTTAACTGAAGCTTTAGGAAAATCTGGTTCTAAAAAATCTTTAAGAGGTTATTATTCATGTTACTTCAAAGGATGGATTAATTCTGGTGTTGTTACATACGATAAATCAACATACAAATATCATGCAACTGCAAAAGGTGCTCATTATTTTTTAGAAGCTTCAATGAAAGAAGATTAATAAATTATTTGATATAATAAAACTATAAATCAAAAGGAAAGAAATGAAAAAAATTGACATGACTAAATCAGTTTGGTATGAAAGATATAAACCAAGTCATATACAAGATTTAGTTATCCCGGAAGAAATTAAATCAAAACTACAATTATATGTTAATAAACAAGATATTCCTGCTTTAGGACTATTTAGCAATTTACCTGGTACTGGTAAAAGTTCAACTGCACATGCAATTATTAAAGAAATTGGTGGAGAAGCTTTATGGATTAATGCATCTATGGAAAAAGGTATTGATGTACTTAGAGGTAAAGTTGCTAAATTTGCTTCACAATCAAGTTTTGATGATAATATTAAAATTGTGGTTATGGACGAGTTTGATCATTTCTCAAAAGATGGTCAGGCTGCATTTAGGGGTTTTATTGATGAGTTCAATCAAAACTGTAGATTTATTTTTACTGGTAATTATAAAGAAAAAATAATTGAACCATTATTAGACAGATTAGAAATTTATGACTTTAATTCTTTTTCTAAAGAAGAAATGGTTAAACCTATTTTTGAAAGACTAAGATGGATTTTAGATAATGAAAATATTCAGTATGATCCTAAATCATTGGTGCCGGTAATCAATACGTTTTATCCTAAAATAAGATCTATGATTGGTGCATTACAAAAATTTAGTGCAGACGGTTCATTTAAAGTTTCTGAACATGATTTAGATGATGTAAATGTTTTTGATAATGTTATGAATTTATTAACACCATCAACATATACTGATTTGATTAATGAAGTAAACAAATTAAATGGCCCAGATAACATGTATTCATATCTTTATAAAAATGCTGGTAAATATTTTAAATCAGAAAACTATCCCAATGTCGTTTTGATTATTGCTAAATATCAACATATGTCAGATTCAGTAAGAGATAAAAATTTAAACTTATCTGCATGTTTAACAGAATTATTAAAATTGAGAGGATAAAAATGGAATATATAATTATATATGTAATAGGTATTGCTATAACATTACTTGTTAATGCGTTTATAGCTGGTTATAACGGCAATAATATAACATTAAATGACTTCAGTGATGCTGTTATATGGCCAATTTCGTTGACCGTTTTAATAGGTTTATTAATTAGATTAGTCGTTGAAAAAAATAAAAAACAATTAAAGGACGAAAATGGAAAACAATAATATAAGATTAAATATTGGACATTCGCTCGATGAACTTGGTGTAGATGAAGCAATTTCTACATATAGAGACGCATTGGAGGGATACGTTTATTCAATCAATGATGTTAGTTTTACCAGTGACGAATTTAAAAAGATTATTGGTGAATTAAAAGAAATCTTTCCAGATCTATCAACATATGATTATTCTAGAGGAAACAATAATTTATTTAAAAAATTTACATCTAATTCTTTTAAAGGTTATGTAAGAGGAAATTCTATAGATTTATATGGTTCTTTTTATTTTAAAACTGAAGAAGACTGTTTGGCTGCTTGGGAAATTTATATTAAGCATTCAAAAGAAGAAAATGAAGTTGAAATGTTTACATATTCTTATTCAATGAATAACGGTTCATTACAAGAAACAGTAAAAGTATTTAAAAAAGAAGAACTTGATTATATTTCACATTTATATTATCCTTATTTAGATGTAGACGTGATGTTAGACCAATTCTTTACAGGTTCTGAAAATATTTTATTATTAGTTGGAGAACCAGGGTTAGGTAAATCTAAATTAAGTACTATGGCACTTAAATATGCAATTAACAATCCTGATAAAATCCCATACGATAAAATAAAACAAAACCCATCTTTAGAAAACCAATTTATTAATACAGTTTTTGTAAAAAGTACCGAAGTTCTTGCAAACGATTCTTTTTGGAGAACATTAGAAAAAAATTCACCTGATTTTTGTATTATTGATGACTTAGATTATATGTTAACTAAAAGAGATGCTGAAGTAATGAGTTCAGATGATGCTATTAAAAATTCATTTTTGAACCAATTTTTGAGTTACACTGATGGTGTTGAAAAAAATAAAACTAAATTTATCATAACTACTAATCAATCATATGAAGATATTGATAGTGCTTTATTAAGAAAAGGTAGATTATTTGATATTCTTGAATTAAGAGAATTAGATAAACATGAAGGTTTAATTATATGGAAAGATAATAATTTAGATGAACAAATTTTCCATGAATTGTTCAATACACATGAAATATTACCGGCTGAACTTGGTTCCGAAATAAACAAAAGATTAAATAAAAGAATTGATAAATCAACATCTACATATTTAAAAGAAGATGGTATTTCTAAAGTTCAAAAAGCAGGAAGAAAAAAGAAAATAGGATTATGACATGAGAAGATTAACTAACATAGATGATGTTAAAAGAAAAATAAAAAGATTAAAAGAAAAATTAACAGTATATAATTTAGAAAATAACCCAGAAGAAAACTATTCTTTCTGGGGTGCACATTCGATAGGATATATTCAAGGCCAAATATATTTACTTGAAGAATTATTAGAAGATTTAGAAGACGGTGAAGATGCCAACAACAATGTAGATATTTAATAATATTTTAACATTTTATTTGATATAATAAACTTATATTTAAACAAAGGATAGACATGAAACAATTTGAGGCAACTTGGCGTGATGGCTTCAACTTTTACGAAAGAACATATGACACTTCATTAAACAGATCTTATAAAAAAAGAATAGATTTACCGTATGAGTGGTACGAACCATCATCAAAAGGTTTATACACTTATATCCTTGATGATACAATCAAACTAGACAAAAAACAAGGTAATGCTAAACAAGGTAGAGAACATTATGGGTTTTTAGACCCAATGTATAGAAACATTAGGGATAATTATTGGAATAAACATGATGGTTATAATAATACACCAAGAATATGGTATTTAGATATTGAAACTCGTGTATCAACATGTTCAACAGGGTTTCCTGTTCCAGAAAAAGCATCTGAACCAATCTCTTTAATACAAGTTTATGATAATAAAGCAGAAACAATGATAGTTCTTGGGTTAAGAGAATGGAAGCATCAAGATGATTATTCTTTTGACTATAAGGTAAATTATATAAAATGTAATGATGAAATACACTTATTGGAAACATATCTAAATCTTTTTTCTAAATTAGATCCGTTGATCATATATGCATGGAATGGGTCTGGTTTTGACTTCCCATATATTCATAATAGATTAAAAAATTTAGGTATGGACACGAATAGTCTTTCTAACTATGGTGGGGTAAAGTATAGCGAAAATGAATACCAAGGTAGAATGGAATTTAAATTCAATGCAGATGGACATTTCTTTATAGATTTAATGGATGTTTATAAAAAGTTTACATTCTCACCAAGACCATCTTATTCACTGGATACGATCTCAGAAATAGAATTGGGTGAAAACAAAGTAGCACATACTGAATATGCAGGCTTTGATGACTTCTATACTGGTAAATACATTATACCAGATAACCCAACTGATGAGCAGAAAGCGTCTAAAATTTACCAGCACGCTATTAAACATGGTGTTGACGATGAAGTAAGAGAATTATCGCACTCAGAATTCGTTTATTATGGTATTAAAGATACATACCTTATTAAAAGAATTGATGAAAAATTAAACTTTACAGTTTTAATGTCAATGATTGCTGAAAAAATGGGTGTGCAAATTGGAGATTCAATGGGTACTGTTAAACCTTGGTCTCAATATATTAGTAATAGATCATTATTAAATCAGCAAGTAATGCCAATGCGTCAAGAATTTGATACGCCAAATGTTGTTGGTGGTTATGTTCGTGATCCTAACAAAGGCAAACATAAATGGGTACTATCTGCCGATGTTAACTCAATGTATCCTTTACTTGGTATGGTTGGTTTCAATATGTCACCGGAAACATTTATACCAAAATATAAACTACCGCCTGCACTAAGAGATATTGTCTTAAGTTATTTTAATGACCAAGATGAGGAAAACAGATTAAAATTACCGCCGGAAGTTTGGGACACCACTAAATTATTATTACAAGAACATAACCTATCATTAGGTATTAACGGTGCAGTTTTTAGCAAAGATAAAATTGGTATGGTCCCTGAAATGGTACAGGATATTTATGATAGTAGAAAAAAAGCCAAAAAGAAAATGTTTAAATTTGAACAACAAAAAGTACTAATCAAACAAATATTAAAGGAAAAATAATGGATGATTATAATACTAATATAATAAAAGACATGCGGCCAATGGAAAGACATAGATTTATGGTATCTAATACTAATGTCTGCCCACACTGTAATAAAACAAAAAAACTTAATTTGTTCTGGGTTAAAGAAGATAATATTATAATGAATGTTTGTAAATCATGCGATAAAAAAATTAAAAACATGGAAGCAATAAAGATTGCTTTATCTTCTGTAAATTTAAATAATAATTAGATATAATACTAAATGAAGGAGTTATATGAAAAATGTATTAGAATATACTGAAGATGAATTAAGACAATTATCTAAAAGTGAATTAACTAAGCTACTTAAAGAAGCAGAAAACGGTGAATCTTTATATAATACAAAACAATTAGTTGAAAAAACAATGATTAACTCACTGTATGGCGCATTAGCAAATAAATATTTCCCATTATTCAATGAAGATATGGCCGCGGCTATTACTGGTAACGGTAGATACTTTATCCAAAAACTTGCTAACTATATTGAAAAAGCTTTACAAGGATTACTACATCAAGAAAAGCCATACATCGTTTATGGTGATACGGACAGCGTTCTTGGTTCAACATTGATTAAAACAAACAAAGGTGATATTAAAATTGAAGATTTATTTAATACATTAAATGGCGAAATTGAATTTAGAGGTAAAGATAACTATATTTTACATGTTACTGATAAAATAAGTTCAGCGTCAGTTTCAAAAAATAAAGAATTAGAATATAATCAAATAAATTATGTTATGAAACATAAAGTTAAGAAAAGAATGTATAAAATTAAATGTAACGGTGATGACGTTACTATTACAGAAGATCATTCCATGATGGTTATAAGAGATAACAAATTAATTGAAATTAAACCAAAAGATGTATTAAAAACTGATAAATTAGTTAAAATTAAAAATTAATACTGACTTTATTTACATAATAAATATAATAAAAGGAGTCAGTATGAGATATACTATATATAAAACAATTAACACAATTAATGAAAAATATTATATTGGTATGCATAGAACAAATGATCCATATGATTCATATCTTGGGTCAGGCGTTTCATTAAATAAAGCTATTAAAAAATATGGTAAAGAAAATTTCAAAAAAGAAGTTTTATATATTTTTGAAACTGAAAAAGAAATGCAAGATAAAGAAAAAGAAATTGTTAATGATGATTTTGTTAAAAATAAACAAACATACAATATGACTAAAGGTGGCGAAGGTTCTTGGTCCCATATAGATTCATCTGGTGAAAATAATCCTATGCATAAAAGTAAAGGTCGTTCATGGAAAGATGGAAAAACACAAAAAGAAATAGATTTTATAAATGTATCAAAGGCTTCAAAGGGTGAAGCAAATGGAATGTATGGTAAAACGCATTCCGATGAAGCAAAATCTAAAATAATTGCAGCAAACAAAGAATGGTTAAAAACCCCTGAAGGAAAAGCTGCAATGAAAAAGAGAGGTGAAGAATGTTCAAAACGAATGAAAGGTAAACCTAAATCAGAAGAACAAAAGAAAAAAATGTCGGAATCGGCAAAAGAACGGTTTAAAAATATGCCAATTATAGAATGTCCACATTGTGGTAAAGAAGGAAAAGGTAATGCTATGAAACAATGGCACTTTAATAATTGTAAATTTAAAAAATAATTTGATATAATAAAATAAAATAAAAAAGGAAAGATATGATAGAAATATGTGATATTTTTGAAATAGAAGATCTTGGTGTACAAGATGAATGGGTTTATGATATTGAAGTGGAGAATAACCATAATTTCTTTGGTAATAATATTTTAGTACATAATTCAGTATATTTTCACATTGAACCATTTATGGAAAAATATATTGAGCAAAACCCTGGTTTAGCTGTAAATGAGTATGTTACGTGGGCAGACAATTTAGAAAAGAAAGTAATACAACCAGTTATCCAACAAACTATTGAAGATTTCGCTGATGAACTTAATGCATTTAATAGGGATAAAATTGGTTGTGAAAGAGAAATTATTGCTGATGCCGCAGTATTTACTGCTAAGAAAAAATATTATGCAAGAGTAAGAGATAATGAAGGTACAAGATACCCGGATGATTCTCCGAAAATTAAAGTTATGGGTTTAGAAATCATTAAATCAAGCACACCAAAATGGTCTCAAAAATATCTTAAAGAAGCTATTCCGCATATCTTAGATAAAGACGAAATTGATTTAAGAAACTGGGTCAAAGAAATCAAAAAAGATTTCATTAATGTTAATTTAAATGAAATAGCTGGCGTTGGCGGTGTATCTAGGTTAGATTATGATTTAGATAAAGATACCGTACCAATTGGGTCAAGAGCTGCAATCAGACATAATATGTATATAAATGAATATAATCTTACAGACACATACGCGCCAATACAAGGTGGTGATAAATGTAAAAGACTATTTTTACAATTACCTAATATGTTTAATACTAACATTATTGCGTATACAAATGATGGATTTACAAAAGAAATTGAAAAATGTAATTGTGTTGATTATGATACAAACTTTGAAAAGAATTTCTTAAAACCATTATACTTAATGGTTGAACCAATGAATTATGATTTAGAAAAAGAAACAGCATCTATAGATGACTGGTAAAAAGGAATTAAATGAAACAATATTTAGAAGCATTAGATTATATTTTACAGAATGGTACCGATGTTAAAGATAGGACCTCAACTGGTACACGGACAATATTCGGATATCAAATGAGATTCAATTTACAAGAAGGGTTTCCCGCTGTTACAACTAAAAAGTTAGCATGGAAGTCTATGGTAGGTGAACTATTGTGGTTTTTGGAAGGTTCTGATGACGAAAGAAGATTAGCGGAACTTACTTTTGAAAAAGATAGAATTGATTTAATTAATAAAAAAACAATTTGGACAGCTAACGCAGATCAACAAGGGAAAGAACTGGGATATCCTAATGGAGATACTATTAAATTATTAGGTCCAGTTTATGGTGTGCAGTGGCGAAATTGGTTAAATAATAAGGGAAAAGAAATCGATCAAATTGAAAATATCATTAATGAAATAAAAGCTAACCCGGATTCAAGAAGAATTATTTTAAACGCTTGGAATGTTGGTGAAATTGATAATATGGCTTTACCTCCTTGTCATACAATGTCACAATTTAGAGTTATCAATGGAAAACTTTCATGTCAACTATATCAAAGAAGTGCTGATATGTTTTTAGGTGTTCCTTTTAATATAGCAAGTTACAGTTTATTAACACATATGTTAGCTCAAATATGTGATTTAGCCGTTGGTGAATTTATTTGGACTGGTGGAGATTGTCATATTTATTCAAACCATTTTGAACAAGTTAAAGAACAATTAAATAGAGAACCTCATGATTTACCAGTACTTAATATGCCACAATTTAAAACTCTTGAAGAATTGCTACGAACTAAAACTTCTGATTATTTTTTAGATAATTACAGTCCAATGAATTCAATTAAAGCACCTATGGCAGTATAATTAAAAAAAACATATTTAAAGATTGAAATTTAAACTTGTTTTAATAATAGTTAGTATATAATATAGTATATAAAAAATAAAAGGAAATAAAATGAATTCAATTCAAATACCAACAAAAGTTCAAAAATCAGTAAAGTCAAATAACAAACCAATGTGTCAAATTATTAATGATACTGTTATAATCAGATTAGGTTTTTACAAAAATGGTAATGAGAAAATTACAACAGCAAAAATTATCCAATTATCAGAATCTGGAATATATTGTGATAACGATGAATTCTACCCATGGAAAAATTTTAAATAAGGATTAAAATGAAAAAAATATTATTAATAGGTTTATTTAGTTTGTCTGCATATGCAGGAGTGTTTACATCTATATCTGGTTGGACCGCAGATAAGATTCAACCAGATAATTATTACACAGTTGATACTGCAGGTGAAAATGTAAGAGTATATGAATGGACGCCAAAAGGTGCAAAATATATTCAATGTATTTCAATGTTTACTGAATCAAGTAAGAAGTCACCGAACACACAATGTTTTAGAAAACAAAAATAAAGGAAAAAGATGTTAGACAGAAAAGAAGAAATTTTAAAAAATAGTGTAAAAAAAGTTAGAAATTATGGTTTTGGTATTTCAATTGCTGTTGCTACTGCTATTACTATTAATAGCGCATTATTTAATGTTGAGGCAGGAGAGTTTGCAGTAGAACAAACCCCAGGTGGTAAATTAATTGCACATATGACACCGGGATATAAATTCAAATATCCATTTGTTGGAAATGTATGGTACTATGATGAGGTTACAACTGTAGTTTATGATGATGTAGAAGGTGATTACGGTTCTTCAAAAAATAAACCATATAGAATCACTTTTGCAGACACATACGGTGGTTTAGTTAAAGGTTCATTTAGAGTTGAGTTAAGTAAAGACCCTGACCAATTAATTGAAACACATAGAGCATTCAAATCATATGACAACTTTATTGAGTCTGGCGCAGAAAAGTTCACAAATGAGTTACTAACATATACTGCCCAACAATTTACTGGTGAGTCATTTATGCAAGGTGGTCAAAATGAGTACAAAAATAGACTTGAAGACCAAGCAAGAAATGGTTTATATGAAACAAAAAGAACTGCTGTAAAGGTCCAAAAAGAATCTGGTCAAGTTAATGTTAATCAAGACAATGCGTCTAAAACAACAAAATCTGAAGCAGTTATTTACAAAAATGTTATTCAAAGAGATCCAAAAGGCGCACCATTAAGACAAGAAAATTCAATGTCTAAGTACGGCGTATTTGTACCACAGGTTACAATTGCTGGATTCTTACCAGAACCAGATTTAGAGTCTTTTATGAAGAACAAAAAAGATATGGTTAGAAAAAGAGCGAGACTTATTGAAGACCAAGAGAACGAGAGACAACAAGCAATCACCGCTAAGTTAAAAGGTGACAGAGAAAGAGTTGAAAAGAAACAACTTGCACTTATGGAAAAAGACCAAGCAGAGATTGAGTTATCAAAACAAGTTGCTGTTGCTAAGTTACAAGCAGACAAAGAAGCAGTTGAAAGACAAAAATTAGCAGATTTAGCAATCATTGATAAGAAAAAAGAGTTACAAATGGCTACTGATAATGAGAACATTCAGAAAGCAAATGAAAGAGCTGCGAAATTTGAGGCACAAGCAATGTTACACAAAGGTATTGCTGAAGCGAAGATCTTAAAAGCAAAATATGATGCTTATGACAAAAAGTTATATGCTATGGAAATCCAAAGAGATACAATGACAAAAGTTACTGAGAACTTACAGGGTATTACAGTTAAAATGCCAAATGTAAACATTTCAGGTGGATCAAATGGTACAACTATGAATTCTGTTGACACGGTATTAAATGCTATAGGTGTTCAAAAATTAGAAGAGATTGCCAAACAAAAGTAATCTCTTCTAAATGTAGGCATTTTAATCTTAGTTTAATATTAATTAGTATATAATATATAAACAAAAAGGATATAGCAGTGGATACATATAGAAGATTAGAGGAACTAGTTGGTTTTGACGGGGATGACGTTGAAACAATGGATACAAACAAAAAAAAGTTTATAGCCGCAACTAATGCTAGAGTAACACAAATGAGCACTAGCACATATTTCCAAGGCGAGGAATTTATTAGTTTTACAGTAGAAACTTTAGATGAGTTAGACTTAGAGGCAATTGAGAGATATACAAACGAATGTTTAAGTGTAATGAACTGTAGAAGAAATGAGTATAAACTGAGAGTACATTAATCTTGTTTTAATATTAATTAGTATATAATATAATATATAAACAAAAGGATATTAAAAATGAATAATCAAAAAATATTACCAAATCTAACTCAAAAAGAATCTAAATTTTTAACAAGATTCTTATCTGAAAATGGGTGTGGAGCATCTACTCCAGGTGAATTACTAGAAGATAATTTTTCTTGTCAAACTGTTAAAGATATGATTTCTTGGGGTTACTCAAAAAATGAAGTAGCTGGTTTAATTTCATCATTAGAACAAAAACAAGTTATTTTTATTGAAGATGATAGATCTGACTTTTCTCCGACTAGAGGTTTTGTTAAATCACCTAATTTATATTGGGTTAACGATTGGTATTTACAAGAATTAGATGAAAAGTGGGACTACACTGAGGAGGTTAAGTAATGGATACTAACAGTCTTTTAACAGAATTAAATATTCTTATGGAAACTATAGATCTTTATACATATGCTGGTATAGAAAGAATTGAAGTTGAAAATAAAACAGTAATCGTTTTCTTTGATGCCGTTATTAGTGATCATGCAATCAAAAATTTAGTAACAGAATTAAATGTAATGTTTTATATACATCCGTCAACTAACAATTCAATTATGCATTACCATATGTAAAGGAAAATTATGTACATTTATTTTAGAAAAGATTATAATCCATATGATATTATGAAAGCGAAATATTGTGAAACCTTTGAAAGTCATAACGATACTGTACATCTTTGTAAAATTGATGGAAAGTTCGGATTAATCAGAGAGCATGAAATGGCTACAAAAAAAGACTATGAAAATTATATTGAAATAGAAAAAACCGAAAAAGAAATAATTAGTTTACAGGAAAAACTCAAAATATTAAAAAATTCATCATTTTAATATTAGAAGATAAAAAGGATATTAAATGTTTAAATTACCATCAAGAGAAGACTGTCAGAGAATCGTAAGACAGTCTGATGCTTTTTATTGTACACAAACAGAAGTTAATGGATATTTGGTTGAAATATACAATTACAGACTTGCTTCTTATAATGATTTTGTACAAAATTCATTTGAAATGAGGGGAATTACTTTTGTTTATGATTCTAAAAAGAACGAATGGAAAAGACATATTTTATTAAATAAATTCTTTAATGTTAACGAAAATGAAGATTGGTTAGAATCTAAATTAAAAAATAAAAAAGTTATTAAAGTACAAGATAAATTAGACGGTTCGATAATTTCATTTGTTAAATTTCCTGATGGTTCTGTTAGAGCAAAATCTAAAATGTCATTTGATTCTGAGCAAGCACAAATGGCACAAAAACTTTATGATGAAAATGCGTCATTAAGAGTATTAATAAATGAAGAATTAGATAAAGGTTTTACTCCTATTTTCGAGTTAGTTTCTCCATATAATCAAATAGTTTTAGAATATAATGTTACAGAATTAGTACTATTACATATTAGGGATATTGATGGTTCTTACTTCAATGAAACATATAAAAAATCAAGATGCTCGAAATTTATGATTAATACTGCTATAAAATACCCACAAGGGCACAACGATTTAGACAAATTAATGAAATATAAAGAAACCGTTAAAGATATTGAGGGTTGGGTTGTAACATTTGAAGACGGTCAAATGGCAAAAATAAAAACAGATTGGTATAACAAAAGACATGGCGTTATTTCAGAATTAAGAGAAAATCAATTAATTGAACTTATTCTAAATGAAGAGATTGATGATGTTCTTTCGATGTTATCAAATGACTCTGAAAAAAGAAAACAAATCTTAGAAATTCAAGAAATTGTAGATAGTATTTTTAATACTAAAGTTGTTGAATTCAAAGAATTAAGAAGAAAATATTTCAATGATTTTAATGAAGATAGAAAATCATTTGCTATTAAATTTAAATCAAATCCATTATTCGGATATGTAATGAAAACATTAAATGAATCATTTAGGGATGTTGAAAAAGTAGCTGAAGCACAAGTTAAAACATATATTCTTAATAATACAAATACATTATCAAAGGCAAAGGAATTTTTAAAATAAGATAGTGATACACCACATTACTATCTCTCTTAATCAAATATATCCCCTAAATTTTCTGACAGTCTGAAATAGTTATTTAATCTTGTTTTAATATTAGTTAGTATATAATATACTATATAAACAAAAGGAAAGAAATGAAAGAACTTAAAAAAGATATCTTAGATAAATTAAATGAATTTAAAATTAAAGCAGAAGAAATGGGTATGAACGTATATGCTGTTGCATTAAAAGGTTCACAAAATTATAACTTACACGATGAAGAGTCTGATGTTGATGCTAACCTTGTTTTTATTCCTACGCTAAAACAATTAAGAACAAATCAAAAATTTAAAATCACTAAAGATTTTGGTGAATGTACTTGTCATAATATATATTCATTTGCTGATATTGTTGCAAAAGGAAATCCACAATGGGTTGAAGTTTGTAATACTGAGTATGTTATCGGTGATTTATCTATGTTTAGTCATTTCAAATTAAATCCTTCAGCATTAAAAGGTATGATTATGGAAAAAGTACATGCTTTTGATAAATTATATCCAAGCAGAAAGAAATACATTGAAGATTTTGGATATGACCCTAAACAACTTCATCATATTATTAGGTTATATGATTGTTTAAATCATGGTGTTGATATTTACAAATATAATGAAGTAGATAGAGAAAAAATGCTTGACATTAAAAGAGGTAGATATCCTGGTTCAAAAGAAAAAGCAGAATTAATGAGAGATAATTATATTTCTAAACTTAATGAAATTTACGAAGATAAAAAGTTAGCATATAAACCACAAACAGTAAACTATGATTTAATTGATGAAATTGTAACTTATAATATGTGTAAAGGATTATAAATGATTAGTAAAAAATTATTAGAAGAAGTACTAACAGTATCATACGGTGAAGGATTTACAGTAGTAGATTTTGAAGAATCATATTCTTTTGATGGATTACATTTTGAATACTGCTATGGGGATGTAGACATAACTGAGAAAGATTCTATTAACATCTATGAATTAGCCCATAAGTGTAAAGAATGGGCTTATAAACAAAAAATAATAGGTCTTGGTGCAATACACTATTTAACAAAAATTGAAGTTATAACTAAACATTACGAAGACTATTACGTATGTGGCATAGAAAAAAGTGGAGCTGACGATAATACTCCTTTAAGTTTTTACGGTCTAAAAGGCAGAGATAACCATAGGGAAGAATGTTGGAATCTTCCAGCTAACAAAATCAAAGAACTGAGATGGTATGCAGACACAGAACAAGAAGCAATCTTTAAAGCTTGTCAATGGATATTAGAAAATAAGGAAAAATAAATGATTAGTAAAGAATTGTTGAGTGAAGTTTTAGGCTTAAAAATAAAACAATTAGATTATTATTCTGACACAAAAAACACCATAGTATTTACAGACACATATAAGAATTATGGTTGGCAACTTGAAAATATTTATGAACTAGCTCACAAGTGTAAAGAGTGGGCTAAGTATTATGGATTCAAAATTCATAGTGGTTATTCACATGAAGCGATTGGACAATCATATGCTACTCCAATGAAAGAAAAATGGGAAGCTGGAAACCTAATTATGGCATATTGTCCTGATGACTGCCCAGTAGAGGATTTTGTTTTACAAACAGAACAAGAAGCAATCTTTAAAGCTTGTCAATGGATATTAGATAATAAGGAAAAATAAATGATTATATTAATATTAGTTATTCTTGGTTCAATTGTTTTTACTGCGTTAGGATTGATTGTTCATCCACTATACATTCTTCTTATAATTCCTTTATGTATTATTTTAGGTGTCATAGAAAAAGAAAATTCATTTGATGATTTGGTACTTAACAGTATTCTTGTATTTTTATTATCAGGATTTATAATGATTATTATTGCCGTTTCTATATCTTATTTTTCTAAAGACTCGTCTACATCAGAAACAAATACAAGTTATGTTATTTCACTTACCACAGATGAAAAAATTATTATTGAAAGTAAAAATGGAACTGAACTTATAGATGACCAAAGATTATATTGGAAATGTAAAAGTACAAAATGTACAACACATATTGAAACTGTTACAAGAACACAACCACAAATTTTATCAAATTCATGGGAAAGAGTTCAAAGAGAATATGATGTACAATAGTTTAAACCTGTTTTAAGGTTACTTTTGATATAATTATAATATATAAAATAAAGGATATATTATGTTTGTATATATAACAGGCGACCATAAAGTTTTTAAAAATAAAAAAGATGTCGAAGAGTATGTTAAAACTCCTAATATGAGTATGAATATATATGAGAACCATAAGTTCTTAGGATATTATAAAAAGGTAAAGGTTAGATAAATGAATAGAGATAAATTAGTTTTTTGGTTTATTAAAAACTACAATGATTTACATTTAGAAATGTCTAAATCAAATCACACATTTTTACCCACAGAACCGAACCCATATCATGCTGA
>Ga0102948_1000089_pt1 | contig 32477 bp, 31 predicted proteins | sample SalPonA_A_H2O_MG_FD_78211 | JGI IMG/M metagenome (GOLD analysis project Ga0102948, IMG submission 78211) | Water microbial communities from South San Francisco under conditions of wetland restoration - Salt Pond MetaG R2A_A_H2O_MG | ecosystem: Environmental > Aquatic > Non-marine Saline and... | reverse complement strand
GAAGAAGACGAAGACGACGACGAAGACGACGACGAAGAAGACGACGAAGAAGACGACGAAGACGACGAAATAAAACCTGAAGGAAATAAGAAAAGCTTAGTTATTTTAGGTGTTGTAGGTGTTGGATTCTTAGGATTCGCAGGGTTTATGGGTAAGGACATACTTTTCCCACCCGCACCACAGCAATCAGCCCCAGCTCCTGCACCTTCTGTTAAGCCAGTGGTAAAAGCGCCTGTAACAAATGTAACTCCAGCAGCTCCACAAGCTCCTCAGGCTCCTCAGGCAGCTAAAGCTGCACCTGCTGCGCCAGTTGGACCTAAAATGGCTCCAGCGGCTCCACAGGTTGCTCCAGCAGCTCCAGTACCAGCTCCGATGGCAACATCAGAATCAGGTGTTAGTAACGTTAAAGTCGCAGCGTTGAATATTACTGGAACATCTGTTCTAGAAGAGAAACTAGATCTTCTTGATAAGAAGTATGGGAAGCAATTACTTGCAGTATCAAAAGCTCTAGCAGAATCAGAGTCTCAGCTTAAAGCTGTTAAAGCTCAAGTAAGTTATAATACCGATAATAGCGATAAATTAATGAAAGAGATTTCTGATAAAAATTCAGATCTTCAAAAACAAATTGATACTGTCATGAAAGATAGTAAAAGTCTTTCTAAAGATTTAAGCGCTGTTAAATTGGCTACAAGAAATATGAATAGCTTGCAGGTTCAGTCTAAAGTTGCACTTTCTAAGATAGAAAATGTAGAGAAAAGTATCTCAAATTTAGAGAAAAAGCTTGCTAATGTTTCTACTGATATGAAACCTTATTTTGAAGAAATTGCACAGCGAGTTGAAGCTCTTGAAAACAAGAAGAGAACATTTGTAAACAAAGAAGATAAAGAAATAGCTTATGAAATCGACGGTAAAAAGAGAGCTATTGGCTTTAACGTAATTAATGCAACTCCTGATGAAAACATGTCTGTTATGATGACTCCTTCAAGAAATGTAATTGTTGTTTTCTTGAATGAAAAAGTTATTATTGAAGGAAAGAGCAGAAGGGTTACTGCTATTGAAGATGGTGGTTATAAAGTTCATTTTGAAGGTGGCTATTTTGTAGATGGCGACAGAATGGAGCAAAAACCAACATCGGTTGTGAAAGAAGAAAGCAAGAAGGCGGCTGTAGCAAAAAGTGTTAAAAAAACTAAAGCTAAAGCAGCTAAAGCGGTAGAAAGAAAATCTTACGAAGGATTAAAAGTTGCTATGGTTCTTAACGGTGAAGACTTCATTTTGAAAACAAAGAAAGGTCTTTTTGTTAAGGTTTCCAAAGGAAGTACCATCGAAGGATATGAAGATCTTGGTGTTGTTGGTGAATTCATTACCAATGAGGCTAAAGGAATGGATGGTGTTCTATTAATTGGGAAAGAACATTTCTTAACATCAAACTAAGGGAATAAAAAAAAGGTAGAAAGATATGAAAAACATTAAAAAATATTCAGTAGCTCTAGCGTCAGTAGCCGCACTTGGACTTATGGTTGCAGAGCCTAGTTTTGCTGAAGGAGGCTTTGGTCAAGTAGCTTCTACAGTTGAACAAAGCGTTGATGATTTTAAAACATTGGCTGTTCAAATAGGCTTCTTTCTTGGAATTGTATTATTTGTAATCGGAATGTTCCTTATTTATAAAGATAGTAAGGAAAGTGGTCGTGGTCATCTTAAGAATGGATTGATAGCTATTGTTGTAGGCGCAGGTCTATTGTCAATGCAAACTATTATTACGACTACATTGGAAACTGGTGGTTTAGAAACTAATGGTTTTGATGAAGAAGGCTTCGGTGGTGGAACTGATGGTTAATAGAGAATTCATGGATAAAGGTGATATAAAATGAATAAAGAGTTAAAACATAAAAAAGCCTTTGCTATGGCTTCTCTTGGAGCTTTAGCTGCCTTAATGGTTCCAGAGTTAGCGTTGGCTGCAACTTTTGGTGATGTAGCTGGAACGGTGGAAAGTAGCGTAGGCGAGTTTAAAACATTGGCTATTCAGATAGGATTCTTTCTTGGAATTGTACTATTTGTAATCGGAATGTTCCTTATTTATAAAGATAGCAAGGAAAGTGGTCGTGGTCATCTTAAGAATGGATTGATCGCTATTGTTGTAGGCGCAGGTCTATTGTCAATGCAGACTATTATTACCACTACATTAGAAACTGGTGGACTAACAGGTGATGTTAGTAAATCTGCTGGTTTTGAAGGAGAATAAACTAAAATGAAAAAAAATATCACGTATTTAGCTGGAGCAAGTTTGTTGTTCATGGCTGGTTTTGCAGGGGCTGCCGATTGGGGTACTGTTGCAGGCAATGTAAAAGGCAGCGTAGAGCAGTTTAAAGAGCTTGTTGTTCAACTAGGCTTCTTTATCGGTGTGGTTTTATTCGTTATCGGAATGTTCCTTATTTATAAAGACAGTAAGGAAAGTGGTCGGGGTCATCTTAAGAATGGCATCATTGCGATTATTGTAGGAGCTGGCTTGTTGGCAATGGATACGGTTATTAATACAACTTTAGAAACTGGTTTCGGTAACTCATATGAGACAGAGACTGTTGTAGACTAACTCTAATTCTTGCTACTAGAAAACTAAAGGAAAACCAGGTATATTATTTATCTGGTTTTTTTTTATAAAAATAAGAAGGGAATATGAAAAAAATAATAAATAAAACAATTTTTGGATTGGTTATTTCTGTATTATCAACTGCATCACTTGCCGAATCGGGTACGGCAAATATGGCTACTGTTGCTGTAAATATAGGTGAGAACATTGTTAATTCAATGTCTTTAATTTTTAATGTAGCGTATTTGTTAGGGATACTAATGGTAATAAGTGGGATGTACTATTTCCATAAAAATAACACTAACCCCAATCAAGGTCATTTAAAAACAGGAATCGTTACCTTAATAATTGGAGCGCTGCTTTTAGCATTCCCTACAACAATCGTAACAGCAATTGAAACAGCTTTTGAAGAGAGTGAAATAGCAGAAGAATTCAAGAGTGAGCTTCCATGAGAAATCTAGTTTTATCTGTTAAAAGAAGTGAATTCAGGTCTGATGACCCTAAATCTGTTGAGTCAGATGCGGTATATAAAAAATTAAAGCCTTCGATATTAAAGGATGGTGACTACACGTGTGAGTTTTGTGGTTTTAAATCTGATAAAAGACAGCACATACATCACTTAGATGATAATCATAACAACAATAAGAGAAGCAATTTAGTTATAGCGTGCTCTCTCTGCCACATGTGTTGCCATATAGGATTTGCTGGAGAAAAATCATTAGGTGACTTGATTTATCTGGAACAAGATATAGGCATAAAACAAGCAGATTTGAATAATATCATAAGATTCTTATGGATAGGTCAAGAGTCTAAAGATAGTGTTATCAGCGAATATTCTGAAAATATGCTTGATCGTTTCTACAATATGACCACTCATGCGAGACGAATTTTGAGAACTAATGATCTAAGCGTTTTTGGAGATTTTTTAATGTCGCTATCTGATCGAGATTATAAAGCAAGAGAAGAAAAAATTAAGGGTTTCTATTTCTTGCCTAACAAAGAAGGTTTTAAAGCAGATATCGATGTCTGGAAAAAACAAAATGGCATCCCAGATCCAAAGCTTTGGTTTGAGATAGCTAAGAAGAAATCTGAATTAATATTTGAGTAAGAACATGAAAATTGGAGCAGTTTTATTTGATGATCCTTATGTTGCTAAAGAGGGGTGGGCCTCCTCTGGAGAGGAAGCGATGAGGATTAATGGGCACGGAGAGCTAGACTCAGACACACTTTGGGTAACAAATGTGCCTTTCCCAAAATGGCGAGAACTTACCTTAAATAATACATCTAACATTTTGCATTCTCAGTATATGAGAACAACGATTGAGCATATATCAAAAGAGTTAAATATCGTTGGTGATCCTATAAACGCTGTTAAGGCAGCTGCTTCGATTTATAACGGAGCCGTAGAGTACGGTCAAAAGAATTATGATGTGAGCATATTGACTCCAGGGTATCGTTATAGCAACTTGGTTGCTGACAGGGTCTTCCCTTCACACATGAGATCATCTCCTGATATCGTATTTAGAACACGACTGATGAATGCTTTCAAAGAATCAACGCAAGAAAATCAAGCTATGAGTGCGAAGCAAGTTCCTAGCGGAAGCTCTATTTATAGTTTTGTGTTCCCTAGGGGAACATATGCTAAGTGGTTGCTCAATATGCCAGTTCCAGTAGGAACCAAATGGAAAGAAATAAAGAAATCACAAAACACAACAACCATAGGTGTTAGAGAAGGAGAGGTTGTAAAAGGAACTAAAGCAGTAGTTAAAAAACTAATGGGTATGGGTGAAGATAATGCGCTCTTTCTTAAAGTTGTCGTTAAGTATACAGATAGAGCATATAGAAACTTCGCAAGTTTTGGTAACGGCTCAAATCATATAAGAAGCTGGGTAACGTTACCTGAGCTTTTGACGTTAATTAAATACAGTGTTGTTGAGTTACATGGTGGATTCATGACGGAGCTTGGCTACCTCAATGTCACACAAGAAAAAGAGAATGAAACAGAATTCTCATACTCTAAGGGTATATTCATGGATAATTTATGGATATCACTGGCTACTCCGAAGTATAGGGATAAATATACAGCTGTAGGAGCTTATTTAAGAGCCTATGACAGGGCTATGTGCTTTAAGGTGGCTGAGAGCATGGTGATGGATCATGGCTTTACAGTAGGCTCCTATGGAGCTGGTAGGATACAGACTTATTTACGTGAAGGTGAGTTACCCTATGCTATTGAAGCTGGTTTGAATTCCAATGTTATACCACAACTTTGTATGAAGACAGATGGAGTCAATGATGAGCATTAACATATTGGAAGAGATACACTCGGATGGTATCCCAGAGAGTTACAAAAATATGTTAAAAGATGATTATCTTTTTGATATATTTAAAATTGTTTTATTAACACCTAACTTAGACCATGAATACATTCTTAGTATTGATAAAACTGGTGACATAAAAGAATTAGAAGAAAATATTAAAAACCTTGCTCAAGAAATAGAGCATAATGATAAAGAAAAAGAAGAAGAAATTTTTATATAGGTATAAATAATGAGTTTAATTGCTGGAATAACGGATTTTTTGAAATCTGGAGCATATAATTACTGTCAGTTGGAAACTAATGAAGACGAGTACACATTTGTTACAAAAGACGGTGGCTTCTTGACAGTTTTCGAGGTGTTTGGAACTAACAAGGTAACAACGCATAAGTCCCTTGTGGATAAATGGGAAGTGATTGTTGATAGATTACAAGGCTCTCTTGGAACTGAAGGTAGGCGTTTGCAATTTGTGTTCGCAAAGGATCCCAATGGTTCTGCTAGGGAAATTTCTGAATCGTTAAAGCCACTTAAGCAGACCATGAGAAATCTAACGCTTGATTTGATGCCAATGATTTCTGAAAGAGAACATATACTATCTAACAAAACATCGTCTGAACGTTGTTACATGGTTGTTCAAACCCTTGTTAACAATATTTCAAAAAATGCTCATAAAAAAGCACTTAAAAACAGAGATAAAAAAGCTGAAGGGGTTGGCATTAAGCCAGGTCGCTATGGTCAGTCTCCTTTTGTTAAGATACAAGAGCTTTACACAACTCATGAAAGTTTTGTAAATAATATAAGAAATGTTTTTGTACAGTCTGCTGGCGTTAATGTTAAGAAATTGAAATGTCATGACGCTTTGAGAGCAATTAGAATGGAAATATCGCCCGATGTTACCCCTTCTGATTGGAAGCCTTATCTCATTGGAGATAAATTGGCGTTGCGCTTAAAGAAAGAGATGCCTGGTCCAGATATATCACATTTAATGCAGCCTAACATTGGGACTCAGCTTTTTGCAGAAGAGCCTGAACATCCTACGGGTGAAAACGGTATCGAGCGTTCTATGGTTAAGATTGGTAACAAAGTTTACGCTCCCGTTCTTGTAGACTTAGCACCTCAGGATACAAAGCCATTTTCAGATCTATTTTTGAATATCGAAAGAGACATGCCTTGGAGATTTAGTATTGTTATTGAAACAGGTAACAAGACTATTAAAGGCAAGTTAGCTACTAAAAAGAGTTTCTCAAGTTTCTTAAAATTTACTAATTCTAATAACAGGATGATAAATGAAGCTTGTGATGAGCTAATTAACTTATGCGAGGAAGGCAATGTTCTAGTAAACGTAAATATGTCATTTGTAACTTGGGGTAATAATGTTGAAGAAGCCTATCATAACAAGTCAAGGTTGACTGAGGCTCTTTCATCATGGGGTAACACTGAGACAATAGAAGAGAAGGGCGACGCATTTGAAGCGTTGTTTAATACACTCCCAGCTTTTTCTGAAAAGCACATATCTAATAAATTGCCTATGTTATTGAGTCATGCTTTGTACATGATTCCGTTTACTAGACCTGCTTCTCCTTGGGAAAAAGGTTCTATGCTATTTAGAACAATCGATGACAAGCTTTTCAAATATCTACCAGGCTCAAGTCTTCAAACGACATGGGTGGATATGGTGTTCGCTCCCCCAGGGTTCGGTAAGTCATTTTTCCTTGCGGCCTCCAATATGGCTTTGATCTTGTCTCCAGGAAACAAAGCATTACCAAGAATATCTATCATAGATATAGGATTCTCTTCTGCTGCATTCGTTAACTTGATTAAGAATTCTTTGCCAGATAACAAGAAGCATTTGGCTGAATCATTCAAAATTGAAATGGATCCAAAGCAATTTATGATCAATCCATTTGATACTCCATTAGGTTGTAATAAACCATTGGCTATAGATCGTGAATGGTTAATAAACTTCCTTACAATGATAATAACTCCAACCAGCGAAAAAGATGGTGTATCAAGATTAGGTGATGTTGTTTCTTTACTGGTAGATTCGATGTACGACTATTATGATGTTGGTGGAACACCTAAGTTATACGATGTGGGTATTAATAAGGTAGTAGATGAAGCAATCAAGAAATACGATTTAAGCATCCCTGCTAAGGTAACTTGGTACGCTATTAGAGATATGCTCTTTAAGGAAGGGGCGGTATATGAGGCAGGTATAGCACAGAGATATGCTGTACCCAACTTAAATGACGCAACTGAAGTTCTCAGTAATAAGCGAGATATACAGGATACGTATGGCACGGCACAGCACAAGAACGAAGATTTATTGAGCTTTATATCATCTTCCATTATAGCTGCCATCAGAGCCTTCCCTATTCTTTCAGGACCCTCAGTATTCGACACTGGAGCAGCAAGAATAATAAGCATGGATCTATCATCTGTAGCTAAATCAGGCTCTGACGAGGCGGATAAGAAGACTGGTGTGATGTATATGCTTGCTAGACAGATGATGTGTAAAGAATTTTATAGAAACCAAGATACGTTACAAGAAATACCAAAGATGTATCAAAATTATCATGCAAAGATAATTGAGGAAGAATCATTGTCACCAAAGAAAGTTTGTATGGACGAATTTCATAGAACTAGAAAGGTGAAGCAGGTTAGAGAGCAAGTCGTTGTGGATATCCGTGAGGGGCGTAAGTACAACGTGCATGTTGCGCTTTTAAGTCAGTCAATCGATGACTTTGATGATCAAATGGTTGAGTTTTCTACTAACATTTACATCCTCTCCAAAGGTATTGCTGAAGATACGCTTTCGAAAATAAACAATAAGTTTAAACCGTCTACTGATGCTATGAGGGCTTTAAAAACACACGTAAACGGACCTGAGCCTGGTGAAGGCTCGACAATGCTTTATATAGGCAGTGTTAAAGGAGCTCAAGATCCTAGAGTTGAGCATCCAATTAGGCTTACATTAGGACCAATAGAAATGTGGGCTTACTCAACCACTCATGAGGACGTTATTGTAAGAAGGAAGCTGACAGATATTGTTGGACTTGGTAAAGCTTTGACTATTCTATCTAAAGAATTCCCTTCTGGCGTTAAATCTTATGTTGAAGCTGAAAAAATGCGAGATACTGGAAATTCATATAATGACGATGAAGAAGATGAGTTAATATATGATAAAGTAGTTAGTGAGCTAGTAAAAAAATATAGAAAAGTATAAGTATTGAAAAATTATATTTAAAATATATAATGTAGAAAAATCATTTTAGTAGGAAAATAAAAATGAAATCAGGAAAAAAACTAATTTTATTAAGCATGCTTGCTTCAAGCGCTGCTTTAACGGGGTGTGTAGGTCAGACTACAACTAAACCAGTAACTTTTGAACCAGTAACTAGCCAAGCTACTGCTGTTGATCCAATACTTGAAATTAAAAGAATTTCTATTGAGGCTAGAGATGAACTTCGTTTGTTAGCAAAAGCTGAACAGGCAAGAACACAAGCATCTATGACTGCTGATCAGCATGCTCAGAAAAGCTTTCAAGCACTTCATGTTCCTAAAGGATTTGAACAGCATGTTACCTTGGACTACACAGCTCCTGCTGAAGAAGTCGCAAAGTTAATTGCAGAAGCAGCAGGCTACGAGTTTAAATCGTATGGTGTCAAACCTGTCGTTTCAATGTTCGTAAGTGTAAAACTTGATGATCAACCTCTAAACGACGCTTTAAAAGAAGTCGGTTTACAGACTGGAAATTCTGCAATCCTAGAAGTTTATGAAGAAGGCAAGATTATTGTATTAAATTACAACGCTTCTTAAGGAGGTAGAAATGAAGTCTTTTAAAACAAAAACAATAGCTGTGACTTTAGCTCTATTTTCAACCATATCTGCAAATGCGGAAAATCGAGTTGGCGGAACTTTAGATTACAATACTCTTATAAATATGGATGAGAGTATTGTTTCAGAAGCTCAGAAGCTATTAGAGGATGATAAAGAAAAAGCTCATAGATACAGAGCTATTGAACAGATTGGTGTTTCAGTGGGCGCACAGCATGGATATGCGGCAAGAATGTCTGAACTTGAAGAAAAATTCCTATCTATATCTTCTTACCTTGATCAAATGATAGATTTTAGGGCAGTAATGTTGGCAGCAACTGATAGCGAAGAGGAGCTATTCCTACTACCTCCTGTAGTTACAGAGACAAAAGGTATGTCTGCCCTATCAGAAGATGGTGAGACATTGAGGCTTACTGGAACTACGTTCAATATACTAAAACCTGAAAGATTAGTTTTAGCTGCTCCAACATGGCGTCAATATTTGATAGCAACGCCTGAAATTGAAGTCAAAAACCCTCACCCAACAATGTTACCTAAAAATAGCAAAGAGAAAGCTATATGGGCTGAAGCTGTGAAGCGTGGTTGGCAAGCTGGCAGCACTCAGGCTGATCATGAAATGAATGATAGAATTGAGCAGCCGGGGCTAGATTTCCTTGGTATGCTTCGGTACATGAGACTTGTAGCAGAAGGTAAAGTATCTAAGCCAATTATTGCCAAGACACATCAAAATGTTATTGGTGGTGGTTCAGAAATGCGTCTTAATGACACAACTTATCGTTTAACTTCCGAAAGTTCTTTGTTATCTAACGTGAAACTTTGGAAACCATTATTATTAGATACACGAGACGGACTAAGGTACGATGTGGAGTTTGAATAATGATCAACGATTTCGTTCTTCATGATTTACCTCCACGACTAAATGATAGAGTAGATTTAAATATTCTACTTTCTCATGCCGCCTCTATAGATGCCTCAGATGTTTTCCTCATGAGTGGTTATCCTATAAAGGCTTCTAGGCACTCCAAGTTTATAAATTTATCAACTCCAAATAGATCTATATCAGAATCAGAAGTTATAAATATTTTAAAGGATTTTTACGGAATTAATGCGCAGGCAAAATTAGGTGATGGCAGTCCAATAGATACCTCACATGATTTTATATGCCCTAATACTCAAGAGCGTCTTAGATTCAGGGTTAACGCTTCATCTTGTCAAAGAGATGGGCGTCAAGGTTATACAGTAACCTTTAGATCTATTCCAACAACACCACCGTTGCCTTTAAATGTTCCAGAGGAAATTATTAACACCTGTAAAGGATCTGTACAAGGTCTTATCCTTGTTGTTGGTGCTACAGGTAACGGAAAGAGTACGTTATTAGCTTCTATTCTTAGAGATATTCTGGAAGAGAATGATGCTAATCAGAACTTGATCACTCTCGAAAGCCCAATAGAGTTCGTATACGATGAGGTACGAATGCCGTCTTCATTTGTAACACAGATGGAAGTGGGTCGTCATATAAAGGACTTTCCATCAGGTGTTAGGAATACTTTAAGAATGGCTCCTAAAAGTATATTGGTTGGTGAGTCTAGGGATTATGAAACAATTTCGTCGGCTGTCGAGGCTAGCGTAACAGGGCATACGGTATATAGTACTGTTCATGCTAACTCAGTTTCTGAAACAATTATGAGAATGGTAAGTGTTTACCCTCAGGAGCTACAAGGTCAGGCTCTTGAGGATATTCTATCTGCATTGAAAATGATTGTTGCTCAAAGGCTTTTGCCAAAAGTTGGTGGTGGACGAGTCGCTTTAAGAGAATATCTTGTTTTTGATAACAATATAAAAGATGAAATACGAAATACGAAAGACATTGTTGGAACAATAAATAATATTGTAAAAAGAAATAAAACATCAATGTATGATTCTGCAATGAGCTTATACAATTCAAATTTAATAGAAGAAAGCTCATTAAATATAGTTAAGAGTAATTACGAGTAATATAGAATGCCTTTAAATGAAGCTGGTAAAAGAGTTAAATTCGGTCCTGTAGATGGGATGGCTTTATATCCATTTTTATTCCTATTGTTAAGTCCAAGTAAAACTACATTTATGTTTTTGCTAGGTTTTACTGGTGTTCTCGTAGTCCTTGATTATTTTGGAATAAAAGTAGATACCTTAATAAGACTTATAAGGTCTTATATAGTTGGAAACAATAGAATAATTAGACCAGCCACTAGGATAAAATAAATAAATATTTCTGTGTGTTGAAATTACTTAAATAAATAAATATAATTGAAGAAAATAATGGAGCTTATAATAATGAAAAAAATCCAGAAATCCATGTTGGCGGCAAGTATTGCGGCTTTTATGGCTAGCACATCATATGCAGCGCTTTACGTTTCACCATCATCAAATGTTGATGAAGTAATTGAATCTAATGGTGAGAATTATGAAGAAATGCACGAAATGCATCACGGAAGTGAATCGTCAATTGCTGAAGAACACCATAAAGAGGGTTCTCCTATAGCGGCTGAGCATCATGCAGTAGAAGTTGAAGAAGTTGCAGAAGAAGTTGCTGAAGAAGTTGCTCAAGAATTTGTAACGGTGGGTAATGAAATGCCCATTGAAATGGCAATGTCTACACTTTACCCAGGTTATAAATTAATGATCGACAATCCGATAGAAGTCGAGCTTATCTCATGGAAGAAGAGTCATACACTTCAAGATGCTGTAAATAACATCGCTTTATCAGAAGGCATTTACATTGAAGCGAATCATGAAAAAATGATTGTTGGCGTTTCAGAAAGAAGAGATGTGGCTAAGCATTTGTCTTTCCCTGATGATCAGAAATGGCTTCTAATAGACGGTAGGAGCTTAAAAGACAATTTGGAAATTTGGGCACGATTAGCAGGATGGACAGTTGCTTGGGATATTAATGTAGATTTCCCTATAAATCATAAGACTGAGATTCAAGGCAGTATGAAAGAGGCAATTTCAAAGATTGTTTCGTCTGTATCAAAAGGTAAAGATCCTGTTAGCGTCGTTTTACACAAAGGAAATAATGTTATACAAGTTGTCGAAGGCGGCTTCAGAACGGAGAAAATGTAATGAAACATAATAAAAAGATTATAGCTAGTGTAGTTGCTGGTGTTTCAACGGTAACAATGACTGGTTGCATGACCGCAAATGTAAAAAAAGCAGACACAGAAACTAGAAAAATTAATGATCATGTTCTTGAAAAATTTGATCAAAATACAACAGTGTCAAAAGAGTCTTTTTATGTAAAAGAAAGTGATGGATTTTATGCCGCTGGTGATTCTTACCGTTTAAATGAAAAATCAAAGCTACCTCGTTTTTTCAACGACAGAATAATTATTTCTCAACCAGAGCTTATGTCTCTGACAGACATATCAAATTTAGTAGCTAAAGAATTTAAAGTCGATACATCTTTTAGCGAAGACGCATTAGCTTATCTGCTTGATCTTGCTGACTCTTCAGAATCATTAGGTTCTTCTGGTTCAAGCAGTGGTGGCGGTGCTAGTGATGCGGCTGATTTCGGGATGATGGCTCCTGACATGGGCATTGTGGAAGCTACAGCTCCAGGCGGCGACTTAATTGACGGTAGCTCTTTGGATTTAGTTCCATTGATGGCTCTTCCAGATATTGACGGTGAAGAAGCAACGATAAACACATCTGCATCTATATTTAAATTCAAAATTGAACATACAGGAAGTTTAAAAGAACTTCTTAATTCATTGTCTGCTAAAACAGGTCTATTCTGGAAATGGAATAGTGATCATATTGAGTTTTACAGAACTGATACAAAAACCTTTATCTTGAATGATTTACCAGGTCAGATTAAATTCACTGCGAGCAGTGGTGCTGCTGCAAAATCTTCGGGTGCGGGTGGTGCTTCTTCTGCTACACAGGCAAATTCAAAGCATGGTATTGAGTTAACATCGAGTGCAGATAGTAACTGGAACTCCATGAAAGCTACGATTGAAGCCATGTTGACAGATCTAGGTAGTGTCAACTTCGCAGAACAGACGGGTACAATCACTGTTACTGACACACCAACTGTTTTAGATAAAGCGAGCGCTTATATTGAAGATATGAATGAGATTATATCTCAGAGAATATTGTTAAAAGTCGAGATTTTTGATGTCAATTACAATGATCAGGACGACAGTGGTTTAGATTTAGAAGCACTCTACTCAGGTTCTAGCAAATTAGGATTCCAGTTTGCCAGCGGTCTTCTTACAGACGGTCAGATGGAGTTCGGTGTAATCGATCCTATAAACAATTGGGCTGGATCAACTGCATTAGTTAGAGCTCTTAAAGCTAACTACAAGACGAGTCTTGTTAATACAAGCATGTCATATACAACCAATGGTATTCCTGTTCCTGTTCAGATTCTGAATGCTCAGTCATATCTTGCACAGATGACAACTGAAACTGACTCTGAAGGAAATGAATCTACAGAATTTGAAGTAGAGGTTTTAAATAAAGGTATTAATATGTCTATGCTTCCTAAGCGTATGGACAATGGCGATATACTCCTTCACTTATCAGCAGATATTATGTCTCTCAATAACATGAGAACCGTAACAACGAGTAGTGGAAGCCTTGAGTTGCCTGATACTGACCAGAAAAACTTTATGCAGAGAATTGCAGTTAAACCTGGTGAAACTCTTTTACTTGCTGGATTCGACCGTACTACTAACGAAGCCAAGACAGACTCTATCTTCGGAAAGGACTTGTGGGGGATCGGAGGCACTCAGAAGGGTGGAGTGCAGAGAACTAAGACTCTAATTTTGGTGACACCGTACACGATGTCACGGTAATTAGGAGACGTTATGAATAGTATAACAGTCGGTGAACACAATTTTACTATAGGGTTGATGTGGACTCGACTTTCTAGTGAGAAAACAAAACAAGAGGTAGCGGCAAGGATTAAAGACCTTGATGCTCCTTATGGTGTCATGAGGAAGTCATTTGATAGGGTTCACGTTGGCTTAACTGATGATTCTGAAGCAGATGGTACATATTCTGCGGCGGCATTGATTGCGGAAGTAGCTGGAGACTGTGTCCTCGTTCAGAAAATCGGAGATGATAGATACTGGCTTTGCTGTGTAATTGGCGGAGAAGTAATCCCTAACGGAGATTCTTTAACAAATTCAGATGGTGTTTTATCCCAAGTAGATGAGTTTTTGGCAGTTCCTTCTTTTGATGATGAGGATGTTCTGAACGTTTTCGCAAACAAAGATGTATGTAAGGAAACTGGCATACAAGCTAATGAGTTTATAGATTTTGAAGATATCGTATCTGAAGTTTCAGATATGAAAGATAAGCTTAATATTGTAAAAATCAAAAAGCTTAATTCAAATACTAAATCAATAGCTATTGCTGGTGGTGTTACAGTTGCACTAGTCGCTGGATTAGGTGCATGGTGGTATATTGGCGAGCTTGAAGCACAACGTCAGGCAGAAGAGTATGCTCAGATGTTGAGAGATCAGCAATCAAAGAACAAAAATGTAAACGTTGTATCAAAAGAAAAGATTATTCAGCAAGCTTATTTCGCTGAATTAGAGGATATTGATAAAATCTTTAATCAGCGTTCTGGTATGTTTATATTACCATATTTTGAAGATTTAATCAGAAGAGTTGATGATACAAGAAAAAATGGTTGGAAGTTACTAAGTATTGAATTTTCTACAGGCAAGAATTTTCCAGAGCCCATTATTAAGTCAACATGGCAAAATGATGGTAATGGAACTTTTCAATCATTCAAAGGCGGCGTAGATGCTGATAGACACACCATAGATGGAACAGGTCGGACAGCAATAGCTAAATACAATTTAACTCAAAACCCATACATATACAAAGATCATTACAATCAGTTTATAAAAGTTGTAAACGGATATAGAAATCAAATGATTGATGAATTTTTAGAGTTGGGTCTTAAATTTGATGTTAAAACAAAAAGAGTTACAGAAAGGCTTACATCTCTTGTTGGAATACCAGAGACGGATCCACTATCTAAAAATCTATCTGCTCCTTACACAGTAAATGAAATAACCGTAAAGGGCTCTGGAATTGAACAACTTTTGGCATTAAAAGAATTATTAACAAAAGAGAAATTTGGTAATTTGGCTATCAATAAAATTGAAGCAAAGGTTAGTAAAGGGCTCTCATGGACACTTATAGGTGAAGTATATGAAAAATAAAACACTAAGACTTGCAATTATGGCTGCTATGTTGCCAACAGCAGCAATTGCAGATCAACACATGAATGAAAATTTTGATAGTTTTCAAAATCAGAATATGCAGATGGTAGAGGACTCTATTGCACCGCCGCCACCACCACCAAATGGATATAAAGTTCCAGAAAACCCTGCTGGTCAAGCTGGGTTTTTGGATGAAAATGGGGGAGCGGGCGCTCCTCCTATGATGGGGCAGCCTGGTATGATGGGGCAGCCTGGATCTCCTATGCAGGCACCTATGGGTCCTAATTTTAGGGCAAATGCGGCTGCACAAAAGTATTTAAAAGAATCTGTTAACGAAGATGCTATCGTTCTAGATAAGGATGTTTTCTTAAAAGAAGAAAAAGCGGCAGCAGAGCAGATTGTTAACGAGATCAATACACGAGTATCTGGAAATACAGGTGGTGCTCTTTCAAAATTTGAAGAGGTTAATGAATATCAAGACGAGATTAGAAGAATAGAATTAAAATCTCAGATGGCTGCAATGGAAGCAGAATTAATGAAGTCTAATCAGGAAATTAAACGAATTCGTGATGAGATGAATGTAGATAAAACTCGTGAGCGTGTTGAAAAAGAGGTTATTTCTAAATATAACGAAAAAGTTTCTGAATTGAAGAAGAAACACAATAAGGAAATAGCTAAATTAGACAAAGTTATTGCTGAAAAAGAACGTGAGGTTGCTGAAAAAGAACAAATAATTTCTGAAAAAGATAAATCTTATGAAAAACTAGAACTATCAATGAAAGCACTTGAAGAAGAAAAGAATAAGAATATCGCTTTCATGGCTAAAGAAATTCTTGATTACAATCAGCAGATCAAAGATCTAGAGGAAGCTATTGAGAATATGAGAATTGCACAAGAAAATGCTGAAGAAGAGCTTGATCTTGTAGAAGAGCAATTAGCTATTTCAAAAATTTATGGTCGTGAAAACAATTTGAAAGCTAAGCTTTATGTTGATGAAGAGATATTCGAAATTGAGACAGGCGAAGATATCAAAGAAGATGGGGTTATCATTGTTAAAGAAATAACAAATGAATATGTTGACATTTTGCTTTATGGTGAAAAATACAGATATTTCCCAATTGGTGATAAGCGAGCTTCAGTTATGATGGCAAATCATATGGCTAAGCAAGCTAACCAAGATATGAAAAGCGAGCTACAAAGATTAAGTTCTGGACTACAGGATCTTGTAAATCCAGATTCTTATCAGACTCAGGAATTTAACCAGCAGCAGATGCCTATGCAGCAGATGCCTATGCAGCAGATGCCTATGCAGCAGATGCCTGGACAGATGCCTATGGATCCAATGATGCAGGGTCAGATGCCTATGCAGCAGATGCAAGGACAGATGCCTATGGCCCCTGCAAATCCAACAGTATATGGAGAAAATGGTGAGGTTATAATGCCAAACCAAGGGTTGTATTAAAATTGATCAATTCGATGCAAAAAGCCAGATTTTATATCTGGCTTTTTTTTGAGTATAAAATATTGTAATATAGTGGGTATTATATATAATTAAGATAATAATAAAAAAAATAAAGGTATAAATTATGGGACTAAAACTTTTTTCACTTGGACTCGGTAAGAAAAAAGAGCCTTTGCCTAAAAAATCTACAAATAAAAATAAAAAAGCAAAAAAAATCGATTCATTAAATAAAAAAACATCCAATTCTGTAGTTGAAGAAGGACTAAAAAAAGAGGCGGTAGATAAAAAAAACACCTCTGCTGAACAAAATCAAGAAACTGAATCATATTCTTTTGGAGATGACGTAATTGTCAAAAGGGGTAATTTGCCTGGTTACATGAGCTTGATGACATCGAGCCGTGGCAAAATGCCCGTCACAGACCCAGAGGTAAAGCAAGACTTTGCTATTCTATGTGTAGATGAGGAGAAGAAAGAAGCCATTCTTTTAGAAACTCATGAGGGTAAAACTACAAGTCGTGACCATGCCGTAGTAGCAATGGATTTGAGGCAAAGAGCTAGAAGAATGTTCTACAAAGTCACAACAATGACGACTACACGAGACATACTTCGAATTATTTATGAAGAGGCTGAAAACACAAAAGGTGTTGCTGACGAAGGTGAAAAAAGAGCAGGGGAGCTTCAAACTCACTTCGATGACTTAATAAAAGCCGCTATATCTCATGGAACTTCCGACGTACATATAGAAGTAAGACGTAACGGTGCAAAAATCAGATTCAGAAAAAACGGCAACCTTGAAGATTATAAAGAGATTCCAGTTTCATATGCGACTGAATTTGGTGGTGTAATTTACCGAGTTATCGCAGAAGAAAAAGACGTGACTTTTAAGCCCAACGAGCCACAGGATGCGGTTATTGATAGACAGCTAACAGACCAACTTCGTATGAGGATACGTTTGGCAACAATGCCCGCATATCCAAGTGGATTTGACATGGTAATGCGTCTATTACCTATGGGTGTAACGGCAAACAGAAAAGAACTTGATGAGCTTGGCTACACGCAAAGACAGCTTCAAGATATTAAGTTATCAATGGCTCAGCCAGTAGGTTGTACTATAATTGCTGGTACAACAGGTTCTGGTAAATCAACCACACTTGTGACGATGTTGGGTAAAGTCATAGAAGATAAAGCGGGCACAGTCAAGGTAATCACAGTTGAGGATCCACCAGAGTTCGAGATTCGTGGAGCTACACAAGTTCCTGTAGTCAGAAGTAAGAAAGTTAGTGGTAGAGATCAAAACCCTTTCAGTGCCGCTATAAGAGCAGCAATGCGATCTGACCCAGACATACTACTCATTGGCGAAACACGTGACCACGACTCATGTGAGCTTCTCATACATGCTGTTCAATCAGGACACCAAGTATACACCACTATTCACGCACCTAGTGCAATAGGCATTATCTCAAGATTGAGATCTTTGGGAGCGCCTAATGATGTTTTGGGCTCACAAGATTTTATATCAGGATTGATATATCAGACGCTTGTTCAAAAAGTTTGTGATAAATGTTGTCGAACGATAGATGAAGCAGAAGCCGTCAATCTTGAAAAAGGAAAGACATACTATAAAGACTTCATTGAATTAGCACGAAGAATATCTTTTGTTGCAAATGAAAAAGAGATGAAGAATATTAGATTTAGAGGCGATGGATGCACGGAATGTGTTAAGGGTATATCTGGTCGTACTGTTGTTGCAGAAGTATGTGTTCCTGACCATGAGATGATTGCTAAATTTGCAGATGGTCGTGAAATTGAAGCTTGGCACCACTGGAAAGACAACGGTGGAATATCCGCTTTGCAGAATGGTATTCATAAAATGCTTTTAGGGATCTGTGATCCGTTTGATGTTGAGCACAAATTAGGACCCCTAACTCAAGATATTGTTATGGATGATAAAGTTTTTGATAACAATACAGAAAGACATCTATTAGGTTTCTCTGATGAGAATACAAATATGGATGACGATGCCATTGACGATATAATGAATGAAAGTAATTTAAATAAAGAAGGGTAATTATGGATTTTAAAAAAGCGTTTTTTAAGTTTCAATTCTCTACTACGATAAGAATGAAACTTTATAGAAAAATAGTTTCCTTTATAAGACAAGGCTCTCCCTTGTTTGATATGCTTCTTAAACTTGAAGCTAAATATGAAGCGAATAAGAAAGGTGACATACGTGCATCTGTAATAAGATATTGGCTAAGAGATATGAATGAGGGTAAAGATTTTAGTGCGGCACTTAAAGATTGGGTTCCGCCTGCTGAAATGATGCTTATTCAAGCTGGTGAAAAATCAGGTGCTATGGAGGATGCTATAAATAATGCGATAGAGGTTACTGAAGCTTCCAAAGCTATGAAAGGCGCAATCATTGGAGCGCTATCATATCCAATAATACTTATTGTTATACTTTTCGGAATGATTTACCTCTTCAGTACTCAGGTAGTTCCAAAATTATCTAGTATTAAAGATCCAGAAACTTGGCCTGGTCCATCGAAATTAATGTATGACACTTCAGTCTTTGTTCAAGATTATTGGAGTGTGGTTATTATTGGATTCATTTTATTAATAATTATAATTAACTGGACTATACCAAGAATGTTTAAAGCTCGAAACATGCTTGATTCTATACCGCCTTGGTCAATATACAATGCATTCCAGTCATCCGTTTTCTTAATATCTATTGCATCACTTATGAAAACAGGTACGGCTTTAGCAGATGCACTTGAAGAGCTGAAAAAAAATGCAAGTCCATACGTTTTCGATCATATAAGTAAAATGAGTAGACGTATGGAAGCAGGAAAGTCAAATGGTATATCTTTAAACGCTGGTTTTCTACCTAAAGAAATTGGTATTGATGTTGAGATATATGATGAAACTTCTGATTTTCAGGCAGCTATGGAGCAAGTAGGTAGAGAATCTATAGAAGATGGTATTGCTAGAATAAAAGCTTCATCAAAAACTATGGGGTCATTAGTTATGATGGCTGTAGGTTTTTATATAGGCTGGGTTTACTACTCATTCTTTACATTAACCAGCAGTATTGCTAATTAAAATATATTTTTTAATAAAAATAATAAAAAAAAGTTGAATAAAAACTGAAAAATAATATAATTTCAATGTTGTTTGGCGTTTTAAAAAAAATGCATGAAGCAATATAACGTTATATAATAAAAAAACTTATGGAGTTTAATAATATGAAAAACTTGAAAAAACAAAACGGCGTAACTCTCTTAGAGCTACTCATGGTCGTCGGGATTGCAGCCGTTATCAGTGTTAGCGCACTTGTATTCTTTAAAAGTACAGATGAATCAAATAAAGTTTCCATGGAAGCTAAAAACCTTGGTACATTGGCGTCTGGTATTGCAAACATGTTTGCTGGTCAGGGCTCTTACGATGGCATCACCAACGCTGCAATCGTAGCATCAAACGTTCTACCTGATAACATGCGTGGACCAGGTGGTAATATCAAGCATTCTTGGAAAGCAGATGGCGTTGCCGTAACACCAACTCAGATTAATGCAACATCTTACAATGACGCTTTCACAATCACATACAGTGCAGTTCCTGCACGTTCTTGTGTTGACTTGATGTCTAAAACTTACTCTACGTTTGTAAGCGCTACAGTTAATGGTACTGCTGTAACTAACGTTGCAAGCATTGGTCCTCTTTGTGACCAAGCTACAGGCAACGTACTAACTTGGACTCGTTAATTCAAGTTTAGAAGTTTGAAGGGGGCTATGCCCCCTTTTTTGTTTTGGAGAATAAAATGAAATTAAAAAATAAAAATAACGGATTAACGCTTTTAGAGCTACTTATGGTGGTTGGGATTGCAGCCGTCATTAGTGTTAGTGCTTTGGTTTTTTTTCAGAGCACAGATGAATCTTCTAAAGTTGCACGAGAAGTTAGTAATATTTCTATGCTTTCTTCAGGTATTTCAAACATATATCAACAGCAAGGCTCGTATGATGGCGTAAATAATGCAGTGATTGTAGCTTCGGCAACTTTGCCTGACAATATGCGTGGTCCAGGCGGTAACATAAAAAGTCCTTGGAAAGCTGACGGAGTAACTATAACTCCAGCTAGAATTAATTCAACGTCTTATATGGATTCTTTCACGATTACATATACTGCTGTTCCTGATAGAGCATGCGTCGATATGGTCACTAAAACCTATACTTCATTTCATGAAACAGTCGTAAATGGTGTCGCTATTACATCCGTGCCTGCTGCAACTACCGAATGCTCGAATTCAGATTCTAATGAAATATCTTGGACAAAATAGCAAGTACATTTTTATATAGTCTCTTATTTTTATTTTAAAAAAAGAGACTGTATATTATTAAAAATTTTATATTCTTTATTTAAATATTATAAATAATGAATCCTGCCATCATCACTTAATCACATCATTCAATGCTATTTATTTTTTAAATAAAATAACTTATAATTTCGAAAACCATAATAATAAGGATAAAATAATGCTTCCAGATAATATGATTAGGGTCGAAACGGAATTTAATGAAGAAATTCAAAGTTTACCTGAATTTACAGATATTTATATCAATAAGGATTATCCCGACACACAAAGCTTCATCTGGCCTGGGCCTTTTCCGATCAGTGAGGCGCTTGCTGGCTTGTGCACTCATGTCGCAGAAAAAAATAAGGGTATGAAACAAAAAGATTTCCGTGTTAGTTATCATGGGCATAAATTTAGAGTGCATCGAATGACAACTTTGGGTGGAGAGTACTTTGTGTGTCGTAGAATGCCAATGGAAGTATGGTCTTTAAAAGATTGTAAGATACATCCATCTATTATTAAAAGCTTGATTAGTGAACGTTCTAACAAAGGTGGGTTTATGATGATTTGTGGTAAGCCAGGTAACGGTAAAAGTACTACCTGTTCAGCAATCATTACTGAAAGATTAAGGCAATATGGTGGTCTTTGTCTTACAGTAGAAGATCCAGCTGAAATGCCATTACATGGAACTTGGGGTGAAGGTGTTTGCTTGCAGCGTGAAGTTCTATATGAGGAGTTTCCTTCTGCAATTCGTGATGCGATGAGGGCTTATCCAACAGGTGTGAATACCATGATGCTTATTGGAGAAATTCGAGATCCTGAAACAGCTGCTCTTGCACTTCAATCTGCTGTTGACGGACGACTCGTAATAACAACTACTCACGCAGGAAACCCTATACAGGGTATACAGCGTATACTTGCATTGGCTGCTTCTAAAATAGGTGAGAGTGAAGCTAGGCATCTTATGGCAGGCAGCTTTAGATGTTCTATGCACCAGCAAATTAACAAAGGAAAACTGAATGTTAAAATCATTGAAGATTCTCAGTCAGTTGTAGGAAAAATAATGGGTGAACCGTTAGAACAGCTTGTTAACGATTTAAGAATGCAGATGGAGAATATGAAGCGGAACAGACTAACAGAATTACGTAATATATAGGTTTAAATATGTTTTTTAAAAATAATAATAAAAAAAATAAGGGTTTAACACTTCTTGAAATGATGCTCGTTTTAGGCATTATGACTGTTATTGCAGTGCAACAGCTAGAAGAAAGAATGTTAATGGCTCAACAAACTATGGCACGTGAGCTTGGTAATGAACTTTACCAATTCTCAAACGGTATAAGATCCGCTCTTTCTCAAAATTATGCAGCAGAAGCAACAGCGCTAGGTCCAAATGGTAACACAAACAGAAATGGAACAGGTTGGTTAAGAACATCAGCATGTGGTGGAGGAGCTAGTTCAAATTATGTTCCTTGTAATATGGGTGATGTTACAAAAATAGGTAAGTTCCCTCTCAATACAAATATCAGAGAATCTGGTGGCGCACTGATTGCTAGAACAATTATTGGACCAATGACGATAGAAGGTGAGGTCAGGCACGACTTAGCTTCACTTGCAGCTCTTACTGCTGCGGGAGGTACAATTAACAGCGGCAACCCAATAGCAGCATCTGCATCTGCTGAATTTAGAACTGATCCCTTAGGAGCTGCCGTTCCCCTTGGATTTATAGAGATCACTGTTGATACAAATGGTGCGGATGATGCATGGCTTAGAACCGATGGAACAAACACAATGAATAACAACATTACGTTTAATCCAGCAGGAGGAACTGCATTTAGAGGAATACAAAACCTCGCTAGGTTAACCAATATTAACAATGGTGGTTCTAACAATGAGATAAACTTCGGTTCGGCAATTCAGTTCGCAGGAACAACTACTTCTAACAGACAGATTAGAGGTGTAGATACAATATATAACCAATACGGAAATCTACGATTACAAGATAACGTTGATATAACAGGATATATATACAACAGTATAAACAACGTTATTGTAAACGACAACTTGGGTATTTATGGATATCTATATGACGTAAACAGTTCTGAAGTTTATGTTGCAGACAGTATGCGTGTTGCGGTTGACCTTAGCGTTAATGATGATTTGATCGTCAATGATGATACGTGGTCATATGGCGACACACGCACTTATGGAAGTGATTATTCATACGGCAGAAAATATAATAATAGCTATGTTTACAACAACCAAGACGTATACAACTATGATTATGTAAGGTTTTATAGAAATACATACAACTACGCAAACTCATATAACTACAACTATATGTATGTAGGTGATTATATGTATGTTAGAAACCAAATATACGCAGCAAATCTTATCGATAGAAATGATGGTAACTATTACGTTGACCCCAATGGCACCTCACGCCTAAACTCTGTTTTCGTAAACTCAATGTATGCTTCAAGATACTATGATGCTGATAACACAACTTATTATGTTGATCCCAATGGTTACAGCCAAATGTATGCTGTCCAAGCAACGTATATTTATGGTGGTCCAGCAAACTGGAACTATGTGGGTATTTATGAGAACTACCTAGGGTTCTATCCTAACGGTTACTACTCGCAGTATTGGCAGGGTTATGTAAACGCAGACAACCTTTGGATACAAACTCCTGAATATAGAGGCTTATCGACAAGCAACAGAGAGAGACTAAGTTATTTGCTACCTCGATTTGTATCGAAAGGTATATTCCGTGTATACAGTGGAGACTATGTAGAGAAGCCTGGTTGTCCTTATGGAACACCTAAAGTAATGGTCACTCCAGGTGTGGTTCCAATTTATTCTATAACACCTAACTGTTACTACTCTAGTGTTGCTACTGGTAACATTGGGTACAACCCATTAAGTTATGTAAGTTCTAACTGTTATATAGGAAAATCTGAACTAAGAACTTATGCGTATTCTTCTGGAAGTTATTGGAGAGTTTATTCATTCTCAACTCCATTTTATGTACATGGTTACGCAATGGTTCAGACTTACTGCCAGATGTATTAAAATAATTTTGAATGTAAAACCCACCTTTACGGTGGGTTTTTTATTTGATATATAAAATATTTTTATTATATAATATTAGAAACATTTTTAAAAACAGAGGTTTTAATGATAGGCGTAATGATAGTAAAGCCGACAAGGGAGTGCAATGCTGACTGTAGCTATTGCTCCAGTCCTCCAGATGGTTCATCGGCTTGGGATTTAGAAAGCTTTAAAACAATTATAAATAATTTAAAGGACAATCTTTCTGATGATGTAAATATAATATGGCACGGTGGTGAGCCTATGCTAATGGGTCCAGAATTTTATATTGAAACATATAAGTATGCAAAATCTGTGATACCCAATGTTAAATTCTCAATACAAACAAACTTGCTCCTATATAAGAGTTCACGATGGAAAAATATATTTAAGAACATTTTTGAGGGGAATATATCTACTTCTTTTGAACCTGATAACCATAATAGAACAATAAAAGGAAATGCTGACAAATACACAAAAAGATTTTATAACGTGATTGAGGAAGTCGTGAACGATGGTTTTTCCCCCCTTGTAATAAGCACGTTCAGTAAAGAGACCGCACATTACGCAAAAGAGATGTACGATTTTGCGAAGAAGTTTGATTACCCAGAATCAAAATCTGGAATACACTTAAGAGTAAATTACGTTACACAAACGGGGCGTTATTCAGAAGATGGTATATCACCTAAAGACTATGGTGAACTTCTATGCGATCTTTACGACCAATGGATCAAAGAAGTTCCTAGATTTGACATCATTCCTCTAAGCGAGATGTTTGAACGTGTTATTGGAAACAAAACAATTAACAAATGCCCGTGGACAAGTAAATGTGGAGGCCACTTTTTGGCCGTTGAACCTAATGGTGATATGTATAATTGTTCAGAGTTCGCTGATATAGGTGACAAAGCCTTTGCGTATGGGAACGTTTTTTCCAAAACCTTATACGGGAGCAAGAAGGAAGCCCTGGTAGGCTTCTCTAGACCTCCAGATGAAAAAAGAGGTTATGGGGTGCAGATAATGGAAACTGCTGCTGCAAGAGCTCATGTTAGGCGAGAGCACAACCTTCCACTAGAGTGTAGAACTTGCGAACATTTTAACGAATGTGAAGGGGGATGTCATAGAGACGCCGTTTTGTTAGATAAGGGCATCAATGGTAAGTATTTTTATTGCCATAGTTGGAAGCTCGTTTTTGGAAGAATAAAAGATAGTGTAAGAACGGGTGAAGCCAATGATTTGCTTAAAGCTTTTGGTAGCAACCAAGAAAAGGCTATTAAATTTATGAATGAACACGGAAATAATATAATAGGAAGGTTTTAATGTTAAACATTTACATGAAACCGACCAATTACTGCACTGTCGATTGTGAGCACTGTTACTTACCTGAATCTACAAGAGCTGATAGAACAAAGATGTCTATGGATACCATAAAGCAAACCGCTGAGATGGTTCTAAATTTAGCAGAAAGGGAAAATCATATCGGCATCCATTTTGTATGGCATGGAGGTGAGCCGCTGATGCTTCAGCCAGATTATTTTTATGAAGCTGGTGAGGCGATTGAGAGTGTACTAGGCAAAGGTTACTTTACTGAGTCATTACAAACATCAATGATCCCATATACTTCTAAGTGGGCTCCTATAGTTAAAGAGCGTTATGCATCATCAATAGGAACTTCAGTGGACTTCACTCAACGTAAAATAAAGGGCAATAATGAAAATTATTTAGAGTTTTTTTTGAAGAGAGTCGAACAAGCAAGGGCGGACGGTTTGTACCTTACCCCTGGAATGGTGCCAACACGACATGAACTAGGGAAGGGAAAGGCTATCGTCGAATGGGCTATAGAGCATGAGTTTATTGAATTAAATATGGAGCGTTATAGCAGTGTAGGCAGTACAAACAGCATAGATAGACCGAGTAATAAACAACATTCTATGTTTTTAATTGAGGTTTTTGATGCTGTTCTTTCATCGTTAAAAACACGTGGTTATGCACCTTACATAAATACAATGGTTGGAGCGATAATGGGTATTGTTTTCAACAATCCCTATGATAGATGGGGAACCAAATGTCAGAGAGAGTTTCTTGTTGTAGAGCCAAACGGTTCTTTGAATACTTGTCCAGATAGAGCAATGCATGAAAAGCCTTTTTCAAACACTAAAGATGGTGTTGAAGTTTTTATGAAATCTGAAAGAAGAAACTGGATTAGAGTTATGGATGTAACTCACAAGAAAGATCACTGCATGGGATGCGAGAATTTAAGTTGGTGCAATAGTGGTTGCCCAATCACACCCAATGGTCGGTCTGAAGGTGAAGATGATTGCTCTGGATTTAAATTTTTCTTAAATCATGTAAGACGCACTCTTGAAGACAAAGATAACTATGAACTCCTATTGAAGTATGCAGAACCACTCGGAGATACTGTTGTTGCAGAAAAAGATATTAAAGATTTATTTAGAAGGTAATAATGGAAAGTGTTGTTGACATAAAATCAAATCCAAGAGTTATATCACATGACTTATATGATGCATTGGTTTATTTAAGAATTTTTGAAGGTTGCAATTTGCATTGCGATCATTGTTTCATTCCTAACAACCCAAAGAAAATGTCAGATGAAATGATTGGTGGTATACCTAAAATTTTGAATGATATCGTTGGAGACAAAGGCAGGGTATTGCTACAGTGGCATGGTGGCGAACCAACAGCACTAGGCAAGGATTATATTGAAAAGGCATTAAAAACGATTGAAGAGAATAAGGGAGGTATGTCTATCACTCATGGTATACAGACAAACCTTTGGAATTACGATTCATCTTGGTCTAATCTTTATAAAAAGTATTTCGATTCCAGCGTTGGTGTTTCATGGGATTACAAAATTAGGAAAGATAGAAAAACATGGGATAATGATGTTTTCGAAGATAAATTTTGGAAGCAAATTGAATTACTTGTTTCTGATGGTTTAGAGCCTTATTTGGTTGTGACAAGTACAAAATTATTTTTTGAAAGATACAAAAATCCTATTGAGCTTTTTGAGTTTTTAGAATCTAAAGGTATTTACAGACTTCACATTGAGCGATTGACTAAAGTTGGTTATGCACGTGATAACTGGGATAAAATAGGCATAACCAATATGGAGTACAGTCGTTATATGTCTAGATTTTATTTAGCATATAAAGCGCATTTGAAAAATAATGAAAATAATGACGCTAAAATAATTAGAATATCTCCCTTTGATGGAATAGAAGATTCTGTTAAATCACTAAACGAAGGAAAATCTGGTGGTTATGGTTGTTTGTCTGGTGCTTGTGATAGCAGATATCATACGATTGATGCGAATGGTTATAAGAAAGGTTGTACAGCGCTCAACTCAGAAGAAGACAATAAAAGAGTTACTTCAGATGTTCAGGTTTTGAAATTCTTTGATTTAAAAGAAGAAAGAAAGGTAAGACAATTAACTTGCGAAGGATGTAGTTTTATACCAATATGTTCTTCTGGATGTTTAGCAACTGATAAATTTGATGATTCTCTAGAGTGCTCAGGATCAAAAGAATTATTTAAAACAATTGATAAATTAATAAAGTATTGATAAAAATTATATAGGTAGTGTATTATATAGAGTATAAATATATTTGGTATATTATATATAATAAAAATAAAAGAGGTTAATACCATGAAAAAAGCAGCATCAGGTGTCTTGGCTATAATAGCTGTTTCAGCAATAGTTTCACAAACCTATGATAAGAAAACAGTAAACGTAGATGAAAATCTCGTAGATTCTGATATCAAAAACAAAGGTAAAGAGATCATAGGAAATGATAAGGTTTCTAATGAAGCAGTTTTCTCTAACCTTAATAGTTTGAGTGATTACGTTAAGAAAAATGACGCAGATATTAACGTTGATCGTGAAGCACTTATGGCAGGCACATACAGATATTATACTAGTAATTATGATAGTACGAATTTGAATGGATATAGCTCAGTTGGAAACTTGCCAACAAGCTACAATATTCGGATAAACTGTTACAGAAACTGCCACCGTGCTTGTCACGGAAGCCGTGGATGGCGTTAATATTTAACTAATAAGCAAGGAAGCTAAGAGATAATTTATGAATTTAAAAGAATTACATAAACTAAGTGAAGAAGAAGTTAAAGGCAAGTCATTCTACGGTATCATCGTAGATGAATATACTATGGAAAGCCAAAAAAGCTTATCTGAAATAGGTTTTATCGTTCAATACAATGAAGACAAAACGTATGTTTCAGATGACTTAATTGATGTTATACTTAACTATAAGAACACTGATGTAAATATTGTTCTTGAAGTTCCTTTTGATATGGAAACTGACGTTAATGTTATTCATCATATGGTTAGATCGGTTCAGGCTGACTTATCTTTGCTACCTCCTAATAGTGATTTGAAAAGTTCAGAGTCTCTTTCAAAATACGAAGAGCAACTATTAGAAATAACTAATCTATGGCTTGAGCAGACCAATGTTAGTTATATGCTGTATCCTAGTTCAGGTTATTTTCACTACATGATAAGAGAGTACTTTAACGGAAAAACAGAGTCTATCTCTAATGAGCCTTACATGGTTGATAACTTTGTAGATACTTTATCTGTAGAAGAAATGGATTCTATTAAAGATAACTTAAAGCACGTTTTCTATGATCATTTAGGTGGTAAAGAAGGTTTTGCTGTTTATGCAAATAGCATTGCAAGCGGTCTAGCTGAGCATGTCGAGGAAATGGCAGTAGAGGTAATAGAACACTTTAAAGAAGAAGAAAAAAGAAATACAGAATCTTCTGAATAAATAAAATGGTTAACAAACACCATAATCCCTTCACAATCCACATGAGGATGACAAAAGCTTGCAATGCAGATTGTAGCTATTGCTCCTCATGGCTTGAAGATCCTATGAAAAGAATGAAGCCTGATGAATTTAAGGTTTCTATTGATAATATAATATCATTAATTCAAAAGCTCCAACTCAATATTACACACGTATCCCTACAATATATTGGTGGTGAAATTCTTACAATTCCAACCATAGAATTAGAGGAGTGTGTTTATTACGCAAGAAAACAATTTTCAAGCAATGGCTATGAGTTTAGAGATGGTGTTCAAAGTAATTTAATTGGTTCGGAAAATAAAGTTAAAAATCTTTTTAATTTGTTTGAAGATAGAGTTGGAACATCTATTGATAGTTTTAGTAACGCAAGAACTGTAAAGGGTAGCAAAGAGAAGTATGATTTAATATTTACTACACGTGACCAAGAAAATACTGATAAGCTTTTTAGAACACCAGCAATTTATACATTTGATTCAACAATGCTTGATAACGTAAGAAAAGAAATAGAAAAAGCTGAAAAAGATAATAGAAACCTAACTATAAAGGGTGTTTTCGCTGGTGGTAAAGATATTAACAAAGTTGCTTCTAATGATTATGAGAAGGTTATGTTATCATCTTTGGAAAACTGGTTTTTAAAAAGCAACATAATACTTGAACCGTTTTACTCATTATTAGAAAAACATATATCTAATAATTATGAAAATAGTCAATATAATATGGAAGCATGTCATTTTCAGTCTAATTGCGCTTCAAGATCAATTAATATAGATCCAGATGGTTCTATTTATATATGCCAAGATCTAGCAGACAAAGGTTTTGGTAAGCTAGGAAACATATTAAGTGATGATTTTGATAATAATATGTGGACTTCTTTAAATGGCAGAACTGAAATGCTAGATGAGTCTTGTTTAAAGTGTCCGTACTTTAAAACGTGTAGAAGTGGATGCATGGTAGACTCAATTGAATCAGGGAGTGGTATTTATGGTAAATCACCATATTGCTCACTCTGGACAAATATATTTAAATTTTATGATAAGAAAATAGAGGAATTAGGTTTAGAAGCAGTTAATCGATGGAAGCGAAGGCTTTCTGCTTTTAGATAAAGAGGTTAATATGTCAGATAATACATTTTTATTTCAAGTAAATGTTACAAGAGATTGTGACTTACGTTGTACACATTGTTATATATCAAGTGATAAGAAATCAATATCTAACTACATGACGGATGATCAATTTATCCAAACTATGTTTCAGATTGCTGATTTTATGGACAAGGATGCTGAAACAAATCAACGTTATCAATTAGCAGATATACACGTTATTGGTGGTGAACCAAGCATGCTTGGGGTTGAGTTCTATGAGAGAAACTTGCCAATAGTCAAAGAGAGATTCGCCAAGGTTAAGCAACAAGTTAAGTTATCTATTGTTACTAATCTAGTTCAGCCTAGAGCCGCAGAAATTGCTAGAATGTTTGATGAAGTATCAACAAGCTATGAAGTTGAGAGCCGTTTTACAAAGAAAAAGTTAGAAGAAAAGTGGTTGAATAACTGTAAGCAACTCATTGCTGATGGTGTTGATTTAAAGGTTACTACAGCTGTAACAAAACCTATTGTAAATTGGGGAGCAGAAAACCTATTAAACTTTTTGTATGAATTGGGCTTTAAGAATGTTCATCTTGGTTTTTTCATTCCTTCAGGCGATGGAATGATACATATGGCGGATGTTTTTCCACGATTTGAAGAGACAACAAAATTCATGATAGACGCTAGTGAATGGTATCTCAAAAGAAGAATGGAAGATAAAGATCTTTACGTAAACCCCTGTGAATCCATGATCGAATCTGTTGCAGGAAACAAAGTAATGGATGACATTGTGTGTCCAATTATTACAGGAAGCCTTGATATTGACTCTACAGGAAATACACTTTCCTGCCTAGAGTTGGGTGGAGAGGTTGATGCTCCTTCTCTTGGAAACGTCTATGAAACAAGCGTAATAGAAGTTTTAGAGAGTAGACCTTACATACAGGAGCGTAGACGGGCGATTACGCCAAAACCACACTGTATAGGCTGCGATGAATTAAACGTCTGTAATAGCGCTTGTGGAGTCTTGCACGAGTATTGGAACGGCGTTGGAGAGTGCCCAGGGTTTAGAGGCTTTATAAAATATATTAGAAATCTTGTTGAGGTTGAAGGTTATAGACCCAAAAGTGAATTATTAGGAACAAAGGTCGTTACAGGTGGTCGAAGCTAATGCAAGGATCAAAGAAAAATATAATCGATGAAGAGCCTAATTTCATTGATATAGATAACATTGATTTAAACAACATTACTCAGGGAAAAAATCGTGATATTTGGCCTGATAAACCAGGTTTTTTTGATATAATCCCAATTGTTTTTAAATATTTAATGACAAAAATTGGTAGAGCTGGAAGCTCTGACACATTGAAGCGGTTTGATCCAATGAGCGATCAAATAGAGCAAGTTACTAAAAATATTTATCATCAACCTCCTATTGTTAAGCAGATAGATAAAAATGACAGATAATCTAATACCATTAATGGATCAGTATCTTCCACCAAAGGAAGACCACAAGAGCTTACCAACTAGCTTTGATACAGAAAGGCAAAATTCTATAGAAACGGGCTATTTTATTTTTACACAGATGCCTAGTCTTCGTTGCAAATTGAGATGCCCTCATTGTTATCTCTCACTTGAGCAAAGAACATCGAGCCCCATCATGACTGTCGATCAATTAGAGCAAGCATGCATTAAAGTTAGAGAGTATTATGATTCAAAGCCCGAAATAAAAGAAAAGGTAATCGTTAACTACTGGTACGGTGGTGAACCCACACAGATGGGTCAAGATTATATGCTCGATGCATTTGAGCGTATAGACAGAATCTTCCCAGAATCTGACGGATATCACATTCGACATGAAATACTAACAGCGCTCATTGGTGTTGACCCTTCGTGGTATGAGATATTTAAAACATGGGGAAGAGGTCACTTTCAAAGCTCCTTTGATGGTCTAATGCGTGGAGACCGATACATGCTCCAATGGGATAAGAAAGCCCGTGCAGCTATCGAGAGTGGGCTTACGCTTTCCACTATTAGTGTTGTGAATCATAAGATGGTTGAGGATGGACCTCGAAAAATACTAGATTATTTATGTGATTTGGGTGTTCAGGAAGCCTCTTTTCTTCCATTCATGCTAAATGAACAGAATAAAGGTGAAAAATATGAAACATTTGCACCCCCTATGAATGTATACAGTGATTTTATGATTGAACTTACAGAGTATTGGTACGAGAAGTACTTAAAAGGTGAACGAGTTCCACAAATTGGTCAGATGGCATTCATAGTTTCACGTGCAAGAGGAAGTAAAAAATATATAGGTCAGAATATAGCTGGGCAAACGCTATTCTTGTTACCAGAAGGAGACTTCGTTCTTCCAGATTATAAGGACGGTTATTTGGAATATATGAATGCTTTTGGAAACATATTCGAGCAGTCCTTCGAGGAAATATTATCATCCCCTGAAAGAAGAAAGTATCTTAGACGACAAATTACAGGAAATATGAATGAAGATTGTGCAGAATGCGAGCACAAATCTCATTGTATCATGGAGTTTTGGAAGCCAAATAGAGAAGGTGATGAGTGCTTCGGTGCTAAGCGTTACGTGGAATACGTATTGGAGATGGAAAAGAAACATAATGCACTCGGCGATATGAGTGCAATTATGTATTAAATAGATTCTATTAAAAG
>Ga0102948_1000084_pt1 | contig 32964 bp, 40 predicted proteins | sample SalPonA_A_H2O_MG_FD_78211 | JGI IMG/M metagenome (GOLD analysis project Ga0102948, IMG submission 78211) | Water microbial communities from South San Francisco under conditions of wetland restoration - Salt Pond MetaG R2A_A_H2O_MG | ecosystem: Environmental > Aquatic > Non-marine Saline and... | reverse complement strand
AGCGGCACAGTTTCTTCAGGCGGCGGTAGATCAGATTATGATAATCATCACCAAGCGCGTATTTCGCGATTCGGAAGGAGCGCTCCGGATCCCTCTGGTAGTAATTCATGGCTAAAACAAGGATGCTTCTCGCCTCGGGAATAAGAGCCTCGGGATGAAGCCGGCGCTCGTTATTCCGCTCCATCCAGGCCATCGTTCCGTGCCGACCCTCTTCGATCCATTTTCGATAATAATCCTCGCGCAACGTAATCGGCACCGAGGCCACCCCGAAAGCGTGAAAACCCAGCCCCTTCGCTTCCAATTGAAGCCTCTCAATAACTACACTTTCTTTTACCACCAACCGATCCGATCTAGAGTCATTTATCAATCATTGCCAATCAAACGACAGATTCACACTCTTTCCGGAGACCATACCGTCGTCAATCCTTTGCAGTTTTCGTTGATAAGCTCTCTATGGTCTGAAAGTCTCCTCCAGCTGGACAGTTTACCAAATCCCGCTGACACTAATTAAAACACCGAATCATCGGGGATCGCTCCAGTGATTAATAATTTCATCTTATGAACAGAAACTCTCCACCTCCCATGCAGAATAATCCCATGGATAATATCAACTGGGAGGCCCTTCGCCGCTACCGGAAGTTGCTCTACACGGTCCCTTTGCTCCTTCTGGTCGGCCTCGGTGTATGGACGAGTTATTACATCGTCCAACCCGAGGAGGAAGCGGTCGTCAAACGCTTTGGCCGGGTTGTAGCGCTGAAGGAACCAGGCCTGCATTTCAAACTCCCCTACGGAATCGACACGGCGCAAATGGTGCCAACCGCCCGCGTATTGAAACAGGAATTTGGATTCCGCACGCAACGGGTAAGTGGCCGCACCTCCTACCGCAAGGACCAGACCCACCGGGACGAATCACTCATGCTGACAGGAGACCTCAAGGTAATTGATGTCGAATGGGTAGTTCAGTACCGGGTAAGCGATCCGGATAAGTTCCTCCATCAGTTTCGCGAGCCTGAACAAACACTCCGCGATGTCTCCGAGGCGGTGATGCGCCGAATTGTCGGCAACAGTCTGGGCAGCGATGTTTTGACTGAAAAGCGCGTGCAAGTAGCCGCCACCTCGAAAACAGAGCTACAAAAGGTGATGGATTATTTCGATTTGGGTATTCAGATCAGCACCATCGAATTGCAGGATGTTACTCCGCCGGAACCCGTTAAACCCGCCTTCAACGAGGTCAATCAGGCCGAACAGGAGCGCGAACGCTTTATTAACGAGGCCGAAAAGCGCCGAAATCAGGTAATTCCCCGTGCGGAAGGCCAAGCCCAACAGATGATCGCCGAGGCCCAGGGTTACGCCGCGAGGCGTGTCAACGCAGCCAAAGGCGAGGCCGAGCGCTTTACCGCGATTGTTGAGGCTTACCGCGAGTCTCCCGATGTCACCCGCCAACGGTTGTATCTGGAAATGATTGACGATGTGCTGCCCAAAGCGGGAAAGATCTATATCATGGATGAGAATCAGTCCGCCCCCCTTCCCCTTCTTAATCTGGGAGATCGTAAAACTTCACTTCCCGCCAATCGCTAGCCATGGATTATAAACAAATTTCCTCTATCGTTCTCAGTATTTTTCTGATCGCGGTCGCCATCGTGGTAAAAGCCTCCATTTATACTTTGGACGAAGCCGAGCAGGCCGTCATCGTGCAGCTCGGTGCACCGGTGGGTGACCCGGTTGTCGAACCTGGCCTCCATTTTAAGCTTCCTTTCATTCAGGAGGTGCGCCGGTTCGAGAAGCGTATTCTATCTTGGGACGGCGACCCCAACCAGATTCCCACCCGGGGAGAGCAATTCATCTCCGTTGATACCACCGCGCGCTGGAGAATCGCTGATCCTTTGGTTTTCATGCAGCGCGTGCAAAACGAACGGGGCGCCACCATGCGGCTGAACGATATTCTGGATTCCGTCGTTCGCGACAAAATTTCAGCGACCGATCTTGTGGAAATCGTCCGTTCCAAAGACTGGAAGATCAGCGAAGACGACCTCGCGCGCGTTCAAGTTGCTGGTGAGGAGGATGAGGAAATCCTGCTGAAAGAGGTCCAAACCGGACGGGAAGAACTGGTTAAGGCGATCTTTGAACAGGCCGCCACCCAGATGCCGGAAATGGGGATTGAGCTGATCGATATCCGAATCAAGCGCATCGATTATGTGGAAGCGGTCCAGCAACGTGTCTTCGACCGGATGGTCGCAGAGCGGCAGCGAATCGCCGAACAATTCCGCTCAGAAGGGCAGGGACGCGCCGCAGAAATCGACGGCGACACCGAACGCTCGCTTCAAGAGATTCGCTCCGAGGCCAATCGCCAGGCAGAGATCATCCGAGGACAAGCCGATGCCGAGGCAACCCGCATCTACAGCGAAGCTTACGGCGCCGATCCAGAGTTTTACGCCTTTCTGAGGACACTGGAAAGCTACCCTAAGACAGTGGGGCCAAGCTCTACTTTAATTTTGGGAACGGATTCTGAATATTTCCGATATCTCCGCGATGTCAGCGTGCAAAAACTGGATTCTAGTGACGACTAGTTAATAAAAAATTCTCTCCTCCCGGAAACGAGGTTGGACCCACAGGTATAATTGCAGACCGACCGTTGAAAATCGCGATGCTGGACTCCGTAAAAATGGAGTCATCAGGAAAAACGGCCGAATTTCACAGGAAGTTCTGGCCTCGCATCCGGTTGCCCCGGGAAGATTCTTCTGATCCGAGGACTCCATGACGGTAGCGTCTAATAAAAAACAATTCGAGTTTCAGGCACCAAGGCCTTGACGTCTTGCGAGACCATAAAATTCTAAAAAATAGTATCCCTCAGGCCTTCTCCGCTCTTTTCGATCTACTGTTTCCTTTGAACTCCATTTAAATATGTCTGCCGACTATACCGAAGATAACATCAAATCCCTCGACTGGAAGGAGCACATCCGCCTCCGCCCCGGTATGTATATCGGCAAGTTGGGCGATGGATCGTCACCGGATGACGGTATCTATATTCTGCTCAAGGAGGTGATCGATAATTCAATCGATGAGTTCGTCATGGGCCATGGCAAGACAATCGAAGTCAGCATCGACGGCACCCACGTCTCCGTCCGCGACTACGGCCGGGGCATTCCTCCGGGCAAGCTCAAAGACTGCGCTTCCAAGATCAACACAGGGGCCAAGTATGACTCCGAGGCGTTCAAGAAGTCTGTTGGTTTGAATGGCGTCGGCATAAAGGCCGTCAATGCACTCTCCTCGGAGTTCAAAATTGAGGCTTTCCGTGAGGGTCGGACCCGCGCGGTCGAGTTTGCAAAGGGAGAAGTCACGAGCGAGGACAAGAAGGACAAGGCGACCAAAGAGGAAAGATCCGGCACCGCTCTTCGCTTCATTCCCGACGCCGCAATTTTTGGCCATTACCGCTTCCGCGACGACTATGTCGAGGACATGCTCTGGAATTATGCCTACTTGAACAGCGGCCTGACCATCGTTTACAACGGAAAGAAGTTCAAATCCGACAACGGTCTGCGCGATCTGCTCAACAACAAGCTCGACGGTGAACCGCTCTACCCGATCGTCCACCTCAAGGACCACGACATCGAGATCGCCTTCACCCACAACGACCAATACGGCGAAGACTACTACTCTTTCGTCAATGGCCAGCATACGACGATGGGTGGCACGCACCTCGCCGCCTTCCGGGAAGCACTCGCCAAAACGATCAAAGAGTTCTACAAGAAAGACTTTGATGCGGTCGACATCCGCACCTCGATTTGCGCTGCTGTCAGCATCAAGGTGGAAGAGCCGGTCTTCGAGTCGCAAACGAAAACCAAGCTGGGCTCGACCGACATGGGGCCTAAAGGCCCGACGGTGCGTAGTTTCATGGGCAACTTCATCAAGCAGGCCCTCGATAATTTCCTTCATCGCGAACCGGAAACCGCGAAGATCCTTCTGAGCAAAATCCAGGACTCGGAGCGCAACCGCAAGGAACTCAAAGGCATCCAAAAACTGGCCCGGGAACGCGCCCGCAAGAACAAGGTTCACAACAAGAAACTGCGCGACTGCCGCATTCATCTCGATACGAAAAAGACGGGGCGCCTCGACTCCACCCTCTTCATAACCGAGGGTGACTCCGCTTCCGGATCCATTACCAAAGCACGCGATGTAAATACGCAGGCCGTTTTTTCCCTCAAGGGTAAGCCGCTCAATTCTTTCGGACTGACCAAAAAGGTCGTCTATGAAAATGAGGAGTTCAATCTTCTGCAGGACGCTCTCAACATTGAGAACGGACTCGACGACCTTCGCTACAACAACGTCGTGATCGCGACGGATGCCGATGTCGACGGGATGCACATCCGACTCCTGCTCATCACTTTTTTCCTGCAGTTTTTCCCCGAGCTCATCAAGCAGGGCCACCTGCACATCCTGCAGACGCCTCTCTTCCGCGTTCGCAACAAGAAGGAAACCCGCTACTGCTACTCGGATGAGGAACGCCTCAATGCAATTCGAGCACTTGGACCAAAACCCGAGATCACCCGCTTCAAGGGCCTCGGAGAGATCTCACCCGATGAATTTAGCCATTTCATCGGCAAAAACATCCGCCTCGACCCGGTCATAATTCCAAAGGGGATGACGACAAAAGATCTGCTGACATTTTACATGGGTAAGAACACGCCGGAGCGGCAGGACTTCATCATCGAAAACCTTAAGGTGGAGAAAGACGAAGCCGTCGAAGGCGCAGCGGTCGCTTAGGCCATGCCCGAGCGCTATGACCCGCCTGCGCTCTTTCGCAGCGCACATCTGCAGACGATCTACCCGACGCTCTTTCGCCGGGTTGCCCTCACTACACCCGTGCGCGAGCGCATCGAAACACCCGACGGCGATTTTCTCGATCTCGATTGGAGCGAAAACAGGCAGGGCAAGCAGCTCGCTATTCTGACTCACGGTCTCGAAGGCAGTTCGCGCGGCACCTACTGCCAGGGTATGGCCGCCGCGCTCAAAGGCTCCGGCTGGGATGTTTTGGCCTGGAGTTTCAAAGGCTGCAGCGGGGAGCCGAACCGGTTGGTCCAGAGCTACCATAGCGGCTCGACGGACCAGCTGGAGCTCGTGATCCGCCATGCCATCGAATCACATCAGTATGAAAACGTCGCCCTCGTCGGTTTCAGTCTCGGGGGGAATGTCGTGCTGAAATATCTCGGCGATGCCGGATCCAGGATCGACCGGCGCATCCGCGGAGGCGTTGCCATCAGTGTGCCCTGTGATCTGGCCAGCAGCGCGAAAAAGCTCGAGCTCAGGCAGAACCGTTTTTACATGGCCCGCTTTATGAAGAGCCTTCGGGTGAAGGTGCGCGAGAAGTCGGCCCGCTTCCCGAAGTCCTTATCCACGGAGGGCCTCGAACGCATGCGCACCTTCGCTCAGTTCGACCAGTGCTACACAGCTCCGATCCACGGCTTCAGAGACGCAGAGGACTACTGGCGCCGCTGCAGCTGTCGCTTTGTTTTATCTCAGATTTCGATACCAGCCCTGCTGATCAACGCTTTGGATGATCCATTTCTTACCCCCGACTGCTTCCCCCACCGAGCCGCTAAGGCGAGTCGTCATCTAAAACTCCTCACACCCGCATTCGGCGGTCACCTGGGATTCGTCGAGTTTGAATCCGACCACCTCTACTGGTCCGAGCGAATGAGCGCATCTTTTCTTCAACACTCCAGTTTATTTGCAAAAAAAAGCGCGTCCGGAATTTAGGGACGCGCTTTTCGCAAATTTTTGGTAGGTCGATTGATTCAGATCAGTCCTTTTTCGTATCCTCCTCGGAAGAAACTTCCGTATCTTCCGATACCTCGGGCTCGCTGGAGCCATCTTGTTCTTTCACCTCAGGTTCCGCTGCTGGCTTGTCCTCCGCTTCACTTTCTTCCACGGCAGGTGCTTCCTCTTTCAAAGCCGCTTTCTTTGCGGCTTTTTTCGCGGCCTTCTTCGCGGCTTTTTTGGCTACCTTCTTTTTCGGCTTGTCGAAACCTTCATCATTGCCATCGATTAATTCGATCAGAGCCATCTCAGCAGCATCTCCGATACGCTGCCCCAGTTTGTAAATGCGGGTATAGCCTCCAGGACGGTCGGCGAATTCGCTTACGCGCTCGTCGAACAGCTTTGCGACTGCCTGCTTGTCCCGAACCCGCGCAATCGCTAAACGTCGAAAGTGTAGCTTGCGGGCCGCGTCATTCGCTTTTTCAGCCTTTTTCGCCAGCGTTATGATTTTTTCAATGAACGGGCGGAGTGCCTTGGCCTTGGCCAACGTGGTCTCGATGCGGCCATGTGTGATCAGGGCAACCGCAAGGTTTCCCATCATTGCCGCGCGATGTGGACCGGATACGCCGAGTTTATGTCTTTTTTTGCCGTGACGCATTATCTATATATCTTCCTAGCGTATGTAGTTAAAATTCGTTGATCTGATCGAGCAGACGCTCGTCGATCTTCATACCAAGCGAGAGCCCCAGTTGCTCCAACTTGTCCTTAATCTCGTTGAGCGACTTCTTACCGAAGTTCCGATACTTCAACATCTCCTGCTCGGACTTCATTGCAAGTTCACCCACCGTCGTGATGTTCGCATTGTTTAGGCAGTTTGCAGCACGGACAGAAAGCTCAATCTCATTGACGCTCATGTTGAGCAGCTTGCGCAGTCGATTCTGTTCCTCACTGATCTCCTTGCTTTCGCTCTCAAACTCGATGTCATCCTGCGATACCTCGTCAAAGACATCCAAGTGGTGCTTCAGAATAGCAGCACATTGCTTGAGGGCATCATCCGGCGTGATCCGTCCATCCGTAGTTACCTCAATGATCAGTTTGTCGTAATCCATCTCCTGGCCAACACGGGTATTTTCGACGGAATATTTCACCAACCGGACAGGGCTGAAGAGTGAGTCGATCGCAATAACACCGATCGCCTGGTCTTCTTTTTTGTTGTCTTCACCTGCACAGTAGCCGCGTCCGACGCGAACCTCGAGCTCGGCGAGAAAGCGCTGCTTCTTGTCCAAAGTACAGATGACCTGGTCGGGGTTGATGATTTTGAAGTTACTATCCTCCTGAATGTCCGCGGCTGTCACTACGCCTTCTTTTTCGACATCGATGATCAGGGTCGCGGATTCTCGCGAATCCGAAACGAGAAGCACTTTTTTCAGATTCAGAACGATGTCGGTCACGTCTTCGACGATTCCTTCAACGCTCTGAAACTCGTGCTGCACTCCGTCGATTTTGATCGATGAGATAGAGGCTCCCTCGATGGAGCTAAGCAGCACCCGACGGAGTGAATTTCCGATCGTGTGGCCGTATCCTGTCTCGAATGGCTCAGCCTGAAAGATTGCAAATGTGTCGGTAGCAGTTTCTTCAACTTTTACCAGACGGTTGGGAAGTTCAAATTTTCCTAAGCGCTTGGGCATAATGGGCGGTTTATTAACAGTTCAAATGTGGTTGCGAATCCGCAAAAGCAATTCTGCGGAAAGGGGCCGGCTTTACCGGCTGTAGTATTCAACAATGAGCTGAACGTTGATCGTATCTTCCGTTTCTTCGTTCGTAGGAAGGCGGCTGACCGTCGCCTTGAGTGCATCGGCGTTCAACGAAAGCCACTCGGGAACTGTGCGCGCCTGACTTTCTTCCATGCAACGGGTTGCAAGTTGACGGGAGGAGGTGCGCTCGCGCACTTCGATCTCATCCCCTTCCTTCACCATGAAGCTGGGAATGTCGGTTTTCGTACCGTTGACCACGATGTGGCCGTGGGCAACAAATTGACGGGCCGCAGCGCGTGATTTTGCGAAGCCCAGTCGGTAGATAACACTATCCAGTCGCGACTCGAGCATCTGCAGGAAAATTTCACCAGTAACACCGCGGGTGTTCTTGGCCTTCTCAAAGGTCAGACGAAATTGCTTTTCCGTCATGCCATACATGAAGCGGAGCTTCTGCTTTTCGTTTAATCCGATTGCATACTCACTGAGCTTGCGGCGCAAGCGCGGTCCATGCTGGCCGGGAGGATGCGGCTTGCGCTCGAAGGCCTTGGTCGGAGCAAAGATCGCCTGACTGAAGCGGCGGTTGATGCGGGTTGTCGGTCCTGTGTAACGGGCCATAGTGTTATTTTATTGTATCTGCGAACTGTTTGAAAATGTATCCGGCTGGCAGAGTCAGCCTAGACACGACGACGTTTTGGCGAGCGGCAACCATTGTGGGGGACAGGAGTCACATCCACGATTTCGGTTACGATCATGCCAAGAGATTGTAGCGCACGAACCGCCGAGTCACGACCCATTCCGGGGCCGTTAAGTTTGACCACGACTTCTTTCATGCCATGAGACATGGCGACACGACCGGCGTCCTGAGTGACAACCTGAGCGGCATAGGCGGTCGACTTGCGCGAGCCACGAAAGTTGCATTTACCGGCACTGGACCAGGAAATGACGTTCCCGCGAGCATCCGTAAAGGTGACCTTCGTGTTGTTGAATGTTGCAAGCACGTTAACCACTCCGGAGGTGATGTTCTTGCTTCCCTTGGCACGGCGAATCTTAACGCCATCCAAATCACTCTTCAAAAGATCTTCAGCGGTTTCTTCCTTCTTTTTTTCCGGCTCCGCGGCTTCCACCGTTGCCTCTTCGCTTACGGTAGCGACCTTTTCTTCTTCGGATGCTTTTGTTTCTTCTTCACTCATGGGAAATTCCTCTTATTGGTTCCGGCTATTTGCGGACGGGTTTGACGGCACCTTTGCGTGTGCGGGCGTTGGTTTTTGTGCGCTGGCCACGGACAGGAAGCCCACGCATGTGACGCATTCCGCGCACGCTACGGATTGCCGAAAGGCGCTTCAGATTTGCAGTGCGCTCGCGGCGCAAGTCGCCCTCGCACAGATACTGCTTTTCTGCGATGATGGATGCGAGTTTGTTGACCTCCTCCTCATTGAGGTCACCAGCGCGCCGGTCCGGATCAAACCCGGATTCTGCGACGACCGTTTTCGCGCGTGTGGGTCCGATGCCATAAACATAACGAAGCGAATATTCTAACTTCTTGTTGGCGGGGATGTCGACTCCAAGGATACGTGGCATAATAAAAGTGTTTTTTACCCGCGGAATTACGGGAAAGCGGTGGAAAGTAACAGTTTAAATTGGTTTGAAAAGTTATTTTTTTTGAATTGTTAAAATTTCTGGATCCCCGTTCGTGACAAGGACCGTGTGTTCAAAGTGGGCTGAGGGTTTCCCGTCGGCGGTGACCGCAGTCCACCCATCTTTAAGCATTTTCACCTTATGCGTTCCGAGATTGATCATCGGCTCGATAGCCAAGGCCATGCCCGGTTTCAGCAAAGCACCGCTTCCCCTCCTCCCAAAATTCGGGATCTGCGGTGCTTCGTGCATGGTCCGGCCCACACCGTGCCCCACAAATTCGCGAACGATTCCGTATTTGTGGCGTTTGATGTAGCGCTCCACGGCGTTGGAGAGATCGCCCACCCGGTTACCCGCACGAGCAAAGGTGATTGCGTAATCGAGAGACTCCCGTGTCGCTGAAATGAGTCGTGCGTTTTCTTCCGCAACCGGCTCGATCAGAACCGTAGACGCATTGTCGCCAATGAAGCCGTTGTAGTTGACAACGACATCGAGTGAAACGACGTCGCCAGGTTGAATGACCCGTTGTAAAGTGCCAATCCCGTGGACGATTTCCTCGTTGACGGATATGCAGGTGAAGGCTGGGAACGAATTTGACCCGGACCGGTAATTGTAGCAGGCACTTTTGGCACCATGAGCCTCAATCGCCTTGCGACCCAGTTGATCGAGGTCATAGGTACTGACACCCGCCTCGGTTGCACGAATCATTTTCTCGAGAACCGTAGCAGCGATCTGACATGCTTCTCGAATCGATTGAATTTCTTCGTCGGAACGAATGGGCATCATCGGGCTGCGTGAAAAAGGTGAATCAAAGAACAATTTTAAAAAGACCCCGGACGAAACGGTGACCCTTTTGCGACTCCTGGTGGAAAGTAACTCAGCCGAGATTCAAAAACCAGGAGAGGATGCCGAGGGCGAACAGACCGGTAGCAATAAAAAGAAGCGGACGCCAGACCGTCCAAAAGTCCTGCAAGCCAGCAGTGTCGACGAGTTGCTTGGTTCGTGCCGCCGAGCGCCCACGAATCTTGCCCTTTTTTAGGAATCCATCGTAATGACGCTGAAGCAAATACGTCTCGATCTGGCGCATCGTGTCAAGCAAGACACCAACCGTAATCAACATTCCTGTGCCGCCGAAGAAGAGCGCTACACTGTAGGGAACATTATAGGTATAGAGAAGAATGTCAGGAAACAAGGCGATGACGGTCAGCGAAAGTGCGCCGAAAAGCGTCAGCCGGGTCATGATATGATCAAGGAATTTTGCCGTTGGTTCACCCGGGCGAACGCCAGGAATGTAGCCGCCGTTTTTCTTTAAATCATCAGCGATCTGGATCGGCTTGAACATCATCGAAACCCAAAAATAACTGAAGATGAGAATGAGCAATCCAAAGATGATGTAATAGGCCGGTTGACCGTGGGCGATCGAGTCGGCGAAATCACTGAAAAAACGCATCTCCGTTGCATTCCCCAATGTGTAGAGGAGCTGTGCCGGGAACATTAGGATAGCTGAGGCAAAAATCACCGGCATCACACCTGCGTAATTTACCTTCAGTGGAAGAAACGAACTCTGTCCTCCGTATACCTTGCGTCCGACGACCCGTTTGGCATATTGCACCGGGATTTTGCGCTGCGCCTGAGTGATTGCGACCAACCCTGCCGTGACAACGAACAAGAGGAACAGCATGAGGACGCCTTCCGGCACACCGAGCGCAGTTCCCTCCGATCCGACGGGAGCTACAAACATCGCATAGGCTGCGGCAACCGCGCCGGGCAGACCGGAGATGATGCTGACAGTGATCAGAAGTGAAATTCCGTTTCCAATACCCTTTTGAGTAATTTGCTCTCCCAGCCAGACCATGATCATGGTGCCGGAAGTAAGGAAAATCGTCCCCGTTATTAGGAAGGAAACTTGGCTGGATATGACGATCTGACCATATTCCGCCGGGTTGAAACCTTGAATCAAGCTACCCGGGTTACTGGAGAGAGCGATCAAAAGAAGCAGGCCTTGAACCACACAAATCGCAATGGTCAGGTAACGGGTGTATTGGTTAATCTTTTGACGACCAACATCCCCCTCCTGCTGCAGGCGTGCGATAGTTGGAAAAACCGCACCAACCAACTGCATAATGATCGAGGCGCTGATGTAGGGCATGATCCCGAGTGCGAAGACCGCACCGTTCAGAAGCGCGCCGCCGGTAAACATGTTGAACATACCCACAATGCCGCCGCCGCTGCCTCCCTGGCTGGCGAAGAAATCCTGGATCGGCCCGGGGTTCATCCCTGGAAGCGGAATGTTTGCACCTACCCGCGCAATAAAGAGGAGCGCCAGAGTGAAGAAGATCTTCTGGCGCAGCTCAGGGATTTTCAATGAGTTTGTGAAAGCAGAAAGCATCAATAATAGCCCTTACAGCCGGTTTTCTCTAAGACCGGATTAAGCGTCTTCTTTTTCTTCGGACGGAGCAGTGATCTCGGGCGCTTTCTCAACAATCTTGCCGCCGGCGGCTTCAATCTTCGATTTGGCTGTACCCGACACCTTGTCAACTTCGACTGTGTATGGCTTGGACAGATCGCCGTCTCCGAGCAATTTGATTCCCTGATTATTTTCGCGGATCAGGCCTGCCTTGGTAAGTGACGCGCGGTTGACTGTGTCACCCTCAAGCTTTTCCAAGTCGCCTACGTTGACCAGTTGGAAGGTGGTCTTAAAATTCTTGTTGTTGAAGCCGCGGCGGGGAAGCTTCCGGTAAAGAGGCATTTGTCCACCCTCAAAACCGATGCGAATACCCCCACCAGAACGTGCTTTTTGGCCCTTGTGCCCCTTGCCCGAGGTTTTACCGTGACCACTGCCCTCGCCTCGACCGAGGCGTTTTGTCGGGTGCGTCGCACCCTTGATCGTTGGAATGTTTTGTAAATTCATGATAGGGAACCCTTAGGCCTCGGCAGCGATTTTATCGCCAAAGCGGACATTTTGTATTTGCTCGTTCGAACGGAGTTGGAGCAGAGCGTCCATCGTCGCGTTAACCATTGCCAGATGGTTGTTCGAACCGAGAGATTTGGAGAGGATATTTTTAATACCGACCGACTCGAGAACGGCGCGACAGCCACCGCCAGCGATGACACCGGTTCCGTCAGATGCGGGGCGCAGAAGCACTTTGCCACCGTCAGCTTCTCCCAGGACGTGATGCGGGATCGTATCGCCACGCAACTTGATCTCAACGAGGTTTTTCTTGGCTTGTTCGGTGCCCTTGCGGATGCATTCCGGCACCTCCTTGGCCTTACCATAGCCAACGCCAACCTGACCTTTTTGGTCACCGACGACGACGAGGGCGGCAAAGCTGAACCGACGCCCACCCTTGACAACCTTCGCGCAACGGTTGATGTGCACGACTTTCTCAACGAATTCCGGGGCCTCTTCGGCTTCGTCAGCTGGGGAAAATGATCTGTTTTGTTTGCTCATGTATATTTCTAAAACTGGAGTCCACCTTCACGGGCGGATTCGGCGAATGACTTGACGCAACCATGATACCGGCGGCCTGCACGGTCGAAAACAACCTGCTCAACACCAGCCGCCTTGGCTTTTTCGGCAATTGCCTTACCGAGGGTGATGGCGCCCTCATTGTTTGCTTTGGCAACAATGTCTTTTCCACCGACGGACGATACGTAGGCCAGGGTGTGGCCTTCGACATCGTTGATGCATTGCGCATAAATATGCTTGTTCGAAAAATGCACAGTCAGGCGGGGGCGTTCTGCACTACCCTTGACTTTTTTACGGATGCGCCACCGGCGCTTCTGTGCGAGAGAAAGTTTCTTTTGAAGTTTCATAACGACGGATCAGCTAAAGTTAAGCGGACTTTTTACCTTCCTTGCGGCGGACATACTGACCAATTACATGGACACCCTTGCCCTTATAAGGTTCGGCCGGGTAGAATGCGTAAATTGAAGCGGCAACCTCACCCACCATCTGTTTGTCGGCACCTTCGATCGTGATTTTGGTATTTTCGACTACGGTGACGTTGATACCTTCGGGTATCTTGATGATGCAAGGGTGCGATTTCCCGAGAGCCATATCCAAGGTATCCCCCTTAAGCGCGCCACGGAAGCCAACGCCCTTAAGCTCCAGTTGCTTCTTATAGCCCTCGACCACACCGATCACCATATTATTGATGATTGAACGGGCGGTGCCATACATGGCACGTGCGTGACGGCTGCCGCTGGCGGGCAAAACCCGGACTTCGCCATCAGCGAGCTCGATTTTCACCGCGCTATCAAAGGTTTGTTCCAGTTTGCCCATGGGGCCCTCTACCCGGACAGTCTGACCATCTACCGTAACAGTAGCTTTATCCAGGATAGGGATAGGTAATTTTCCAATTCTGCTCATTTTAGTGCCTTTCTATGTTACCAAACCTTGCAGATCAGCTCACCGCCAACCCCCGCTTCGCGGGCATCGCGGGCGCGCATCACGCCTTTGGAAGTTGTCAGGATAGCTACACCCAGTCCGCCGAGGACACGGGGGATCTCACGGGATCCGTAATAAAGACGGCGCCCGGGAGTGCTGTGGCGCTCAATTCCCGTTATCGCCGGAGTACTTTCAACAAACTTGAGGTTAACCGTTAGCGTCTTGAACCCTTTTTCATTCTCGCCTTCGCTGAAATCATTTATGTAACCTTCATCTTTCAGGATCGCAGTAATAGCAGCACGCATTTTGGAGTGCTGCATCGTGCAGCTGTTCTTGCGCGCCATACTGGCGTTGCGGATGGTGGTAAGAAAATCGCCGATTGTATCGTGAACTGCCATAGTAGTTTTACTGCTGGGTTTTCAAAGTTTGGAGTGTGGTTAGCGTGAGTGCTTACCAAGAAGATTTGGTGACGCCTGGAATTTTGCCTTGAGTAGCGAGTTCCCGAAAAGTGATTCGCGAAAGACCGAACTTGCGAATGAATGCCCGCGGACGGCCGGTTACAGAACAGCGGTTGCGCGCACGGATGGGCGAACTGTTTTTGGGGAGCTTCGTCAGTTTTGCCTGTGCCTTGTAGAATTCCTCGTCCGATGTTTCCGGATCGGCAAGGATTGCTTTGAGTTCAGCACGTTTTTTTGCGTGCTTCTCAATAAGTCGCACACGTTTGAGATTGCGTTGGATTGCGGATTTTTTGGCCATGATTGTCCTCTATCGTAAAATATTAAGCGGTTACTTCTTCCGTTTCCGCACTCTTTGCTGCGCCTTCCTCTGCAGCAATTTCCGCACTTGTTTTCCGGAAGGGCATCCCGAAGAGCCGGAGTAGTTCGCGGCCCTCTTCATCGGTTTTCGCACTCGTGGCAAAGCAGATGTCCATACCAATCGTAGCCGTTGTTCCCTCGGCGCTAACCTCAGGAAAGATCGTATGGTCGGCAACACCAAGTGTGTAATTGCCCTGACCATCGAACTTGGTTGGCACACCGCGAAAGTCGCGAATACACGGCAGACCAATGTTGATCAGGCGCATCATGAAATCATACATCGCGGCTCCACGCAGAGTCACCTTACAGCCGATAGGCTGGCCCTCCCGCAATTTAAAGTTCGAGATGCTGAGTTTCGCCTTCGTCGTAACCGGCCGTTGTCCGGAGATCTTTGCAAGTTCCTCCGTCACATATGAGATGTGGTTTTTATCAGCAGTAGCAGCAAATCCCGAGTTGATTACGATCTTTTGGACCGCTGGAACCTGATGCACGTTGTCATAGCCGAATTTCTTTTTCAATTCGGGAGCGACGGTTTCGCTGTATAGTTTTTGTAGAAGTGTTTTTGACATCGTCGTAAGAACCGGATTTCTGACCCGGTTCGCTATGGGTTTTCGATGGTTGTGATTAAAAAAGCGCGTGAAACTGACGGAGTTTGTTTGTCTGGCAAGCGCTTATTTGCGCTTGGCGTCATACTTTTCCGCAAGCATCACATTTGAGTAGTGAATGGGAGCTTCTTTCTCAACGGATCCGCCTTCGGGATTTTCCTGAGTCTTCCGCTCATATTTTGTGATGAGGTTTACGCCTTCGATGAGGACTTTTTCAGGAGTTTTGACCTCGAGGACCTTTCCGCGCTTGCCTTTATGGGCGCCGGAGATGACGACAACTTCCTGTTCACGTTTGATTGCTTTAGCCATATTATAGAACCTCCGGAGCAAGAGAAATGATTTTCATGTACTTGGCGCGGAGCTCGCGGGCGACCGGACCAAAAATTCGAGTACCTTTCGGATTCCCATCGGCGTTGATGATGACGACCGCGTTGCTATCAAAGCGCAGGTAGCTGCCATCGCCACGGCGCACAGGTGCTTTCGTTCGGACGACAACGGCACGAACGACTTCACCTTTTTTGACAGAAGCATCCGTCGCGGCTTCTTTTACCGCGCAAACAACTACATCGCCGACATCGGCACTGTCCTTATTCTGCCCAAGACGACGAATCATCTCGGCGGACTTGGCACCTGTGTTGTCCGCGACGAAAACGCGGCTGTTCATTTGTATCATAGCTGAAATCTCCTCTTTCTGAAAATCGAAATTGTTGAGTGAATTATTCGTCGCCCAGCTTCGGAGCCACTTCGATGACGCGGGTCACGCGCCAGCGCTTAAGCTTGCTGAGAGGGCGGGTTTCCATAATCTCTACTTTATCGCCGAGACCACATTCGTTTTTTTCATCGTGCGCGTGCACAACTGTCTTGCGCTTAATTTCCTTCTTATAGAGCGGGTGCGGGATTTTATAAAAGTAAGTGACCTTGATCGTCTTGTCGCCGGATCGGCTGGTGACCGTTCCGATGAGTGACTTCCGGGAATTACGTGTGGCGACAGCTTCCATAATAAAAATTTCTAGTTGATTAGGCGTTGGCGGAAGCCAACTTTTTTTCCTTAAGGATTGTCTCGAGCCGGGCGATCTGCCGACGCATTTCCTTAAATTGGTGAGGGTGCTCGACTTGGCCGGTTTGCTTGCGCATGCGGAGATCTACCTGAGCGTCACGAGTGTCGCGGAGTTGTTTCTCAACCTCAGCTTCTGACATTTCACGAATATCTTTTGTGCTCATTTTGAAATTAAAATTGGTTATAAATAGTTTGTTTTAGACCTCTTCGTCCCGGAAGACGAAACGGCAGCGGAACGGAAGCTTGGTATCGGCGAGACGCAAAGCCTCGCGGGCGGCTGTTGCGGAGCAGCCGGCAATCTCAAAAAGCATCGTGCCAGGCTTGATCACAGCGACCCATTTTTCAACGCCACCCTTACCCTTACCCATCCGTGTTTCAGCGGGCTTTTTGGTGACAGGCTTGTGCGGAAAGACCCGAATCCAAACCTTACCCTTACGTTTCAGGCTACGGGTCAGAGCGACACGGGCAGCTTCAATTTGCTGAGAAGTCATGCGACCGCGGGAAAGAGATTGGATACCGAATTCACCGAAAGCAAGAGAATTGCCTTTTTGAGCTGTTCCGTAGATGCGGCCCTTGTGAACCTTACGGTATTTGGTGCGTGATGGAAGAAGTGCCATAGTGCGCTGTTGTAAAAGTGATTAGATCGTTCGGAAGTTATGCGTCGTTTTCGTCCGGGAGGCAGATCCAGCATTTCACACCGATGATGCCATAAACGGTGCTTGCTTCAGAAAAGCCGTAGTCGATTTTTGCGCGAAGTGTTTGCAGAGGCACGCGTCCCTGGCGCTGCTGCTCGGTTCGGGCGATGTCAGCCCCACCGAGACGGCCGGAACACTGAACGCGGATACCATCGGCACCCATTGCCATGGTCGTTTGCACGGCCCGCTTCATCGCGCGGCGGAAAGCGATGCGACGCTCCAACTGCAGTGCGACATTCTCGGCCACGAGTTGGCCTGACAGATCGGGGCGTTTCACCTCTTGAATATCAAGCATGATATCCTTGCCCACCTTCTTGTTGAGATGGGCCTTGAGCTTATCCAGCTCCTGACCCTTGCGACCAATGACCACGCCGGGACGTGCGGTAAAGATTTTTACGCGGACGCGTCCGGAGGCGCGCTCAATGAAAATTCGCGGCACGGATGCATAGCGCAATTTCTCGGTCAGGAAAGCACGGATTGTATAATCCTCCTTGATGAAACCGGGGAAATCTTTCTTGCCCGCATACCAGCGAGAGTCCCAGTCACGGGTTACTGCGAGGCGAAAGCCAGTCGGATGAGTTTTTTGTCCCATAATGAAATGAATATGCCTGATTACACCTCGTCGGAGAGGATGATACGGATGTTGCTGGTGCGTTTTTTGTAAGGGTGCGCTGAGCCGCGAGCCGCCGGACGAAAACGGCGGAAGGCCGGTCCTTCGTCTACAGTTGCAGACTCGATCGTCAGCGCATCCGACGAAAGATTGTTATTGTTCTCCGCATTGGCGATCGCCGACTGGAGTGTCTTGCTCACAAGGCGGGCCGATTTGCGCGGTATGAAGCGAAGTATCTCGACGGCTTCAGCGGCGTTGCGGCCTTGGATAGCCTTGGTGATTTCGCGCACCTTTTTCGGAGACATGCGTGCGTATTTGGTATAAGCTTGGACCTGCATGGGAATCAGCTGTTTTGAATGGTTTTGATTCGGGCGATATCACCCTTTTGAATAGAATTGGCTTCTGAGAGTTCGAGAATAAGCGCTGCTGAACGGTTGCTTTGCGATTCGATGATAATGAGATCCCCGAGCTCGGTGAACCCGCGGGTTACCCGGCAGATCATACCGAGACGAATTCCCTGTTCGAGGCCACCATTCAGAATGACGACATCGGCGGCCAGCGAAGGAACAACCTTTGCCACCGAAGCCGAATGCGGACTGAACAAACTCTCATTGACGAAACCCGGCAATTCTGCACGCAACCCGCCAAAGGCAAAACACATCCCCATCACAAGAATGGAAAGCAAGCTAAGCCGCGGAGTAACAGGTTGGAGTTTGGAACGCATGGCAACGAAAATCGAGAGCTTACTTACCGGTCGGGTGACCTTTGAAAGTGCGAGTCGGTGCAAATTCACCAAGCTTGTGGCCGACCATGTTCTCCGTCACGTAGACCGGAAGAAAACTCCGGCCGTTGTGGACATTGAAGTTCAGGCCAACAAAGTCTGGCGTGATGGTAGAGCGACGCGACCAGGTTTGGATCGGCTTGCGATCGTTGTTGGCCTGGGCGACTTCGACTTTTTTGGCAAGGTGCGGATCGACGAAGAATCCTTTTTTAACTGAGCGTGACATGATAAAACAGGGTTATTTCTTCTTCAATTGACGGCCGTTACGACGAACAACAATCTGAGAATTTGTTGGGTTGGCTTTTTTACGTGTGGGGAAGCCTTTCGAAAGCTGACCCCACGGCGATTGCGGGTGACCCCCGCCGGAAGTGCGGCCTTCACCGCCGCCCATTGGGTGATCGACAGGATTCATGGCGACACCACGAACACGGGGGCGACGGCCCAACCAGCGATTACGTCCGGCTTTGCCAAGACTCTGGTTCTGATGCTCGAGGTTTCCAACACTGCCGATGGTTGCACGGCAGCGGGAGTTCAAATAACGAATTTCACCGGAGGGCATCTTGATGGTTGCGCGGTCACCGTCTACCGAAACGAGTTGAGCGGATTGACCAGCGGAACGGGCTATTTGGGCGCCACGGCCCGGGTGAAGTTCAACCGCGTGAATTTTTGTGGCTGGCGGAATGATCGCAAGCGGCAGGCTGTAGCCCGGTCCGAATTCGACCCGCTTATCCACACTGAGGAGCGTGTCGCCTTCCTTGACTCCACGAGGCGCGAGGATGTAGCGCTTCTCTCCGTCTGCATACGCAAGCAGAGCGATGTTTGCGGAACGATTGGGGTCGTACTCGATCGCCTGCACTTTGGCGGGAATATCGAGCTTGTCGCGACGAAAGTCGATGATCCGGTAGGCACGCTTGTGCCCGCCGCCACGACGACGCGAAGTAATTCGACCATAACAATTTCGACCCTTTTTGTCATGGATCTTTTTCGTCAGGCGACGTTCCGGACGCTTTTTAGAAACGTCCTGCTTGTTGCGAACGAGGAAGCGCTGTCCCGGAGTCAACGGTCTGGATTCTGTGAGTGGCATGGTGTCTTTTCCCTTCGTTTTTTAGACAAGTTCGATCTTGTCGCCCTCTTTGAGTGTTACGATGGCCTTTTTGTGACCACCCTTTGTTCCCGGGCGGCCCCTACGCGTCCGATCCGCTTTCAATTTCGGTTTCTTGTTGAGGATATTTACGTTTTTTACCTCAACATTGAAAACCTTCGCAACGGCGCGGGCAACCTCCTTGCGGTTCGCCTCCTGAGCGACCTCGAAGGTATATTGATTCAAATTGGCAGCAAGATTGGCTGCTTTCTCGGTGACGCGATACTCGCGCAGAATTTTGTCGGCAATAATCATTAGGATTCTCCTCCGTTGGCTCGGGCTATTATGGTCTCGATACCCTTGGAGCTCACAAGAATGTGGCGGTAGCGGACAACATCGAGTGTGCTGAGATCACCAGCTTCCGAAAGCGATACTCCATCAATATTGCGGGCCGCCAGAGCTGCATTGTTTTCGAATTGGTCATCAACAACCAGAACTTTACCCCGCTCCGGAAGCACCGAAGTCAATACCTGGTTGAAAAGCTTGGTTTTCGGCTCTTTGACTTCAAAGGACTCGATGACGGAAATCCCGCCTTCAGAGGCGCGATCAAAAAGCGCACGCTGGAATGCGAGCGACTTCATTTTACGGTTAATTTTTTGGGAGTAGTCACGCGGCTTCGGCCCGTGAGCCACACCACCGTGACGCTGGTGTGGCACCCGGCGGGAACCTTGGCGAGCCGTTCCGCTGCCCTTTTGGCGAAAAAGCTTCTTACCGGATCCGGCGACTTCGGCGCGCGTTTTCGTCGAAGCATTTCCCTGACGCTTGTTTGCTTGGTGGGCAATAACGACCTGGCGCACGGCAGCAATACCCCGATCTCCTTCGAAATTGGGGAAATTGGCGAATTCCTTTTCTTCGCTTTTTGACCCGTCAGCTGTAAATACCTTAAGTTTCATCGTATGAATTCCTTTCCTCGCTCTGGATTATGCCTTCGCAGAGGCTTTTGTCTTAACTGCGGTGCGAACGGTAACGAGGCTACCACGGGAACCGGGCACACTACCTTTGATCAAGATTAGATTTTTCTCAGCGATCACCTTGACGATCTGAAGATTTTGCACCGTCCGGCGGACATCGCCCATGTGACCCGGCATTTTTTTGCCTTTGATGACATGACCCGGCCACTGGCACATACCGTAGGATCCACCGCGGCGGTGGAACATGGAACCGTGTGAAGCGGGGCCACCGGCGAAGCCGTAGCGTTTGACAACACCCTGGAATCCACGGCCCTTCGAAGTTCCGATTACGTCAATTTTTTGACCGGCCTCGAATTTATCAACCGTCAGGATGTCTCCGACGCTCAATCCAACGTCGGCACTTGTCCGAAACTCCTGAAGTTCGGCCACAGGCTCAACTCCGGCTTTTTTGAAGTGGCCAAGCGCAGCTTTGGACAAACGGTGCTCTTTCTGCGGACGATAGCCGATCTGAACAGCATCGTATCCATCTTTTTCGATGGACTTGATCTGTGTGACCGGGCAGGGTCCTGCTTCGATGACTGTAACAGGAACGAGACGATTGTCATCGTCGAAAACCTGAGTCATTCCTATCTTTTTACCAAGTAGGGCTACGTTCATAATACTAATTGGCAGGTGGAGCGGAGGCTCCGTTTCCTAGACCTGCGTTAGTGGGTTAAAATGTGTGGTGTGCCTCAGTTGGGAGGCGAGCGCGTGAAAAAAGGGAGTGTGATCGCGTTCGTCAATCCCAGATTTCAAGAAATCGGAAATATTTTTATTTTCTCCTCCCGGAGCTTCCGGCTGCTCGTCCCTCTTTAGTAGCGATTCAGTATTTCACGGATCGATTGTTCCCGTATCTCGATACTTTCGCAGAGCTTGAACTGAACCTGTGCACGATTCAGATTTTGTCCGTCGTACTTCGTCTTGAAGTAGCGATCACCGCTGAGGTAATCGATAAAAAAGCGAAGTCCGAGTTCGAACGTGATAAGCCAGACCGAATCGAATAGGTATTTGCGGTCTCCATCGGTAAGAAACTTTTTCGCATTTCTCATATAGCCCCGGACAATTGCGTCACAAATATCCGTGTCGAAACGGACTTGGTCAACGTTCTTGGGATCTTCACCCGCAGGATTACAACACGAACGCAGGCAATCCCCGAAATCATAATGGATTAACCCCGGTTTGACTGTGTCGAGATCGATGATGCAGGTACCTTTTCCGGTATCGTCGTCGATCATTACGTTTGAGACTTTCGGATCGCCATGGACCGGGCGCTGTTGCAGCTCGCCGCGGGCCAATGCGTCCTCGAGAACACCAACACCATCCCTGCGCTCCCTGACGAATCGCTGACAATACTTGGCGATGCTGGCTGCCGCCAGACGTCTTTGACCATTATCCGTTGCCAGCTGTTGATCGTATTCCGCGAGATAGCGGGGGGTGATGTGATAACCGGGTAAGGTATCCTGAAGCGCATCTATTTCTATATCCGAGATGAGGCGCTGGAAATGACCGGCAACGTAGCCGACCTCATGGGCATGCTCCGGACTTTCGACACGCTCATGAGCGGTTGCCGACTCGATCAACGAGATGGCACGCCAGCACTCTCCCTCCTCATTGATTACGTAGTCTTCCCCTGATTTGGTTTGAATGATCCGCGGTAACTGCCAGATGCGATCCGCATCGTCAGCTTCGGCCTCAAGCCGACGATGAACATGCTCTGTCACCACGCGCATATTTTGCATCACCGCATCCGGCGAAGGAAAGACATTGAGATTGAGTTTTTGCAATACGAAGCGTTCTTCGGAAAACGTCGTTCGAAAAATTGCGACATAGGTATCATTAACATTACCACTACCGGCTGGCTTGACGCCAACTAAGCGCCCAACCACGTCGAAGGATTCAGCCATTCGAGTTGCTCTCATGCCGATTGGATATCTAGAAGATCTACCCGAATAACAAGCGCAAATCAGCTCCGGCCCGATGTGGAAGGCCATGCAGCCGATCCAGACCCAATGAACAAAAGCCGAACGGTCCCGAGCCGGACCCTGACACTCTCTTGAAGGTCTAACTCAGATTAAATCAAAGCTAGCGCTATTCCATCCCCCGAAACGCATGCAAATTTGTTTTGTCTGGCGTGAATCGTGCGCAGCGGAGTCGCCGCTGCGCACGCCGAGGCACAGCTTTTAAGGAAGGCATCAGGCCACCGAACGCTGCCTGCTGGGTGCCTTTAAACTTGGACTGCGGGTGGAGGATTTTCGCTGCCGGGCCTCCGAGCCTGGATCGGCTGCCCGGTCCAGAAACTCTACCCTGAACGCGTTCAACAGAACGCGGCTTCGTTTCTCACCACTGTCAGTCTTCCAGTTGTCCTGCTTGAGGGCTCCGCTCACAAGCACTCTCGAACCTTTTCCGAGGTAATCCGTAAGGTGCGGCATATTCCATGCCTCGACCGGCATAAAGATAACGCGCTCCCCTTCATTACAGGCTAGGGTAAAACGGCTGATCTGCTGTTCACCGACGGAACGGGTTTCCACTTCTGCAGTGAGGTTTCCTGTAATAATACTCTGATTCATGATTTTTCCTTTCAGTTACTTTTTATTGGCTTGCTACGAATGAACCGTATTCGACAGCCCCCAAACAGGGAGCCGATTTCACGAATGCAGACACGCACTAATCCGTCAACTAAAAAAGTGAACAAATTTTCACTTAAATTATCCCCCTCTCATCCGGCTCGACTACCACGGAGGCTCAGGGGAGAATCTCTATCCTGACCCGCATAAATCCACGAACCTGGCCACCAAGGCTGTCGAGCGGCTGCTTTCGCCGAATCAAAACCGTCTCGGTACCATCTAGATTTGGAACCGGATCCCCAACAATTTCGAATAGGGAGGCATCCGACTCCCAGCTACCATTGCTAAGATCCGGACGCCACTCGACATGATACCGAATGCCGTAGATATCGTAAGTGCTGCCGCTGGGATCACCCCACCCGCCGCGAATCCTGCGCATCTCGAATGCGAGGACATTCTGACCATCAATCGAATGCAGCAGCGCTTTGGGCAGTTTTTTCGCTGCTTGCGTCCGGCCTTCAGCGTCAATTTGGAATGCGTAGTCAATGATATTGGCGCGCCCATCCCCGTCATAATCGGCTAAGGGTCCGGTCTCCGGTCCATCTGCGCCGGGACCGAAGGCGCGCGCTTTCCACGTCTCATCGTAGGGAGCTACCTGCGGATTGTTCGGCTCGAAATGCGCAGTAACCTCTCTCGATCGTTCTGCTCGTATGCTCGTGTTGGCTGCATGGCGATCCGCAAGGGTCTCGATGTCGCCTGTCCAGTAGACAAAGGTGAAGCCTGCGGAGGCCCGAGCCTCGACCGAAACGACACTACCAGCCGGCATGTCAAGCGTTCCGGAGGGCACCACCTCGCCCCCGGCTCCTGAACCGACCGTCAAACTTACGGTGGCAGGGGCTTCCAGAACATCCACAGCAAGATCGGCAAAGGTCGCCACGGTTCCATCAGAAGCTGTCAAGCGGAGGGTGTAGCGTCCGGCAAGATCAAAAGAGACGAACGGTGTCGCTATTTCCGGATCGCTGAAACCTGCAGTTCCGGGGCCATCGGCCTGCTCCCACCGCAGGGCAGGAACGAGTCCACCCTCCGTAGCTACGGTTGCTTGAAGCTTGAGTTCCTGGCCAACAGAAACCGCATAAGGCGCTCCAAAGGTGATCGCAGGTCCGCTCTTGAAAATGGCCCCGTTGAAGAGGGCCAGATGAGCTGTGGAGAGGGGACGTTCCTCGCTCGCGTCGGGAAAAGTGACCCCGATGGCGACATGGTCTCCTCCGCTCCCCTCTTTATGTAAGACCTCCATATAATAGGGCTGGCCCGCTTCCAGCGCGACCGGAGCCGATTCCTGAGAGGCGTATTTATCCCACTGCCGGGCTCGTGTCCACCCGCTCACCGAAGCAATACGGGTCTTGTTGGACGCATCGGTATCACTGCTCAAATAGAGCTCGGAGTGATCATCGGACGCGATCCAGAAAACGTAATCACCGCTCTGCGGAGGAATAAAGAAAGTCCGCAGGCGCTGTCCATAATTATCACCCGCGCCCGACGGCGCCTCAAAAAAATCGGTGAGCTCCTCAACGTGATCAGGCGTCCCGCCGACAAAGGCCTCGCTGCTCAGCAATCCGGAGAGAGAATTCCCCAGGACTCCCTCAAATCGCTCGAGGTTGACCCCACTCCCGGGGCGCACACCCACACCTGTACCGACCTCGACGCGAAGCTCCTGCGTAGCGCGGATCGCTCCGTCATCGGCTGTAAAACGCAAAACGTAAACGCCCGGCCCATCAAAGGTAACACGGGATTCCGGGGAGGAAGCATCACTGAAACGGGCTACCCCTCCGCTCGGAACCTCCCCTGATGACCAGCTGTTGATTAAAATACCCGGAGATGGACGACCATCATCGCTCGCACTGGCATTCAATTGTAAACCGACTCCAAGAGGGATACCGACTGCAGCAACTCCTGGAGTATCGATACGAACAATGGGGCGGGCGTTAACCACAAGACTAGCAGGCGAGCTCAGAGCGCTTCCCGCCAGATTGAACACACGACAGGAATACTCCCCCGCGTCCTCGGGCAGGACCGGATCAATGGTTAATGAAGATGTAACCGCCCCGGGGATATCGACACCATTTTTCTGCCACTGATAACCGGGGTCAGGTGTTCCGGTTGCGCTCAAGCTGAACGTTACCCGCTCCCCTTCATTACGATATGAATCCTCCGGGTGAGCGTTTATGACGGGCGGCAGCGGATCAAGAACGGTGAGCTCCGCAGAATGACTTACCGCTGTGCCATTCGGGTTTTGAACGACTACAGTATAGTTCCCAGAATCCTCGATTCGCGCATTGAGGAGGCTCAGACTTTCGCTTTCGGCTCCGACGATGGTATCTGAATCCGCCAAATCGATGCCGTTCTTTCGCCATTGATAGCTCAAGGGCCCTTGCCCACCGGCGATTACACTGAAACTGGTGCTCTCCCCTGCTGCCACCGTAAAATCTTCTGGATGGACCAGAATGATGGGCGCCGCGGTGGTGCGGGTCCGATTGTCGGCAGTGTATTTTGCCCGCTGATCCAAATAAATCGCCGAGCGGGCACCAAGATCGGGATTTGTTCCGTCAAAACCAGCACCGGCATTTCCTGTCATCCCGCCTGAAACGTATCGACTGTCCGTCCGCTCATCCCCACTTGCGTCATAACCGTTGACTGCACCCGTTGGAACACCCTGATAGTCAACGTCGGGGTTGGCAAAGTAGGGAATCCTTTTCCAGCCCCAATCGTAGGCCATAATGGTGCGGTATTTCTTTCCATCGCTTCCCTGTAAGCGCCATCCGTAGTTATCCAGCGTGGAAATTGAGTCGCTTGAAGAGTCGCCCCAGGAGTGTTTGAGCCCGAAGTTGTGCCCGAGCTCGTGAACGAAGGTAATTCGGTCCGAGGACATGTAATTTCGGGCGGTGATACTGGACCGACCCGGCCGGTAGGCGATACCGGCTGAGCCCTGAACACTGCGAACAATAAATGCCTGCAAATCGGCACCGAGATGCTCCGCCAGATCCGAAACCGTATCGAGGACCCCATCACTCGAATTGCCCAGATTCGAAAGCTCTTCACTCATCGACTGACTCTCACGTCCGGGATCGGAGTAAAAGGGATCCTCTACCGTTGCAAGAAGCACCAATTCGACGGATCCCGACGCCAGGCCCGAATTATCAAAGGCACGATTCATGCGATCTACGGATGCAATTATCCGCGCCTCGATTTGGGTAGTCCCGCCATCGGCCGAGCGCGCCGCTGCACTGTAGCCCACCACGATATCGACGGTGTCGCGCGCTCCCGTTCCCGTCGTTACCTCTCCAGCGACCAAAGCCGCGTCCCCGCAGCAAGATCCGTCCGATCTGTGGACATGCTCCATTCCACCGTCCAAAACACTTTCCTCGAGCTCTATTTGATCCGAGAGGCCGCAAACCGCCGTTCGCACGGATTGATCCAGCTGCCGAACCAGAACGTCCCCGTCTACTGCCGTTCGCAACTCATAATGCACACCCGACGCATAATCTGCAATGTGCCCAAAGAGAATACCTTCATGAGCGACGAGCAAAAAGTCTCCCCCTGCAACTCCCTCCAATCGCCCGAGGATAGAAGTCGTGGCGCTTCCCCGGCGAACACGCTTGCTGACGCGGCCCGCCCAACCGCCCGGAGTTGGCAACGCTACGCGATCCGAAGCGCCGCGAAGCACCGCTTCAAGAGCTTTGTGATCGACCTCAACCGACCATGCCGCCTGAGTATCAATTACGTCATCCGGAAGTAATATGCCGATCTCGGCCTCAGTTAACGGCCGAATCACTCGAAAAGAATCCTCATCAATCTCGCCGGATCGGCTTGCCTCAAGCCGATCCGTTAGGGGCGTGTCCGGCTTCCAGAAAACCCCGCCTCCCTCTTTCTGCCGAGTGCCCTCTACCCCGGTTGTAGCAGAAGATGAAGAGCCTGGGTGAGTTGGATATGCCTTACTCTGGGCGCTCCCGACCGCGGAGACCTCTCCCAATCGGCTTGCATTCCATAAATAAACAGCAGTGGCAAGAACGGTCACCGCGACCAAAAAGGAGATTGCCGCAACTTTCCGAAGGGGGTTCATTCCGGGGAGTTCATGAAAAGGGCGGGAAGTCATTCCCCACCTTCACTATTGTCCGCTTACGCTCACTCCGCGACCCATTTTCAAAGGCCCGGGATGCTTTAGCGTTTATTTCAAGCGTGTTTGGGTGTAAGGGTTTAAGATTCAAGGGTGAAGACCCTAGTTTTTTTTGACTAACAAGAGTCACCGGAACACGAAAAAGCCCCGTGCCGGTCTTACTCGGCCACGGGGCTTGAAAGCAGAGCCTACGCTGCGCCTAGACGTTAATCGAAATATCAACGCCGGCTGGCAGATTGAGCTTTTTAAGCTCGTCTACAGTATCCGCCGTCGGATCGATAATGTCGATCAGGCGCTTGTGTGTGCGGACCTCGAACTGATCCATCGACTTCTTATTGACGTGGACGGAGCGGTTCACCGTGAACTTCTCGATCTTGGTCGGAAGCGGCACAGGGCCGGAGACGCGGGCGCCGGAACGCTTCGCTGTTTCAACGATATCGGCAGCAGACTGGTCGATAACGCGGTAATCAAAGCCTTTCAGGCGGATACGGATACGTTGTGCACTCATGTTTTTTATTTATGGTTAAGTTGTTTGTGGATTGTTTGATAAAAAGTCGCTGTGAGGCAAAAGGGGCATTTTCGCTGCTCGTGTTTTAATATCTTCCCCGAGTGGAAGTTTCGAGAATGGTGTTAAGCACGTTTGGCGGCACGACTTCGAAGCATTCCGGCTCCATGCTGAAGGAGGCTCGCCCCTTGCTCAACGAGCGGATGATGGTCGAGTAGCCAAACATCTCCTGCAAGGGCACCAAAGCGGAAATCGAGATAAACGAAACCTTCGCGCTGATGTTCTGAATTTGGCCCCGCCTCCGGTTGAGGTCGCCCATGATGTCGCCCTGATGATCTTCGGGCGTCTCCACCTCAACCCGCATGACCGGCTCCAGCATGACGGGCGAGCCCTTTTCCATGGCATCGCGGAAGGCGAAGATGCCGGCCATCTTGAAAGCCATCTCCGAGGAGTCGACCTCATGAAAAGACCCGTCGAAAAGCGTCACTTTAAAATCGACGACCGGATAACCGGCAAGCACGCCATTGTTCGCCGCTTCGCGGATGCCATCCAGCGTCGGCTTGATAAACTCTTTCGGGATCGCACCTCCGACTACTGCATTCTCCAGTTGGATACCCGCACCGCGCTTAAGCGGTTCGACCTTGATCCGGGCGTGGCCATACTGCCCCTTCCCGCCCGACTGGCGGATGAAGCGGCCCTCGCCCTGAGCATTCGCACTGAAAGCCTCCCGATAGGCGATCTGCGGGCGGCCTGCCTCGGCGCCGACCTTGAACTCTCGAAAGAGCCGGTCTTTGATAATCTCAAGGTGCAGCTCCCCCATGCCTGCGATGATCGTCTGGCCCGTCTCTTCGTCAGAACTGACCACAAACGTCGGGTCCTCCTCGGCCAATCGCTGCAACCCCGTCGCCATCTTCTCCTGGTCGGCCGTCGTCTTCGGCTCGATCGACATGGAAATAACGGGCTCCGGAAAAGTGGGTGGTTCCAGCCGAACGTCGTAACCCTTCGTGCAGAGCGTGTCCCCCGTTACCACGTCGCGGACGCCGACAAGTGCGCAGATGTCACCCGAGTAGGCCGTATCGATATCCTCTCGAGCATCGGCTTTCATAACCAGCAGGCGGGAAATACGCTCGGTCTTGCCCGTGCGGGGATTGTGCAGCACGCTTCCCTTTTCCAGTGAGCCCGAATACACGCGAAAGAAGACCAATTTGCCCACGTAACCGTCGTTCATGAGCTTGAAGGCGAGACCAGCCACCTTGGCGCTATCATCCGGGCAAACCTCGATTTCAGCGCCCGTCGAGCTCTCTCCCTTCATGGGAGGCAGGTCGAGTGGTGAGGGCAGATAATTGACCACCGAGTCGAGCACGGCCTGAACTCCTTTATTCTTAAAAGCACTTCCTGGTATCACCCCGCAGAACCCAAGTGAGATGGTTGCCTTGCGGATGGCCAAGCGGATGTCATCGGCCCCCAATTCCTGCCCTTCGAGATATTTCTCGGCCAGCACATCGTCAAAATCAGCCAAGGCCTCAATCAGCTTTTCGCGGTATTCCGAAGCCTCTTCCACCTGATCCGCTGGGATCGGGCCAAGGGCATAAGTCATCCCCGACTCGTCTGCCTTGTCGTAGATCCGGGCTTCCATCGATGCAAGATCGATTAAGCCGATAAAATTCTCTTCGGCTCCAATCGGCAGAAAGATGGGGTGCGCATTCGCACCGAGACGTTCCTTCATCGACTCAATGGCGGCGAAAAAGTCAGCACCGGTCCGGTCCATTTTATTGACGAAAGCGATGCGCGGCACCTTATATTTCGTCATCTGCCGCCAGACGGTCTCCGACTGTGGCTGCACGCCCGCAACAGCGCAGAACACGCCGACCGCTCCATCCAGCACCCGCAAAGAACGCTCTACCTCGGCTGTGAAGTCAACGTGCCCGGGTGTATCAATGATATTGATACGGTTATCGACCCCTGTGAAAGGACCCTGCTGACTGGTCCAATTACATGAGATCGCAGCCGAGGTGATGGTGATACCACGCTCACGCTCCTGCTCCATCCAATCGGTAACAGCGCTACCCTCATGGACCTCGCCCATTTTATGGACGACTCCTGCATAAAATAAAATTCTTTCCGTCGTCGTGGTCTTCCCGGCATCAATGTGTGCAGCAATGCCAATGTTACGCGTATGCTCCAGAGGGAACTTACGATTCGGCGAATTAACTGACGCTGTCTGAGTAGCGGACATAAAAGGGAAGACTGGAAAAGAACGGGGGGGCGATCGCACCTACGGCACTTCGCGGTTCAACCGGTGTTACCAGCGGAGGTGTGCAAAAGCACGGTTGGCTTGAGCCATGCGGTGCGTTTCTTCTTTCTTCTTAACCACAGCACCCGTGTTGTTGTAGGCATCGACGATCTCGTCGGCAAGGGCCTCATCCATAGGCACGCCCTTACGGTTGCGCGCCGAGTTCACCATCCAGCGGAAGGCAAGACTTTGCTGACGCTCAAAAGAAACCTCGACGGGAACTTGGTAAGTGGCACCACCCACGCGTCGGCTTTTAACCTCTAGCTTTGGACGTGCGTTCTCAAGCGCACCCATCACAAGATCAACCGGATCACCCTTACCGAGTTTCTCGCTGACCCGCTGGAAAGCAGTGTAGACGATGCGCTGTGCAACTGTGCGCTTACCACGCTCCATGATCATATTGACCAGGTTCGTAACGAGTGTGCTATTATAGCGGGGATCCGGGATGAGCGGACGTTTTACAGCTTGGCGGCGACGTGACATCTTGAAGGGAAGTTAAATGAAATGGTTTTGAAATGAAAACAGCGGCTTTTACGCCTTCGGCTTTTTGACGCCATACTTGGAGCGGCTACGGCGGCGCTTCTCAACCCCAACGCAGTCAAGGGTGCCACGAACAATGTGGTAGCGAACACCGGGAAGGTCCTTCACACGACCCCCACGCACGAGAACAATGCTGTGCTCTTGGAGGTTGTGGCCCTCGTCCGGGATGTAAGCGATCACCTCAATACCGTTCGTCAGGCGAACTTTAGCCACTTTGCGAATTGCGGAGTTTGGCTTTTTAGGCGTGCGGGTCATGACCTGCACACAGACACCACGGCGGAAGGGGTTCTTGTCCAAAGCACGGGATTTGGACTTTTCCTTTTGCACAACGCGTGGTGCACGGACAAGCTGGTTGATTGTAGGCATTAAATTGAATCGTCGGATTTAGAGAAAGACGAGGAAAGTAGCCTTTCGCATTTTCTGTGCAAGAATTTTGTTAGACTTTTTTTATTAGCGGAAATTCCGTTTAAAAGACTGGCCTCAACTCGGGATTCGCCCTCATGGTAATGCTTTTCGCAGCGATTGTTACCGCGGCAGCCATCACGGACCGACCCTCATGATTATCAGTTTCATCGGCTACATCTCTCTGATTCTTTTCGGCTGGCTCTGTTCGTCCGCACGAAGCCGAATCAACTGGAGAACTGTGGGGGGCGCGATCGCGATCCAATTTCTTTTCGGCGCGCTGGTTTTATACGTCCCGGCGGGAAAGGCGGCCCTGGAACGGCTCTCCACTCTCGTCGCCACCATAATCAGCTACGGGGATGATGGCATCCGTTTTCTTTTCGGCGGCCTGACCGACCCCAGCCAGAGCTTCGGCTTCGTCTTCGCTTTCAAGGTGCTGCCGGTTATCATCTTCTTCTCATCGCTCATCTCCGTGCTTTATTACATCCGCGTCATGCCCTGGATCGTTCAAATCATCGGGGGTGGCATCCGAAAGCTGCTGGGCACCAGCCGGGCCGAGTCCTTGAGTGCGACGGCAAATATCTTCGTCGGACAGACGGAGGCCCCCCTCGCGATTAAGCCCTACCTCGGGCGGTTGACCCGCTCGGAGTTTTTCGCGGTCATGTGCGGCGGTCTCGCCTCGATCGCCGGCAGCGTTCTGGCAGGCTATGCCGCCATGGGCATCGACCTGCGTTTCCTTCTCGCCGCGTGCTTCATGGCCGCACCGGCTGGCCTCCTCTTCGCGAAGCTGCTCATTCCGGAAACGGAAACCCCGGATAACAGTAAACTCGAGGAAGACGCGAACGCGCGGCCGGCCAACGTTTTCGATGCCGCTGCGGGCGGCGCGAGCGACGGGCTTAAACTTGCTCTGAATGTGGGGGCGATGCTTCTCGCCTTTATCGGCCTGATTGCGCTCGTCAACGGCATCCTCGGCTGGTTGGGCTCGATAGCCGGTTTCGAAGGCTTCACCCTGCAATTGCTCCTCGGCTGGCTCTTCAGCCCGGTAGCCTGGCTCCTCGGTATCCCCTGGGAGCAGGCCACGATCGGCGGCTCCTTCATCGGGCAGAAGTTGGTCATTAATGAGTTCGTGGCCTTCATCGAGTTCGGGGGAATCAAGGAAACTCTGAGCCTTCGTTCGCAGGCCATCATCACCTTTGCCCTCTGTGGCTTCGCCAATTTCTCCTCCATCGCCATTCTACTGGGCGGCCTCGGTAGTCTGGTGCCGGAGCGCCGCTCGGAAATCGCCCAACTCGGGCTGAAGGCCGTGCTCGCCGGCACACTCGCCAACCTTTCCAGCGCAGCAATCGCGGGAATGTTGATTGCAAACTAGAACACGTCTGCCTTAGGTCTTCCCAAGTGTCCGCTCAAGCGCCTCGATCCGTTTGCTGGTCCGGGCATACAAAATCGCCTCGTCCCGAAATTCGGGTTCCGTCACCGGTGCCAGACCCGGGTAAAATGTAAGCAGCGCTTTAACCGGGACCTCCGGATCCTCCGAAACGATGCCGTGCGCCTGACCGGGCGGAAGCAGGATGACACTGCCCTCCCCCACGCTGACGATTCTTTCCTGATCGCCCGCGCCAAGAACCATGCGTCCCGCGCCTGCCAAAATCACATAGTATTCAAGTGTTTCCGCATGCACATGCACCGGCGCATCCGTCATCTCCACGACTGCGGAGGAAGCGCAGCGGATTTGAACAGATGTGCCGTCCGCACGGGTAAATTCCCGGACCTCCTCGACCAGAATATCCTTGGCGCCGCAGCAACTCAACTCTCCGGCTGGACTTCCGGGAATCCCCACTGCCAGGCATTCGTTTCCGACCGCCGGGCTGCCGTGAACCGCAAAACCGACCCGCGCGGCACTCCGTGCCCGGGCTCTCAGACTCCGGCTCAGTGCCACACGCTCACGATCACTGAGGCTGTATTTATCCACGTGCCCCATCATTCGTCGTCGGCTCCGACAAGTGCCTCGATGGTATAGCCTTTTCGCTGGAACCCCTCCAACAACCCGTCCGGACCGACGAGATGCGCCGCTCCAACAAGAACGAGCTCCACTTCCGGAGTCGCCAGCATCGCCTCCAGATCGGGCATCCAGCGCTCGTTCCGATCTTTGAGCAGCTCGTTATATAACTTGGGGTATTTCCGCATATCATCGACGAAGAGCTTTTCCATGGCGGCACCATCCCCGGCCCGCCAGCTTCGGATGAGCTCGTCGAACATTTGCTCGATTTGTTCAAGATCCCCGAGACTGTAGCGCACGAAGGCATCT
>Ga0102948_1000083_pt1 | contig 33091 bp, 34 predicted proteins | sample SalPonA_A_H2O_MG_FD_78211 | JGI IMG/M metagenome (GOLD analysis project Ga0102948, IMG submission 78211) | Water microbial communities from South San Francisco under conditions of wetland restoration - Salt Pond MetaG R2A_A_H2O_MG | ecosystem: Environmental > Aquatic > Non-marine Saline and... | reverse complement strand
CTGATCGAAACCGATATGGCCCGTGTCATGGAGGAGCGCACCTTTAAGGTAAAGAAGACGGAGGAAGTCTTGGCTCACGGAAACAACGCCCGGATCCTCAATATGCGTGCTCAGGCGACTGGGGACAATATGCTTTTTGAAAATGCGACCAAAGAGTTGGATCTGGTGGTCGTCGGAATTGATGCCCTCCGGTCGGTGACGAGGGATGCTTCCGATTTAGCGATGCTCGACGCAGGAAGTGCAGCCATAAAACGCTACAAAAGCGCGGTGGCTGCTTTTGCTGAAGAGAGCCGCCTCGGGGAGTCGGCGAGGGCCGGCGGGCTGGCACAGTTGCAGAAGGAAATGGACGCGTCGGCCAGTGTCTTTATTGGTGAACTGCAGACGATGTCTGAGGTGCAACTCGCGAAGATGGAAGAAGACATCAACCTTAATGTTGAGGCGATTGCCTGGGTTAACGACATTATCGATCTTGGAAATAACGCGCGCGTCAATAATTTCAAAGGACAGGCCCTTCGCGACACGCTCTTTGTGGCAGAAGCGATCGAACAAATCGAATCGATGGCTCCTATTTATGGAAAGCTTTTGGATGCGAAGAAGGCTAATACGGATGCTGCTTCGATGATCAGCGTAGCCCGTAATTCTTCCGATACTTACAAGCAGGCAATGGTAGAATATATGGACAACTCTCGCACATTGGCTGAGCTCGGTGTTAAGCGAAACGAGAGTGGGACCGATGCCCTCGAGGCATCAAAGCGGCTTGCTGCACTTGGAATCGGCGAGACTACACACATCGCAAATGAAGCGGTGGCAAACGCAAAACTTGCAACCAAGATTATGATCACAGGCGAGGTGATTGCGGTCATTGCCGGTGTTCTGCTTGCATTGTTAATTACGCGTAGCATCACGGGTCCGCTGTTAAAAGCGATTGCCGATCTGACGTCCGGCTCTGCGGAGAGCACAAGTGCCGCGGAACAGGTTTCCAGTGCGAGCCAGTCTCTTGCCGAAGGGGCGAGTGAACAAGCTTCATCTCTGGAGGAGACCAGCTCGAGTATGGAGGAAATAACGAGTATGGTGGCACACTCTGCCGACGTGGCGAAGCAGACCAGCAGCCATGCGAGGGATGCCTCGGAGGCAGCGGAGAACGGGGTGCGCTCAATGAGTGAGCTTCGATCCGGCGCAAATTCCGTGAACAGCTCAGCCAAGGAGATGGAGGAAGCGATGGAGGCGATCAAACAGTCGAGCGACTCGATGCGGAAAAGTATTAAGACGATCGACGAGATTGCCTTTCAAACAAACATATTGGCGCTCAATGCGGCGGTTGAAGCGGCGCGGGCAGGTGAGGCTGGTGCCGGCTTTGCGGTGGTTGCCGACGAGGTCCGGAGTCTCGCGCGGCGCGCGGCTGAGGCGGCTCAGGAAACCGCAACACTCATTGAGGGATCGATGGAGCGCAGCGAGCGCGGGGTGCGTGTGAATGAAACGGTCGGAAAAAATCTGAAAGACGTGATGGATAAAGCCGAAGCGGTTGAAAGTGTGCTCAAAACCATCAGCGACAAGGTCAATGAGGTCACGAACTCGATGCAGGGTCTTGAAGCTTCCGCGGTTGAGCAGCAGGAGGGCATCAGCCAGATCAACACTGCGATGACCCAGGTTAACGATGTGACTCAGGCTAATGCGGCCAGTGCGGAAGAAGCGGCCAGCGCCGCTGAACAAATGAATGCTCAGGCACTTACCCTGCTGGAAACCGTGGGTGTGCTCTCGCTGATGGTTACTGGTAAACAATCCGACTCAACGGCGCGTCTGAAATCGGCAAGCGGTATTGAAAGCCGCAGTTCGAAGAGTGGATTTAGCCTTCCCGGAGATTAAACTCGGCTTTGCTGCTGTTTGGCGGCGAAGAATTCTTTAACAACGGCCGGACTTGCTTGAGTCCGGCCGTTTTGTTTCAATCGCTGGTCAGTTGATCCTAAATCCGTGATTTGAAAGTAAGAAAACTCTTTAAACTGTTAATAAACGTGACGTAGCAAAGCGGAGATGGCGCAGCAATTAGCGTGAATCAAAGGCCCCGCCAATTTGGCGAAAGGTGTGTGATTCTCAAAAGCTCGATAGGTAATTCATAACAATCAATGAATTTCTTCTTTCAGAAAAATTAACGCTCATAAACGGTCCTACTCATCTTTGAAGGTTGAAGTATCCGTGTGGTGCGGTCACGCATTTGAAAAAAGTTTTTCGTAAGCCAGCCAGAGGCCTTTCAAGCGCTCCATCGACTCGGTAAATGCCGCGAAATTCCCGTCATCCAGATGGCTCGAGCAGTCGGCATAAATTGATCGAAGACTGAGAGCCAGTTCAGGATTGGGCTCAGGGTCGACTGTCGATTCAAGCAGGGCAAGCGCATGTTTTGCCCGATCCTGATCGCGGCGAATACCCGCCTCGATAGCGATGTTGTAAGTTGCGATGAGCCGCTGAAAAGACTCACGATTGGTCGATTGCTGGTTCTTTTCGTAGGCCTTTTGGGCAAACTTTTTCAAGATGGCCCTTCTCTAAACAAAGGTCGAAAGGAGCGATGCCGTATTTCCACCACTGGATAGACGGGCGAGGGCCTCGGGCGACTGGTTGGCTTGAGTGGGCAGGGCAGTTGTGGTCTGAAATAGCTGCTCGCTGAGAATGCCGAAGCGGGCCTCAGGAGAGGTGTTTGCGAAGATCCCTATGCCTCCGCCACCGGAGAGCAGGCTGAGAGTCGTGCTCGCATTCAGAACCCCGCTCGTGGGGAAGCCTCCCGTGCTGGCCTGATTGCGTAAGCGGTTGGTTTCCTCGATCGTCGTCTGGGTCTCAGCTATGATCCTTTGCTGGTCTTCGATCACGGCAATCGCCTCCCGAATCGTTTTTTGATACGCACGGAAATCAAAATTTTCCGCACCAGCCGGTTCGGTGGTATACCTGAGGCTCGTCGAGTATTGGGCACCCATGGAATCGAAGGCGTTATTCTCAAATTCAAAGCGGAGACCATTCTCGAAATCGATTTTTTGACTGCCTTGCTGGCTAAGATCGACTCCAAATTTATAAGCGGCTATCCTCCCGAGGGAGTCCCGCAGGCGAACGACGGAGTCCGCTCCGTAATAGTCGATTTCCAGATTATAGCTCCCGCTCCCGAGGGCTTTTTGGCCGGGAGCGACCGGCGCGACTTCCGGTTCGCTTACCCGGATGCTGGTCTCTCCGATTGTCAGGGGGTACTCGAGGGCAAACTCGGCGGTGGAGCCCGTGACGGGATTTTCCGCTGTGCGGACCATTTGACGATCGATTCGTTCGTAGCTGAGCGTTGCGCTCAGGTTGGCCGGGCCCCTGCTTTCGAAATCATATTTGTCGAAGGTTTGGAAAAGGCTCTCCATTTCGAAGTTCAGCCGAACGCCCTGGTCGAAGTCAACCCATTGGGTGCCGCTGCCGGAAAGATCAACCCCTTCTTTTCTCTCAATCAAATCGCCTTCGCGGGTGCGCAGGGAGACGGCGGAGTTTTCGCCCATGTACTCGACGTTCACCTTGTAAACCCCGCTTTCCAATTCCAAGCCCGGGATGCCACCTCCATAAAAACTGGCCCCACTAATATCGAGGCCGATAATGTCGTAGGCATCGTTAACAATCTGATCATCAACAAAGTAGCTTACCTCGGCCTTCGCCGAGGGGACCGACTGGGAAAGGCTGAGCGAGTCTTCTCCGTAGGTCAAAAGCCGGATCGGGTCAAGTTTGAGGCTCCGTCCGGTATCCATGGAGAGTTCAATCGGCCGGTTGGTGAAGATCGGTTGTTTGTTGAAGCGAATCGCCTCGACAACCTGGTCGAAGCCGGCGGTCAAACTGCGGATTTTTCCGTAATACTCGGCGATCTTGCGTTCGTTGCCCCGCGCCCGCGATCCCTTTTGGGCGAGATCGAGCATCGTTTCCAGATTTCCACGAAGTGTTTCGAGGCGCTCGGAGGCTCCCAGTACGAGCCGATACGACTCTTCCATGCTCTGCGTGCGGATAGGGGCCGTTTCGCTGCGCAGAGCAGTCGCGCCCACTTGCAGGGAACGATCCCTCGCGAAGGCGAGCGGATTGTTGAAATCCGCGATCTGTTTACTGGTTAGAGTTTCCATCGACCTAAATGTTAACGGCAATCCGTAGCAGGATATTAGCCAAAAGCCGAGGAAAATTCCCCGGCTCTGCGGTTGCCCGCTGCTTGTTTTCGTTTTTGCGGGAGATCGGACCGATTTTGCTATTGGCGTCCTTGTCGCAGAAATTCGGAAGTTTCCTGACCCTGGTCGTCACTTTCGAGGCGGAACCAGTGTCCATGCAGGGAATCGTAAAAATATCGGAAAATAGCGGGGTTGACGCGTTTGAGGTTTGTAATTGCAGTGCAGTTTTTCATTCTGGGCGGAGTTCCAGCCCATAGAATTTGTCGGTTGGTCTCAAATATGCTTTGAACCTTTGGTATGAGAGTTTTCGGAAAATTTTGCAGTGTAGCAAAGAAAGAGAGGCTGGTCTGTTCTTCGGGCTCGTTCTTTTTCAAGACCATCGATTCGGCATTATGTGCGATATTTCGCAGTGGAGGCGTGTTTCGTCTTCCTCTGGTTTCGCATTTGTCTTGTCTTGTCTTCGGCTCCCTTTGTTTGTCGGCGACGTCCCTTGAACGTATGCCTTTCGCCGTGTCTGGTCCGTTTGATCGGGAAAGCACGAATGCAGGTTATCTTGCAAGAGCAGCATCGGCAGATGATCGAGCGACGGTAGCATTCAGCACTGCGAAAGAGGAGCAGGCCGGAACAGGTTTAGGCGCTGCTCCCCGTTTCAGTGATTTTTTGAAGGAAATGGAAGCCCGTGCTGCGCGGGAACTCGCTGAACAAAAGCTTCGCGATGAGGGCCAGCCCGAGACCGGCGCAAAAGTTGGGACGGTTGACGGCTCTTCCTTAGCTGCCTCAGTTGATCCGGAATCATCGGCCGGGTCGCAGGATACCCAAGGTTCAACGCCTGACCGACAGATCATCGCATCGACCGGAACCAGTTCGGGCTCCCGGTATGTTTTTCCCCGTCCGGAGCGGGATCCTGTTAATCTGGAGAACCTGTTTCTCTACTTCCCGATTCAGAATGGAGAGATGCAGATGCTCGGTCTCAATCTTGATCTGGAAAACACCTCGCAGTTTGTGCCGCCGCAGCCGATGATGGGGCGAAGCAGCGCCTTGCTCGAGGAGATTCGGAATTAGGATATGTGGAGTAACCTACAGGAATTTCGTCGATGGTCAGATGCGGCCCTTTGTATCGGCTGTTTGTTTCTCCCGATCGCGGGTTACACGGCGAACTCGGATGAAGAAGCGCCGAAGTCGTTTTCAGTGCCCTCGCAAGATGAGACAAGGGCTGCTACGCCTGGTTTCGAGAACTCTCCGGGTCTTGGTCTATCCGCGGAAGTGAGGGCCCCTTACGCTATTGATGAGCCTTTGGAGGATTCAATGGAGGACTCAATGGAGGATTCAGTGGCTTCGAACGAAGTTCCGCAGCCTCCAATGGGAGCCTCGGGTCTGTTGAGCGAACAGGCAATTGAAGATAAAGAATTGACGGCGGAGGATCTCCGGTCGGGGTCGGCAGCGAGGGCGGCCCGGCTCGACCAGCTTGCGCCACTTGAACGGGCCCGCTATTATGCAGGGGAAAAGAGCTTTCAGTTGGCGGAGCGCGCCTATGTTGAGCTGATCGAAGGGACTCGTAACGAAGCGGAACTCAAGATGGCGCTGACAGAGCTTGCAGAGCTCTACTTCGAATCTTCACAATATGTGAAAGCGATCGAAGTTCTCAATCAGGCCTTTACCCAATTCCGTGAGCTTGGGCTCGACGCCCGTCGTGTTTATCGCCTGGGCGAGTTTTATCAGGCAGCTGGCTTGTATGAAAAGGCGATCGGTGTTTTTTACGAAGTGATTAATGCAGTCGTGATCAGTGGATCCTCCGAGCTCGAAGCATACCTTCCAGTGGCCCGGATGGCTCAGTTTCAGATTGCCCGCACCAATTACGAAATGGGGGATTACGGGCGGGCGTTTGAGGCCTTTGACCGAATCGATGTGCTCGATTTGAGCCGTGAAAACCGAGAGGTGGTTTTGTATTATGAGATCATTGCTGGTTTGAAGGCTGGCGAGTTGAAAACGGGCGAAAGATTGCTGCAGGAGTTCACAGAGGCCTTTCCCGAAAGCGAGTATTCACGCGAGTTGACTTACTTGTGGGCCGAATTGGCAATGATGCAGGGCCGAACGGATAAAGCGACAGAGCTACTTGTAGGAATTATTGAAAGCTTTGACGTGAGCGGTATCCGCTCAAACCGCGAAGAAGTCTTCTGGAAGCAGCAGGCGGGGAATCGTCTGGCCAACCGTTTCTACGCAGAAGGGGAGTATGCGTCCGCATTAAGAATTTACCAGGGTATGTTGGGATTGAGCGACTCGCCGAACTGGCAGTTGCCGGTTATTTACCAAATGGCCCTTTGTTTCGAGAAATTAGGCTTTTTGGATCGTGCGGCGGAGAGCTATACCTATTTGGTTGAGGATTTCGAACGAATCGGAGAAGCGCAGCTGGATCGGATGCTACTGAACCTTAAGGAAAGTGTGGAGTGGCGTTCGGAAGTTCTACAATGGAAGCAAGCGGTCGAGACAACAGGATCTTCCCTGTTGAACAAGGAGCGGAGCTGAGCGAGAAGAATGAAAACGATCGACCAATTACTTGATGACTACGAGGCAGTTTTGCAGCAGTATCGCTCGATCCTTGAGCAGGAAATGTCGAATCTGAAAAAGGAGGGGCAGCTCGATACGGCTCTGGAGCCGGAAAAACGCCAGGTAGTGGATGATTTGAGTAAAAACCTCGCCATGCTCAAATCAGTCCGCGAATCGGCCGAACCGCTTTCGGAGGATCAGCGCCAGCGGCTGAATCGAGTGCAGCAGAGATTCATGCAAGTTATGAAATTAGAGCGCGAGTTGGAGAAAAGCTATCTGGCTCACGGGGAGTCACGGACCAATGCGGTCCGGGGCCAGGCAAAGGGTGGTATCAATCTTGCGGCAGCCCGCCGCCTCTACGGAATGCCCTGAGTTTTCAGCAGTTCAATCGAAGTCGGAGCTTGCGTTTCATTTCGGCGGCCCCCACAAATTTCACGGCTGTTTTCCATTCCTATTTTTGTTATCTGGCTTGGTTAATGGTCGTCTCAAACCCACCCTAAAAACAGCATGCAAGCCCTTATAGATGCCGACAAAGACTTCGAATTCATCCGGGAAACGGTCTATCGTTTGTCTCGAATTTCTCTCGGACCACAGAAAAAAACGATGGTCATGTCCCGCATCGCCAAGCGGATTCGAGCGCTCGGCTATGCATCGACAAAAGAGTATTGCGATTTTCTGAGGCGCCCCAGTGGGCGCAAGGAATTGTCTTCCCTCATCGACGTTATATCCACCAATCACACTTACTTTTTTCGTGAGACGCGCCACTTTGAGTATTTGTTCAATAGCCTGCTCCCTGAACGGAAACGGTCCCCGCGACCCCTGAAAGTCTGGAGTGCTGCCTGTAGCTCGGGCGAAGAGCCCTACAGCCTCGGTATGTTACTGATGGAGCACGCCCGACGTCAGAACGGCTTCGACTGGAAGATGGAGGCTACTGACATTTCTTCGATTGTTCTGGCAAAGGCGGAGGCGGCCGAATACCCCGTCAAGACAGTGTAACGTGTTCCGGACGATCTGAGGGCACGTTACCTCGAAAAAATCGATGCGGACAAAGTATTGGTTGATCGATCGATTCGAAAAAGGATCCGTTTTCTGCAAGCAAACCTCTTTGAACTGCCAATTGCATTTCCGAAGGACTTTGAGCTCATCGTCTGCCGGAATGTCATGATTTACTTTGACCGTGATACACGGGAAACGCTTGTTAATAAAATGGCGGAGCGGCTTTTGCCGGGTGGAACGCTCTTCGTGGGACATTCCGAGAGTTTGAGCGGAATCAAGCACCCCTTGAAAATGGTTGCACCCGCTATATTCGTCAAAGACTAGCCTCGGTAACATGGGAAAGTACAGGGTATTGATCGTGGACGATTCGCCGCTTGTCCGCCGCATGATTGCCAAGGTTCTTGAGCCCGAGCGGGACATGGAAGTGGTTGGTATGGCGGCGGATCCCTATCAGGCCAGAGACCTGATCCAAAAAACGAAGCCGGACATCCTTACCCTCGACATTGAGATGCCGAGAATGGACGGGCTTACTTTTCTGAAAATTCTGATGGAGAAGCATCCGATGCCTGTGATCGTCCTCAGCTCACTCTCGCAGGAAAATTCGATCTATGCGTGTCGTGCTTTGGAGGAAGGTGCGGCCGACGTGCTGGCGAAACCACGCAGCTCGCATTCGATTGGCGAGACCGGAGCGATTCTGGCGGGACGGATTCGGTCGATATTACGGCACGGAAAGGCGGACCACGCGAGGCAGCCCGCCGCGTCGCTGCCAGCAATTAAAACCGAAGTAAAACTTGGAACTGCCCTCGCAGGTAGGAAATGGGACCCCTCGCAAATCATCTTAATGGGGGCCTCGACAGGCGGGCCACCCGCTTTGAAACGCGTGCTTTCCGGACTGCCCGCGAACTTGCCGGGCATTTGTCTGGTCCAGCACATGCCCGCTTTTATCACGCAAGCATTTGCGGAGCGGCTTGATGCGGATTGTGCACTTCATGTAAGGGAGGCGAAAGATGGCGATCTTGTTGAGCCGGGGCAGGTCCTTCTGGCGCCGGGCGACTACCACATGACGCTGCAAAAGCAAATGAACCAGTTTCAGGTTCGGCTCGATCAGAGTGCCAAGGTTTGCTACCAGCGACCTTCCGTGGATGTGCTTTTCAAGAGCGCTTTGCCTTATGCCAGCCGCCGGATGCTTGCCGTTATTTTGACAGGGATGGGCTCAGACGGCGCGGCAGGCATGCTGGATCTGAAAAACGCGGGGGCACGAACGATTGCCCAGGATGAGGCGACTTCGGTGGTATATGGCATGCCGAGAGCGGCTGCCGACATTGGCGCGGTTCGGGAAGTTGTGCCCCTGGAGAAGGTGGCTGCGTCTATTTTACGTTCGGTTTGAGCCATTTGATGATTGATCTGGAGCGAGAGGATCCCTACATGAATAACCCTCATTGTTACTGTAAAAATCAGGTGTCTCTAAACGACTGAATTTCTATTGGAAAGTTCTATGCAGGATAACTCCGACCAAGGCAATTCTCTCGCGTTTCGCTGCGATTCACTCGAACCGCTCCTTTTCGTGGTGGACCGTTCCGGCCGGGTCCGGAATGTGAGTGTCTCGGTCGTCCGACTCTGCCGCTACCGGGAAGAAGAAATCTGCGGCAGCTCGTTTCATGCATTTATGCTGGATCTCAACCCACTCTGGGGCGATCTGCTCCCGACGGCGGTGGGTGATTATATCTCGCAGCAAATATTTTTACCTTGGCGAAAGGAGCGGACACGTGGTCTTGGTTGGAATCTAAAGGCCATTTCGGTGGGTTCGGGAAGCGAGGCGCCCGTTTCTATTTCGTTTATCCCTGGTTACGCTCCCGAAGTCGTCAATCGCGCTTCGGAAGAGGGAATTACGGAGGACGTTCTCGGTGCGCTTCACAACGTGCACATGAGGGCGCAGCAGAGCGAAACCCGCTTTCGGAGGCTCTTAAAGCTACTGCCGGGCATTTCCCTGATTCAGAATCATGATCTCGATTTTAGCCTGAAGACCTCGGAGTTGAAGATGCTTTTGGGTAAGACCGCTTCGGACCTTCTTCGAACAACGCTTTGGACCGATTGGATCCACCCCTCGGACCGAGCTGATTTTTATGAAAGTGTTGCGCAGTGTAAAACCGGGCACCACCCGGTCAGTTCGGGAATTCGGCTTTGCTTGCCTAACGAAAAGATAATTTATCTTCTCGACATCCGGTTTCCGGTGATCGGACTCGATGGGGAGGTCAATGGCTTTGAGGTGCTCTGGATCGATTTGAGCCGTCAAAGAGTCGCTGAGAAACGCCTTCATGAATCCGCATGGAAGGAAAACCTTTCGGAAATTTCAGGTAGCCTGACGCACGACTTCAATAATGTGATGGTTGGGATCATAAACCTGTCACATTTGTTGCTGGGGCCCGAGACCGAGGCCGAGACTACTGTCACCGTTGACCGTTCAAATATCGATCTAATCTGGCGCAGTGCCTGCCATGCTCAAAATTTGCTGCAACAGGTTGTCTCCCTAAACAAGACAGCCCTGGGGAAAGTAGAGCTTTTCGATTTGAGAGCCTTTGTTGACGAGCAGTATGATCTTCTCCGTATCGTCCTGCCGCAGCGGATACGTCTCGAAGTCGAGTCGTTGGATCAGGAACTGCCCGTGCGGATGGACAAAGTGGCCCTGATGCGGACGATTCTAAACTTCGCAACGAACGCGCGCGACGCGATCAAAGGCAAAGGTTGTGCACGTATTTGCCTCCGGCTGGTGGATCTAGCCACTTATCCGAGAGACGATATATTCAGCGCACTCTCACCGCGGTCTGGACGTGCGGTGGAATTAAGCTTCAGGGATAACGGCTGCGGCATCTCTGAGGAACACATCAATCAGATCTTTTGCCCCTACTTTTCAACCAAGCGGGATAAAAGCGGACTCGGACTCGGACTCTCGAGTCTCTACCGAAACGCCGAGGAAAATAACTTCGATTTTGGCGCACGTTCGAGACCTGGTGAGGGTTCAGAGATGCTTCTTTTGCTTCCGCTTGATGATATGGAAACGGCGTTGCCCCACGTTGAGGAAGACCCCGGGCCCAAACCCTTCATACCAGCTTACGATGAAGAGCTATCGATTGTCATTTTTGGCAACGATCAGAATTATACAGATTTTATCGAATCGAAATTCGTAAAGGATTATGGTGCGCAGGTTCGTTCCAAGCGTTCTCAAAGGGATTTGATCCATTGGTTGTATCGGGATCGTGGGCACGGTGGTATCTTGATCCTGGCAATGGATCGACTTGAAGAAATTCCGGAGACGCTTCTGGAGGCTCTCCAGTTTAATTTCGGAAAACTCTATCGTATCGCGATCTTGCGTGGAGAACGAGCTGAAGTAGTGCCTACAGATACAGGGCAGTCACTTCATTTCGATGCCGTGCTCCGATCAGGCGAGCATCCGGATTTCGATTGTCAGCGGGTGCTTCGTTCCTTCGGGCATAAATCCCTGTTTACCGTTCAAGACTTTACTTATTAACAGGAATACTGAATTCTCCCGTCGTGACCCGTTTCCCCGCAATACTGTCTTCCTACTCCGGGCTGAGCCGATGCCTGATTCTTTGCCTCGTTTTTTTGGTGGGGGGATGCACAAACCCGCGCCTCGAGCGGACAGTGAAAGACACACCATTGGGGCAGGCTTTTGAGCCGGAAAACGTGTTCACTGTCGGAGCTTTGCCGGCCGGCTTTGACCGTGTCCTTCTTTTGCCTCCGACCGATCCGTCCGGGGCGCTCCTGTCTTCGGAGTTGACCGACGCATTTCTTTCCTCACTGAATGCGACAAGTCGTTTTCAAGTCATTTCAGCTGCGGATTGGCAGCCGACAGTTTCAAGTTTGAAAGACAACTCGCCGCTATTGTCGAACCAACCCCTTTCTGGAGAAACGCGCGCGGTCGCTGCGCGCATGGGTGCGGATGGTATCCTCGAACTGCACCTTAGCCATTTCAGAGGCTACAAGCCGCTCAGAATCGGGGTCAAATCACGACTGATCGACCTTCAAGCGGAGCAGGGCAAGGTGCTTTGGGAGATTGATGAGGTTTTCGATGCGGGGCAGCGGTCGGTTGCAACCGGAGCCCGTCGCTACGCTGAACAATACATCGAACAACGCTATCCACTGCAAACGAGCTACAGTGTTTTGATGAGTCCAATCCGATTTGCGGGCTACGTTGGATATGAGATTTTCAATACGCTTCCCAGTCAACCCTAACGTTTTTGATTTATCCGCCGGCCCTGCCCTTATATGATGCATATTGAAGAAATCTGCGAAAGAGCACAATCCCTTCCTGCGTCGCCGGCGATTTTGCCCTCGTTGTTGAAACTTTTGGCGCAAGAGGATGCCAGTCTCAACGATTTGGGTGAGATTGTGACCAGGGACAGTAGTCTGAGCGCGTCGGTATTGCGCATGGCCAATTCGGCTTTTTATGGTGGGCGCAGGTCCTTCGACGAGCTCTCGCAGGCTTTATTACAACTGGGTTTTGCGAAGACTCATGAGTTGGCCGTAACGGTTTCCGGAGGTCGCTGGAACACAGTCGAACTTGAAGGCTACAGCTGGGAGCCTGGTGATTTTTTCCGCCACAGCTTAACTGTTGCGGTTATTGCAAAAAAAGTTTCCGAGAAATCGAGTCCGGAACTCGCGGAGGTTGCCTATGCCGCAGGCCTGATGCATGAAGCCGGAAAGCTGGCCCTTGCCTATGCTTATCCCGAAGGTATCGAGAAGGTGCGTGAACGGCAGCAGCAAAAGAAGGAGTCGTGGCTTGAGGCGGAGCAAGCGGTGCTTGGTTTTTCTCATACCGATATCTCGGCGAAATTACTGACAGATTGGGGATTTCCGGATTCGCTGCTGGCAGTGGCCTGCTTCTACCCCTTTCCCGATCAGGCAGCTGAGGCAAACCGGCGCCTTGTTCAAATCGTTCATCTTGCCAAGCATCTCACTATTCAGATGGGGATTGGAAATGGCGAAGACGCATTCTGGTTGCCTCTCAATGAGGAAGTGCCTCCACTGCTCTCTCTTTCTGAAGAGGATCTTGAAGAGCTTATTAGTGATTCTTTGGAGGCGGCCCGTAAACTACTGCGGGAAAACATGCTATCGGGGCGAATCAAGCTGTAAAAGAGGTTTAATTATTGTATTCGAATGCCGTTAGAGCTACAAACGAAGGTTAAATGGAGATTCGAGTAAACAACCAGCAATCGATTTCGCGCACTAGTGGCCCGGGATCGAGCAAAAAGACTGAGGGGAAAAAGGGGTCCAAGGGGTCCAGTTCTGTTGAGTCGGGCTCAAAGGTCGAGGGTTTCGATTTTTTTGATGAGTTGGTTGACTCTTTGCAGCGGATGCCGGAGGAGCGGGAGGCATTCCTGAACCGGGGCAATGCACTGCTAAAACAACCGGATTATCCCGGTGATGATCACCTGAAGGAGCTGGAGCGGGCCATCGAGCTTGAATCATCGGAAACTGCGTTCGATGAGCGTAACAAATTGTCTTAACCTCAAAGCATAGAAAGAAAAATGACCGTAGAGATTCTTAATAACGCAAGCGTGATCAAAAACATGGTGATCCACGCGGTTACTGATGTCACAAAAACGATGTTGGGGAGGAGTTCCGAGTTGGTGAACTACCGTAGAATCCAGCAAGGCGAGCCATCCGAATCCTCGCTTGTTAACGATGAGAGTGGGGTGGTTTATGGCAATGTGGGCTTTGCCGGTATCGCCACCGGCATGGTCTATTTCGGGATGAGCCAAAGCTCGGCGGTTAACGTCGCTGCTGGCATGCTGGGCATGACAACCACAGAGGTCAGTGACGGGCATTCTTTGGTCAACGACGTGGTGGGCGAACTGAGCAATATGACGGCTGGAGCCTTCAAGAACCAACTCTGTGACAAAGGCTATCACTGCCGGCTTTCAATCCCATCGATCATCCGAGGCAAATACTTCGTGGTCGAAGGGGATGAGGCCGAATTGCGTGAGATTTACGAGTTTAAGATTGGCGAAGATCTTTTGGTTTTCGAGCTTTTTATGAAGCTCGATCCGGATAGTGGAGATGACGGGCGCCTTTAAACTTATAGGAAAATACATTTATTTATGAAAACCCGAATTTTAACAGTCGATGACTCAAGAACCGTTCACATTTTGGTGACGAAGGCTTTCCGTGAATGTGGGGTTGAGATTCTTAAAGCAAGCAACGGAGTCGAGGGGCTTTCGGTGGCGTCGAAAGAAGATCCCGATCTCATCCTGCTGGATGTTACCATGCCGGTGATGGATGGGGTCGAGATGTTGACCCGACTCAAAGGAGACCCGCAACTGAAGCATATTCCAGTCGTCATGCTGACGGCAGAGGGTGGGCGCGATGCGGTCATGAAAATTGCCAAATTGGGTATCCGCGACTATATCGTGAAGCCGTTTTCAGAGGATAAGCTGCTGGAAAAAGTCGGCCGAATTGTTGATTTGAACCGCGAGGTTAAATCAAAAACGATTCTCGATAAGCTGGCGGTTCTCGTGGTCGAGGATAAGCCCGTAATCTGCGAGGCCATCCAGACGGGTCTTTCGCATTTGCCCTGGGAGTTTACGGTCGCCAGTGGAGCACCGGAAGGCTTCGAGAAGTTTCAGGATAGAGACTTTGATTTGGTCCTGGCCAGTCTTTCGCTGGCGGATGAGTCGGGCTTCGAACTATTCAAGAAAATTCAGAGTGCGAAGAAACGCACACCGGTAATCGGGATGGTTGTTAAGTCGGATTCGGAGCGGCAGCACAAAGCAATGCAGGTTGGATTTGACGGTTTGACCACAAAGCCTCTGGACATCGTCGAGTTGGAAATGCGTTCGTGCCGAATCATGGGCATTGATACATCGCCAAGATACTTCAAATTTGAAAGCAACCATATGCTGGTGAAAATCCCGGCAGACCCGAGCCCTGCCCGGCTGGCTGAAATTGACGGTTTCATCGCGGACAAGGTCAACGAGGCTGTCGACTCGGGTTATAAGGTGGTAGTGATCGATGCAAGCGAATCGAAGGGATTTGATGTCAATTTAATCAAGCTGATCATTGATATCATGAATTCCTGTCGCGACATGTCGCTGAAAACCGGTATCGTCGGTAACGAGGCGATTAAACGCGATGAAAACAACTTTGAGGAAACGAAAGGTTGGAAGATCTGTGACTCTTTGGAAGAAGCTCTGTCTGATGCTGGTTTGCCCAATGGTTGATCACTTTAATGCCCTGTCCTGCTTTGTCTTTTACCCCATGATGCCTAGATGATACCTCACGATTCGGCTAATACTCTGCGGCTTTCCAGCAGCAGCATTTTCGGTGAACTCGAAATCATGGAGCCGGGCTCGGATGCGGGTGTGGTTCCACTTTACAGCATCTTGGGCGAACTGGCCGATGTGCTTAGCCCCGATGCGGTTGCCCGAGCGGATTGTGAGCAGTGCCTCGAGATTTTGGGAAAGGTTCTGGATGAAGGCGGGGTGGCTTCGGTAGAGGTTATTGAAAGTCTGAAGGCGTTTCATAAGCGCCTCGATTATTTTGTTCGCTACTATGATACCGGTGACGTTATCGAGTGGGAGAAACTTCAAGGCTTTTGGAGTGAAGAGGAAGTGAATCCGGCTGCCAGTGAAAGCGGGAACGGTGAGGCGGCCGCAGCAACTTGGGAGGAAGCCTCTCCGGAAGAACCGAGTGCCTTGGATGACAGTCCCGACCTGGGGGAGGGGATTCCCCCGGATCAACTGATGAAGGTCGATCTCGAGGGTATGCGTGATGTCCTGGAGGAGTTTTACCAGGAAGCGGGTGAGCATTTGGGCCAAATCGAAGCCGCGCTTCTTGAAATTGAAACCGACTACGAAGCGACCGAACCGATCCGTTCGATGTTCCGCTCCTTTCACACAATCAAGGGGGTTGCGGGTTTCCTCGACTTGGTGCCTGTCCGTTTACTGGCTCACGAAATTGAGACGTTGCTCGACTTGATTCGGAGCGAAAAGATGCGCTTCAGTGAGCCAACCGTTAATTTGGTGCTGGAAAGCCGTGATCAGTTACAGATATTAATCGAGCAGGTTGCGACTTCCCTTAATCAGGAAACGCAGCCCACTGTAATCGTCCCGGTGCGAGACTTGATTTTGCGGGCGAAAAGAGCGATTGCGGGCGGTGACGCCTCGCGGTCTGAGGTTGTGTCAGGTTCGCGTGGTCCAACGGTAGAGGAGTCGGAGTCCGTTAACAGAGAAGGTGAAGAGCCCACGTCAACGTCAAGGGAGTCTGAAAAAGCCCCTTTGGGTGGTGCGGCTGAGAAAATCCCGTTAGAGCAGACGGGTGAGCAACCGGCAGGCACCTCGGCAGGCACTTCGGCAGGCACTTCGGCAGGCACTTCGGAGGGCGCCGTTGGAGCGGAGGCTTCAAGCTCGGGGTCCAAGCAGGCAAGCGCTACGATTCGCATGAATACGGAAAAACTCGACTCGATCATAGAGGCGGTCGGCGAGTTGGTTATCGTTGAGAGCCAGCTTTCAGATAGCATCGAGGCTATTTCCGGAGGTGCGGATCCCCGGTTGGAAAACAATTTACGGCAGCTAAAACGTATCACCCGCGAGCTGCAGATGAGCAGTATGTCTTTGCGCATGGTATCGTTGAAACCCTTGTTTCAGCGCATGCAGAGACTGGCGAGGGATGTGGCGAACAAGTCCGGCAAGAAAGTGCATTTTCGGGTCGAAGGCGAGGATACTGAAATGGACCGCACAGTGGTCGAGCAGATCGGCGACGCGCTTGTTCATATGATCCGCAACTCGATTGATCATGGAATTGAGCTGCCAGCTGATCGGTTGGCGAAGGGCAAGAAAGAGGAGGGAGATGTGCTGTTAAGGGCGTCCTACGTCGGCCAAAACATTGTCCTTGAACTCGAAGATGATGGTGCGGGTATTAGCTCTGAGAAGGTTCTGGCCAAAGCGAAGAGCCGCGGATTGGTCGCGGAAGGCAAGGAATATACAAGAGACGAAGTCCTGCAGATGATTTTTCTTCCCGGTTTTTCCACGGCGGAAAAAGTTTCCGATTTTTCCGGCCGCGGGGTGGGGATGGATGTCGTTCGCTCAAACGTGCAACAACTGCGTGGTCGGGTAGATCTTGCCTCGACGGAAGGCAGGGGCTCGAAGCTGACGATTGCGTTGCCCTTGACGATGGCGATCATCGACGGGTTGCTGGTGCGCTGTGGCGGGCAGCGCTATGTTGTGCCTGTCTCGTCGATCAGCATGACACTGAAGCCGGAGCCGAAGCAGGTCTTCGAGATTCAATCCCGCGGCCAGGTGATCAAGCACCGCGACGAGATTTTCAAACTTCTATTCATGGCCGATCTGTTCGGAATTGATTCGGAGATCAGGAAAGCGTCGGATGGAATCGTCTTGATGATTGAGACGGCGACCTGTGATTATGGGTTGGTCGTTGACGAGATTTTACACAAGCAGGAAGTAGTGATTAAACAACTGGGCATGGCACTCGCCGATTCGGAAGGGATTTCGGGAGGTGCCATCCTGGGAGATGGGACGGTGGCACTGATTCTCGATCCGACTGCGATGTCCGACATGGCCAAATTAAGAGAGAACGAATCAAAAGTTGATCGGGTAGCCGCCTCGTTGGCCTCTGCATAGGCAGCATTGGATTTTCCGTTCGGTAAGTGCGAGGAAAGAGGAGCTTGCCGCGAAAGGGCAGAATGGCGGCGTGTCTTGCTTGCGGGGGCGTAGAAAAACCGGAAAAAAATTCCAACTCGTTCGCACCGGTTGGTGAGGCCCTGAATCAGCTGATTTAAAAAAGCTTTCAGTGTTTAAGGGGCCTGCAGGCTCGTCTAGGGATTTTGGCATCTCAGATGCTTTGAGCGATGCATGATCGAGGGACTCTTTCAAGGCAGTAATTACGCGACGTCTAAAGCGTTGTTGGATATGACTGCGGCGCGGCATGAGGTGCTGGCGGGAAATATCGCAAATGTCCACACACCGGGCTATAAGCGAATTGACGTTACGGAGACGTTTATGGATCAATTGAAGACGGCGATTGCCAAGCAGGATGTGCCGGAACTTCTTGATTTTAAGAAAATTGATCTGGCCGAAGCCCATGGGTTCGAGGCACAGGATTCAAGCGGAAATAATGTTAATTTGGAGCAGGAGATGATGTTCCTGTCGGAGAACTCCTTTGCCTATCAAATGAATGCTCAGCTGGTGAGCAGTTCGCTGAGGCGCCTGGAAACTGCGATAACGGGTCGGACATCATAATTTATTCAAGCTGGAAGGAACGGAAAATGGACTACATACTGGGAATTGAGGCAACGACAAGCGGACTGGACGCACAGCGCAAGCGGCTCGATGCGATTTTTCAGAACATCGCCAATGTCAATACAACGAGCACACCGGGCGGTGGCCCTTACAAGCGTCAAACCATATCCTTTGAATCCGTTTTGAATGCACAAGGCGGGCATAACGTGGCAGTCAAATCCATTCAAAAAGATATGACTCCGGGTGAGATTCGTAATGATCCCACGCACCCTCATGCCGACGAAAACGGAAATGTGGAGATGCCGAATGTCTCCATGGCGCGGGAAATGGTCTTCATGTTGGAGGCATCCCGAGCATATGAGGCAAATCTAGCCGCGATGCGTACGGGACGCGAGATGGCTCAGAAAACCCTTGAGATTGGACGGTAAGGCCGGAAGGAACTGACTCACGATGAATATTCCAAGTAACCCACAAACGATGCCCGGCATGGGAATGCCGCTTCAAAACTTCCCGAATCCAGCTGGAAAAATCGGAGAGAACAGCGGTAGTTTTGAGGAGATATACAACGTTGGTATTAACAGCCTCAAGGCCGCCGTCAGTGAGCCGGCTCAGGGCTTTGGCTTACAGGACCTGGCGCGGGAAGTCGACCAGAAGTCCAAAACAGCGGCGAGCATCCGTGCAGACGCATTGAGCGGTGGATCCAGCACCCTGCACCAAGCCATGATTGCTTCGCAGGAGGCTAGTGTTTCCTTCACTCTACTGGTTGAGATGCGCAACAAGCTTTTGGAAACCTATCAAGAACTTATGCGGATGCAGCTGTAGCAGCACCCGAGGATTTTCGAACATGAAAAGCTCAAAATCGTAAATTAAATTCAAGAAATGAATGAAAGTCTAAGTCAATACGCCTCCTTCTGGAAAGCACTGGAGCCTCAACAAAAAATTTCGATCATCACCGCTAGCGCGCTTGTTCTCGTTGGTGCTGTGGCGCTTTTTCTCTGGTCGCAGCGACCGGACATGAGTTTGCTTTTCGGTTCAATTTCGACCAACGACGCCTCCGGAATCGTGGAATACCTTGAGGAAGAGGGTATCACCTACGAGATCCGTGCAGGGGGTTCGGCTATCTACGTGCCGCGGGAGGCCGTTTATAAGGTGCGTATGGATGTCAGTTCGCAAGGGCTGGTGGAAGGCGATGGCACGGGATTTGAGATATTTGACCGTTCGTCCTTTGGCATAAGCGATTTTATCCAAAGGACCAACTACATCCGGGCTATTCAGGGCGAGTTGGCGCGGACGATTTCCCAGTTGCGGGGGGTGGACAGTGCCCGCGTTATGGTAGTCATTCCGGAAAACCGCCTTCTCTTGGTCGACCAGTCGCTGGAGACAACTGCTTCGGTCTTTGTGAATATCGGAGGCGGGGCTTTATCTGCCGGTTCGGTTCGGTCGATTCAGTCTCTCGTCGCCAACGCGGTGCTTGGGCTTACTGTGGCGAACGTGGCAGTCGTGGACAACAATGGTAATGTGCTCTCCGTGCAAGATGATGAGAACGACATCATGCGCATGGGTAACAGCTTGGCGGAATTTCGGCAGAATCTCGAAAGCTATTTTGGGGAAAAGGTGGAAACCATGCTGGAGGCTGTTGTAGGCCCGGGCAACGTAGTGGTGCGGGTCGCCGCAGATGTCGAAATGGCTCAGGTCTCTACCGTTGAAGAGAATTTCAATGACGAAGGGGGCGTATTGCGCGAGCAAATCTCTACGGAAACAATTAATTCGTCGACGAGCAGCGAGCCGAATCGGCTGGTGGGCGATGGACAAATCGAAAATGCAGCTGGTCAGTTGAGCTCCACTTCGAGCCAGAATGAAACGGTAGAAAACGAGAAGCGGTTTGAAATCGATCGTGTCGTCACGAACCGGACGGAGGCGCCTGGTAAAATTCAACGCATCACTGCCTCGGTCTTTGTCGCAATGAATATGGCACCAAGCCCGACGGAAGAAGGTCAGATGGTGCCGGTGCCCCGGTCGGAAAATGAGATGAACCAACTGCGGCTCATGGTAGCCAACGCCTTGGGTATAGGCGGGGGCGCGGAACTCGCCGAGCGGATAACGATCCAGGAGACTGTTTTCAGCCGTAGTTCGGAGGTCACTCTGGCGGGTATAGGACCGGTGGGTTTCAATCCGAATCTTCTCTTCGATCATCTTGATCAGGTGATTGGTGGCGTTATTGCTGTCGTGATTCTGTTTGTCTTCCTCCGTTTGTTGAAGCGGGCTCGCTCGGAGCGGGGTCCTTTGGATCGTATTCAGGAAATGAGGATGGAGGCGCGCACCTCCGAAGGCAGCTTGAGTAATCAGGTCCTGACTCCGGAAATTTTGAATGGTCTCATTCGCCAAAGGCCGGAAAATGTCAGCACGAATCTTAGAAAATGGCTCTCCGGAGGGGGAACCAAGTAAGGAGTCACATCAATGGCCGAAGCGAATTACCAGGAAATCCCGAAAGCCCGCCGTCTGGCGATGTTCCTCATCCTGATTGGAACGGAAACGGCTGCACAAATTCTTCGCAGTTTCGATGATTTGGAGGTGGAAACCATCAGCCGGGAAATGGTTGGAATTGACCTGATTGACCAGCAGACCCAGAAGCATCTGGTGGAGGAGTTTTCGCCCTTACTGGTCGATGGAATTAGCTCAATCCGGGGCGGGTATCACGTAACACTGGAGACGCTCGAAGCAACGCGGGGGCCCTACGCGGCACGAAATATGGTCGGCAAAATGGAGCCTACTCTGGATTCAAAGGATGTGCTTGCAGAACTCAGTGGAATGGGAGCCCGCCAGATTGCGAACCTGGTCTCGGGCGAGCAGGCGCAGACTATTGCTTTTTTGCTTGGTTCGATGGAACTGACAAAAGCAGCTGAGACGCTTGAGTTACTTTCGTCCGAAGTAAGATCAGAGGTGATTCTGCGGATGGGGATGCTTGAACCGACACCAACTGATATTTTAAATAAAGTGGTTAAGAACCTTTCCCGCCACATGGAGAGCAACACACAGAAGACGATGGTCAATTTCGGGGGTGCGAACCGTGTTGCCGGATTGCTTAACAAACTGGACAAGTCGATGAGCAAAGCGCTTCTGGCCGAGCTCGAGGAGTCCAATGCCGCGCTTGGGGCCAAGGTCCGGCACAAAATGTTTACCTTCAACGATCTGCTTTCCGTTTCGCTCGATGTTATGCAGCGTATCCTGAGGGAGGTGGATTCGTCGACTCTTCTTCTTGCGATGCGCCCGGCGCCAGTTGCTTTGAAAGAGAAGATTTTTTCTTCGCTCTCCAAGCGTGCGGCTGAGGGGCTGCAGGAGGAACTGGAGATGATGGGCGCCGTCCGCCTGAAGGAGGTCGAAGCAGCTCAGGACTCGGTCATCGAAGCCGTGCGCAAACTTGAAGAGGACGGCGAAATCAATCTTGGAGAGGATGGGGATGACGCATTGGTCTGAAACCCTGCGATTCACGCGGCCACTCGTCGGGGCACGGATAGTCGAGGCATCGCAAGTGCCGGAGGCCGATGGGGCCGTGCATCGGCTCGAAGACAGGATCGAGATGATGCCATATGAATTAGAGGCGATCCGGGAGGAGGCTTTTCGGAAAGGAGAGGTTAGCGGAGAGCAAAGAGCCCTGTCAGTCTACGAATCGGAGCTTTTGGAAAGGCTGAAAGAGTGTGATGCCCTCTTATCCAATCTCGAGGAGACGAAGGACGCGTTGATAAAGGAGATGCATGGCGCGGTCGGGCATCTTGTGGTCGAAGCGGCCGGTCGGCTTCTTGAGGGTTGGCAACCCGAAGAGACTGACGTGGTGAGAATCGTGGAGGGGCTTCTTGAGGATTTTGATTCGGGTGAGCATCGAATGCGTATACGCTTAAATCCGCAGAGCCTGGAACTGCTTTCGGATCGTGTCATCGGGGTTCTTGCTCAGAGTCATCCAAACCTGGAGCTTGTTTCTGATGCCCGCCTCAAGCCGGGGGAAAGTCTTTTGGAGGGCCGGTTCGGTCTGGCTGATGCACGCTACAGCGAAAAGCTGAAGAATTTGAACGAAGTGTTAACGTACGAATAAGATGAGTGCCCTTCTGGATATATCGAAATACCAGCGTCGGATGACACAGCTTCGGCCCTCGACGAAGAGTGGTTCGGTGGCTCAAGTCCGCGGGCTGGTGATTGAAGCCTACGGACCGAATTTGAGCATCGGTGACATGTGCCGTGTCACCACGAAGGAGGGTGTTTCAGGCGTCTTAGCCGAAGTCGTTGGATTCAGCGAGCATCGTATGCTTCTCATGCCACTCGATGAGATGCATCAAGTTGGTCCGGGGTCGCGCGTGGTAGCGGCAGGACATGCCGGTGCGGTTCCACTGCCGGAGGATTTGATGGGAAGGATCGTCGACGGGCTTGGCCAGCCGATTGATGGCAAAGGAGACCTGCACTACGATTATAAACGGAAGCTGCGAGGGGTTCCACCCGAGGCGCTCTCTCGCGAGCCGATTCACCAGTTCTTTCGCACAGGGGTGCGCTCGATCGACAGTTTCACGAGCATGGGTAAAGGCCAGCGGATTGGCCTTTTCGCCGGAAGTGGCGTTGGTAAGTCGACGCTGATGGGCATGCTGGCGCGCGGATCGAGCTCGCATGTGAATGTGATCGCTTTGATCGGAGAGCGGGGCCGAGAGGTCCGTGAATTTGTCGAATCAAGCCTGTCGAAGGAGGCGCTCGATCGAACCGTGGTGGTTGTCGCAACCTCCGATGAGCCGGCCATGCGCCGCATCCGTGCCGCCTACATGGCTACCAGTATTGCGGAGGCTTTCCGCGACCAGGGAGCAGATGTTCTCTTCATGATGGATTCGGTGACCCGCTTTGCCATGGCGCAGCGGGAGGTTGGGTTATCGGTCGGTGAACCTCCTGCTAACCGTGGGTATCCGCCATCGGTATTTTCGATGCTGCCGCGGCTATTGGAGCGGACGGGGAATTCAGAGAAGGGCTCCATTACGGCCTATTATACAGTTTTGGTTGAAGGGGATGATATGAATGAACCGATCGCGGATGCGGTTCGCGGTATTCTGGATGGGCACATTGTCTTGTCCCGGAGGATGGCTACGGCGAACATTTTCCCTGCGGTCGATGTGTTGGAAAGCGTAAGCCGTTTGGCCACGGTTGTCTGCACCAAAGCGCAGCAGGAATTGGTAGGTCGCGCACGGGAGTTACTGGCGATCTATCGGGAAAATGAGGATTTGATCAACATCGGAGCCTACGTTAAGGGCAGCAGTTCAGCGATTGACGAGGCAGTGGAAAAGCGCGACGCGCTGGTCCAATTTATGAAACAGGGCATGAGAGAGGTCAGTTCGATTGAGAAGACCTTTCAACAATTGGAGGAGATTCTGAAATGAAAAAGCCCTTGTTTCGCCTGAAGGCGCTTTTGCAATACCGCAAGTTTGCCAAGACGCAGGCCTCGGCCCGGTTGGCGGAGGCCTCGAGGCGTCGGGTCCGGGCTCTTGAATCGGCGGCCCGGACGGAGCAACTGCTAGAAGAGATGGAGGAAGCGTTGATGCTTTCAACCCGATCGGCAGTAAAGGCGTCGGAACTGGAGCTTCTCCAACAGGGGTTGACGCATCGGAGAGAGCAGGTCGAGCTTGCCAGAAAGGCCTTGGACGCCGCCATCGAAGAGGAGGAGGCTTGCCGCAAGGCGATTCTGAAAATCCAACAGGAATATGAAACCGTCTTGAAATTGAAAGAACGCCACGGGGAGCAGGTCCGCAATGAGATGCTTCGTGAGGATGAGCTTGCGTTGAACGAATTCGCTAACGCTCGCTTCAAACGTTCAATGAATATATAAATACAGGCAATGAGTGTTCTATCGAAATACTGGTATCTGATTCTGTTCGCTTTTTTGCTTAGCGTGGGGGCAGTTGTTTCGAGTCTCTATCTGCGTAAGTCGGAATGGATGCCTGCGCCGGTCGATCCACTGGCAGAGGCCAAGAAGCAGTCGGAACTGGCTGAAATGTCGGACGGTTACCTCGAGTGGAATTTCGAAGTGGTCGGCGTCGAGGAGATTCGCAGTGAGCTCGAAAAAGAGCGTGAGCGTGTTGCCGCCGAACGGGCTGCTCTCGAGACGCTCCGTGTTCGGATTGAGCAAGAACGGGCTGAGATGGTGAGTCTTCGGGAGGAGATTGACAGCCTCCGGGAACAGGTTCGTAAAGAGTTTACCCAGATTGAGGCCTCTGAGGAGGCAAATCTAAAATATCTCGCCCGCATTTATACCGAGATGAAGCCAACTCCCGCCATTCGTCTCTTTCAGGATATGGATAAAGAATTGGTAGTTAAAATCATGGCAATGATGCCTCCGGAGAATGTGGCTTCGATTCTGGAAGAAATGTCGGAGGATGAGCGTGACGAGCGTTTGATTCGTCAGGCTGCGGAAATTACCGATAAACTGAGGACCCTCCAAAAATGAACCTGGCGCCATTCAGCACAAATCAACTGCGAGCCCCCGATACCGATTCTTCTGAGGCGAGCAAGACCTCGATAAGAAACACGGGCAGTGATGCGTCCTCTTTCACCCGTTTATTCAAAAGTGTTCGAGAGGAAGGCCGCGTCTTGCGGCATCCAGTCCAAACCAGCGCGGCGGAGAGCGAGTTGAAGAAGGGAGCCGACATGGATCCTGCGGGTAGCGCCAAAGTGCGGCCGTCCTGCGAAACATCCGGTTCTTCCTCTGAGGAGGCGGAAGCGGGCGCTTCTCCGGATACAAGCGGGTCTTCCCGGCTCTTCAATGTTCAGGAATCCGGGGAGCAAGCATCTGGTTTCCCGGATGGAGAGTCAGCGGAAGCAGGATTGAATACGGGCCGCAGTTCTGAACTGCAAACGAGTCCCGATGAAAGGAACCCCTTCGAGCACCCGCGAAACTCCATCGAATCGAAGGCGCGGGTTTCGGGCGAAGCTACCGAATTTTCCGAATCGGCAGATGTTCCTGTTCTTTCCCGCTCAGAATTTGCTTCAGATTCGGGTTGGTCGCCTACCTCTCCTCCGGCAGGAGATCCCCTGGGTGAGCAGACAGTGGCAGCAGCTATTTCTGTCTCAAAAGCACACGCTAAGCCTCAGGGGTCGGTTTCTGATACATCGGTCCTTCGGCAACGCGAGTCAGAGCAGTCGTCCGCATCTGCCGGACTACGCGGTCTGTCTCGTGCCGCTGCGGTATCCGGTCAGGAGCTTCCCCGATCTGAGGTTATGGCAAAACAACCCTCCGTTTTGGAAACGGGCGATGCGCGCGCTTCTCGGGGAGTGGCGATTGAAATGGGAAAATCCGAGGGGTTACCCGGCGGGCCCGCGGTTCCGGCAGATACCGACCGCGCCAAGCCTGTCGCGCCGAGGCGTTTTCCCACTGATTCACCGGTGCGTCCTTCCGGTGCGTCTCCGGACTCCGCCGCAGTTTCTGAACCGCGTGGTTCATCCGGGTCCGCGATGAAGGCAGGCGCGGAGGAAAGTTTCTCAGCAGCGCGTGGGCGCAACCGGGAGAGGATCGACCGTTCGAGTAGCCGTGCGGAATCTACACAAAACGGGGCGAAGGTGGCTAAAGGAGCCGAAGCTGCGACCCGAGTCGGACCGCCTGAGAACCGTCAGGAAGCGAGGACAGCCGAGATCCGGACTGAAACCATGCGTCCGCAGCCCGCTGTTCCGGTAGCGGCGACGGTCGTCGATCCAATGCGTTCGGCTATGGTTTCTGAGGAGTCGATCGATCAGGCGAAAACCCTTCAAATGGTTCCGGGCCGAACTGCGGATGCTCTCGAAACTCCGGTGATGGATAGTGGCGCGGGTAAAGAGAAAAAAGAGGGCGGTGAACAACGCAAACGGGGTGGCGTAAACTTTGAAGCAATTGGAGGCGATCGCTCTGCTGCGGCCCCTGGATCTGGCGCGGTAGCGAAACTGCCAGCCACCCATTTACAGCTAGGCCAGACGATGCAACGGGTGATTAATGCAATCGAGAGTTTACAGCAAGGCACCCATCAAAGCCGGGTCTCTCTATCGGTCGAGCTAAAGCACGGCGAATCGATCCAAATATCGCTCCGTCTCATAAAGCAACAGGTCAAGATCGTCTTCAGCAATGAGTCGGAAGCGATGCGAATTGCACTCAAAGAAAACTGGGACCAATTCCAAAAGCAGATTTCCCAGAAGGGGCTACACGCGGATTTGCCCGGTTTTGCAAGTGAGGATACTGAAGAGGGGAGCAAAAATAACTCGAAGCAAAGCGGGGAACAGGATGAGGATTTGGAAGTTTCTGATTCTCGTAATCCGGCATTGGCAAGGACATTGTCCCGGCAGACGGGACGTGGCTCGGATTTTGCGGCGACCGACGCGCCGACCCCTGATCGCAGTGAAAAGTCATCTAACCGTGGTCTTCGCGCTTATGCGTGAGGTGCCAGTGGTGTTTCTTATTTCAGTTGCTCCATTCGTTTTCCCAGGTCGTGCGAATTGCTTGAAGTTGGTTCGCGCCTGTTGCTTGCGGGTTGCCTTTTCCGTAGTAACACGCGCGTTCACAAAATCTCCTGAGCTTCTTTTTCGGTAAACTCATTGGCGCTTCTGCAGATTTTTCCGATTGGCATTCGAGACCCTTTTAATAATCCTTTGAATCATTCAAAATCAACGACTTACGAAATCGGCACGTCCTTTGCTTTGTAATGATCGAACACTTCGAAAATCATGGATATATCAGCAATTTCAGGAGCGAGCGGCAGTGCAGCGGCTAGCGCTGGTCAGGGAACCGTTCAGACGAGCAAAAACAATCTCGGCATGGACGACTTTTTCAAACTGCTTACGACTCAATTGGTCTCGCAGGATCCGCTACAGCCGATGGAGGACACCGAGTTTATTTCGCAGATGGCAAGTTTCAGCAGTCTGTCTCAGATGGAGCTGATCGCGGAAAACACCGCTGCGAGCCGGGATCAGCAGGAAGCTGCGTCGGTCATGGCTCTGATCGGGAAGCACGTTGAGGGTGAGGGGGCCAACGGAGAGACGGTTTCCGGAAAAATCACGCGGATCGAACTGATCGAAGGAAAGCTGGTTCCTTTTATGGGCGCCCAGGAGGTCCCTTTTTCCAGTATCACAAGAATTACTGATGGCAGCCAGACTGAACCCGAGAACGGAACAACGGCTACAAGCGGGTCAGGAGACCCGTTGCGTTAGAATGGAAACCAAGAATGTGCGGAGCGCGCTTGAACTGATGAAGCCCGAGACTGCTTCGCCGCTCGTTCGGCAATCAAATAAATCTTTACTTATTTAATCACAACCAAACAGGAGAAAAGACAATGGCACTCATAGGATCACTCAGCAGCGGAGTAAGCGCAATGCAAAGCTTCGTCAAAGGTATGGAAGTCATTGGCGACAACATCGCCAATTCAAAAACAGCTGGCTTCAAGAAGCAGCGGGCAGCTTTTACGGATAATTTTTCGCAAACGCTGCGTGACGCAACTCCAGGGCAGGCGGGCGCGTCGAATCTTCCCGCGATCCAGATTGGCTCGGGGGTCTCTTTAAGTAGCACTCAAAAGCTTTTTAGTCAGGGTGCGATTGAGACGACCGGCGTATCATCGGATCTCGCTATTTCCGGAGACGGGTTTTTCCGCGTCTACGATCAGGCCAATGAGCAGCAATATTTAACACGCGACGGTTCATTTCGCGTAAATGAAGAAGGCTTTCTAACGGATAAGTCGGGTAACTTTCTGCTGGGTGTAACCGGCGGAACCGCTACGGAAAGCCCCACTACCATGAGTAGAATCCAGATTGGTGTGGACCTTGGTGTCCGCCAAAATCCTGTGGGAGAGCCGATCGACCTTCTTAGCCGGCTTGTGCTGAACGATGGGTCCCGTGCTCAGGAGAATGCAGATTCCACTACAGGGTTTTACCGGGTCGACGAAGATGGCCGTCTTCTCGACAGTAATTCGGGCTTCACCTATCAGTCGGTAATCTTGCAGGATATCGGGGGTGTCGGAGCCAGAGCGGCGCAGCACAGCGATGGGAATTATTATCTGACGGATGATGCGGGCGACTATATCGATGGTGCCGGCGTTGCTACTGGGGGTGGAGTTTTTGATCCTGCGGCTGCCGCGCCGACAGGCTCCGTGATTTGGAATCCTACCACACAGCCGTTTGCTTCAATTGGCAGTGGTCTGGAAACAGAGGCGGAGTGGGACTCTGCGGCACCCGTCCCCGCGGTTGCGGCAGCCGATCGCACCGATCCGAATCAATTCTCCCTGGCTATTCAAAACTGGACGATTAACCGCGATGGAGAGCTCCGGCTTTCGCTCAATGACGGTTCCTCTTTCGTCTCGGCTCAGGTTCTTATTCAGGACGTGAGTGACCCGGACGCGTTGACTGAAGTCAGTGGTGGCCTCTACACCGGAATTGAGAATGCCGGTCCGGTCGGCGGATTGGTCACGTGGGGTATTGGTGCGGAGATGACCGAGGACCAGCTGGCGGATTTGGTTGCGAATACAGGTGGTCGCGGCTTCATCCAGTCGCGGGCTCTCGAAGGTTCCAACACGGATTTGACCCAGGAATTTGCTGACATGATCACGACGCAACGTGCCTTCCAAGCCGGATCCAAGGTAATTACGGTATCCGACGAGATGCTGCAGGAAATTATCAACTTGAAACGCTAGGGCGCATGATTGAAGCTTCGGAACGTTGACTAGCAATGAGTGATGAAATTCCAGTCGAGGACAGTAATCTGCAAAAGGCAAACGGGTCGGAAGGCAAGTCAGGCCGTGTGCCCTGGCTGCCTCTTGTAATCGTTTTACTTGTGGTGCCGATTATCACTCTTGCAGGGGTTGAGTTTGTGGTCATCCCGAAACTGAAGGCCGCATTCCAAGAGCAGCCCGGAGAGGCGGTTTCCAAGGTGGCCGAGGAGAAAGCGGATTCTGGTGGTCACGGCGGTCATGGCGGCAAGGCGGCTAACGTAGAGGATCCTTCCTCGTTTAAATTTGAGGACATCATTACCAACCTCTCGGGAACGATGGGAACCCGCTTTATAAAGATCAGCTTTGAAGTCACGGGGAAGTCGACCGACCTGAGTAGTTTGGTAAGTAACAATAAGGCGCGCGTGCTTGATGGAATCATGGCCGTACTCGGGAGTCGGACGATTCGGGAGTTGGAGGTCGTTGGGGGGCGAAACTCGCTGCGGGTTGACTTGATTGAAGCGATCAATGCGGCTCTCGGAAAAAGCGCTGTCGAAGAGCTCTATTTCGTAGAACTCATTATTCAATAGACTTCGGTTGAAAGGCCGGACTTAGGACGAACTTGAATGGAAGAGGATGAGAACAAGCAAGAGGAGCATAGCGCGAGTCCTGAGCCCGAGGCAAATGAAGAGGCGTCGGGATTAGCGGACGAGTCGGGTGCGGGTGCTGAAGGGATATCAGACATTCTGGAGCAGGATGATATTGATTCGCTCCTGCAGCAAATGTCCTCGGATGAGCCCGAGCCAGTTGTAGCCAGCGGTGAGGCGGCGGGCGACGAGGATGCAGAAGGTATTATTTTTTCATACCCCAGAAAGCGGGGCGAACCGCTCGTCATAGAGCCGTATGATTTTCGTAACCCCGCCTTTTTAGGTGAGATGCAGATGAGGCGCCTGCGCCTGATGCATGAGGATTTCATCCGTTTTCTGGAGGCAAGGATCACACTCTTCCTGCGTTGTGATTTTTCGCTTAAAATGACCTATCTGAGCACGAAGAGTTACGATCAGGTTGTCGATGAGGTCGATAATCCGACCCATTTGGTTTTGTTCCGGGTGCCTCCGATGCCAGGAGTCGGCTTCATTGAGATGAGTCCGAATCTGGCTTTGACCATCGCGAGTAGTATCCTTGGCGGGAAGGGTCACGCTCCCCGGCTTGAGCGTTATTTGACTCAGATCGAGATCGACTTGATTGAGGATTTTTTATCGGTGCTACTCGACGAGTGGGCGCAGCGGTGGGAACTAAGTGGGGAAAAGCTGGAACCGGAGATCATCGGCCACGAGATTGTGGCAAGTGTGCTGCAAATCTGTGAGCATGATACGGTGATGTTCTCTCTAATGATGGACGCGGCCCTCCGGGGTGCCAGTGGGCGCATGGGAATCTCGGTCCCGCTTTTCATGATCGAGGAACCGATTCGGAAGTTGCAGGAGAAACGTGCTGAGGATGGCGAAAAGAGAAAAACCAAAAAGCAAACCTGGCGTCCTCTCTATGGAGAGATTATGGTGCCCGGTGAGGTTACCTTTCCTCTGGGCAGTGTGGCGGTTAAGGAAGCTCTGAACTGGGAAGTTGGCACGGTGTTGCCGATCGAGGAATCAACACTTGATCAAGTGGTTTTGAAACTTGCCGGCATTCCGCTTTTCGAGGGAAAAGCAGGCATCGACAATGAGAACCGGGCCATTCAAATCGAAGGCCGAAGCAAAAAGAAGGAACCAATATGGCAAATGAAGACTTAGGAAGTTTGAGTAAGGATGTCCCAACGGGCGATCTGAAGCGGATCATGGATGTTAATGTCGATGTTTCCGGTCGGCTTGGTCATTGCCATATGCGGCTGAAGGATGTTCTTGATCTTGATGTCGGCATGATTGTCCAGCTCCGGCAAAGTGCGAAGGAGCCGATTGAGCTTTGCCTGAATGAAAAAGTCGTTGCCAAAGGCGAGGTTGTTGTGGTGAACGACAGTTTTGGAATTAAGATCACCGAGATGGTCGACTGATGGAATTTTTACGGGATAGTTGGCCGTTGCTCGCTCAAGCGGAAGCGACCGAGACTCTGGTTGGTTCGCATGCATGGGATGGTGGTGGCTATACTGGGCTTCTGCTACTCCTGCTGACGATGATCGGTCTTCTGGCTGGTATGGTATTCTTTTTGAAACGGTTTGGGCTGCCCAAGATGAAGGGCGGTGGCAAACTCGAGCTTTTGGAAACAAGGCCACTTGGCGGCCGCCAGTTCATCGTCGTTGGAAAATACGACAAGGAGCGCTTTCTCCTGGGGGTTTGTCCCGGAAGAATAGACTTTCTTTGCCGTTTGGAGGACGCCGACATCGACGCGCAGACCCTGATGAAAGAATTTGGAGGGGGAGAAAAAGATGATAAAACATCCTTGTAGCGGCGGGTCGGCGTTTTTTATGCGCTTGATTGCGCTGAGTTTTCTGGTGCTCCAATCGGCACTTCTGACTGCGCAAACGGAGGGAGTCGCGGGAGGCGACGGAACGGTCCCGGACAATCAAATCGACCCGGTGGCGCCGGTGGCGCCGGTGGCACCGGTCGAGGGAATAGAGGCAACTCCGGTTGAACCGCTTGGTTTTGAGATTCGCCTGGGCAGCGGAGAGGATGGAGAAGTGGACCTGGGCGTTGCGATCCAGCTGCTTATGCTGATGACGCTGCTTTCGATCGGTCCGGGGCTGGTCATGCTGATGACGAGCTTTCTCCGTATTGTCATCGTGCTCGGGTTTCTGCGCACCGCGATGGGCCTGCAAACCTCGCCTCCCAATCAACTGCTCATCGGGATGGCCGCCTTTTTAACTTTTTTCCTGATGATGCCGATCGGGGAGCGGGTCTATGACGAGGCGATCGTGCCCCTGCAGGCCGGGGAGATCGAAGCGACCGAGGCGCTCGACCGCGCCTCTGAGCCTTTGAAAGAGTTTATGCTGAAACAAACGCGGCCATCGGATATTGAATTCTTCCTCAGTATCTCGAAAAGCGAGCCGGTATCCGTCGATGAACTCCCGATTCGTATCGTGGTGCCGTCGTTTATGCTGAGTGAGTTGCGCACGGCATTCCAAATGGGCTTTTTGATTTTCCTGCCGTTTTTGGTGGTGGATTTTGTGGTTGCGACTGTGTTGATGTCGATGGGGATGATGATGATGCCGCCGGTCATCGTCTCTCTGCCTTTCAAGATTCTTTTGTTTGTTTTGGTCGACGGGTGGTATCTGCTCTTCCAGTCGCTGGTAACCAGCTTTAATTTATGACGACGGAAATGGCAGTTGAGGTCTTCCGGTTGATGCTGGTCACGGCACTCGTACTGGTCGCGCCGATGCTTTTGGCTGGAATGATCGTTGGTGTGGTCGTGGCTCTATTTCAAGCGTTGACCAGCATCCAGGAGCAGACGCTCTCTTTCGTTCCCAAGTTGATAGCAGTGTCCTTTGTCATGATGTTTTTGGCCTACAATCTGATCGAAAGAATATCTTCGTTTACCGAGGATATTTTCCAGAGAATGGGGGGGATCAATTGAAGCCATGGAACTGCCGAATTCGGACACCATTCTTTACGGGTATGCTATTTTCCTGCGAGCGGGTGCATTTCTTTTTCTGTTGCCTTTGGTAGGCCGACCGGTCCCGGTCATGGTCCGGACGGCTGCTAGTCTTTATCTGGCGGTTTTAATGGTGGCATTGGTGGAGCCGGACCCGAATGTTTTGATGCCGCAGGACCTGTTTGACCTAGCGCTCCTCTCGATTCGTGAGCTGTTGATCGGAGCGCTGATGGGCTTCGCCTTTCTGCTGCTGTTTCACACCATTCATTTTGCCGGCAAGTTGATTATGATGGAGGTCGGCCTCATGCAGAGTGCACTCTTTAATCCGCTAACACGGCAACAGGACAGTCTAATCGGTACGGGTCTAACGATGCTCGTAATCGTGATGATTTTCACCTTGGATGTTCACCATTCGATTATCTACGCGTTTATGAGAAGTTTGGAAATCATGCCCGGGGGGAGTCCGATTGGAGGTGCTTCAGTGATGGATCGGCTGGTCGCGGACTCTGGCCGGATTTTCGTGATTGGCGTGCAAATGTCGGCTCCGTTTATTGCGGTGAACTATATCGTGACGCTTGCCTTTGCTGTATTAGGGCGGGCGATTCCGACCATGAATGTCATGATGCTGAGCTTCGGCGTGAGGATCGGGATGGGCTTTATCGCGCTGATTATAACGATTTTTGTGCTCGTTCAGATCCTGGTTGGCATGATTTACGATTCACCGGAGCGGACGCTGCAACTTTTGCCGTTTTCCTAGAAGAAACCGAACCCCGAAACCGACCCGGAAATGCCCGACGAAGACAAAGCTTCAAAGACCGAGGAGGCAACCGCCAAGCGAAAGGCGGATGCCTTCAAAGAGGGG
>Ga0102948_1000082_pt1 | contig 33102 bp, 29 predicted proteins | sample SalPonA_A_H2O_MG_FD_78211 | JGI IMG/M metagenome (GOLD analysis project Ga0102948, IMG submission 78211) | Water microbial communities from South San Francisco under conditions of wetland restoration - Salt Pond MetaG R2A_A_H2O_MG | ecosystem: Environmental > Aquatic > Non-marine Saline and... | reverse complement strand
TCAGCGTAACCCCCACCACAGAACTTGTAGAGAACGGCACATTTGATGCTGGGACTACGGGGTGGACTGTTGAGGGTTCTAGTACACTGGCTGTGTCTAGTGGTGCGTTAGAGATAACTCCTGCGAATAATTATACTGGTGCATACCAAGATGTTCCTGTTGTTGCTGGGAAAAAGTATGTTATCTCTTACAAAGTACAGCGCCCGACTAGCGGTAGGCATCAATTTGTAGGTGTTTTTGGTGGTCAAGCCGTAACATGGGACGGTGGTGCTAACTCAAGCTCAACGATAGTAGATGCTGGAATTATAGGAACTTTCAAGCAGTTCACACGTACCTACACAGCTACTGGTACAGGGACTTTAACGCTTCGCCCAAATAACTCTGATGTCATTTCTGAAGTTGTCTTGTATGACGATGTAACTGTCCGTCCAGCCGTAGAAGATCGCTCAGTAAATAACAAAGGCTTGCAGGTTCATGGACAGCTTACTAAGTCAGCAGTAGGGACAGGCAATGACCTTGTGGCTTGGAGTGGGTTTGGTGGGTTTGGGAACTACTTAGAACAGCCTCCAAACACTGATCTTGATTTTGGTACGGGTGACTTCTCTGTGTCTGTTTGGGTTAATCAAAACGGTGAGGTGGGTAATAACTATGTCTTGGGGTCGGACGCCCCTACTGGTGCAAACACGCTATCCATCTCACATCGTTCAGACGGTACGTATTACTTTTTTGCAGGTTCTAACTCATCCGCTTTCTTAACTGGCTCAGACGCTCCGCATGACGGGTGGGTGAAGATTGATGCGGTTAGAGATTCTAGTACACTGAAAATCTATTTTAACGGTCAACTGTATAACTCAACTGCTAATTCTCAGAATTTAACCCTGTCAACTTATCCGATGCAGGTAGGTCTGTATAACAGTGATGTTAACCAGAGATACAGAGGCTCTATATCTTTACTCCGCATCTCAGCCACTGCCCCAACAGCAGAGAAGATTGCACAGATATACGAAGATGAGAAAGTGCTATTCCAAGAAGGTGCACAGGCTACACTCTATGGAAGCTCAGACGCTGTTACAGCTCTAGCTTACGACAGTGACACTGAGTTGCTATCAGTAGGCACGAGTGCAGGACGTAGCGACTTCAAAGGACTACGCAGAGTGAACAACACCACCACGGCTGTAACTACGGCAATCTCAGCCTCTAACGCAATGATAGTGGAGCAATAATCATGACGGTACGTATAGAAAAGCCTTCACTGAATTTACGTGAAGAGCTGGCTAAAGGCACAGACAACACCTTAGACAAAGCAGTCTGGGGTGACTTGACGGTGAATGGTGTTGGTTCGTATGACAGGCAAGATTCAACTGATGGGGTTGTTCTTGAGCTAAATAAAGAAGGTATAACCGTAGGTTCCCTTAACTCTAAGAATGGGCATCTTGTAATCGGTAATGATGACATTGGTATTATCTTCAACAAAGATGCCAATAATATTTACCCTTGGACTCTTGCTGGAGACGCGGCTAGTACTGGTAGTATTGACCTAGGCTCTTCAACCGCTCGTTGGAAAGACCTCTACCTATCAGGTAATATCTCATTCGGTGCTGGGTCTGGTTTGCAGATTTCCCATGATGGGTCTTCTGGTCTGATACAAAACGATACTGGCGCTTTATTCCTAAATGCTTCTGAAGACAACAAGGATATTTTCTTGCAGTCAGATGATGGTTTAGGTGGTTTGGCAATTTATCTTCAGGCAGATGGAAGTACAGGATCAGTAAATCTTCGTCATTACGGATTATCCAAACTAGCCACCACCGCCACAGGCATTGAGGTAAATGGTACAGCTACGATGAATGGGCTGACTGTTGATGGTAAATTCACCCCCTATTCAATAAATCCGACTAATGACGGGCTGAATACTGGTGCGGCAGGTCAGTGGGTTAAGTTAGGTAATTGGGTAGCATCTGGGTCACAAAACTGTGAAATCACATTGTGGGGTACACAAGCCTACGGTTCAGGTGATAGCTGTAGTGGTAAAACCATTATTAGCCTTCGGGGTGACAACAGTACCACCACGGTAGCAGGTCATTTCTACGGTGAAACAGAAGGAAACACGCTTGCAACAGAAGTTGGCTACGTCAATACAATAGCTAACACTTTCGAAATATATATTCGGGTAGGTACGTTCTATAGCGTAGAGTACACAGTTAATGGAGCAGGGGCTTGGACACCCGATCTGGTCTTGACAGCATCTGTTGCTGACCCTGTAGGTATTGTTAAGTTCAACTCGTTAATGGGCATAGCGACTAACGGTGTTGCTCGTCTACGTGTTGTTGATAACGGTGCTGTTCTTATCGGTACAGCTGCCGTGGGCGATGCTTCTGCCACTGATCTTGTTGTTCAGGGTGGTCTATATCTAGGTGGCAACGCTACGGCTAACCGCATGGATGATTATGAGGAAGGTACTACTACCCCAGCAATAGTTGGTAGTAATAGCGGTACAATTACCTGTTATGCCGACAACGATAATTTAAAGTATACAAAAATCGGCAATATGGTTTTTGTGACTGGGCGTTTTTATGTCTCGTCTGTATCTGGCTCCCCTTCAGGAGATATACGTATACCCTTGCCCTTTGCAGTACATGGCCTTACATCGGATTATAGTGCATATGCTATGGGTAATGCAAATGTTCAAGGCACAACAAAGAATCAAAACGCTTTTATCTGCCAAGCAAATGAATCGGAGGCGTATATGCGTGTCTTAGCGGAAGACGGAAGCGATACAGCATCGCTGATAGGTGCATTGGACGCTATTATTGTTACATTGACGTACCAAACAGCCTAATTATTTAACTTGGATCAGTTAAACGGAGAAACACAATGGCATTAACTAAAGTAGAAGCACTCGACAAAGTAGAAGTCGTGAATATGGACACAATCCCTATGATTCAGTGTCGTCACGCTGTCTGGGTTGAAGATGACGGTGTTGTGATTGGCGGTAAGCAATTCCATCGCCATGTATTAACACCAGACTCAGACGTATCTAACGAACCAGCATCAGTACAGGCTATGGCATCTGCTATCTTCACTGATGAAGTCAAAGCGGCTTATGCAGCAGCACAAGCGGCAGAGTGAAATAAATAAGTACAAATTGCTAGGGTTAGTTATGATGCTAACCTCTAGCATTCTTGTGCTAGGCGTCTCTATTATTTTGATAGTAGCCTATATGAAGTGAGGTGTTCTATGAAAAAACTTATTTACATAAGTGGCCTTATGCTGCTTCTAACAGGCTGTCATCATATTCAACCTGTACCTTTTGAGACAGGGCAAGAGGTAGCGCCACCGCATGGTTGTATAGACTTAAAAGCCAGAGGTGGAAAATGCTAAAAGAAACTTTGCAAAGAGTCTTAAATGAAGCCCATGAAGGTCATGTTTATGTGTCTGATAAAACTCAATACAAACGCAATGAGCATTGGACAATAAATCTAGTGGGAGATTGTGAAGACTTTGCCCTGTGGTGCAGACAAAAGCTTAGAGAATCAGACATAGACTCTGATTTAATTCTTTGCAAAGTCGAAACAGGTGAAGGACATTTAGTTTTACATGTTGAAGGCTGGATACTTGACAATCGACACAAGTGGGTTCAAAACAGGGACGATTTGCCTTACGAATGGCTGAGTCTAGGTAGACCAGACGGAATTTGGTACGAAATTACAGGCTAGGAGAGGCAATGATGGACATGATGACTCGTTTTTGGTTCGAACTAGCCCCAGTTATATTAGCAATGGCTTCAGCTTTGCTGTGTTCTGTGAGAGCTTCAGTTGAGCGTGGGAGACTTCGTGTCTTTTTCACTCTTGCGACTATTGCTAGTGTTCTGCTTATACTGGCCCAAACATCTTGGTGGTCTGTAATAATATTTCAATTGAAAGAAGTTACACCATATATTGATGATGATGCTGCAAATATGGTCTGGACGCTATTTAATATTACAGTGACAATAGCTTTTATAGTGTCAGCTTTTGAAAGAGAAAGGATTTGTAAAGCTTTAAGGAAGTAAGTATGAAAAGTTTTCTACCACAAGATGCCAGATGTATAGACATAATCTCTGCCTTATCTATGCTGGGATTTGCAATTCATATTACTTCTTTTGGATATACAAAACAAGAATTCTTAAATATAAGAGAATGGCCATTTTGGGTATTATTTTTAGGAGCTCTTAGCACCCTTCAATTAGTATCTGTATATTTACATCCGCATACCGAAACTCTGAGAGCTATAACTGGAGCTGTAGGAGGATTGTTTTGGATTTATCTTTTTCTAAATACTTACTATGATTCATCAAGCTTTCCATTGAGTTTGTTTGTAGGGCTAGGATGTCTTTACTCTTCAGTTATCACCACCCTCTACATAGGCCAGGCATGGAAAACTTAGACTATTTAAAAGAGTATGCAGGTACTCTTACACTTATTATAGGTGGTGTCTCTGCAATAACTGCTTGGTATATGTCACGAACCAAGATAAATCTAGACGCAAAGACATCTGTATTTGAACAACAACGGCTGAATATGGAGCAGCTCTTAACTCAGAACAGGGAGTTAGCAGAAGATTTATCTCAACTGAGACATAGAATGTCAGAAATGCATGAAGAACAGTTACAGCTTATGGAAGATATCAGAGAAATGAAATCTTGGTATTTCATGCGAGTTAAATTTTGTAGTGATTGTGGATTAGTGGATGAAGCTCAGAGGGTATTTGGTGAAGACCGAAGAAATACAGAGCATCATATACATATAAAAGATGAGGTATAATTTATGTGGAGCGTATTGGCTAAAATATTTGGAAGCGGTGATGTTATCAAATCTGGCATTCAATTGATAGATGATATACATACTTCTACTGAAGAAGAGATTGCTGCCAAGACTAGGGCTAAGACCGAACTATTAAGTGCCTATGCGCCATTTAAAATAGCTCAAAGGTATCTAGCCCTGATGTTTACTGGAACTTTTATATCTTGTTTTGTATTAGTTTTGGTAATGACTCTTGTTGGAAAGGGGGATACAGATGCAGTTAAACAAATTCTTGGCGATTTCTTCATTGGCGAGATTATGCTTACAATTGTATTCTTCTACTTTGGAGGAGGAGCAATCGAAGGCGTCCTCAATAACAGAAAGAAGAGTTAAATTAATGAGTATGAACTTTGAAGATTTTATCTGGCATACACTCGAACTTGAAGGTGGTTATGTGAATCATCCTAAAGATCCAGGTGGTGAAACCAAGTATGGCATCTGCAAAAGGCAATATCCTCATTTAAATATCAAAGATATTACAAAACAGGATGCAATAGATATATACAAAAGAGACTATTGGGATAAAGCTAGGTGTGATGAATTTCCTGTACCTTTAGCCTTTTGTTTATTTGATTTTAGTGTAAATAGCGGACATCCTAGAGCTATTCGTGGCCTACAAGCTGTATCTAGAACAAAAGTAGATGGCATTATTGGAACAAAAACTTTAGAAGCTGTTGCAAAATTCTATAGTGAAGATCCTCTTGATGCTATTAAAACTTATCAAGCGCATCGTTTAACATTTCTTAAAAAATTAAGAACATGGAATACTTTTGGCAGAGGCTGGAAAAACCGTGTTGAAAGAGTGCAAGAGGTAGCTGTTCAAGCTATTCTAGAAGAAAGATTTATGGAGAATTACTGATGGCTACAAAGAAAATTACAGCCCCTAAAATGAAGGCAACTGTAAAAGAAAATTTTGAAGTAGAGCTTAATAAAGAAGAAGTGGTTGAGGAAGTTTTAGATGCTAAGCCAGCCAAAACAGAAAAGACAGAGAAAGTTGAAGAGAAAGTTGAAGAGAAAGTTGAAAAAATAGCTTCTCCTTCTGAAAGAATATTTAAAAATAGAATACCCTCTATGTGGGTTATTATGCCAGAAGATGACGGAAGTATTTCAGCACGCAATAGTACTTCAGGTGAGACTTTTAAAGGTACTATGAAAGAATTTAATAAGGCTATGAAAGCCTAAGGGGGCTTTTTATGGCTGTAGTAACAATTGACACAGACTTAAGTGTCGCAAATGGCGGCACTATAAATGATGCTACTAGCGTCACGGGCTGGTCAGAACCTACGGGTTCCGGTACGGTAAGTGGCTTGACATATGCAGACATGAAGTCTATTCAGACTGAGCCTGATGTATACATTGAAGGTACAGGCTCTATTTCTGGTGCATGGACTACTAACAGCCCAGAACGTGGTGGCATTATATATAACAATAATGGCACTACAGTACCAACGGATGGTGCTATCTTGATCTGGGCATGGTGGATAGCGCCTTTGTCACTTGATCCTTATGCCACAGCGGGTATAGGTGGTCTCATCGGTGATGCTGCTAATTCACTTAAAGTATATAGACTGTCAGGAAACAATATTGACCCTGCCCCTGCTGGAGGGTGGTACTGTTACGCCATCAACCCTACGAATACCACAGCAGTATATGAAAACGTAGGAAGTGCTCCCTCGGCTACAGTCAACTACATAGGTGCCAGCCTAGGCGGTCCAGGAGCACAGTCTCGCGGTTTGACACATTTTGCAGTAGATGCAATACGTGTTGGGCGTTGTCAAACACTTGTTACTGGGGGTACTGGAGCAGATACAGATGCTGCTTTTGATTTGATAGTTAGTGGATTAGATGCAATAGATAGCGGTGCGTTTGGCATATTTAGCTCTCAGGCTGGCGCATATTTTATGCAGGGTTTGTTACAGCTTGGCGACAATACAAGCGGAACTGGAGAAGTTGTATTTAATGATACAAACAAAGTAATTAACATCCGCAATACTCCGGCTGTCAACGCAAACTTTAATCGCATAGAAATTCAAAATGGCTCTAGTGCATCGTCTTCTGTAACTATGTCAGGTTGTACATTTAACAATCTTGGCATTGGAAACCCTATTGCAACTACTGCAAGTCGTGGAGATTTTGTTGTAACAGATACTACTGCCACTGTATCTTTAACAGGCTGTGCGTTCAATGATATGGGAACGTTTGACCTAGGTTCTGGGACAACAGCTTCTAATACTTCTTTTAGGCGCTGTGAAACAATTACACAAAACGGAGCAGCACTTACAGATTGTGTAATCAATGCTTCTGTCTCAACTGTTGCCGTTATTGCTAATAATCCCTCTAATATAACTGGTTGTTCTTTTGCAAGCTCTGGCACAGGATACGCTATTGAAGGCTTTCCTACGGCAAATACAGCAGAGACTCCATATGTAATAAACACAAATAATTTTAGCGGCTATGGTGCAAATGGTACAGCTAATGCAGCCCTTCATGTGACAGCTACTACGGGTACTGTTTATATAAGTGCTCCGGCAGGGACTACCTATACTTCTGAGGGAGCTACAGTAACTATTGTAGCTGATCAAGTTACACTAACATTGACAAATATCAAAACGGGTTCTGATATTGTAATCCTAGAACAAGGGACTACAACTAAACTTGTAGATGAACAAGATATTACAGGCACAAATTATGCATATGTGTATGGGTATGCGCCTGGAACAAATATAGACATAGTTATCTATAGCACTGGATATGTGCCGTATTATGTCCGAGGTTACTTACTCGGCTCTTCAGACAGTAGCTTGCCTATAGCGCAAGTTGCAGACAGAAACTATATTCCCTAAAGGATTTTAATAAATGGCTAAAGTTACTTCCAGTGCTAATCTAGTAGTTGCTTCTTCTCAAGTAAATTTGGGCGTAGACGGCAACTTGTGGATTGACACGACAGCACGTACAATAGAGTTGGCTCCATTCGGCACTACACCTTCAACTGAATACGAAGGCGTAACGCTACAAGCACTTTATTCTAAACTTATTTCACTGTGGGAAACATCTACTTACAACCAGTTCCCATTTCCCATGTATGCAATAGATGCTAAGTCTGGTCAGTTCCAGTTTGGCTTTGATGGCTCTCGTTATAACCGTTGGAAACCTGTAGACGACACTACTCGTAACATGTTACGTGACGGTGGCTGGGAAGAGCAGTGGGCAGATGCACCTTTAGATCTTGACGGTACTAACTCTGCAGGATCATTGGGTCGTACCTATGTAGGTATCAACTCTCTTGGTGTAATTACATCTACACCTACTACTGCTTACTATCAGCGTACTTCTACAGAAGCAGCACAAAACTTTGCATTCCCTGACGAAGTCAACTCACCGGTACAAGTTGTTGGTAATGCTACAGTAGACGCTACAACTACTACTTTTGATAACCGTTCATTCTTCAAGGCATTTGTTCGTGAAGAAGGCTACACTTACCGTACCTCTACTCTGGCAGATACAGGTGAAACAGCTACTGGTGCATACAAAGTATCTGTCCTGTTGTCTAACACTGCCGATACCAACATTACAGCTACTGATGCCGAAATTACTGGTGGTGGTGATGCGGCTATCTACGCTGGTGTCACTATTGACTTCTTCAGCGCGGGTCAGACGCGTGATGTTGATGGTAACTACCTTTTCAAGATCATAGTTAAGAATACTGCTGGTGCCTCACTTAAGCAAATCTATACTAAAGTACAGTACTTGCTACGGCAAGACGCTGACATCAATGGCGCTGGTGATGCTGGCACTGTAAACGGTTTGATCACAGATGAATTGATGTCATTCGTAGGTTCGGATCTTATCTGTAACCAGTCTGTATACATTGAAAACGTAGCTGCTGCTGAGAAGAACAACGTCTTCTTCACGGATGATGGCGGCACCTCTCGTGCTTACATCTACTACGCTGCACTACGCCTCAACTTCAACTCGTTCTTGCAATCAGGCGGCACAGGTTACTACACTGTATATGTTGATGATTCTACTACAGGCGGCGATGACTACGGTACTTCTACTGCAATCATACTACAGGATAAGACTCCTGCAAATATGACAGGTACTATATCTGCTGCGTTTATAGACTATGAGATTGACTTTGATAACAATACTCAGGGTGGTCGTGTTGATGCAGATGAGAACTCTGCTAATATTGACATTGTGGTTGTTGCAGGTAACAAAGGTGTTGCTAAGCCAGTAGTTGCACGTACAACTATTTCACGCTCTAAAACAAACTCTGTTACACTAACAGCAGAGCAGGATCGTGCGTACATTGCATAAAACTTACATATGGAGCCTTCGGGCTCCTTTCTCTAGGAGCTAAGAATGGCTGGTGAAAGAAATTATTTGAGAGTACCACCTGACTCTACTGGTAAGCGAATCGCTATTAAACATACGCTTAAAATTTACTATGCAGGTAAAATAAGTCAAGAGACTTGGGATATAGATTCTGAGTATACATTAGGCACTTCCGGCCTTAAAGTAAATCTGCATGATTGGTATGAGAGTACGTCTACTACAGGTTATATCATTGTCATCCTTAATGAGGATGATCGTGACGGAAATCTTGAACCTGTAGGTGGAGAAACAATCACTCATACAGAAGATAATGATTTAGTTGCCTATGTGTCTAATTCTACTGCTTGGGAAGATATTTACATCAACCAGACTACTATAGTAGGTGGACACCCTGAGCATGAACTTAGTATAGATAATACTGGTTCTGCAAGTGTAAGATTCTCTGAAGGTACGCCTCAGCTTGATGCATTTGGTAAATTACGTGTATCACAATCTACAATTCTTGGAGATTACAATTTTAGCAATAGCTCGCTGCCGTATGATTTCAGCAACAAAGTTGTAGGTAATGCCTCTCTTAACTGGGATGCCACTCAGCGTTGTATAGAATTGATTTGTCCTAGTGTCGTTGCCCCTGCTGTAGGCTCTGTAGATGCGCCATTGACTGGAAGCGGTACTGACCGCGTCACTCAAACGTCTAATACGTACCACCACTATTTCCCGTCTTTCTCTCAGACTTACACTGCTACTGTAGCACTAGGCGACGATGGTAAAGACAATGTGAATAGGTCTTGGGGTCTTTTTGACGAATTTAATGGTTACGGATTTCGAGTAGACGATTCTACTAATGGGCTTAAGCTTTTTGTTCGTAGCAATGTTTCAGGTTCAATAGTTGAAACGATAATTACTCAGCCAAACTTTAACGGTGACAAGTGTGACGGTACTGGCCCATCTAAGAAAACATTAGACCTACAGTCTGATAATATTTACTGGATAGATATTCAGTGGCTAGGCGCAGGTCGTATTCGGTTTGGTACATACAATCGTGGCGCTCGTATCACAATGCATGAACATTATTGGGATGAAAATGCAGGATACCCTCATACGGCTACAGCCTCTCTGCCTATTTGCTATTTCAATGAGCATACTAGCGGAACTGTATTAGCAAGTGAGGCCGTACTTCGCGCATGGTGTGCCTCAGTTACTACTGATCAGACCTTAGATGTGACTCAAACCGGTGCTAACAATTTAGAAACAATTACACATACATTTGACCCTAACAACATTGCTAACGGTCAACAGTATGAATTGATGGGTGTACTGGCACCAGTTAAGACTATTGCAGATAACCCTCATATTAACCGTACTCTTTACTTGCCACAATACATGGAAGTACTGGCTTACGATCAGGCAGGGAATCCTGCTCTTGTTGAAGTCGAAATCTACGTCAACGCTAACATAGGCGGTGGATCACAATCTTTCTCTGTAGACAGTCCTGAATCAGGTACGCCTTACCTAGTTCTTGTTTCGCCTCAGGATCCTATTTGCGGAGTTGAAATCTACAAGGCTCAGGGTCGAGACGCTAAACTTTGGGGTGGCGGTTTACATGCCGCTGCAACTTACGTAAATGGCTCTGGTCGTACAAGCTTGTCATCGCTTTATAACAATGCTCAGAACGGGTCGTTAAAGAACCTAGCTGATAACGGCGGGACTCGTAAACACGCTATCTCAAGTGTTACGCCTGGAGCCACTACAATTGTTAATGTACCTGAGATAATGCACCGTGAAGGCTATCCTGTACGTTTCACAGATATTGTAGGTACTGCGGGTGATATTCTTAACTACGATCCTGCTGTAGGTAACGAATACTATTTGCGTATTGTAAGTGCCACAAGCTTCGAATTGTATGAAGACATCTTGTTTACTACTCCAGTAGATACATCGGGCTTGACTTATACTTCAGGTGGCATGATGGTTGGTGACTTTGGTGGACAAATGTACTTTTGTGTTGTGTGTAAGCCACTAACTCCTGCTCTTGCTGCTACTTCAATTACGGTTCATTGGAACATGGGTTGGAAGGAGATTAATCAGTAATGAATAACTTAGCCTTCTATAACTACCAATGGGACTACTGGTTAATCACCGATAAGGTGACTTTTGACGGAGTTAACAAGATCATTATAGTTAATGAAGGTGTTACTTCATTAGACATCCGTACAGATGTCTGGTCAGAATGGATAGAATGGTCTACTCTTCAAGATTCAAGATCATTCTTATTTGCCATTCGACAAACTGGTTTAGATCCTATCCCTGGTGGTGTAACTGGTGACAGCTACTTCTTGACTAATGGCTGGAAGCTACATATTGACCTATCTAAAGTAAGAGTATCTGGTGTTTTGTTTTCTGATGATTATGAAACACCCTATTACACTTATGAAGGCAAACCTCAATATGCTGCTCAAGTATCGTCAGTTGTAAACACTGTAGCAAACAATGTCATTGCATATGAACAACCGGATTTAACTAATTTGGCTATTCCTACAGCAGCTCAGAATGCTACAGCTGTATGGACTCATAGTAACGCAACAACATTACAAGATACTGTAAATGCTTTGCCTGATTCAGATGCTATGGCATTGGCTGTTAAGATACTCCTTCAAAGTTATCTAGATAAACTTGATGCAACAGTATCGTCTAGACAGCCAGCAGGTACAGTTAATGCAAATGTAACACATATGAACAATGCTCCTGTATTTGGTATAGGTACAGAAAATGACAAGTGGAGAGGGGGCTCATGAGCTTTGATAACAATTCTTTTGAAGCCAATTCTTTTGCTAGTAAGTCCTGGAAAGATTTATTAGCTGCAGTTGCAAAGACAGGTAAAGTTTATGCGACAAGAGTAAACAATGCAATGATACATGCAGCCAAAGTTGCCAGAGCAATGCCTCCTAAGTATCTTGCCTTTCCAATGATTAAAAGACACAGATAAGAGGTTTATAAATGGCCGTAGTAAACGATACAGGCAGACAAAAGTCTGTTGGCGATCCAACATCAGAATATCTTTCAATTAAAGATATCTGGGACAGAAATAGAGCTGTATGTAGCGGTGAACGGTATACTAAAGATTACGATAGTTACTTAGATGTAATTAATTATCGAAACCTTCTTATTCCGTTCTCACCAAGCATGAGTCCAGATCAATATAAGTTTTATAAAGCAGAAGCCGAACTTCCAGGAATTGTGGCGCAATTTATCAAGATGCTAATAGGCGGTTTGCTTCGTAAACAACCTGTTCTTGAACTTCCTGAATCTGTACCTGACGAAGCCTATAATTGGATACTTGAAGAGTTTAGTACAGACGGCGCACCTATGACAGCCTTTCTAGACGAGATTCTATGGGAAGAGATGCAGACTAGCCATGCATGGATTTATGTCAGCTACCCTAAAATTGACACTGAAGATTTGTCAAGAGAAGAACGTTTAGCAATTAAACCTTTTCCTACAATCTGGCAAGCCGATACTGTTATCAACGTCAGGTACAAGGAAGAGAATGGAGGTAACAAACTCCAGCATGTCATTACTCGTGGTTTTGTAGACGACTATGAAGAAGGAAACTTTCACCCAGTCTCTAAAGAAACTGTATGGGTTCATTATTTAGATAATAGTGGCTATTATACCGTTGACATGTATCAGCTTGAATCTGAGGATTCTAAAACACTTCTAAATGGTCGTCAAATAAATACTCCTGAGATGTCTTCTCCACAATTTATTTTCAAAGAGCGTATTGAAAATATTAAATGGAGTGGTGAACGTCTAAATTTTATTCCAGCGTGGCCAGCCAATGGCACTTTCTCGATGAAAGAGCCTGTTATCACACCGCTAGTGGATAAAGAAGTTTCTTTATATAACAAAATGAGTCGAAGAAACCATTTGTTGTATGGTGCTTCAACTTATACTCCTGTTATCATGTCTGATATGACAGATGAAGAATTTCACGATATTGTCTCTGCTGGTCTAGGTTCTTGGCTTAAACTACGTTCTGATGATGATGCTAAAGTTCTAGATACTCCAACAGCTGCACTAGCGGACATGGATCGTGCTATAGCTGGTGGAATTGAAGAAATGGCCAAACTAGGTGTACGCATGATGTCACCTGAAACAGCTCAATCGGGAGTAGCCTTAGAACTGCGAAATGCAGCTCAAACAGCACAACTCGGCACACTGAACAACAAGATCAGTAGTGTTATGCGTCAGGTCATTGCTACAATGATTCAATGGCGTTATGGCATCGAAGTTTCTATTTCTGATGTCAGCTTTACCCTTTCGGCAGACTTCAACCCTGTACCTATCGGGGCAGATTGGTTGCGTCTTGCGACTGAGTGGTATCGTGAAGGACTTATCCCTCGTACAATTTGGCTTAACATACTCAAGCAAAATGATATGCTGCCTAGCGAGTATGACGATGAAGACGGGGTTCAGGAAATTAATTCCGATGAGCTTATTCTCACAGATACTGGAAGTAATGTAAATTACGAAAAGTGAGGTTAATGTATGGCTGTCAACGCTAATACAGAACTCTATGATAAAACTGTAGATCGTGCCGCTATGATTAGGCGGTACGAAAAGATGGTCAGTGACAAGGTGTTCCTTGAGCTTGACGGTCATCAAATACGGGTAGACAAACTCATTAGAGACGCTAAGCTATCTGAAGGCGGCTATCGCAAATTGCGTAACGCCATAGATGAAGAGCTTCAAAGGACTTACAAAAGAGTCTACCAAACCTCTAAAAGATCTTTATTAGATTTAGCTGGTGATCAGTTAAGTTATACATATCAAAGTATGGAAGCAGCAACATCTAAGGTGTGGAGGACTAAACGTCCCTATGCCTATGTTGGCGAAGATATTGTTTTAAATCGCCCCTTGGCTAGTGATAAAAATCTAGCACAAGGATGGGCTGGAGTTAGTGCAAGTGAAAGAAAAAGACTCGAATCTGTCATTATTCGAGGAATCTCTGAGGGCTCTAGTGTTGAAGAGATTGCTAAAAATATTCGTACAGGCAATGTTCATAATATTACTCGCAATCAGTCTAAAGCTCTTGTTATTACCTCTATAACTTCTGTAACAGCACAGGCTGATTTTGAAGTGTATAAAGCCAATGAAAAGGCACTTAGCGGTTGGCAGTATATAGCGGTTCTTGATTCTCGGACAACTCCTGTGTGTAGGCACCGTGATGGCGAAATCTACGGCATGGAGGACACAAAGTACCTACCTCCGGCACACTTCCGCTGTCGTAGTACCACCGTACCAGTTGTGAAAAGTTGGGCAGAGTTGTCCACTCTGGAGAACGTAGCGCAGGTTAGAAAACGCAATATAGCTAAGCTATCTCCTCAACAGCTTGCTTATTATGAAGGTAGACTGCCAACTCGTGAGGGTTATGGCGACTGGTTACGTAGACAGAATAAAGAAGTTCAGCTCAGGCATCTAGGGAGCGAGGAAAAGGTTGGATTATTCAATAGTGGGCAGCTTAGTATTGATAAGTTTGCTGATGTTGAAGGTAAGCCTGTAGGGATCAGACAGCTACGTCAACTCACAGACTCAGAGTATACGGTATCCGGAGATACTTTACGATTTGCTAATGCTAAACGTAAGCTTGATTCTTTGCATCTTGGTTTTGCCAGACCTGAAGACATTCTGAATGACATAAATGCTCAGAATAGGCTGCGTGAGTACTACAAATTACAAGCAGGTGAGCTGGACGGGACATTGTCATTGACAAATTACCGTGGCTTAATTATCGGCAATAAGCGAAACATGAAAACTCGTGTATTGACTAGGCCACCTACTGAAGATCAGTTGAAGTACAACCCTGTTACAGGACGCTATGAAGACACTCGCTTGTATCAGCCAGCCCCTGATGTTTTTAATAACAATCTAAGGCTAGTGAATGAATCTTCTGAATTACTTGAACGAGACAAATCTTTTATCAGTTCTTTTGTTAACTCCCTTGATGATTATATGGGAGTTAACGAGAGAGCGGTAGTTACAGATAATCTTAGGATTATTTTTACACGTTACAGAAAGAACCCTCAAGCCTGGGGGAACTTCAAAGCAGTAACACAAGCACAGATTAAGTTTGATGTTATGAACGTGTCTGATGCTATTGAAACACAAATTCGAAAAGATTCTGATATATTGAAGAAATTGCTTCAAGACAACTATATAGACCCTGTACTGGGTGTAACACAATTAGATGATCTTGGAAGTAATCTATTAAAGAATATTAGCGCAAAAAATCGGTGGGAAGATAAGGTAGCACCTAAAGTTGCTAATGACCTTCGTTCTGTGTTTGATATAGATATACCTTTTAAATTGAAATCAAGGATGAAGGATAATGATCTTGACCAGTTTTATACTCGTTTTGCTCATCGTCTTGCTCTTGCTGACAGTCCTGATCGTGATCAGCTGGCTGTTGCTCTCGGAAGAGACCTTTACAACATGGCTAATCTCAATGGTAGTCGTAATCAGTGGTATAATCTTGGCGATAAGCTCTTATCGTCTACACGAGCTAGTAATCTTTTTGAAATAGAAACTTTTGGTGTACAGAAGAGACGTATGAAGTCTCGAATGAGTGGCAGGTACTTTGGACCATATTATGATACACTAGGATACAATATTCGTATTGTAGATCCTCGTATTCAAGAATATGCTAAGCTAACTCGAAGCATTGAAGTAGGGATGCGTGTTCCTGTAACTGATCCTAGTAAGCAATTGCTAGTTCGTAAGAATTACAAGACATACTTCATGAAATCCAAGTTTGGATATGAAGATACTCGTATTCCAATTACATCTACTAGTAGTTTCTCTGATTTCCCAGAGGACTTTATAGATGATAATATGGTGAAAGCTCTTAATTGGGCCGGAAAATCACAATACAAAGTAGATGAAGATTTTTATGATTTTACAAGAAAACTTCTGTATTTTGAAGATGATAAAGGTAAGGCAAAGTACTACAATAGCTTAAATGAATATAAGAAGTATATTGCCTCTAGGGGTGATTCTTATGAACGATTCAAAGCTATGGAGTGGCTACGCAAAGAGAATAAAGCATTTAGTAATACTGCTTTTATTGATCATCGTGCTCGTATATACGACCGAGGATTTATTGGACCACAGTCCGGTGAGACGTTAAACATTTAGACGTCTATAAATTCCGTGAATTCAGGGAAACTCCTTAATGGACAATCCTGAGCCAAGCCTTAGTAGGAATACTTTGGAAGGTGCAACGACTAGAGTGTACAATCCAGAACGGATTATGAGACTCATAGGGATCTAGTGATCTCGAAGCGCGGAACGCAATCTTAGATTGTGATGATATAGTCTGATCTGCATAGCAATATGCAGCAGTGTTGTCGGAACACTGGAGATACTTATATGGAAGTTAAACCCATACCAAATACACGCTATCTAATCTCTGAAGAGGGTACTGTGTATTCATCGTATAGTAACAAGGCTCTAAAACCCATTTCTGACGGTAGAGGTTATCTTGCCGTAACTTTGTGGATAGACGGTACTTCAGAGAAGTATAAAATTCACAGACTTGTAGCACAAGTATTTTGTTCTAATCCAGACAATTTGACAGAAGTTAATCACATTGATGGCTGTAAGACTAATAACCGTTACACAAATTTAGAGTGGGTTACTCATTCTCAAAATATGAAACATGCCTTGGAAAATGGCCTTATAAGATTCGGCAGTGAAACTTATATTTCAAAACTGGACGAGACTCTTGTCAAGGAAATAAAAGAGCTAATGCTAAAAGGCCTCAATAACCAAGAAATAGCTGAGCTATATAGAGTAGCTAGAGGAACTATATCTAAAATAAGGCAAAAGAAAACATGGAAACATGTCTTGCCAAATTTGGATCTACCTGCTAGTGCTTCTCAATACAAGCCTAAGCTTAGTATAGAACAGAGATTAGAAATAAAGAAACTTAGTAAGGAGGGTCTTACTAATTCTGAACTTGCTAAAAAATTTAAAGTACACAACGGCACAATCTATCAGATTGTGAATAAGTAACTTTCCGACAACACGGCTCAAGATTAACGACCTTGAGTGAACGTAATGTAGACCATTCCTCAATAGTGCAGAAGCCAAACCTTTAGGTATTGCAGGATACCAAAACTTCAACGACCAAATTGGTAGTTTTCTAGGTGGCCTAGATGATGTATTTGAGGGACGTTTCAACTCACTATCAATTACAGGTCGTCAAAAGATAGCTGAAAAATGGCGTGAAGAGATGGTTACTATTGGTAATCAGATGCTTCGAGGCAAGCCTAACGACATCCGTAAGATTCTTGAAAATCCGATGGTACAGGCTATAGATGGTGAAGAACAAGGTAAATTCTTCAGATTCGCCATTGAAGTAGCTAAGATAGACAGGCATCTAGAAGGTAATTACAGTAAGTTAAATCTGTCTAAACTTGATGACTACAAGATGGCAATGGCAATAGAACAGGATGCTTCTTCTTCTGGAGCCCAGATTATTGCTCTTACTACTCGTAACAAGCAGTTGGCAGAACTTTCTAATGTTGTACCTACCAACCAAAAGAAACGTCTTTACGATGAAATAGCTAGAGATACTTTCAATGATCCTAGGTTTAAACGTCTTAATGAAAAATTAGGACTTAACGAGAAGGATCTACGTAAAGCAGCTAAAGCTAAGATAATGGTGGCGCTATACGGGGCTGGTGCTAGAACTGGTGTAATGAATGTAGAAGGCAAACTTTCTAAAATTCTTGGTAAAGCAGATGACGTACTCGTAGTAACAGCTACAGATCGTGAAAAGGTCTTAGCTGACATTTCAGCGCGTATTGCTCGTTTTGATAAAGTCGATCCAGAAATAACCTTAGAGCTTAGAGCATTACGTCAGAATGTAAAGGATGTCTTTAATAAAGGTGTAAGTCCTAGTCAAGAAATCATGGAACAATTATGGTTTTTAGATCCTAAGACAAGAGAGCTTGTAGAGAAGATGTCCCATTCTTATGGCAAAGTAATTACTCCTGAAGACTTTAGGCAAATTGCTGTGATAATGACAGAGTACATGGAAGAGCGAACACCTATATTGAAGTCCTTTACTCGTTTCTTTGGTCGTCTTGCAGAAGACTTCCTAGCTAATGCCAAACCTTCTAAATCTGCATTTGATTGGAAGACTGTAGGTGAATTAGCATTTTTTGGCGAGAAGAGAGATCGTGTTAAAGTAGCAGGAAATACAACTCTAGGAAAACTTCTTGGGATAAACTCTACCGAAACTAAAACGATTTCAATTAAGGCATTTGAACGTCTAGGGTTCGAAAAGAATGGAACACTGTACAAATTACTTTTCGGTGCAGATGCTGCAACAACAAGACGAACTGGTGCTAAATTCTTTAAGTATGATATTATACCTGAATTGAAAGATACAGGAGGTATTGAAGTATTTACAGCCAACAAGCTACCTAAATCTTGGACAAATGTACCTTTTGTAAATTTTGATGGTAAAGTTCTAGAGCAGAACTACTCCCAAATATTTGAAGAAAGGCTACGCTACAAGGATAAGAACGGCAATTGGGTGACTAATATTGTACAAGTGCCTCAGAAGACAGAAGCCACTTGGTGGGAACAGTTAGTTAATGCTTCAGGCAAAATAGATGATATAGCAGATGCTACTAAGGCTAGAACAGCCTACGGTGTAAATGCTAACCACTCTAATGATGCTGTAATTGTTAAGCGTTTCCACTTATGGGGTTCTGACAATAAAATACCTACAAGTACAATTCACGATGCATTCTTTACTAATGCTGCTGATTCATTGAAGGCTAAACAAGCTCTCAGAGAAATTTATGCAGATGTTATGGAAAGAAACGTAATTCAAGAAACACTGACTGAAATGCGTAATCGTGGATTACCTAATGATCTCTACAATCAGTATAGAAATGAAGCTATAGATATAGGTCTAATCCCTGTTCCAGGTCGGTCTAAGATAGACGGAAAGACTCTAACAGACAAAGACATCTTAAAAGCTAAAGATATTTTAGAAGACTTGATTCTAGATGATTTTTCAAATGATAGAAACTGGTATGGTATTGGTGGTTAGCACCGTTTCATATGAATCATGGACTTACAAACCCGTTAAATTAAAGAGAATAGGTTCACCAGAAGTGAAACACTGGTGTTAACCCCTTAGAACAAAGTTTATCGTTGTTTTAAGTTCATTAATTTTCTAAGAGCAGGGGAAATATGCCTAATAAAGGCTAGATACGTCCCCTGCTTTTTAAACAAAATTTTTAAGAAGAGTTGTACTCTTTACATTTTATTGAGCTGTGCTCAGAGGTTATATAAATGCCAGAAGATAATATCGATAATACAGTAGAAACAAATGAAGCTGAAGTAAATGAGTCTGTGGCTCCAAAAGAAGCTCCTAAAGAAAATTCTGTTGTAGATATTCCAGAAAATGTGTTAAATCAAAAAATTGCAGAAGCATTGAAGCCTATTAAGGAAAAACTTGATAACGCTTATTCTGCAAGAGATGAAGCCCTTAGTAAAGTGGCTGAATTTGAACAGAAAGAAAAAGAAGCCCAATTAGCTCGTCTTCAGGAAGAAGGCAAGTATAAAGAAGCTTATGAAATGCAGTTAGCCGAAGAGAAGGCACGTAGAGAAGCACTAGAGAAACGCAATGTAGAACTCACAAGAGACATTGATGTAAATAGTGAACTTGCCAAATATGATTTTCGAACTGCTAAAGCCAAGAATATGGCATTCCAAGAAGTGATCTCAGATCTTGTGCAGAATGAGAACGGTGTTTGGGTGCATAAATCTGGTGTTTCTGTTTCTGACTTTGTAAGAACATTTTCTGAGAGTGATGATAATGCCTTTTTGTTTAAGCAGAAAGCATCTTCAGGTGCAGGTACAATCACACCCACTCCTTCAAATCCTAGTGCCACTACTTCTAACTCTCTTTACAGTATGAGTCAAGATGAAGTGTTACGCTTAGCTGCTGAAGGTAAACTTCGCAAATAGGAATATTAACAAATGGCTGTACAAACTACTTTGGCTGGTGCAGATACTTACGTACTGCAAGAAGCCCTGTCTGCTTACTCTGATGAAGCATACACTAATGCTAAGAAACTGTCTGGTACTGGTATTGTAGGCGGTAACGCTCAGATCGATACTTCTACTGAAACCTTCATTGGTCAGGTTCGTTGGAACAAACCTTTTGATGCTACTATCAACGTTGCGTCTTTGACTAACGCTGCTGATGGCTCTTACAACAGCTACGAAACTGATTACCTGCGTTACATCAAGACTGTTCGTACTTACGGTGCGAAGAAAGTCAACATGCAGGAAGTTGTTACTCAGGTTGACGGTCTGGCTAAAATCGGTCGTGACTTTGGTGAACACCAAGCACAGGACGAACATGATGCTATCCTTTCTGTATTGAAAGGTGTTGCTATGTCTGAAGCTCTGAACGGTGCAGCTGCTGCTTCTGGTCAGGCAGGTCTTGGCGGTCAGACTTTCGAAAACGATCCTACTGACAAGCGCTACGGTTTCTACGTAGACATGGGTGCTAACGCTATTGTTACTGCGGCTACTACTTCTTCACAGGGTGCTGCTCGTGCAGAAAGCTTCCTTCAGGCATTCGGTAAAGCATTCAAAGACTACGAGCCAGAATACGCTTACCTGATCGTGTCTCCAGAAGTATACGCTTCACTGCGTTCTGCTAACTTGGTTGATCAAGATCGTGTACGTGATGGTTCTATTGAATTCAACACTATCTTCCAAGGCAAGTTCCGTCTAATCCAGACTCGTGCTACTCAGTCTTTCTCTTCTGCTGAGTTGAATGCTCTGAATGCTGGCGCTGGTGTAGATATCGCTGGTACTAAGACTTCTTTCATTGTCCGTCCAGGTGCAATTGAAATGGCATCTCTTAATGTTCCAATGCCTACTGAAATTGAGCGTAAAGCTTCTAGTTACCTCGGTGGTGGTGAAACTCAGATTTGGCGTCGTTGGGGTTATGTTCTTCATGCTGGCGGTTACGACTGGTCTGGTAATCAAGAAGCATTTCCAACCAATGCTAGCTACACTGGTGTTGTACGTTCAGCTTCTAACTTTGAAGATGTTGCTACAGCACAGGCTACAGATACTACTCTGGCTAATACTGTTGGTACTTGGACTCGTAAGACTGCTTCTGCACTGTCTTTGGGTATCCTGCCTGTATTCCACGCCTAATTTAAGGAGGGATTCTTATGGCACTCGTTAAAAACACAAACTCCTATGTTGATGTTGCAGAAGCTGATGCTTTCTTTGGGACTCGGTTAGATGTGGCTGCATGGTCGGCTGCTGATAACGCCTCAAAAGAAGCAGCACTAGTAACAGCAACAGCTATGTTAGACGATCTAGCATGGGTAGGAGTGATTGCTGATGAATCCCAAACTCTTGCCTTTCCACGAGTAGGCTCTTACAATGATCCTAAAATGGGTTATGTTGTTTATTTGGAAGGCACTGAGATACCTGAACGTATCACAAGAGCAACCTTTGAATTAGGCTATCATCTATTAAATAATGATGGGCTATTGGATGAAACAGGTTCTGTAGATAATATTACTGTAGGTAATATAATTCTTGAGGGCTTGACTAACACTCCAAATGTTCCTTCTTTTATTAGTAGAATAGTAAAACCGTTGAGAAGCGGTGGTGGTAGCACCTCTACATGGTGGAGGGCGAATTAATGTCTTACAAAGCGTTAATCGATAGCAAATTAACGCTGGCTTTTAATAAGTTAAAAGATCTGGCTGAAGATGTAACTTTTACCCGCAATTCAGTAGCTAGTTTTGACTTTGCTACTGGTGATCCTGTAACTACAACCGATCCTGCTGTAAGTGTTAAGGCAGTTGTTATTAAAGATAACAAAAAGGACTCTACATCTAAACTTCAACTTTTGTTCAAGTCTTCTGATGTTGCTCCTATGTCATCTTTTTCCACAGTAACAATTGATGCTACAGTCTATAGAGTTGGCACAGTAATTGCAGAGCGTAACTATATTACACTCTTAGAAGTATTCAAGGAGGCGTAATTATGGGTAAGTACATTGACTTGCAAAACGACATATTCAGTGTGTTTGCCATGCAAGCTTGGACAGATGAGGGAATTTTAACATACCCTTCCAGCGTTGTACCTGATAATCCAGGTACTGAATTTATTCGAATAGATATTATTCCTAGTGGTTCAGGTGTAAATCTGATTTCAACCTCTGGTATTGTTATAGTTGATATATTCACCTTAATCTCTTTGGGACCAAAGCGTTCTTCAGAGATAGCCGACTTGCTAGATATTCATTTATCAGGCAAAAGCTTCAATACAGGTGCGGGTACTACCCAATTCAAAGGAAGCAACTTTTCACCTATAAAACAAGATAGAGTAAACACAAGCCTAGGTATGGCTACTTACTCTATCAACTTTAACCACTTTGGAGTACTATAATGTCTCATATTTCATCTATCGGTGCTGGTCTTTACTCTGACCTTTCTGTATCTACAGCTCCTGTTCTTGCAGAAACTGCTCGTAACCAGTCTGCTTTCCAAGCTCTGTTTGAAACTGCTGATTTTGGAACTTCCACTTTCCGCATTCAGAACGTTCGTGAATTCCCAGCAATGGGTACACCACCTAACGTTGTAAACGTTCCTGTATACGGTTCTGCGACCTCTCAGCAGATTCAGGGTCAGGCTGATGCTCCTTCTATGGAAATCACTGTTAACTACGTGGCTTCTGATTGGGCAGCTGGTTCAGATCTTGGCGATTTGGTTGGTGATGGTAATCAGTACACTTTCCGTTTCACTCTTCTGAACTCAGAGCCACCTGCTTACGGTGCTTCTGACGGTGAAATCGGCGGTACTATTGCCAGCCCAGTAGAGAACTCTTCTTACTACTGGATCGGCAAGATTGAAGCACTACAGGTTACACCAAACCTGACTGATGCTAACACTGCTACAGTAACTATCACTGTACAGTCTGACTTCTACGGTGCATACACTTACACTTCTGCTACCTAATAGTTGAAGTAATACAATAGGGGAGGCTTAGGTCTCCCTTTTTATAATGGAATAATAAATAATGTCGGATAAAAAGTTTAAGAAACCGTTTAGCCGTTCATTTGTATTAGGTCTAACGGCAATGCATATTCGAGAGTGTATAGATCTCAGCATTCGAAAGACTTTTGAACGTGTATCTGAGTTTCAGGAGGATCCTGAAAAGAATAGAGAGATCTTTCAGACTCTATCAGATCTTCATAGTATGAGGAAGCAAATTGATGACTTCCAAGCCGCGAATCCCGAAGGGTTCAAAGGATCAAAAATCACGAAGCAATCGGCAGAATGCCAATAAAGGAAATAATAGAATGTCTTTTAAATCACTTATTAATAAGCGCATGACAAAGAAAGTAAAATTCATGGGCGAAGATGTTGAAATCTCAAAACTTACTGTTTCTGAGATTAAAGAGATTCAAGCACTTGCTAAAGAAAATGAGAGTGCTACCGAAGATGATGGTTCTGAGTTCAAACTAGTTGCTACTATTATTGGCTTTGCAGTGGCAGATGCTGCTGACCTCTCAGAAGAAGACTTCAACGGTTTCCCTGTAGATGAGCTGTCTAAACTTTCTAATGAAATTATGAAGTTCTCTGGCTTGGGTGGTGACCCAAAGGCTTAACCGAAGAAGAGCTTGTAATCTATGAGATTGCATACCATCTGAGGCTACCTGTATATAAGCTTGAGGCAGAAATGCCATATGATGAATTGCTTGCTTGGGTAGACTACTTCAATCAAAGACCTGTTGGTTGGCGAGAAGACGACCGAACCTATAAACTCTTACAGGCACAAGGCGTCAAAGAAAAGCCTCATTCTATATTTGCTAGTCTAGCTGCTATGAAGAAATTAGCAGATGAGAAAGTGAAAGACGGAATGATCTCTACTAAAAATCTTCAAGCTTCTGTGTTGTTTAACAAGATAGCCGGAGCTAAAGATGGGGAGAAAATAAAGTTTGATTGAAACTACTATTAACTTTGATCTTGATAAAGATCTAAAGAAGGCTGTTAAAGAAGCTGAAGATGCTATGAGGAAAGAGCTTCTATTAAAACTTAAAGAAGCTACACCTGTTGATACTGGCGAGGCAAGAGATTCTTGGCAAATCTCGGGGAACTCTCTTATCAACACAGCAGAGCATATTAGCTATCTAAACAAAGGCTCTTCACAACAAGCGCCTTCGCATTTCATTGAAAAAACTGTCTTAAGCACTCCTGGAATTAAGGCTAATGGTCTAATTGTTCAGGAAACATAACATATCCCCTATACTTATTGTGTAGGGGATTTTAATAGGAGCAACTAATGGCTGGTGTCAAGTTAGATGTAAATTCTGACTCTACCCGTGCGCGGCAAGACCTCTCAAAGCTTAATCAAAAGCTAGCTGAAGTCTTTCGCAGTGCAAACAAGTCAGGAACTGCAATCGATAGCATATCCGCTAAACGATTTAAAGATCTTAATAAACCTATAAAAGACTCTACTAAAAACATTAAAGACTTTGGAAAGCAAAGTACTGAAAGCATGAAGAATGCTTCAAATAGTGCAAATGGCCTAGGGGCTGCACTAAAAGGTACTATTGCCTCTGTTGTTGCATTAGGTAGTGCATTTCTTGCAATTAAGGGCGCTAATGCTCTAAACAAGACATCTGATGATCTTACTAAGATTGAAAACAAACTAAAGCTTGTTACAAATGGTACAGAGGATCTTATCTCTACATTTGAAAGACTTAACAAGCAATCACGAGAAAACCGTGTAGATCTTGCAAGTACTACACAGCTATATGTTACACTTCGAAAATCACTTAGCAGTAGCTTAACATCTGTAGGTGATATTGAACGTGTAATGAGCATTATTCAAAAGTCTGTTGCCTTATCTGGTGCTTCTGCAGAATCTGCAAAGTCTGCAATTGTACAGTTGGGTCAGGGTTTATCTGCTGGCGCGCTTCGTGGACAAGAATACTTGTCAGTAATGGAGCAGTTGCCATACACGGCTGACTTGCTTGCCAGAAGTTTTGGCAAGACTCGTGGAGAGTTAAAGAAACTTGCAGATACAGGACAGATTACTACTGAAGCGATTTTATCAAACTTCCTTAAAATGGAAGCATCGGTAGGTGCTGATTTCCAGAAAACAGTTCTTACAGCTGAACAAGCCATAGAACAGATGAATTCTCGTATTTCTCAGTTCTTTGGAAATCTCAATCGTATATCTGGTTTTAGTGAAGGCTTTTCTAAACGTATTGTTGCTATAACAGATGCTTTTGAGAGAGCCACTTTAAGTCTTATTGCTTTCAGTGGGAGTTCTAAGACAGCTGCAGATACATTTAAGCGTAATTTCTTAAGTTTGACTAATGCTAAAATTGCGTTAGACGCTGTAATGGCATCGCCTATAGACCCTTTTTATGCTTACAGAAAATACACAGAAACAAAAGAATTACGTGATAATCTTGTAGGCACTAATGCTCTTATAAAAGAGCAAATATCTGAACGCAAGAAGCTCAGAGACTTTGGTGTAACAAATGAATCTATTGACAGCACTGGTAGCATAGATGCTGAGATTCCTAAAATAGTAACATTCAGATCTGTTGCTATTCAAACCGCAGAAGCCGTAAAAGAGCTGTTTAGATTCTTCAAAATTACAGCTGTAAATATTTCTCAATATTTTGGTAGTATTCTTACGCCTGTTTACAGATTAATACATCAAGCTGGTATTGCTATTGTTGACTTCCAGAAGCAGATGGATATTGCTGTAAACCGCTCAGTTGTTCCTTTCTTGAGAGCTATTCAGAATATAAATGAGTATTTAGTATTCTGGGAAAGAGATACTAACATTGAGAGAGCTTGGTCTAGGCTATTTCGTTCGGATAGTATTTCAGACTTTGTAACTAATCTGAAATTGCTGAACAATGAGCGAGAGAAAGGGGCTAGACAAAATTGGGATATTTGGATTGAAGATGCAAATGTCGAATACCTTAAGCTTAAGAAATCTGTAGAAGGCGTATTGATATCATTAAACTTGATGGATCAGCGTTTCTTCTCTGTAAGATTCTTTCGTGTTGACAAAATTCTTCAAGACTTGCAGACAATTGGCGGAGCTATCAGTACAGTATATCGTGACGTATTCAAAACATATGTTGATCGCTATACAACATTAGCACTTAACACTATTAAGCTGAACTTGTCTGTAATTGTAGAGTATTTTACAGATCGCTTTGGTGACAATGTTGCAAAAGGTATCGGTGGTATTCTTGGCAGTTTTATTGTAACTGTTCTTCAAGGTATTAGGGCTGCTGTTATTCAAGGGACAAGTCTATTAAAAGACATTTTTACACTTGAAGGCAGTCTTGAAATTGATTACCGAGACTTCTTTAAAGTATTTGAATTCATCAAGAGTCTATTTACGTCTTTTGCAAGCACTATTTATAAGGGTTTAGATCTAGGTAGTCTAGTTGAAGATTTAATCTTAAAGCCGCTAGCTAGTGCAAAGGTTGCAGTCCATGGCTTTATGCAAAGAATGGCAAAAACTATAGGCGATCTTTCTTTCAATAAAGCATTAGAAGCCGTTAAATCATTTACTCAGAAAGTAAAAGACTATTTCTTTGATGTGTATGATGCTGTTGTAGGTAACTCTTATTGGCCTGATCTTGTTGACGGTGTAAATAATAAAGCAAATGAACTTATTTCTGGTGAAAGTCGTGTTGCAAGATTTGCCGCAACTATAAAGAATACTTTTAGAAGTCTAGATCAGACGGTTGGTAATCTATTTACTAATCTGATTGCTAGAGTCAGTTCAGTAGTTTCTACAATTTCTACGGCAAACTGGACAGGTATCGCCAAAGAGCTCTCATCTAATTTGAGTGCAGCTTTCATATCAGCTTTCCTTATTACAAGACAAAGTGTTATAGCTAAACTGGGAGGAACACTGTTCTTTAGCGGCTTGTTTGATATTTCAGCCAACAATGAAAAGAACCCGTTCTTAAATCAAACACTAGCTATTTCTGATAGTGTTATTCAGTCGTTTACAGAAAACCTGTTGAAAGGTCTTTCTAATGCCTTTACAACAATAGTTACAGCACTACCTACTCTGTTTAGTAGTATATTTAGTAGCTTTGGTTTGTTTGGAAATATCCTAGATGGTATTATTAGAACTTTGACTCTGAACTATAACGTAATTATTACAGGGGCAATAGGCGCTCTTATAACTTACATATTGTTTGCTGAAAAGAAACTCAAAGCTCTTCAAGTTGTAGCTTACAATGCTATAGATGCTTGGAGAGGCGTGCTACCTAGAATTGCTACAATAGGCGGTGTTAACTTTAATGCTCTAGGTATTGCCTCTATTGCAGCTTTTGCCTCAGGTCTTCTTGACGGTATATCAGCAAGTCAAGCCATCATAGGTGGAATAGGATTAGCATTAGCATCTGCACTAGGTGGTAAAGGCTTTGCGCGTTTGGTGTTTACAGCAGGCGGTGAGATAGGTACTGCAATTGCAAAATCTATCACGAGAATGTTGCTTGGACAAGGGGCTATAGATTCAATTGCAAAAGCTTGGGAATCTTTGCTTAGTCGTGGTGCTGCAAAAGCAGATCCTTTGAAAAAGTTCAGTAGTTTCAAGAGAGATAGCTTCAAGAAATCTCTTGACAGATACATTAGACGCTTTAAGCAAGATACTGCAAAATATGCTGATGGCGCTATTTCATTGACTGATCTGTTACTTGGTGATCCTAAGAAATTTGGATCATTTGCAGGGCTGTCATCACAGTTCAAGCGAGCCTTTAACATAAAACCTGTAGGTCTTGACAATCTGCGAAAGTCATTAGACAAGCTAAAAGTTACGTCTAAAGCTGTGCTTGTAGACGGTTTAATTAGCTCTGTTTCTGATTTCGGCGCAGTACTTCGCAGAGTTTCTGGAACAGCACTGGCCAATTTTGTAACAAGTCTCAATGGCATGTTTGGGCTTATTCGTGGAAATCTAAGTCTAATTTTGATTACAGGTGGCTTGTTCTCTACATTTGCCTTTGCAAGCGATGGAGCATCTACAGCTATTGCTGATCTTGTTAGTGAAGCTGGAAAACTTGTAGTACTCACGACTGTTCTAGGTGCAGCTGTTGCATCTGTAAAAGTTCTAGGTTCTAGTTTTGCTGCCTTTGGTTCGGCTTATAAAGCTTTTGCACAACAAAACTTTGCAGAACTTTGGGAGCAAGCAGCTCCACAAAGGGAAGTTAAGCTAAATACTCTAAGAGCAGTATTTGGAGATAACCCTGAAATTATTTCTAGTGAATATGAAGCTTACCTCCAGGCTCAGAAGGCAGCTATTCAACGTGAAGCTAAGAGTGGTGCCTTTGTAGTAGGCGCTAAAGCTGCTGTAGAAGAATTTAGAACAGGTATGGCCAAGGCCTTTGGACCATTCCAGACTGTTGTTCGAAATATTTCTAACGGCATGTTTGCTTTGATTGGCGGTATTGGTGCCTTTTATGAGAAACTAGCAGCTGCAATTGTAGTGTCTGCAAGGGCAGTTAAAGCAGGTTTTGGCGGTCTTAGCGGAGTTCTTACTGATCTCAAAACATTGTTTGAGGGTGTCAGGACACTAAGTCTTGGTGCGGCTATCTCTGATATTAGAGGTCGTAGAGCAGAACGTGCATCAGTAGCAACTGCAGCCGCAGCGGGTGCTGGTCTTGGCGAAGTTATCTCAGATGCATTCTCCTTGAAACGTTTGAAGGACTTTGGAAATGCTCTAAAGTCTACAGTAGGTGCAATCGTATCAACTCTTGGCGCAATTGGCTCTAATATTAAAGGGTTGTTCTTAGGCATACTCTCAGTAATAGGTTCGCTGGGTAAAGCTCTCTTAGGTCTTGTTTCACCGTTTATTCTAAAAATTGCAGCTGTAGCTGGCGGAGCTGGTCTCTTAGCTGTAGCTTTCTTTGGAACAGGTGAGACCTTCTTTGAGAAATTACAGAATGCTTATGATGGTGCTAGAGCGCTTATTGGATTAGCTCCTACAGGTCGTGTAGCTCGTGAGAAGGAAATTTTAGGTGGCTTTGATTCCAGACAGATTGGCGATTATTTCTTAAACTTTGGTGGTCTTCAAGACACTATCGATTTTGAAGAGCTTACTGTTAAACAATATGAATTGCTAAAAGAATATGGCAATACTGTTGCTGAAGCTGTAAACTCGGCTGAACGTGAAGCATTTAGAAACAATGAAAAGCTTTCTCAAGAAACTAAAAAGTCTCTTGACAGAACTGTAAAAGACTATATCCGTTTCTTATCAAAGCTTCCTGTTCGCGAAGGTCTTGAACGAACTTCTTTCTTCTCTGCGGCTAATATTACAGGTCAGGAAGAACAAAATAGTTTTATTCAAAGATTGCTAAGACTTTCAGGGTCTAATAGGGGTAGAGCTATAGGAGCTATTCCTGAAGATACAGTATTTGACGGTATATCTAGACAAATTGATGCTATATTTAATAGCAGCTACATTTCTAATGTAGGAAAGACTCTTGATAATGCCATCTTGAATCCTCTTAGAGGGCTAGGCGATGTACTAGACGGTCTTATTGAAGGGATTGCTAATATTGGTGTCGCTCCTATAGATGTGGCATTAATTAGACTTCAGAAGGATCTGAAGGGATATAGTGAATCTCTTACTAAGAATCAAGCATTCATTTCTCAGGAAGAATCAGCTAAGTTAAAAGAAGCCAATGATGCACTTGTAAAAGTCCTCAAAGAGCGTGATAGGTTTAAGACTTTAGTTAGACCTGATTCGGATGACTTTGCAGCTGCACAAGCTTATGACGATCAGCTTAAGTTACTTGATACTCGTGTTCAATTAGCAATAGATGCGCTAGGTAAATCTGCTTCTGAAATTACAGCTATTGCTGAAAACAGAAGTATTATAGAACCTTTGCAAACGCTTTATAAAACATTTATTGATGATATTGGCAAGGGCTTAAGTTTAGACTTTGGTGATGTCGGTCAAAACTTCTTTGGCGGTGCTTTAGGCAAAGAGATACTTACAGGTCTCAAGAAAACCAGAGATGCTATTGACACTCGTGTTAAAGATAATGCATTGCAATTTGTTGCAGAATCTGGTGAAGTTGATTTTGATGCGTATTTGGATGCTGTAACTAAAGCTAATATTGATGCTGCTAGAATAAACAGATTAGCAGCGGCAGAGTCTGGTAGACAGACTGCTGAAGCTTTTGCTGATAGCTACCTCAGTGCAATTCAGAAGAGAACTTCAGAGCTAGGTTTCTCAGATACTACGCTAAAGCGTTTATTATCAAGAGAAGGTCCAAGAGAAGAGATATCAGGGATTGTAAATGCAATTGATATCTTAGAAGCTAGAATGGCGAATGTTGATCTGGGTTCGAGAGAATGGGGTGTATTAAATGATGCTATTCTCAACCTTCGTGGTGAACTAGTTAAACAATTGCCTTCTTATGGTCTAGTTCAAGATATTGAAACTTTGACATCTAAACTGGGTATTGGTAATATTTCTAATGATGTTATAGCTAATTTAGAAACAAATGATCTTAAACAATTTAATGATCAATTAGCTGTAACTCTTCAAGCCAGAGAAAAGCTTAGAAATGTACAAAATAGGATTCAAGGTGGCGATGTAATTCCTGAAGAGGAATTAGCCGCTCTCAAAGAATACAATAATTCTCTGAGAGAATCTAATAATGCACTTCTGCAGCTTAATATTACTTCTGCACAAGGTGCTATACAGAAACTACCATTTGGTGAAGGTGCTGTAGAAGTTTCTAGAATCTTTAATACAGAGATACCTAACGCTGTTGCTCAAAGCAAATCTAAGCTGAATGAATGGGCTGCATTGTTTGTTTCCAAGCAAGAGTATATTCTTGCTATGTCTGAGGCTAAGTCTGCGGAGGCTGTAAGAAATCTTGCGCTTGCTCTCGATTATGTAAATAATCGTTTAGACAAATTAGCCGAAAAGATAACTTCTAGCCGTTACTTGTCCTTTGACATGCAACTCGGCTTTGACTTAAATGAAGCTCAACTTGCTAGTAAGATCTCTTCTGCAAAACCTCTAATTGATAGTGTTATCGAAGAGCAGGAATTGCGTCAAAATAAGCTTCTCTCTAGCGTAGGTCTTCAAGAGAGCCTGAGACGTGAACAGGAAGCACTAGATGGACTCTTTAATCTTTACAAAAGCGAACTTGGAAAATCTGGACAAGGTGTTGTATCTGTCTTGAATGACATAGGTGTAACATCTGCAAGAGCTATTGCTCAGGCTTCGCCTAAGATTATTGATCAAATTGTTCAAAATAAAGCAGAAATATTGGCTTTAACAAGAACTCTACAGGGCGAACTTACCAATGAAGAGCTCAAGGCTAACCAAGATCGTATATCTCAATTAGAGAAACAAAATGAGCGTTATGCTCGCACTCTAAATGAGAGCTACACAACAAGAGTTGGTCGTCTTTCAGATCTTTTGAGCAATATAACCTCTGAACAAGTCTATGCTAGGGCTACTGCAGGTTTCAGACGTATCTTTGATACCGCAGGATTGTATCTAGAAGACTTAAGAAAAGATCTTGAATATGGATTAATCTCTGAAAATACATTCCAGGGTGTTGTTGATAGTGTAACACCTCTTCTTTCTGTGCTAAATAAAGTACAAACTGCACTAACAGCCGTTGCGGATGCATCAAAACAGGGCTTTAAGTCTGCCTTTGATTCTATCCAATCTTCGCTGAACTTAGTGTCAGAAGAGCTTTTAGCATTTACTAGAATTGGTGCCAATACTCGTGAAGAGATGACTAGACAAGCCACTGCTCTGAATGAGATCTTTGAGATTTCTCAGATGCAAGATTTGCCTCGTGCTGTCTCAGATGCGATATCTAAAGGCAATTTCGATAATGCTCCTGAACTGCTTGCTAGTATTCAGGCAGCAATGGAAGGCATTTTTGGTGAGAATGTATTTGCTAGTCCCTTAGACAATAATACAAAGGCCATAAAAGATCTAACTGCAGCAATTCTAGGAAAACCGATTGTAAGTGCAACTGCTAAGACAGGCAATTTACAAACTAGTCCTGAAGGAACTAATGTCAAATCTACTGCAAATATTAGTGCTAAAGATATTGAAATAGCACCTGTAGATGCTGCTGCGGTTGCTCGCAAAGTTGCAGTTGCGGGAATAAACAGCAGTTACAAGCTTCTTCAAGAAACAGCAGATAAGAGCGGATCACTGTTTAGTCAAGTAAGAACTTACTTAGACTTCTTAAATATTGATTCCTCTAAACTCGATCTTGCTGATGCTGGAAGACTTCGGGATATTTCTTCAGCTGTCGGTGATGCAATTTCTATCAATAAAGAACTTGGCTTAGCTATTGCTAACAATTCGCCTGATGTTCAGAGATTGACAAGAGATGCTAGAGAAGCCAGTAACAGGCTATCAGAACTATCTTCTAATATTAGAGATCTTGGTGCTGATACTGTTGCAGCTGGTAAAGACTTTTCAGAAGACATGAAAAACAGTATTAAAGGCGGTCTTTCAGATGCTATTAAAGGAAAGACTGATTTTGCTGAATTTGGTGAAATTCTTTTAGAAAAGTTTACAAGCAATGTTGTTGATACGTTTGTAAGCGGTCTTGTAGATAATGTCTTTGATAATTTCTTAGGAGATTTCTTCTCTGGAATAGGTGGGGGTCAATACGGTATTGGTGATTCTGTTGGCGAATCTGTATCTGACTCATTTATCGGTACTTTCTTTGAAGATGTTACTAATCAAATGAAAGTTGGATTTTCAGATACTGCGAATGAAATTACAGGGATTTCTTTCTTTGATACGTTGCTAGGTT
>Ga0102948_1000080_pt1 | contig 33821 bp, 38 predicted proteins | sample SalPonA_A_H2O_MG_FD_78211 | JGI IMG/M metagenome (GOLD analysis project Ga0102948, IMG submission 78211) | Water microbial communities from South San Francisco under conditions of wetland restoration - Salt Pond MetaG R2A_A_H2O_MG | ecosystem: Environmental > Aquatic > Non-marine Saline and... | reverse complement strand
GCCGTATGGGTCAGAGAATCAAAAGATAATTACATATGGACATATGAGTTATACAAGAACTTATGTAAAGAATACACTTACCGATATGGCAAGATTCATGCTACGGATACCAAGTTGACAAAACTTCTTTCAGTATTGCCAACTAATATTCCAGACATTGGTCTTACCCCTATCAAACAAGCAATGCCAGATGAATATAAAAATTCTGATGGTGTCCAAGCATATCGCGATTATTACAATGGCGAAAAAACATCCATGTTAGTGTGGAAAAATCGTCCAACACCAAGTTGGATAAATTAATCAGGAGAACCATGATGAAAGTACATTTTATTGAATTGACAAGTGATGAAGCAGAAGACATTATCGTTGAAGACCTAAAAGCTACTTTGGAAAATGTTACCAATAAGAAGCTTATAAAGGCACTGAAACGAGTTATTGCTTTTTATAGTGTTCCTGGAACATACGAGGATGGAAAATATGACCTAGATGGATATGTTTAATTATAAATATTTCCAATACAACTAGTGGATTCTCTATGTCTAACGTAATTGATTTCGAAGCTTGGAAGTTAAAGCTTCATAAGAAAACAATAGATAACTACAATAAAATAGCACAACAAAAAGGTTATCTTTCTTTAGAAGACCAATATGAGGTATTCGGTAGGCACTATTCTCTAGATATCTGGGAAGATTGTGCTGTAGAATTAATTAAAGTGTTGTATGATGATACCTTGCCCTCTTATAAATTCGAAGAATGCGTTAGTTGTGGAGACCCTATCCGTCCAAATAGATTCTTTAGTGTTTGTGAAAAATGTTCAGAAACTTCTTGACAATTTGACATATAGTGTTAAACTTAATATATCAAATGGGAGAAAGTTATGGAATATGAATACTTGAAAGAAACAACGGATGATTGGAAAGCAGAATGTTATATTCCAAATCATACCTACCTACTCAACAAAGCAGGAAAATGTGTGGCTTATATCCGCGAAGGAACTGATGAACTACATGTTTTCAACAAAGCTTTATCTTTTGATAAGCGCAAACGCAAATTTAAAAAACTAACCAAAAAAGAAGTAGCACTTCTTCCTCAGTTGTCCACATAAGAGAAATCTAATATGAATAATATTGAAATTATAAACCTAGACCCAGTATATGGTTCCAATGCTTCGTTTGACGATGAAGGAAATTATATAAAACCAGTATCAGAATTTAATGAATTGACAAGTGAAGAAAAGCTATGTTTTAGTTGTCCATTGAGTGAATGTGTTGAAGAGGCAAAAGAAGGTTGTATTGTAGAGCTTCGTAGTATAGAAAAGAGAATTAATTCTTACAACAAAAAACTAGAAGAAGGAACTATCACTGTCGCTGGAAGCAAAAAGCTATCAACTCTTTCTCGTCAATTTGAAGTGGGGATGAAAAAATATAAAGAAGGTGTTGCCCTAAAAATTGGTGCCACAGTGAGGGAAGATTGAAATGGGAATTTATAAAGTTTATTCATGTATTCTTGAAAATGGAAATATTTCACCAGAGGAAGATTTCAAAAACTATAGTGATGCTGTCCGTTTCTGTAAAGAGAACGCAAATGATGAAGTTCAATATATAGTTTATGATTCTGATGGGATTATTCTATATGATTCAATTGGAAAGAATTTAGGAAACTACGGAGTAATGGGAACATGAAACTATCATTCATTCAAAAGATAACCAGATATAGAAATAAGTTTATTATATTTGGTTTATTATCATGGCTTCTGGGTATTGCTTATGCTTTGTCTCTAGGGTTTGAAGTACTTATTGTTGTTGCTTTAATGGAATTAGGTAATTATCTATACGATTTAGGTGACCCAAATAGAAAAGAAGAGGAAAACTAAATGCGCGAATTAGAAGCTTTGGAAGACTTATTTCGTAATCTCATGGCATCTGGCTCTGATGACGATTTTCAATCTGTATTAGAAGAACTTCAAGATTTAGAACTATATGCTTCTAAATTGGTTCATGTAGACTTAGATGGCGAAGTTGGGTTAGATGAGGATTTAACATACGACTAAAAGAAAGGGAGCTTAATGCTCCCTTTTTTATTAACTCATAATTTTCTTCATCTTATCAAATTCTTTCCATAGTTTCTTAGGAACTAACTTCTTGAAGGTCTCTTCATCTCCAGCACTAATAGCATTTCTTACATCTGTAGCACTTGTGATGCGTGGAGTTTCCTTGATGGTTACATTGATTTGCTTATCTTCTGGCATTTGTTTGTTGAATCCATCAATCTGTCTCTTGTAACCACTAATTCTATCAGCACCAGCTAAAACTTCAACGATTTCAACACCTTGCTTGCGAAAGTTATTAATCATATCAGGTATGTACCCTGTAGGAGCCTCAGAAACATCTACCTTGGGATTTAACATCTTAACCAACTGTGACTGATAGCCAAAGTCAAACGGGTTTCTAGCCTTATCCTGAGAGCTTTTAGCGCCCTTGACGATTACAACGAATGGAGTGTGCTTTAACATCTTAATAATAGCATCATGACCATTATGAATCGGTTGCATTCTTCCGAGAAACAATGAGCCTTTCTTTGATGCTTGAGATTCATATGCTTCTGGGTCTAGTGCTTCTGTTATATTGGTTTCAAACACTGACTCTTTTTTTGCTGATTTCTTGATTGGTTCAAGGTACTTGCCAGCAACTACTGTAGTATTGCCGTTGTCCCATTCAACTTCTACTCTGCCACCCGCTCTATCGCCACCTTTTATAACAACACCAGTGTTACCATTATGGACATGTTGAACTCTCATATTCTTTACAAGTTTGCCTTTTGCTTCGTTGACTTGTTCAGTATTGCGACGTCTAGCAAGTTTTGCGTTTTTCTTAAATGCCTTATCGTGTGCTTTAGTATCAGGACGCTCACCAGCCGCGTATCGGGCTTTTTGGTCTCGCATTTGCTTCTTCCACTTTGGTTCGGTGGTTTCTTCTACTTTTGTAAATTGTTTAAATGATTTCATAATTATTCCTTAAATTGAGTAGAGTAGCCCAAGAATCTGATTGACGCTCGCAAAAGACCCTGTTAGCTTCAATAGTTCGCCCTTGTAGAAGAAAGTTATACCTTCTGATGGAATTACAGCATCCATTCCACCAAGCTTCTCTAGGCGCTCTAGGTTGGCTACTAGCTTCTGTTTAGCTCCAGCATTATCAGATTTGCCAATCTTATCAACAACATCCTTGATGCGCTCTCTGATTTCAGCAATAGCTTTGTCAGGATTTGCTCCCATGAAGTCTGTAATCTTTTGAGCTACCATCTGTCCAACTTCTGCGAAGATTTCATCAAAAGGAACCATTGCTTGCTTATATACTTTTCCAGAATCTTTATCTAGTGCTTTTAGTGCGTCCTTGATTTCTGCTGGGAATTCTTTCTGTAGGGTTACAATCTTAATTGACTTATCACCAAATGCCATACGCTTAATGAAATCATCTTTGACACCATCATTTAGCTCACCTTTAGTATCAATCTTTTCAACTTCTTTAGTGAAGTGGGACTTTAGATAATCTGAGATTGTGTTAGATGAACTTAGACCAGCACTCTTAGCAACGGCATCTAGTCTCTTAGAGAACTTCTGAGCCTCTTTAGCGGCATTCTTAACACTATCAAGTTGAGCCTTATGAATCTGCGATAGAACGAATTTAGACTGTCTCTCAAGGTTCTTTTGACGAAGCATACCGTCTAGCATCCTTCCCGCTTCTTTGTTCAACTGAGAAATTACATTACCATCTTCATCATGTTCTAATGTACCATGAAACCTAACTTGCCAAGTTTCGCCATAATTAACAACATTCTTGGTGTGTGGTGTCATGATTTCAACAGATAGCCAGTTATGACCATTGTTGAATATCTTCTCTTGCTGTTTCTTAGAAAGACCTTTAACGGCTGTCTCTAGGTCCACCATGGTATAGTAGAACGAGTCTTCAATTGAACGCCCTTTGAATTTACTACGCACTCCTTTGGCATCCAATGCTGTAGCACCAAAGTTCTTCAAGTGACCCTTGTTACGCGATGCAATTAGCTTACCGTCTCTGAAGGTTACCATAAGGTTATGTCCGTCAGTCTTTGCTCTAGACCACTCTAGCTCCCCATGAAGAGCATTCTTGACCAACTCTTTCAAGTCGTTGAATGTGAATTCTGGAATATCGTAGGGATGACTGAGGTGACCAAACGCCCCGCCTTCTAGAAGTTGTAATTTAGCATGTGACTTAAATGATAACATAGAGTGAAAACCTTTAAATTTCTCAATTATTTTCAATATTTATATAGAAAAAGTGTTGACTTCTCTTTGGAGTGTGTTATAATGGTTACATAAATTGATGAGAGGAAATACTATGTCTACTAATTCTACTATTGCTGTTTTCAATGAATGGGGTGATGTTCGTTCTGTGTACTGTCACTGGGATGGTTATGTAGAATGGAACGGTAAGATGCTAGACCTTCACTTTAACTCTCTTAACAAAGCTCTTGCTCTAGTTGATGGTGGTGACATTTCTGCTATCAATGAAGGTGGTGTTGTAGATTACTATAAAGACAAAGGTGACGATTGGGAAAGCGTAAAGCCAGAAGTATACAATAACATTGAAGAACTAATGGAAGAAATGAAGTATTCTACAAACATTGAATTTGTGTATGTATATGTTAACGGACTAGGCTGGACTGTCCGAGATGTTAATAATGAAAAATCTGGACTTTTGTCTGACTTTCTAAAAGAAATTGAAAAGGTAGCATAATATGGAACCTAAAGTATTTGTAAATTATTTGCCAGAATATCCAGTTCGTATAATCTTTCGAGAGGCATATGTCGCCCAAGATTTGGTTGTACAACGCATGATTGATAATGAATGGGTGGATGAAGTTTCATATAATGAAATGAGCGATGACTATGCATTCACAAACGCCCGTCAATCTGCTAAAGAAGTGTGTCGCAGAATAGACAATGAAGTTGAAGGATATTAAGTATGTTTCGCAAAAAACAACCTAATAAGCACATCATAATTGATTTAACTGGACCAAATGGAAATGCATTTTCTTTATTGGCACTTGCTAAAGATTTGTCACGACAACTGGATTATGATTATGAGCTTATTTCAAAAGAAATGACCTCTGGAGATTATGAAAATCTACTTGAAGTTTTTGATAGTTACTTTGGAACAATAGTTATTCTTGAAAGATAAAGTTATAACTATATTCTAAATTGATATAAAAATAATTAAAAAAACTGTTGCTATTTTCCCCATTATCACTTATACTGTATAGGTAAGTTGATGAGAGGAAAGAAAAATGTTTAAAGTTTATTTGACAAATTTTGGTTACTACACTGCTGATGAATATCTAACAATGGAAGATGCTTTTGAAGCTGGTCGAAAAACTGGTTTTAAATTTATTGTTGATGAAGTTGGCAATCCAGAGCTAGAAAATGCCGAAGCTGACCTCGCTATGTTTGAAATGGGACTATAAGGAATTTATTATGACTAAGCGCAAAACTGTTAATGTCGATGCTATGCTTGAAAAATTCAACAATATCCTTGCTAGTGATTTAGTTCCACAGGATGCCAAGATTGGAATCTGTACTGCCGCAGAAATACTCTTGATGGATGCCAATCGTTATTCTGGGTTTGGTTACAATAACATGACTTACAATGTTGCTACTGAGCGATATGATATTGACCCAGACACTGATTACAATCGTACATACTTTGCTAAAGCTATTGCTTAAGACAGTTTATATCTTTCCAAATGCCCTCAAATGAGGGTATTTTTTAATAAAACTATTGACTTCTTGAATCGGTATGTTATACTTAGTATATAAATTGTTGGGAGAATCTTATGAAATATGCTGAACTGACTACTCAAGAAGAACGTGTTACTTTCTTAAAAGAGAAGCTGGCTTCTGACCCACGTTGGGCAATTCGCGCAATGCTAAAGATTTTTGAATACCAAACAGAAGAAGAAAAGAACATTGAAGCTACTACCGAAAATAATGGTGTTGGTTTCAATGGCATTGATGGCGAAATCCTCACTTCATTTTCTCACCAAGTAAATCGTGGACGCAATCTTTCCATGAAACAATTGGCTATTCTTTTTAAGAAAATGCCGAAATACGCCAAACAATTGGACAATATTGTTCAAAATAATTAAAAAACCCTTGACATAGTTTTTAATTATGTTATACTATAAGGGTAATGTTGAGAGATGAGGTGCTAATGATTAAAAAAGCTAAAGAATTTGCCGCCAAAGCTCACGCTGGTCAGTTTCGTAAAGGTACTGACCGTCCCTACGTTGAGCATGTTTTTGCTGTTGGTGACATTCTAGAGAATGCTGGTTATCCAGAAGAGGTTGTTGTTGCTGGCATTCTTCATGATGTTGTAGAAGATACTGATTGTACTTACGAAGACATTGAAAAAGAATTCGGTAAAGCAGTTGCTGATATTGTTGATGGTGTGAGTGAGGTGAAAGGTGGACCTTGGAAAGAACGCAAAATAAACTACATTGCCCACTTGACTGATGAAAATACTCCTTTTGAGAGTGTTATTGTTAGCGCGGCTGATAAATTTCACAATCTTACTGATACTTATGAAGAATGGTTGGGAATTGGTGATGCTGTTTTCGCCAAGTTCAACGCCAAAAAAGAAAGTCAGAGTTGGTGGTATCGAAACATGAGCAAGATTTTCCGAGAAAAAGGATTGATTGATGTTGCCGATTGTATTGATAAGATGCTAGTTGATATGGGAATGTAATGGACTCTTACGATAAGTATGCTTCTGATTTTATAAAATGCTATGAGTACTTCGATATCTTTTCCGAGGTAAAGGAAGAAGACTTACTGGAAGTCGCTTTTGCTTTTGGTTCAGCACTAGGAACCAATACTGATTGCGAAGATAATTTTAGAGTTTTCCCGAATACAAAATCGGGGAAGAAAAAATATAACGAAGTTAAGAAGCAAGGTTGTTGTGGATTTTTTGATTCGATGATTCGTTGTTCAAGTGGCAATGTTTACCTATATGGTTTTAACTATGGTCATTAACTCGTTATAAATAAATCTGTACGCAAGTACAAACACACAACACACATAAAAAGAGGAATTAAATATGTCTACTAAATCTCCCTATGAATTGCGCTTTGAAGTTCTAGAAATGGCTAAGGGTCTAATGGACCAACAGCATGACCTAGCAATGACTCAGTTTTACTCTATGATGGAAACTGCTAAAGACAACGCACAGGAAATGGAAAAAATTACCGAAAAGTATCTTCCCAAAATGTACCAGCCAAAAGAAATCATGGCTAAGGCAGAAGAGCTTTACAAATTTATCCAGAAAAAAGATTAACAATTAGTTAGTCTATAGCCGCCAACTGGCGGCTTTTTTGTGTCTGTTCAATAAATACAATTATAAATATAACAAACAATAATAAAAACGGAGTCTTATAGAATGCCAGCGCCAAATTCAATGTTGGAACTTCAAAACTTAATTAAGAACATTGTGGTTGTCGATGGGACCACAGTTACTTTTAATTTTGCCGATGTTTCAATCAAAGATAACATTATACAGTTGAATAAGTCTGACAACTATGATTTGAATACTGGCACTGCGGGTATAGAAATTGATAGATTGACTGATGAGCAGGTAATGTTACTATGGGACGAAGCTGTTAAAGCTTTTAAGCTCCAAAAGGGACAATCCTTAACAGATATCAATTTTAGAAAACACCAAACTGGATGGAAAGACCTAGTAGGAATTCCTGTAATTCCACAAAAGGCATTAGCTGGAACCGCTCCCCTTTGGATGGACACTGGAAATGGTTTTTGGGCTTACTCTTTTTCTGATGAAATAGAGACATATGTATATTCGGATTTCCACCAGTTACATGATATCAAGATTGGTTCTAAAATGTATCCACACATTCACTGGATGCCAACAAGTAACCACACTGGAAATGTTGTATGGAAGATTGAATACGTTCATGCTAAAGGTCATGCTCAACAGGAGTCCTTATCAACACAAGCTGGAACTACAATTTATATCGTTGATTCAGGAAACGGAATTATTGGAGAGCATATAGTTTCAGAAACTTCAGAAAGTGATGCTTTTATTGCTCCAGAAATTGACTCTATTATTAGGTTTAAAGTAAGCAGAGATGTTGATAATCCTTTGGACACTTATTATGGAAATGTATTTCTACTTCTAACAGATTTGCATTACGAAGCGGATAGAATAGCATCTTTAAATAAATCTCCCGATTTCTATGGAGCAGATGGTTAATGATTTTAAGTTATAGAGCACTTAGTAAAAGTATAAATGTAGAGTTAGATATTGACAATATCGAGGCACATTTGCATTCTTTAGTTCGCACAATGAATGTTGATGTTAATGGAAACTTAATCTATAACGAGACTATAAATCCAGATTTAATTACACTTGTTGGCGAGGATGAAACCGAACAAGAGGTAATTGATAGGGTTTATAACCAAGCCCCATATTTGAAAGACCCTTCATCTGAATTATATTTGGGTCAACAATTGGACAGGCTTCTGTTTTTCGAAAATGGTGCTGGTCATAAAGAAAAATTTATAAGCTATGTTCCTGGTGTGGCTTCTAATGTAGTTCCATATAAACTACTTGATACGGACAGCATTATTATAAAATTTATTCAGTTTGAGAATACATATTTGTGCTCTGGAAACATCATAGATTTTGTTGATGTTGATAACAGTACAATTCTTTATTCTCTTGATGTGGGTACTACACAAACTACTTCTTACTTCCAAGACAATATAGATGTGGTTATAAATGGTCCAATAAATATAGGATGTTACATAAATAATAATCGTTTGGATAATCCCGCTATTGTTGTAGGGACACGTAAAGTTTGGGAGTTGGGTTAATGTATTTAAAGAATATATCGGGTAGTCAGTTAATAATAGGTGGTAGTCTATTTAATATAGACGCACAAAAGCCTTTGACCTCCATAGGTAGTCGTGAAACTATCAGGGGCTATGCGGAGCAGATTTTACAAGAAATATCCAATAATAACCTTGAAGTTGTGTATCCAGATGGGGATACTGAAGACCGATTAACTATAATTCACAATCTTCTGATGAATGGTTTTATAGGGGTAGAGTTAAACAAACCAGAGAAAAATTATTATTTTCTAAGGGATACCTTTAAGCTCAAAAAAGACGAATTTGTTGAAAAGGTATTTATCGGTAAGGTTAGAAGTATACAACTAACTCCCCAGAGTAACGCAATAGATATTGTCATGATAACTCACCAAGGTCTAGAACTCCCAGCGAACAAAGTTACAAAGAACCAAACTATAGAATTCAACTTCGAAGAAGGGCTTCTAAATCCTACTATTAGATTGAGTACACCAGCCACTACTGAAATTGATATTTTCATAGAAGGATATGACGAATCATGTGAAAACTACTTGTTACAGAGATTTATAAAAACTTGGTATCAGGATGTTTCTCTTTGGACAACCACTAAACCAACTTTATGCTTTTGTAAATTTAATTATAAAATACATCAAAAGCCTACTCTTATAGAGGATGATGTTAATGGACATACTCTAAGAGTATATGATAACAGAAATCCAGACGTAAATCAAGAGTACAAAATATATAAAGAAAGAACAAATTCGTATGTGGTAGAATTTATAACAGATAGTAAGTGGAATCCATTTGATGAAAATAGATATCATGTTAGAAGTACCAATATTAGTTTTATACAATTTGATGACCAGACTGTAGACTTATCTGTAGAAACTTTAGTCGATTATATTACACACGAATCAGATAAGCTTGAGGATTAAAAATGAAAAAAGAACAATTTAAGCAATTTGATGGTACAGATAAGATATCCACTACTCCTCGTCAAGAGGGAACTTACTTGTATTTTACAGGAAAGGGTGATGACACGGTTAACCAAGTTGTTGGTGGTGGTATACCTTTGATAATTGACAACTCTGGAAATACCAACTTAACTAAATCTATTGAATTTTCTTTCATTGATGATGTATTCATGAAAGATGGTATAATTTTCTGGGAAAATGCTGTTCTTGGTGATAATGTTACGCTTGAAATATATCTTCCAGCTAACACTTACTATAAGACACCACATAGTACAGGAAACTTCGATTTTGTGGATGGACAGTATGTAGCTAATGCTACATGGACAGGCGAATACTTGGCTCTTCCTGTTGACTATACCCTACAAAGATTCGTAAATTCGGTACCAATCATGGGAACTAACAACGTTGGAACTCTTCTAGAGAGTGCGGATGTAGATATTCTTTCAAAGGAATTAAAATTTAGAGCAAAGCTTGAATCACCTGATAGAAATCAGAATTTAAAAATAGCTTTTGTTATGGAGATGTATCGTAAATCTACAGTATAATGAATTAGCAGGTCATAGTTCTGCTAATTCATATTCTTCTTCAAACATCTAAAATTTTATTAGAGGTTTTGAAATCTTTTTTTCTCATTACAGTTTTGGCAACCAAGTCCCATTCATTGTTTCTAGAATCCCACTTTAGAATGAAGGGCATGTTGATATCACTTGACATGTCCTTAATCACGGCTTGCATATCTGGTTCGGATTTAGCAAGTTCTTTTCCTCTCTTTTTGTGAGTCTTTCTGAAAAGTGAGATAAGTTCTGCTGAAGAAATATCTTTACCATTTCTAGCATCATTCACTCTGTCAAAGAAATGTCTTGTGAATTCAATATCAATGTTAAATTTCTTGAAAATTTTATCAGCAAACTTTTCAACTTGGTCCAATTGGTCTCTTGTGATTTGCTCTCTTATGTATACTTTAAACGACTTCATATGGTTCTTTCCTAATGTGACTTGACAAGTGACTTGACAAAGTGATAATCTATGTGTGTAGTAGATGATATGGATTATTGTATCTTAAAAATATCTATAAAGTATTTGTATTTATTACTACTCACTTCTTTTCTTAGTTTAAGTATTTATACAAAATATATTCATTATTCATCTGGAACGTATCTCTTAACTGCTTCTATTCCTTCTCCTCTTCTATCATTAGATACATTATCGTTTTCTCTTTTCTTTCTTTTATCAATGCCGAATATTCTTTGTGCATCATCAACTAACCCACAAGAGTCACAAAATTGTACTCTCATGAAATACCAAGTCTTCATTGCTCTGACTTCATTCATTAGTTCTAGTTGTTCTTCATGCATTACCGATAATCGCTGTCTTAACATAGCAAGGTCTTCTGCCATCTCTCTGTTTTGTTCAAGAAGTTGAGCCATGTTCAAGCGTTGCTGTTCAAACATAGAAGTTTTAGCATCAAGATTGGTCTTTTTTCTAGCCATAAACCAGACGATGGCGGCAGAAATACCCCCTACGACCGCAGTTATGGTGCCAGCATATTGCTGTATGAATACTAATTCTTCCATGTCTGCCTTATATATAGAGTTGTGATTATTGCTGAATACAAACACCCTATTCCTAAAAATATTTGAATAGGACTATGAGTGTACTCAGCAATTGAATTAAGGAATACATATATCCAGAACAATCCAGATATTCCTGAAATAGTTGACCTTAATGTTTCAGCTAAGGGATATAGATATACTGATGTAATATGCAAAAAACCCATTATTAAAAAAATTACTACCCAGAATGGTGCTTGTCGTACTTCTATCAGATTAGCATCAATTGTTCCCGCCACGCCAGCTTTTACAGCTAGTGCGACAAGTGATAGTGCAGATATAATATCTATACACCTAGCATCTTGCGGTAGAAGAGTTCTCATGTTCTTTTAAGTATTTTTCTAAATCTTTTACCATCTACAGCAGATACAATAAACGCAAGCATTGTTATAGTATTGAATAATGTCCATACCATATTGGCGGCATCATCATCAATGTATGTTGTTACAGTTTGTAACTCAAATACGAGTACTGACCACCACGAAGTTTGTGCTAATATTAGAAGCACACACGATACCGTAGCCATTGTGAAAAATAAACGAAGTCTTCCAACTTCACTGGATGCTCGCATGGCACATAACACACATGCTACAACCGCAATAATAACTGGCATCAACTCATACCAAAATCTAACCATCAAGTCCATGTTGTTCCCCTATTTTATTTTAATTATTGTGTATAGCTATACATAGCAATGATGAAATGATAAGAAAAAATCTTATTCTTTTTATTTATAAACTAGAATATTTTCAATGAGTTTCATCTACATGGTTATAGATTATGTATAAATATAGTTACTTTAATAACAATATTTGAGGAATACCCATGAGAGCAAAATCAGGAAGCTTGACAGATATCGCAAGCAGTGTAATGACAAACAAAAGCGAAAGAGAACTTGAGAAAATCAAGAAGGAATCAATTGTACGCAGAAAGGGTACACTTGAAGACCAGATTACTCAGATGTATGCTCCTAAGCCTCAACAACAAGAAGAAAAATCAGAATAATTGCTTGACTCTTTCATAGATTGTGCTATACTATACATATATATAGGAGAAACATATGAAAGAAATACAAATTTGGGATTTAGATGGTACTGTAATCGACAGTTCTCATAGACAGCTTACGGATAATACTGGTAGGTTGAATTTGGAACATTGGGTTGAAAACAGTACTTATGATAAAATTCGTTCAGACTCTCTTCTGCCACATTCAGATGAGTACAAGAAGGGATTAGGTGACCCAGATATTATTACTATCATTGCCACGGCAAGAGAATTGTCAATAAATGATATGGCTTTTATACATGACTATTTGGGCAAGCCTGATTATTATGTATCACGCAATAAAGGCGATAGGCGACCAGATTATCAGATTAAAATTGATGGGTTGGAAGCAATTATTAAACGCTTCTCTAAGGATATACCAGTTAAATTCTGGGATGATAATATCACTAACTTAGAAGAAGTTAATAATCATTTATCTAAACTCGGACATAAACTAATAACAATACACGTTGGATGATATGACTATTGAATTGAACAAAATACATACGGCACTAATCGTTTTCGGTATCCTAGTAGTAGGTGCTTGGAATGTATTTCAATTCTATCATAATACAAATCAGTCAACAGAATATATTCGTAAACTAAGTCAAACAGTAGACTCTCTTTCTTCATCTGTTCAGAAAATGTCAAACACTATTAATGAACAGTCTATGACTATTGGTGGACTACAGGCAATTGTTTCCCAACAAAGAGACACCGCAGAGTTAGAAACTTATATTAAAAGAAGAAAAAGGGGAGATTCATTGAATCCTCTAGAAAAGAACGAGTACTGTAAGCTTCTGATGAAATATAGAGGTATTACTTGTGATGTTTAAAGTAGTTCTTCTTTCTACAATTCTTCTTTTTTCAAATTTCGCGATTGCCATGGAACAACCTCCACTTGGCACAAAACCAATCCTCAACTTTACTCCCGATGGTAGTGGATATTGGTGGGTAAATCCAGTGAACTATCCAGCATATTGTACAGTATATTATCCAAACGGTATGACTTATAATTTTTGGTTAGCTCCATTTTACAACAGTATTATGTTTCCTTCATATTTACGAAGTGATTGTAATTACTACTAACAGGTAACTATATTATGAATTATGTTTTTGTCTATGGCACATTGAAAGCGAATCATGGAAATCATCGTCTATTAGAAACTTCTAATTTTATCAGAAATTCAAAAATTAAAGGCTCCCTATGGGAAGTTTCAGTTTTTCCCGGTTATAAACTAGAGGGAGATGGTACAGTGTATGGTGAGATATACGAAGTATCCGATGAAACTTTACAGAGACTAGACTTTCTTGAAGGATATAGTGAAGATAGAAATGATAATATGTACAATAGAGTTTTAGTAGAAACCTTGGATGATTTTCATGAAAAAGTGTACACATATGTATGGAATGAGCCTGTAGATTATGTTGAGTATAAATATAACAGAATAGAAAGTGGTATGTATATTAAAGCCACATATTAGTAATAAAGTAAAGGATATAATTTCATGAAAAAACTTGTTGGATTTGGAGATTACGTTGCTGAGCAAATGCTAGTCGAGAAAGTGAGTGATAAAGAATATCGCGAAGCTAGGAAAGATAAAAATATCAGAATCGGTATGGAATTTGAAGTCGTTAATGCTGAGTTTGCTGGTGGCGGTTCTGGTGGCTATGATATGAGTCAAGTTGAAAGTGATTATGAAAGTTATGTTGAATCAATTGTTGACTTTGGTAACGAACTAGTAAGCTCTCGCGAAGAGTGGGAAGAAGAGATGAACGAAAAGCGCAACGCAAAGCGTGACGAACATCAAGAAGAATATGACCGAATTGAACAAGAAATAACAGACCTTGAAGATGAAATAGATGGTATTAATGCCACAATTCAAGAGCTTGAAGGTAAAATTGAAGAGAATCAACGCATTGAAGAAGACACTGATGACCTAGAAGATGAGCTTTCTGGTCTTCAAAGTGAGCTAGAAGAAGCAGAAGAAAAACTAGATGATTTGAGGGCTGACTTGGACAATGCGGAGTTAGATGTACAGAAATATGAAGATATGTCTGCCGCAGAATATGCCGATGAAGAAGGTGAATATGAATGGGATGGTGTCGCTCCTCCTTATTTCGATGCAGGTACTTATGAAGATTGGCTTGAATATGCGTCAGGCGAATCATTGCCCGACAGTAGCGATATTGTAGAAAAGGTTTACGAATTGACAGAATGGGGCTTTGATTCTATAAGCTTTTCAGACGTAACAAATAGCTCATTATTTGAATACCTTCCTTATCCTACTAGTGACTACTATGCCGATGAAGAGTTTGATACAGATTCTGAATCTTTCCGAGACTTGGTTGATGATGTGATGAAAGGAAAAGAGCCAGATGTTGGTGATTATCATGGTTCTTCTAACTATTCAAACTGGCGCGTAGAAACCGATTCTTCATTGAATTCTGGTGGTGCTGAGATTATATCTCCTGTACTAAACCTAGATGATGGTCTAGAAGCCCTAGAGAATATGTTTGATTGGATTGATTCCTACGCTGACACTGATTCTTCTACTGGTTTCCATATCAATATGTCATTTGATGGATATGATATGTCTAAGTTCGATTGGCTCAAGCTTCTAATGTTTGTCGAAGAGGGTGCTATCTACAAAGAATTTAGTGACAGAAAGGATAATTCTTACGCTAGGTCTATCAAATCTTATCTATCTGGTGTTCAGAATAGTCCAGAAAATATTGGTAATAAAGAATACTTTGAAGTTCTATCTAAGAACGGAACTGAGGGCATGAACAAAGTCAAGTCTATGATTGGTTCTGGTAAGTTCTTTGGTGTTAACTTTAGTTCAATTGCTCACGGCTCTAAGCATGGTCGTATTGAATTCCGTTACATGGGTGGTCGATACCATAAGAAACAGAAACAAGTTCTTAAGCAGATTCTTCAGTATGCCGCTTGGATGAAGATTGCTCTTGACCCTAAGTATAAGCGCAAGGAATACATTAAGAAGCTTGCTAAGATTGCTTCTGATGTTGGTAATAAGAATACAGAGAGAGCAACTATTCTTAGTGGAGAAAGCTTAGGAATGTCACATGGTAGTTCTGGTGATATACCACTGTACTATGTTTTTGACACATCTAAAAAAATGTTCATTGGTCATACACTTTCGGACAAAATTTTAGTTAAATTTAAGTTTGTTCAAGCAATGAAAGATGTTAGACTTAAAACATTCCTATTGACAAATGGGTACAACCTCAAAAAACTACTTAAGGGTGTTGTCTCAAAAGAGGAGAGACTTTCTAAGAAATATATGGCTGACTTGAAAGCGGCTAATCCAGAAGGAAAAATCACTAAAAAAGAAATGGATAAATTCATTTTAGGTTACAAACAGTAACACTACAGGGGAGCAAAAAGCTCCCCTTCTTTTTGTCATTATAAATAAACTTGTGCTACCTAAGCACAGTCTTTATAGACTTTGACCCCTATATAGGAGAATTATAATGGCAAATAAACCAATTATCCAGACTTCGATTGCTGGAAATGTCCCTAATACGGACAATCTAGATTACAACCAAATCGCCATAACATCAAGAGATGGACAAATCCATATCAAACAAAAAGGTGCGGCAGAAGATGGTTCACAAGATGTAATCAAATCATTTAACACAACCAAATTTCTAAATGTTGAAGGACAGGCACCAGACCCATCTTCAATGTTGGATACAGACTTGGTTATTAACACTACAGATGGTAAAGCATATTTCAAAAAGTCAAGCACTCAGTTGGGTGTCATTGCTGGTGGTGGTTCATCTGAAGGTTCTACACCAAGCGTAGTATCAATTACTAACTCTGAAATTGCTGGCTACGGTCTTACTGAGGTTCTTACAGAAAGAAGATGGACAGATGGTAAACCAGTATACAGAAAAACTTTTATTGGTTCTGAGCTTGTAGATGCGGCTACTGAAACATCATATACTGTTTCATCAATTTCAGGAATTACAATTAATTCATCTGAATCAATTCTAAGAAACACAACTACTGGAGAAGTTATTGAGCTACCACTATCTAAAGGTAGCACAAATTACTGTCAGGTTTATCATAGCTCTACAGAGCTTGGTGTCCAGTATCTCGGCAACTTTGTTGGTTATGTTCCACAAGTAACTATTGAGTACACCAAAACGGCTGATACTAATGAATCTCCAGTTGCTACACCAACTACTAACATCAAGTTTGCTAATGCTGTTACTCAGTTTGATGGAGGTATTACAGGATACTCTGCCAATGAAACTCTTACGGAGCAACGTTGGATTGATGGCAAGCCACTTTATCGCAAGGTTATTAGTGGTTCTTTAACTACCGTTTCTGAAAGTGTAGCACTTAATGTAACAGATGGTGAATTTATTTTCATTGATAAGGCTGTTGGTGTCCTTTCAAATGGTGCTGTTGTAACTGATTCATACACATATGACAATGGTACTGAAAAATGGCAAGTTGGTATTAATTCTACTAAGGATTCTATCACATTGGACGCTCCTACGACTGAGGGCTGGTTGCCAATGGAGTACTCTGTTGTGGTACTTTATACGAAATCTACAGATACCAATACCACACCAGTTATGACAATGACTACTGCTAATGTAGTTCGTGAGACTTACACAACTCCAATTAAAGAACTGATTGGGTATTCTGAAGAAGAACAAGTTACAGAAAGACGCTGGGTTGATGGTAAGCCAATCTACCGTAAAGTGGAAAAAATTACATGTCCTTCTTCTCAGACTACAATTGATACAAATCTTCCAATTGATGAAATTGAAAGAGCTTATGTCGCGCAATTTACCTGTACAAGAACTGATGGTTATATTATAACCGAATCTTCTGAGATAAATGGTGGTCTTTCTATTATCGCAAAGCAAGACGGTTCTATAATCCATGTAAATCCGACCAATGGGTCGATAGCTGGACAAGACATATATGTAGTTTTTGAATACACCAAGACAGAAGATACAATGAATTCAAACACTGCTGTTGTTAGTGGTACGGTTCATGCTATTGCTTCAAATGCTCCAGATGTTTTTGATTATGATGAAATTGTAACTAATAAAGTATACAAGGATAAGAAAGTTTACAGACAGATTTTTGAATTTGTTCCTGTTACTTTTGATAATCCAGATTATACCTATGTTGACTTATCTGCTGTTGGTGTAGAAGACATTGTATACTCTCAGATTCGTAAAGATAAAGAGGTTATCACTACTGCTGAAGTTTCAACTGACCAGACTAAGAGTAGATTATGGACTCTTTCACCAACGGGTCTAAAAGGACTTCTTGGTTCAGGTATGGACGGAAATTATGAAGTAATTGTTGAATACACTAAAGTCAATGATGCTGAAATGACACCATCCGAAATTGAAGCACTTAAAGGTATCCAGCTTAATTACATTCCAGATGTTACTTATCCTGAATTGGATTCATATAGCACCACAGAGACGCTTTCTAACAGACGCTGGATTGATGGTAAGCCAATCTACCGCACAGTTGTAGAAATGACGGGAACGGCTGATGTGGAGCTTCGTACAGCATTTGCTAATGATGTTGATAGTATTTTAGTTTCTGATTTCATTATAACAGATTCTGGAGTGGTATCAAATTCTGTATCTGTATCCTATGATAGTTCTACTGAAGAATTGGTTGTTAATCATTCTGCTGACTTCACAGGGGTAGCTATCGTAGAGTATACTAAGAATGCTGATAATGCGGCATCTCCAATCGCTGAAATTACCGCTTCTGCTAACCTAAGAGCAATTGGTGAAGGTAAGGTTTATAACTTTACAAACTATGGCTCACAGCAGGGTATAGCGGGACAGACAATTACTGTTGATACTATTGATGTTAATATAAAATATAATGACAATACTTTGTTCCTACAGGCTGGAAAGGTATATACACTAAATGCTAACTATAGAATCAACGGTACCGATTCAGAAACTTCAGAATATGCTAAATTGGCATATTGGGATTTGACAAATAATGTTCAACTTGGTAATCCATCAATGGCAGATAGTGGAACTCAGACAACTACTTCTGATGTTGCTCTTACTACATTTGTGGTTCCTAGCAATGATATTGAAGTTGAAATTCGTTGTATTGCTGATTCCACACAACAAGCGGGTAACATTCCAGAAATAAGTTACATACAGGGACAAGTTCTTGAATTTAACTTTGTTACTAATGATTCTCAATTGAATGAATATAACTACACTAGAACGATTGATGCTGGTGAAGATGTAATCTTTGATATGGGTGTTGATACAACTAACTCTGTAGTATCACTCAAAGAGTTTGTTGATGTACAGATTGAAAACTCTACTTTGTGGGATTTTGATGTAACTGATACAGCTAAATGGGAACTAACAGGAACAACTCTTGTAGGTGGTAAGGTTCAATTGGCATCTGAATACAAGTACGCTGAATCTGATACTACGGATGAGGCTCAGATTGTACAGGCTACAGAAGTAACAGTACAGAATACAAGATTCAACCTTTCTAGAACCCTTACTCCGGGAACTTTTATTTCTAGTTTTGGTCTGTACTCTACAAGTTCTTACACTACTCAGATTCTAGTTGGTTGTGTGGAAGATGATGAAGTTGTATATGCTTCTGGTATTATGAGTCATACAGGAACTGGTTTTGAATGGACAGATGTTTCATACACTGTACCTTCAAATGGCAAAACTTATGTAGTAGGTGTTTCTGATTCATCATACATTCTAGCTGATTACTTACCAGGAGAAAACTGGAAAGGTTCTGCTTCAACAGTGTTCACTGGTGACCCAATGGGTACGGATACTGGTACTACTGGTGCTCCAATTATTGAACATAAAGTTAGAACTACAGGATTTGTTGAGACTGCAACTGCCAAGTCTATTAGACAGGTGAATACAGGAACATATACTGATATTACTGGTGTAAGTGTTACACAAACTGTTCCAGTTAATACAGATGTATCTTACAAATTCTCATTTGATGGAGGTTCTACATGGACCGAAGCTTTGGATGGAAACTTCCTAGCTGGACATGATTGGAGTCAATATACAATTGGAGATTGGATGGATGTTGAGATTACTTTAAGTACTACTGATGTGTCTGTAACGCCAACTGTAGATGTTATCAGTGTTAATGGTAGAACACAAGGAGTTTGGGCGCATACTTATCCAGACCCATCCAAATATGTAGTATCAAGTTTTGATAATACAAAGATTCTGGTAAGAAATGTTTCTTCTCAGCAGAAACAACTGAAAATACATATAGAAAATAACTAAAATATTTTCTCAAACCCTACTTCGGTAGGGTTTTTTATTTCTTGACTTTTATAAATAAATATGATAATAAATCCTTGCCGTATAAACGGTGACTAAAGTTGGGGATATCGTTGTCAGTAATCTTTTAGCTACTGTGCGGTGGTATGTCCAATTATAACTATCTGGGGAGTCCACAATGGCACAAAGAAAATTTAATATATTCCAGAGAACTACTGGAACTGAATTCCAAGAAAAAATTCTTGACCGCAAACGTAAATATAGAATGAAACGAGATGGTACACTTGTTGAGTACGATGAAGACATTCTAAATTCACAAAAATCCCTAGAAATATCATCTCTTGATTCACAACTATCTGCTGGTCAAATAACTCAGTCTCAGTATGATACACAAGTTGCTACTATTGAAAAAGAATTTAACACTCTAGAAAAGCTTGCTTCAGAATCTCTTGATGACGAACTTATTTTCTCAGGGTCAAAATCAGATATCCGTAAAGGTGAGATGGCTGAGCGAAATATTTCCGTTCTCCAGAACACTAAAGTCGATGTAAATAATTTGAGATATGATATCGCATTTTACTCTCCGAATGAACAACCTCTTTCTGAAACTATAATGGCGTTCCTTTCCCCAGTTGCGCTTAGGGTTTCTACTAACTTTTCACAGGAACATGGTTCTGATGTTAAGTGGGAAGGATTTGTTGTTGAGCCCTATGAAATTACAGTAAAACTTAATTCTAATGAATTAGGTGTTATAAGAATTAATCCAGACAATTCTTGGGAAACAACTGTAACAACAGCATTTAATATCGCTAAGGGTGATGTTCTATCATATGTTTCTCCAGAAAACTTTGAGGCAGATTTTAAAAACTTGTCAATTACATTAGCCGCAAATCAAATTAATAAGTAAGGGGTTATTTCATGAGTAGGAATTCACTTTATGTAAGTGAAGAATTGGAAGCAGATTTGAATCAGAAAATGTTTCCAAATTATTTCACTTCGACTTCAAAAATTTATTTACACACTTCTGAAATGCCTACTCCAGACGTATTAGTTACTTCTAATTTGGTGCCAGGTTGGGCTTTGGTTTCTGAAAATCTGGGAACGGTTACTAATAATACTATTCCAACATATAAAACAACTACATTGAATCCAGATATAACTTTACCTAATATTGGAGATGCATATGCTGAAAACGTAGGTATTTTGATGAACTTTGAAGGAGATGATGGTAGTACAAATTTTGTTGAAAATACTGGAAAAACTATTAGCTCTATTAACAATGTAACTATGGAAACTGAGCAAAAGAAATTCGGAAATTCATCTGCTTATTTTGCTGGTACTGATAGTTCATCTTTTGTTATAGATAATGCTCCAACTCTTTCTGATAAGTTTACCCTAGAGATGTGGATATATCCTACTGGAGCGCCCGGTCAAAATAACGGAATCTTTGATAATAGAAACGGGGTTAATAACCCTAATGGATTTATCTTAGGATATAGTAATACAGGAGCATTGTGGTGTAAGTACCATGGGGCTTATGATGACTTGCCAGTTAATCAGGCATATGTAACTTATAATGAGTGGCAACATATTGCATTAGTTAGAGATGGAAATAATCTGTCTATGTTCAAAAATGGTGTTAAAGTTCTTGAAAATACTAACTTTACACGAACATTCAATAATAACTATGGTCTTGTTGGTAGGGCAGTTGACTTGTCGTATGGATTTCAGGGGTATATGGATGATTTAAGGGTAACAAATAACGTTGCTCGTTATACCACTGACTTTTCAGTACCTACAGAAGAATTTTCAACCTCTGTCAATACTCTTCAAGACTCATATTGGGGAAAAGTAGAGATGTTAGTTAAAGCAAGTGAAGGATTCAATGAACTTGCGAACGGTTACACTGTAAACAATAATGGTGTCACTATTGACAATACAACTACATTATTTGATGGTGCTTCCTTTAACATTGATTCTGGAACGGACAAACTTAATGTAACAGTCCCATCTACTTTCTATGATTATTCATCGTCTGATTTTACATGGGAAGGGTTTTATTATATCAATTCAATACAAAATGGCGGTCTTATGGGTTACAGAAGTTCCGCTGGTAACAATTTACAACTAAACTTGGGTTTTCCTTCATCTAATACTTTGGCTCTATTGCTAAATGATAGTGCCCTTGTATCAACCACTTATTTGACTGAATGGTTAAATACGTGGAAACACATTGCCGTAACCAAAGAAGGCACCACATACAGATTATTCGTGGATGGTGTTAAATATGACGAACAAGTGAACACCACGGTTATTAATAAAACAGCAACATATTGTAACCTATCTACTCGTTTAGATTTTAATAGTCGTGTTACTTACGGTTATGGTGACCAATATCGTATAACAAAAGGTGTGGCTCGTTATACTAGTAACTTCACTGTACCTACTGAGGCGTTCCCAACTGATTCATCTTCTAGTAATACTCTTCAAGACACTGTTATCAAGTGGTTTGAAATAGAATCAAATGGAAACTCTTTGTTTGGTGAGGTTGGTGATGTAAACGATAAGAAAAACAACATTCATAAAGAAATAACGATTGAGGAAAAAGATTTGTCAAAGAATCCTACTCCTAGTGTTATAGACATGGCTATTAAGTTTAGAATTATGGGAGTCCAGACATGATTTATGGAAATCAAACTCTTATGGATAGAGTTACTACAGACCTATTTGATAACTTCTCATATACTAATAGAAAGCTTAAAGTATATGATGTTGAGCCATACATTAAAGGGAATTTAAAAACTTTTCCAGCAGACCCAGCCATGACAATATCTGTTACCAATAATGTATTGGAAACTATTAATGGTGAAAAATATTTAACCTTTTATGGCGCTGGCAATGGAACACTAACTTCTTCAAAGGCGAAGACCGCAATGAGATGGTTCGTATTGGAAAATACAGATGGGACATACATTATGGCAGGAAGAGTTGGTTCGTTCCTCCATGGACTTCCTCTAAACACAGAGAGACTAATTGTTGATAATAACTCAACGCACAGTCTTTATACATTTCAAATGAAAGTTGAAATGGACGAATCTGATACGGATGCTTTGGATTATAGTAAGACTTTTGATAATGGATTAAATGACGAACAACCTAGAACATGGGACTTTACACCAAATAAATACTACAGTATATTGGGAACAGCACAAATGGGTAGTGGTATGCCTCCTTCATATGTCTCTGAAATATATGGAGATATTATATGGATGAAAGGAAAAGCTTCGGGGGCTACTGGTTGGGTTGGACAGAAATTTACATCTGATACAAATGATATTATTATGAGATTCAATGCCTCTCAGAATATAGAGGAAATTTGGATAAATGGTGTTCAAATATCGGATGGGACTAATCCAAATGAAAATATTTCTTCTGCTTGGTCGGATTATAATGCTATTGTTGTCGCAGGGGAAGAGAATTTCATTTCCATAAAGGTTTCCAATGCTTCAGGTGTATATGGAATTTCTGGAAATGTACAGAATTCAAATGGCGATACACTTATTAAAACAGATACAACTTGGGTGAGCGCATAATGATTACAATATCTAGAAATTTAAGAGAACTTCAAGCAAAGCAATTTGTTCAGAGATTAACAGGAAGTGACAGTATCTCAGCAAAAAATATTGGATATACTATAAATGTATATGGTGGTTCAATGCCAGATGAAGTTTCTGGAGTTGGTTCTGTTCTTCCTACTGGTACATATATTGATGATATTAAATATATTGAAATTGAAACCGAAATAGTAAAAACATATGATTCTATATCTCATTTGGAATTATATGATAAAACTGGAGCTAGAATATTACCAGGTCAAGTTGTTAGAGAAATTAGTATAAACAGTATAGAATATGAAAACCTAAAACTTAATACTACAAATACTTATACTGATAATTATAATGTTAAGTGTATTTTCGAACCCCATGGAGTTGGTCATGCTTTATCTGAACATAATAGGTCTATAATTATTGAATTTGACTCTCTTCAAAGTATATCTAAATTCAAAGTTTGTATTCTAGATGGAACACCATATAGAGGAGCTAACGTGACCTTTTATTTTAAAGATAAATATGGTAATACTGTATTATCCAAGCAAATGCTTTATGACGCGACTGAAGCTCTAGGTACTATTAGAGAAGAATTTATAGGAACACCATATACCAGTAGAGCACAATTTGGACACCAGTTGTCAGAAAACTATAATGCTACTTTGACCCCTCTTATATGGACAAAAACAGTAAATGCTGAAAGTCATCATGAGGATTTGGAAGTAACAGAACAGTTCCATTATGTTGATGATTTTAGGGCTAAAGGACCAGCATTGGCAACAGGAAAGTTTTACATTACATATACAGGTACACCAAGTTGGTTTGAGGTCATATTTGACCATGATATATCATCTGGAGTAGACCAATCAGATTCTAAAGTAATCTGGGGCAAATGTTCAAGGATTCAAAAAGGTGGACATATGGAATTTGAAGATTCTCTATGGCAACCTAATGAGTTTACAACACGAGCACAGATTATAATACCATTTTAAGGGAAGAGATTAATGTTAAAATATTCAAAGAAAGCTAGAGAAGCCTTTTTAGATAGCGTAGCTGATAGTATTTGTGAAGGTAACCCTAAAGCGGTTTATCTGTATGATGGCGAACCAATTACACCAACTGAACTGCAAAATTATGATGTTGGTGTATATTCTGCTTCTGAAACTGTTTCTTCAAATCAATTGGATACACGAAAACTAAAGATGACTATTAACCAATTGGCTAATAGTCCAGCTACAGCTACAGATACTACTAGAGCTAGTATTGCTGGTCTTAGATTCTTGGATAGTAACAACAATGAAATCCTACCAAAATCAATAACAGTATATGAAGGTTCTGGTCCTAATGTTAGAGCTTCTTGGAATCCTACAGCTAGTACTGTTACTAAAGTTTCTTCCTCTGTAAATTATCAGGACGATTCTGTATATCAATCCGATTCACATGAAAATTTTGGATATAGTATCTCGGCAACTGAAAGGTATTTGGTTGTTGGTTCTCCATATGAAGATTATGAACAAATTAGTCAAAGAACTGCTAATAATGACGGAACTGAAAATCCATTAGAAGATTATACTTCTAGGCATGATAATTCTGGTTCTATACACATATATGACTTGGAAACTGGTAAAAATAAAAAAATATTAAATCCATATTTTGAATTATATGGAACTAATACAGCAAATCATGAATTTGGGTGCTCAGTTTCTATTGATGGTGATTTTATTGTTGTTGGTGCTCGTAGAGCAAATTTATTTGTAGATGAAACAAACTACACTAATTATGGAACAGCATATGTATATAGAGCTAGTACAGGAGAACTAATTCACCAATTAGAAAGACCACAAGTTTACGGTTCTGGCTCTACTGATTATTTTGGTACAACTGTACATATACATGGAAACTACATTTTTGTTTCTTCGTATTATCAAAATACGGATATTAATAGTTCAAATGATGGTCAAGTATTTGCTTATGACTTAGAAACTGGCAAGTACCTATACACATTGAATGAACACATTCCTTCTGGGAATCATGAATTTGGTAGTTCCATTTCTGCTAGTGGAGATTATGTTGTAGTTGGTGCTATGAGGTCTGATTCTGGTGCCACAAATTCTGGAAGGGTACACATTTTTGATATTAAAAATGGTGACCATATACGAGTTATAGAAAATCCAAACATGATTGGTGCAAAGACTTCAGACCATTTCGGTGGGTCTGTTGCTATTCATGGTAATTATATTGTAGTTGGTGCTCCCCTTGAAGATAGCTCTTGGCATTCTGACAATGGTGCGGCTTATGTATTTGATATAGAAGGAAACTTAATTCATACACTTCAGTTCAATTATAGTCATTGGGGTGTTGACCATAACAATGCTTGGTTTGGGCAGTCAGTTGCTATAGATGGTTCATATGTTTATGTACTTTCAGCTAATATGTATGGTACCCACGGATGGAGAGTAGGTAAAGTTTTTGTATATGATTTGGTAACTGGACAGATAATTTCTCAAGCCTCGAATGGACTTCAACCATCTCCATATCAAGATTCGGCTGGATGGGTTTCTACTGCCAATCAAACGCTCTCTATTGCCAATGGTAAAATTTACATGGGTCAACCATTATTTGACTCTAGAGCTACAAATTCTGGTCTAGTTTCTAGTTGGGAGTTTGAGTACACAGCAGGTAATAAAACAGTAGGATACACTTCAGCATTTGTGTATACAAATGATACTATTGAAGTTGAATTTGAAGAAAGAAAATACATAAGAAAAATAGTAATAACAAATGGTCCAGAGGCGGATTCATGTATATCAATTGGCGAATTCCAACTTTCGGCTTGGAATGATTTGAGCAACGGTTACAAAGTCGTAAAGACGATTGATACATCTACTTTTGTTAATTGGGACTATGATGTTGTTGGAACCATTATACCAGCGCCATTGGATGTGGAGTTGGAATATAAGGTTCCAGCTAAAAATAGAATAAAAGGCGATTTAATCCATAGAACGACAGCAGATTCTGCCAAGGAAGATGGTTGGATTAAGCTTGACAATGAGGAATTAATCAGCAGAAGACTCTATAAAGAGCACTATGATGGTATATATGATTTAGACAATCCACCAAGAGGGTATGAGCATCTTTATCCAGAACCATCTCATGCTATGTCTAAAGATAACTTCACTTGGGGTCAGTTGGCACACGAGATGTATCCGGGAGATTGGTGGTTTGTTGACCAATCTGGACATGTAGGAGATTTGCCATTAAACAACCCAGATATGGTATCTTCAATTAACTACACTTCAAATAGAAACGCAGGTGGCGATTATTCATATACCGAAGTATTCATGGGTCATTTATACACTATGCAATCAGGAGATTATAGATTCTGTATGGAGAATGACGCTGGTGGTGCTATGTGGCTGGGTACTGACATAATTGAAGGAAATGATGGCGATGATGAAGGAAAATGGATTCTTGAAAATGGAATTCTAGATGACGTTGATGGATACTTGACATATAGTAATACAAACTATGGAGGTATCAATACTTCTACAGGAACAAGAGATACATTGGAGTCTAACGATAGTAGTGAATATTTCTATGGTACTATTGGTGCATACGCTTATTCTGGAAGCTATTATAGAAGTGGTTATGCAGATTTTAAGGTAAATGGTCCAGGAAGAGTGTATTATCAAAATATATACACTCCAACAGTCCCATACTCCAACGCATATGCTCAAATTCAAAAAGATGGTTCAACAATGAAGCAGGTTAATAATTATTATCAATCTCCTGGGTCTATGAGTGGCGATTTTTATGCTGGCAAGGGAACTGAAACTATAAGAATATATATGAATCTCTATAGGAGAAGAGGAATTTATAACTCTGTCGGTGGGTTTGATAAACTTTATTTCATTCCTGATGCTGGCGGTGGTGGTAGATATAATTCTAAAAAATGTACTACTGTTTACCTAGGCGAAGGTCAACTACTCCCAGTTAAAATAATTCACACTGATGGAAATAACTCTGAAAACGTAGACAAAATGAGATTCTGGTGGACTCCTCCTGGAGAATCAGAAAGACAGACTCTTGATTGGTTTGGTACATATGGAGACGGTAAAGATTTCTACAGAGAACAGAATGATTTCTTTACTAAGAGACATGGATACCTTAAGAGACCAACTACTGGTTCCTTTGAGCTTGATGTTCCGTATGATACTGATGCTTATGTTGATGATGTTAAACAGCCATGGAAAACAACACTTAATCAGACATTGGTAAACTCTAATGTAAACTCTGAGTTTGAGTTGGTTGGTAACTGGAATGTTGACGGAACTAGAGCATACACAGATAATGTATCTTCATATGCTACTTATACTCTTAAGCATGATGTTGAAAACGCTAAGTTTACCATTGTTTCTGAACAGTATGGTGATACAATTGATTGGCTACAAAGCAAGTTCCAAGAACTTTCAGCATCTCCAATTTCTACATCATTCGTTAAGTCGGGTAGCTGGCAACAGTACACAGATGGTTATGGTTCTATTAAAGTAGAAACAACAGACCCTAATGCTTACTGGGGTTATGTCCTACAGAACGATACTAATCATATTGATTTGGAATTTACTACTGAGCAGTGGGGCGATAGCTATACTCAGCCAAGCGTACTTAAAGAATTCATAGACGGAACTCCAATGACAGAAGGATTCTCGTTAGGAACAGATGTAACTGGACCTATCGGTAAGTCTGCTAGGTTTAATGGATATAGCTCATATATTAAAACCTATAAGTATCTATGGGAGTCAGGAAGTCTATCTTTCTGGTTTAAAGCAGACCACCATGTAAATGGGGATTATGTTTATTACAGTCCAAATTCCTATAATGTATATGGATATAATGGAAGGCTTTCATTTAGACCAAGTAGTTCCCATCCCATTACTGATTTGTTGACACCAACAACAGTTTTCGATGGCAAGTGGCACCACTTAGTATTTGTTCATGACCAAAATTCAAGTTGGGCTGGTGTGTATATGGATGGTGTTCTAGTTGATAGTATTAATAGGTCTTTCACTATGAATACTGGTTGGTCATGGACATATATAGGTGCTTCTAATTCTAGTATTGGAAGTAACAATGCTAGATGTAATATTACACAATTAAGAACTTTTACATCTGATAGACCAGCCAATGAAATAGCACAATGGTATAATTCTGAATTTGTCTTATTTGGTAGAGATTCGAACACTCATGACTTCTTTGGTGATGGTTCTGCTGTTGCTACTTGGAGATTGGATGGCGATTCTAATGACTTGGGTGGGCTTCATAATGCATATAATACCTCCATTTCTTTTGAATATGGTGGTAACTTCGGCTCTAAGGTAATGAGAGGCAATACAGGCTCTTATTCTTATAGACTTTATGCTGGTCCAGAAGTAAGTAACCATTTCATTGGTGAAAAAGAATGGGCAATTTCAGTATGGTTTAAGCTAGATGATGTTAATAACTACAATACTCTATTTGGCGGTTATAGTACTGGTTATGGAGTTCCACAAGTTTGGATTGAAAACGGTAAATTGAGATATATGGCATCTACTAACGGTTCATCTCCAGATGTTCTTAATCAACTTGGTTCTATTAATGTTAAGGAAGATGAATGGAACCACTTAGTATTTACACGTTATAATAACAGATTCTACGCATTTGTCAATGGAAGTCAAGATATTAGTATATTAAATTATGCTTCTCTGTATACTGGTTGGCATAATTTCTCAATTGGTGCTTCGGGTATTGGCAGTAACAGCTATCAACTTCGTGGTACCCTTTCTCAAATGAGAATATTTAATAGAGGGCTTACATCAACGGAAGCTAGAAATCTGTTAATGGAAAATAAAGATTCATATACTCTTTCAAAATTGAGCGGAATTAGATGTTCACATGAATTGAACGGAATCCCCTATGATACTAGAGGAATTCGCAATGATAGCGAATACAATGATATAACCTATAATACAGAATTTAACAAGGCAATGTTGACCTATACTAGTTCTGATGTTACAACAAACGATGCTACTCTTAGCTATACGTTGACTGAATCAGCTAAAGGGGTGAAAATAACTGTTCCATCTTATGTGACTGAAAATTCATCTGGGTTTGATTTGTTGGTTGATAATTTCTTAAGAGAAACTTTCCCAGTAACTTTTGATGCAAATAATCCAGCATTAACTGATAGTACGGTTGAGGTTCTTATAAACGGAACGGATATATCGGAAGCAAATGGAAGAGTTATTTCACATGACGTTGTTGGTCTTGGTTCAGGTTCTCCATTCTCAGATTCGGAATCAAGTTTATACATCTATAATGATACTATGGATTTGACCTTTGATAATGCTATTGGCAATGAGTTTACCATAGAAATGTGGTATAAGCCGACTACATATTCAAATAGTTCATATAATGTAATATTCGATAATAGAAGTGGCTCTGGTAATGATTCCTATGGAATGGTTGCTTGGTATAATAGTAGTTATGGATTATATGTTGGTAATTATCTGGGACATAATTTGTTGTATTCGGCTTCGAGTGAATTTGAAACTGAATATATGATTCAAAATCAATGGAACCATATAGCAATTACCAGAGATACTAGCGCAAATGTTACCAGATTGTATTTGAATGGTAGATTGGTGGATACAACAACAAGCTTCAGTACTTCTCTTCAGAGAACTACATTGAGATTTGGTAAGGATAATGCTAATAACTACCCTTCTTACGGATTCCTTTCGGATTTCAGTCTAAAAATTGGTCACTCTAAGTATAAAAGTGATAAAATTGAAGTCCCAACTGAGCACCTTACTTTGGACCCAGTGGTTGGCTATAACGAAGTTGTCATTGATGATTACTTGATTGGCGATTTGAATTCTGGTAGCACTATAACAATAAGACCAAATAATACTTTCGGTGTTAGTAAGTCTGATTGTAATATTGGTACGCTGGATGGCTCAGACACTTTGACTATTACTGGTTCAGTACACTATGATAATTCTCTATTGACTGATGGCTCTATGGCATTCGGACAGGAAAATTATAAAAGTCTTCAAGGTGGATGGATTTCAACTCTCCAGAGTGATTATAAAGAAATTGATGAGTCTGTGTCAATAACGAACTATACTTCATATATGAGACTCTATACTTCTCAGGGTGAGAATAATCCTAGAGTTTTACAATTTAAGATACCTCTAGACAATCGTTGTAAGAAGCTTGAGATAGATTACGAGACTTATGTAAATTCCTTTGAGGATTGTGGACATGCTATGTATGTTGAAGACCTTCAGGGAAATAATATAATGGTTACTCACAATGGCTCTACTGTAGCAAATGAAAAAATGCCAGATGGATATAATTCTGATGTATATTATAACACAAGTATAACCGAATATAATGCTAGAGAATATACTGTTGATGTTCCTTTTGGTTGTGCCTATTTGGTTCTCCATTATGTTCTTAGTGGAACAGGAACAGAATCTTACATAAATGTTAGGCGTTTGAATGTTAAGCAGAAGTTCTCATACAATGATATCTTTATGCCCTATTTCGATAATCAAGGTGAATCATCTCCAATAGATGTATATCGCAATGATGTTCTTGTTGGAACTATTGCTAACCCATTGGTTGCTGGTTCTTCCAATATCGAAGCAGTCAAGTTAACATGTTACTTGGGCGAAGCTAATGCTGGAGATGTAATCAAGCTAAAAGCAAATGACCCATCTAAGAAATTTGTAATAGGTCATTCTAAGGATGCTATTAACTTTAAAGCAATGTCTCAGAACTTCATTGTTTCTTACAATATTGATGACCCTTCTTACTTGGATGGATTCCTAGAGAGAAATGGTGTAAATGTTTATGTAAATAATGCATACATAACATCTATTAATAATGATATCATTACTGGCGGCACAGGATTGGAAGCAATCAATTTGGTTGACTCTTTGAATCTTGGGTATATGAGAAAGGGTGATGTTGTTAAAATTGAGCCTAAAAACTCAGGTAAGCGTCTAGTAATGGGTTACGATGATGAAATAACAGCTAACAATTCACTACAGCCAAATATTAAGCTTGTGGCTGATGAACTTGATAAGACCAAAGTTGTATTGACAACTGAAGCGAATGTTGAGCATAAGTTTGACATGTGGTACCAGCAGAGAGATTCTTTGTTGCTTAAACAGCGTTCATCTTATGTACACTACGATGAATCTACTATAAATGACCCAATTAAAGAATGGGAATATGATACAAGTTTTGGCAACGAATATTTTGATGTGGATAATAATTATGGACAATATTTCTACACAACAACACCATCAAGTGATGTAGATACTACTCATCCTCAGTATGACCGCGAAAGATATACTCCGCGTGAATACATGTGTGCTGGTGTAAATAATATTAAACTAAAATATCGTGACCGCTTTATCAATAATTATGATTTACCAGCGGGTTACTACACTCTTGCTATTAATCTCAACTTGTTTGGTGGTTACATTAAGGGCTACTTAGGTACCTATGAAAATAATGATGGTAAGTTTAATTTGTTTAATGTAGATGTTTCTAATTATGATGAATCTTTCTCTTCTACTTGGGGAAGAACCACTTATCTATGTTCTGAAGAAACTAACTCGGCAAAATACGATTCTGTTGGTCTAAACTTACCAACATTCACTCAGATTATAAAACATCCGGGTGGAGAATTATTAATAAATATAGGTGACGGTAATGTGATAAACCAAGGAAGTGAAGTTTGGGGTATTGAGACATTTGAAATTTGGGATGCTAATTCTGTTGCTTCAGATTTGTATACTATCCCAGAAGGAGTGAATCTACTAGCTAAACTTCCAGTAGTATGTAAAGAAAAATCTTACTACCAAGGAGCTATAAAACTAATAGGTAGTGATTGGAATATGAAACCACATACTATTAATGAAGCAGAAGTGTATCAAACGGGACAAGCTTCTCATTTCTTAATAATGGACAGAGATGATGTTGATGAAAACCTCAACACAATACATGGAGATATTATTTTGGGTGAAGTTTCGTTTGATGGTGGTACTGGCGACCTTATTCTAGAGAACAGAAAGAATATTGATGGTCAGGGTGTCATTGATACTGAAGTTGATGTTGATATCGCATTGAAATCTAAAGAAATAACTATAAAGGTAGTCTAATATGTCAATGATACTTATTGTAAGAAGAGCAGATGGTGGTAAGTCTACTTGGGATGGTACATGGAACGGTTCTCTTGAAGTAGACTTGAGCCAAGCCCAAGGAGCACAATATAGTATAGGGGATGCCCGAATCAATTTAGGTTCGGACTCCATATTATATGAGCTTTTTTATGGCTCTTCTTCGATAGATTCTACAGGTAGTAATTATTCATCATCTTATGACTTGGTGTACCATGGTATAGACAATCCTACACCAACTACATTTGGTTATGGTGGTGATGCTTACTCATCTTCTACTGTATCAACTTTTGAAGGTGTTGTCAATGGCTATAAGACTAATTATGAAATTAGTCCACAGACTCATTCTGAGTATGCTATTGATGAACCATTGACAGTTTTTAATGGTGTTAAAACTCAAACAACAACTTTTGGAAATTCATTAACAGAATATCTGGCTGATGAACCAGTTTATACATTCCAAGGTGTGAACAAATTCACAGGTGAAGTAACTACAGATGAAACTATTTGGTCTTCTGATTTAGTTTCTCGTACACCAGGCTTTATCGCACTACCAAAAGGCTCATATACTCAGTATTCTGGAGAAGTCAATCCAACTCCTACCACACAATACATTTTTGTTGAAAAACCATATTTTGATGATAAACGAGTTGAATATGTGAATGACGCAACTAACAATGTACCAATTATATTTGATAGAGTTAAGACTTCATACGACTCTCCTTTTGATACACCAACAAACTCTATAGATTTTAATTACGGTGATGATTTCAATTATCAAAATAAAGATGGGTCATCTGTAAATTTAGTTAGAACTTCTGAAAATATACCAATTTATGTAGATGGTGCTTTTAAAAACTTAAGTAATTCTGATAGAATTGATATTTCTTTTTGGGTTAAAGGTCCGTCTACATCTGGACATGAGGCTATATTTGGAATAACTAGAAAATCTGACGGATATCCAACTTTTAGTTTTAACCTAAATCCAAATAACCATTTTTATTTAGTACGCCATAACTCTTATTATGCGGCAGACCACGCAGGTTCTGGCTCTTCTACTTGGCAACACATAAGAATAGTTTTTGATTCCAACTCTAGAATATATTATTATAGGAATGGAAGTC
>Ga0102948_1000079_pt1 | contig 33828 bp, 45 predicted proteins | sample SalPonA_A_H2O_MG_FD_78211 | JGI IMG/M metagenome (GOLD analysis project Ga0102948, IMG submission 78211) | Water microbial communities from South San Francisco under conditions of wetland restoration - Salt Pond MetaG R2A_A_H2O_MG | ecosystem: Environmental > Aquatic > Non-marine Saline and... | reverse complement strand
GCAAGAAGTATAAAAGATAAGATGTTTTATACCTTTGTACCTGAAGAAAATCACGGGTATAAAGTATGGAATTGGTTTAATGTCAATGTAGATGAAACAATATATGTGTTTGAAAGTTATTTTGATGCTCTTAGTTCTGGTTTAGATAATGTTGTTGCACAGTTAGGGGCAACATTAAGTGAAGATAGATTAAATGAAGTTAATGATATTGTTTTTGTATTAGACAATCAAAGAGTTGACCCAACTGCTAAAGTTGAAAGTATCAAGTACGCTAAAAAAGGTCACAAAGTAATGATATGGCCCCCGAATAAAATTAAGTTTAAAGACTTTAATGAAATATTAAAAAGCGGAGGAACAAGAGAAAAAATATCAGAGTTCATTAAACGGAACATAGATGAAGGATTAACTGCAGAAGTTAAATTAAAGGTAGAATAAATACTATTCTTAAGTAAATATACTATATAATAATAACAACAATAAAAAAGAAGGAATAACAATGGAAATTAAAAAATCAGAAGAAGAAATGATTGAGGATTTTATTGAGACAAAAAAAACTCACGAAGAGGAATTGACACTACAATTTGCTAAAGCTATATTAGATTGTGAGTTACAAAAGAAAGAGATTGGTGAAGATATTAAGGAAATTAAAAGCGAAGCCAAAGAAAATGGTATTATGGTACAACAAGTAATGAAAGCAGTTAAAACACTTAAACAAGAAATTAAAACTGATGAACTTGAAAAAAGAGAAACAGAGAACTTGTATGATTTATTAGTTGAAGATAGTGATATTATTTTCAAAATTGAATCACTTTTATCAAAGTAGTATAAATGTACAAACACTTATTTGTACCTTATGATAGAAGTTACTCTAGCGGCAACGAAAAAATATTGTCATATAGATGTACATTTTGTAAAAAAGTATATCCGGTACATTTTAAGTTTGAAGAATTATCCAAAAAAGATGCTATTTGTGAATCATCGCTTAGTAGAGCAACTTTAACAGAATTAGTATCAAATGAGTACGATTGTACTACATATAATCAATCGTGTAAAGGACTGTACATTAAGTACAATACTAAAATACAAAAAACTTACAAAAAACTTAAACTTAAATTAAGAAAGAAATATTATATGTTATTACTTAATATAGTAATATTTAATAAGTTAATAAAAGAGTTAGTTAATTCCTAACTCTTCTTCAGTTATAATCATAAACTGTAGTTTGTTTGCCTTAGCAAATGCCCTAGCACTTTCCCATTTAGCTTGATTTATTTGGTATGTTTCAATTCTTTTTTGATAATTCATCATACTTTTTTCAGTTTTCTTTTTGGGTTGCTTTGGTGGTTCAGTTTCATGCTTTGGTTTTATCTCTATCATATACTTTACTATATTACCATCTTTCCCTACTGCTTCAAAATAAAAATCTATGTAATATTTGTGTTCCCTGAAATCTGTAGGTTTAATGTATGGTATTGGAAACGGTTCACTTGCCCATCTTTTAACACTTGGAGTTACATCTAACCATACCATAAATTGTCTTTCCCATGAACTTCTATATACTATCATACCATTATTTTGAGCATTCTCAACCAAGACAACTTTTTTAGGATTTGTAGGAACAAAGAAACCTTGCTTTGGTTTACCTTTTTTTTGCCATTTTTGTTGAGACATCATCTACCTTTTTTATTCTTTTTTCTTGCTTGTCTAGTTACAAGTGCGTATGCTTTTTCAGCACTCATACCAATAAAGTTTTCTGCTGGTAAATCTATAGCTTTTCTCATATGTTCTTGAGGTATTACTATACCTTTTTTACTTATTCTACTGTTTATATATAACCTTATTACAGACCTTAACCTTAGTTTACTAATTATAGGTTTAAGTTCTCTATAAGATATTTCTAAAGGTTTACCTTTTTTTATATTGTTTTTGTTCTTTTTTAAGATAAAATCTAGTATAATATATCTAACTTTTTTAGGTACCCAGTGAAAGTTCATACCAAGTGTGTAACCTTTAGTTCTCCACAAAGAGATAATAAGTGGAGTTTTGTCCCATACTTGTGATTTATCTTTAGCTATATATGAGAAAGACACCATATTACCTGATACAAAATCAGTATTTGTCAGTGATTTAACTTTCTTTTTTGCTAATGTTCTAAACATTTTTAATGAGTCTAATTGCTTTTCATCTGCCATTATTTGTCCTATAAATAGTAGTGTTATTATAACTATTTATGAAAGGAGAGAAAAATGAAATCATTAATCATTGGATACATTGCAAGTTCATTAGAAAGTGGTGTATTAAGAAACTTGTTTATTGAAGCACTTAGAAAATTAGTTGCTAAAACAAGTAATACTGTTGATGACACAATTGTTGATATTATTGAAATTGGTTTAACAAATCAAAAAATCGATGATAAAATCAAAAACGGTTTAAAAGAATTAGTAGAATCAGCTAAAGCTGAAGTAAAAAAATAAGAAAGGTATAAATGTTTTATATTACATTTGACGAATTTTACGGTGTTAATGAATACAACTCATTCATTAATGCCGCTAAAAATAATGGTGTTGAAATTAGAGAATGGATTAGTACTAGACCTCCATACAATTGGTATTTAGAGATTGACCCAAAAGATTTACCAAGATTCTTAGACTTTGAAATTGCAACTTCACAGCAAGAAAAGCATCTAATTAAAAAAATTGACCCACTAGTACACGCTGACGAGTATTTACTATTAAGAAGAGAAACTGATAGTCCTAACAAATTTACTAAATTTGTTAGAAACGATTACTTAACAGAAGTACAAGAGAAAACGGGTATAACACTATTTAGATATAAAAATAGACAAGAGTTAAAGATTTAACAAGAACTGTACCTGAACTAAGAGACACTAAAATTTATCTACTTGGTAAAATTAGAGGGTGGAATATGGCAGTGACTACTAACAAGTTTATAGAAGGTCACATTATATCAGATTATGTATTATACAGTGAGTATAACCCATCTGTTACAAGAAAAATAGAAGAACTTGAAGCATACATTAATTGGAATGTTATCAAGGCAGACAAGATACACACAAAAAACTTTCAAACTCCGTATGTTATAAACGGAAAATATATCCCTATTAAAAAATCATCATAGTATTAAGTACTTTTATAGTACAATTATACTATGAAAACAATATCAAAAAACAAAAAAGAATATCACGATTATGAAATTCTTGAAGAATTAGAAACAGGTATAGTACTACAAGGACCAGAAGTAAAATCACTTAGAAATGGTAAGTGTAATCTTAAAGGTTCATTTTGTAGATTTATGAAAGGAGAATTATGGTTATTTGACGCGCATATCAGTCGTTATGAAAATTCTGACAGATTTTCAAATATAGAGGAAACAAGAACTAGAAAATTGTTACTTAATAGAAAGGAACTTAACAAATGGATGGGTAGACTTGAAAAGGAACAACATCTAACAGTTATTCCGCTTGTTATATATTTTAACACAGATAATAGAGTAAAACTAAAAGTTGCCTTATGTAAAGGTAAAAAACTATATGATAAAAGAAACGACCAAAAAGAAAAAGATATAAAAAGAAAACTTCAACAAAAGGATTACTAAACATATAAATATTTCAAATACATTAAAAGGAGATTTATATGTATAAATTTGGAAACAGAAGTAGAAGTAGACTTGATACTTGCCATCCAGATATGATTTTAATCATGGAAGAGGTTATCAAACTTTATGATTTTTCAGTGCTTGAAGGATTAAGACCACTTGAAAAACAACAAGAGTACTATGAAACAGGTAGAAGTAAACTTGATGGGATTAATAAAAAATCTAAACATCAAGATGATGGTTCTGGTAAATCTAGAGCAATTGATATTATGCCTTATAAAAAAGGTACAAATGCTTTCAGTGGACAAGAAAAAGACCAAAGAAGATTTTATTACTTAGCAGGTCTTGTTAAAGCAACAGCAGAGAGATTAAAACAAGAGGGTAAAATATCTCACTCTATTAGATGGGGTGGTGATTGGGATGGTGACGATGTATACACTGACCAAAACTTTGATGATTTACCGCACTTTGAGTTAGTGTAAAAATAAACTTAAAATAAACTTAAAAGGACTTGAATGATAGAAATATCAGGATAGTCCCTTATGACTATCTTGATACATTCAAAGTTATAAGGGAAACTAATAATGAAATATGATAGAATTTATGTTTTAGACACAAACATTATTTTGAATGATGCTCACAATTTAGAGGGTATCTCACAAGGTGGTAGTAACTTAATAGTTCTACCAGAAACTGTTATTGACGAAATCGACACAAAAAAGACAGGTTTCGACGAAATAAATTTTCAAGCAAGAGAATTTGCTAGAATGTTATCTAATGCAGAAGTAGTGGATACAATTAGAGATGAAAACGCTACTATTATGTGTATACTAGTAAACGACTCTATGAGAATTGACATTATATCATTAAACGATTATGATTTAGACGGTGTTGATAGAAGTATTGCTAACGATAGAAAAATTATTAAAGTTGGTGAATATTCTACTAAACATTATGAAGGCAGTGAAACTGTATTGTTATCACTTGATGTAATGTGTAGAACTAGAGCAATAGCAGAAGGTGTCAGAACAGAAGCCCTTGACTATAAGAAAAAAGATAAAACTTATGAGTTTATCAAACATTTACCAGTTGATAGTAATAAGTTAAATGGTATGAACTTAAAAGATATTAAAGAGTATGACCCAGATTATTTACCTGAAAATTACTGTTATATGTTTGAAGCAGAAACTGGTCATAATGTACCTGCAATTATTGTTAATGAACGAATACATATAATGGATGAAGGTGAGTTAAGAAAAAATCTTATTAAACCTAAAAACTTAGGACAACAATATGCTATGGCTGGAATGTTACAACCAAACTTTAATGTTTGTTTAATTGAAGCATTAGCAGGTTCTGGTAAAACATTACTTGCACTTGCAGCAGGTATGAGAAATGTTGATTTAGGGAATTACACTAAAATCATATATATTAGAAACTCAATTGAATCACTAGACAAAGGTGAAGATGTTGGTTACTTAAGTGGTAATGATGAAAAGTTTAGAATTTATAATATGCCGCTTTATGATACACTAGAGTTTATTGCTAGACAATCTTTTAAGAAAAGTGAAAGTAAAGAGAATCCTGAAGCAATTGAAGCAAAAATTACAGAGTTAACTTCTAAATATCAAATTGAAACTACTTGGGTAGGTGAGATGAGAGGTAGAACTCTTTCAAACGCATTTGTTATTGTTGATGAAATTCAAAATATGTCTAGAAAGACTGTTCAAACAATTCTTTCAAGGTTAGATGATGAATGTAAAGTTGTTGGTATTGGGTCAAATGCACAAATTGATAATCAATGGATTAATAAACATACAAACGGTTTAAGTGTCCTATTAGAAGCAACATCTGATAGTCACGAAGAAGTTAATATGTTTGCTACTAAGCTAGATAAAGTAGTTAGAGGTAGAATTACTGAATGGACAGAAAGATTATTTACTAAAAAGAAATAATAAAACAATTCTAAGCCCTAAATAAATAAAGTAAATTCATTTAGGACTTGGATTGTGGACGAATATAAGAAAATTAAAGAAGAATTAGAAGACCTTAGACAAGAACTGATAGATTATATATCTACACAAGATGAAGGTCAAGACTTAACAGAAAAATTTATACTTGTAAGAGAGTCAGATTTGGCAACTTACGAACTACTTATGCTTATATATCAAGAATTCAAAACACTCCAAAAAATGAATAAAAAGAAATTAACTACCTTACTGAATAAAGAAATAGGGGTTAAAATTAAAACAATAGATAAACTTATATCAGACGGAGATAAAAAAAATACTCCTGCAACAGTACAAGAATGGGTGTTAACACATTTGACATTTAAAAATATAATGAAAGGTGTAACTTTGATTGCTGGAATTATAGTTTTACTATTTACACTATATAGTATAAACTCTGAAGCATATAATAAAGTCACAGGTGACGGCTTTAAACTAATTGAAAAGACACAGTCATCTATAAAAGGGGAATAATTATGGGTTTATTTGACTTTTTTACTAAAAAGAAAGAAAAGAAAAAAGTAGAAGAAATTGAGTTCGATTATAAAAGACCAGAGGATATTAATCAAGAAATAGTAGAAATAGATATTCCTGATATAGAATTTGTAGTAGATAACAGAGATAAAAATGTACCTACTATATTATTAATGGACGATTTTAAAGGAATGACAACTTTACTATGTGATGAATTAAAAAGAGTAGAATGTTGTGACATATATAGTAACTATAATGTTGCCGTTGCTACAGGGGATTATGCAGCGTTTATTGTAGAAAAAGCTCTATCAGAAGGTTTAAAAGTTGATGTTGCATTTCTAGACATCACACTGGGTGGTGTAGTTAATAATGTTGAATATGATGGTGTTGATGTTGCTATTATGATTAAAGATAAGTATCCAGACTCACTTGTTAAGTTTGTTACTGGTCATACATTAAATCGAAAAAATCCTGAAATATTTCAGTTTATTAAAAAATTTGAAGAGCATTTTAATACTAATATAGAAGATACTTACGAAGTACAAACAAATCAAGGAACAGAGAACATATATAAACATATAATTCAAAAAAATTCTGATAGAGTTCTACTAATGGAAAGGGCAATATTAGAATATAATGAAAAGAGTAATTAATTATGACAATAAATTTAAAGAGTCTTTTAAGTAAAGAAACTATAAAAGACTATACTCTTCAAGTACTTACATATGGAATAATTATAAACTCCATTTTAATGTGGTCGTTTTATGATTTAGCAAATCATCATGTAAACTCTAATAGAGAGATTGTACAAAATATAATAAGTAAAAACAATAATATTCCACTAAAACAAATTTGTGAAATGAGTAATTGCAAAACAATATATAATATTCATACAAATGAAAAGTGGGACAATAATAATAAGACTTATAGTATATTAAATACAAAAAGAGAATATTTAATTGAATTTAATAGTTACAAAATTTCTAATGATTTAAACATAGTATTTGATATACCATCTAAAAGTATTATAATTGAAACTTATTCTAACCGAGTAATTCAAGGTGTAACTTTTAACTATTTTATAATAAATTTATTATTTTTTATATTATTTACTATTATATACTTTAAGACAAAATATAAAGAAAAAAAGAAGCAAATGCTTATGCTAATGGGTACAGAAGGTTCTCTTAGAGAAAGAAATATGAGAATTCTCACAGAAAACATTCACCATGAATTAAATACACCTGTAGCAATTATCAGAGGTACACTCAAAAAAATCGAATTAGAAAGTATCACTAAAAAAAGAGATTCAAATAGTTGCGGTGGTTGTCAAGGTACTAGTAATGACTTTTCACAAATGTATTATGCACTAGACCAAGTAGACACAGTACTACAAAGAATGAGTAACTTTAAGCAAATTAAGTACAGTAACGGTAATAAAACTATAAGTAATATTGTAAAATACTCAGCAAATAGCATGAATATATACAAGAGAAGTAATTTTAAAGTCGAATTAAGTGACGAATTAAACAACTATAATTTAACAGGGGACTTAGGTAATGGAGACCTTATGAACATTGTTAGTAATCATCTTAAAAACTCTTTAGAAGCTGGTAGTGATACTATTATAGTTCAGTGTAAATTTGTTGAAGGTAAAAAACCACATTACGGTGTACTTCACATATACATTATTGACAATGGTACTGGTATAAGAGATAGAAGAACTGGGTTACCACTTTCGAAGAAAAATTTAAATCAAGTATTTCAACCTTATTACAGTACAAAAGATTGTGATGGTAACTCAAAGAAAAGCATAAAAAATGAAAAAGGTTTAAAAAAGATATGGTTACACATTAAATCATATTTTGATAGTGACGAAAGCAACAATGAAATTAGAGGAATTGGATTATATTTAAACAAACAAATGCTTTTAGAAAATGGCGGAAATTTATTTTTAAAAGAAACTAGTGAAAAAGGAACAGTTTTTGATATAACTGTACCTGCAAAAGAAAGTGATACTCTTATAAGTCAAAAAGAGTTATTAAAAAAAGTATTAGGATAAATGTGAGTGTCTAATGAAAACATACAATATCATAGAAAAAGCAAATTTTGTAAAAGATTGCCATATACTATTAGTACTAGAGGATTGTCAATTGTCTAAGTTGATAAAGGGTACATTTAGTGATATTGGTATAAATGTAATTGATATTGTTACAAACACTAAAGATGCAGAAAAACTAAACAATAGTAACCATTATGATATAATTGTAATTGACCTTGTTGACCCTGTATTAGATATTTTTAAATTTATAAGTTCTGTTGAGAATGTTAAATTTATAGTGTTATCAAGGTTCATAGAAAAGGAGTATAAAATTACTAGTTTAATGGCAGGTGCTGATATGTATATACAGAAACCAGTAGATTTTATAGAACTTATTTTAGGTATATATGAATTATACAAGGAAATTAAGAATAATGCCTGATACTAGAAAAAATATAGAAATTCTTAATAAGCATACTATAATGATTATAAGTTATAATGATTCAATTATAAAAGAGTTTACAGAACTTATGCATAAACTAAACATAAGAACATACTCTAGTGGAAATCTTAGTATTGATACAATTATCAAATACAACCCAGATATTCTACTGACTGATATTCCTAAAACATTTATAGAAACTGATAAGTATATAGAAGATATAACTACTAAAACTGACGCTATGGTGTTTATTTTAGTAGATGAGTTAACTGATTACGATATTGTTACTCATTGTATTAATAATGGAGCTGTATCATACATAGAAAAACCTCTAAACTATATACACACAGTAAGAGAATTAAGTACTCATATAAAAAACAAAAAAAAGCAAATTTAGCAAATTTATTAACAAAAATTATGGTATAATAATTCAATTAATAAATAAAATACCTATTTAAATCATATTAAAGGAAACAAATGAAAGACTGTAAAAGTATTGTATGTACTGAGAACTTAGTTCCTGGTATAGACAAACAAAGAATATTCTTTGGAGAATATTCAGGTTTTCAGCGTTATGACCAACCAAAATACTCATTTGCTGTTAATATCGAAGAGAAAATGAGAAATGCGTTTTGGAATCCAAAAGAAGTATCACTAGTTTCAACTAGAATTAAGTTCCCTGATTTACCAGAGTTTATTCAAGAAATTGAAACTGAAATACTTTTATTCCAAACACTTATGGATAGTGGAAATAACAGAGGTATTGATGAAGTACTTGCTACAATAACAACTTCACCAGAATTTGAAGCGATGTTTAAAACGCACGCATATTTTGAATTAATACATTCATTCTCTTATTCACATATTTTAAGAGAAGTATTTCCTGATGCTACTGCTGTTTTTGACTCGCTTAAAGATAGAAAAGAGATTCATGATAGAATCAATAAAGAAGTTGAGTGTTTTAATAAAGTAAAACAAATGACTAATGAACCAACAATTGAAAATAAAAAACTTGTTTTGGAATTAGTTGTTAGAATTTATGCACTAGAATCACTTAAGTTTTATATTTCATTCTTAGTAACATATGTTATTAACAATTCATATAACAATAAAATTCAAGGTATTTCTAGAATAGTTAAACTTATTAACTTTGATGAAGATATGCATGTTGCTGTTATGGCAGGTACTATTAACATTCTTAAAAAAGAACCAAGTGAAGGATTCTCAGAACTGTTTGAATCTGGATGGTATAAAGAAATGGTAATAAATGTATTTAAAGAAGTTGTAGAAGATGAAGTTTCTTGGGGTGAACACTTATTATCGTTTGGAAATATTCCTACATTAACATTACCTGTAATGGACAATTTTATTAAATATTATGCAAATAATAGAGTTAAGACAATATCAGGCGAAACTATTTATCCTGATGCAGTTAAAAGTGATGTAGTTGATTGGTTTGAATCATATAAAGACATTAATAAAGATAACACTGCACAACAAGAAGCAGAAGCAACAAATTATAATATTGGTATTTTAGTAAATGATGTCACTGACGGAGAAACTGTTAAATATAAAGATTTATATAAAGATGAATATAATTTTAGTACTCAAAGACAATCATTTAAAATGAAAAAGGCATAATATGAAAAAAAATAATAGAAAAAGATATAATAAAATAGACCTTAAAACATTAAACACTGCTGCAAGGGAAAAATCTGAATTAGAAATATCAAACATTGAAAACGATGTTGCCCAAGCAGACAAAATTATAGTAATTAAAAGAAGTGGTGATAAAGAAGTTTATATGCCACAAAAAATGAGAAAAGTTGCTATGTGGGCGTGTGATGGTAATGAGACATTAGCAGATGAATTATTAAATGACACACAAATTAAGTTACATAATGAAATTCATGTTAAAGATATGTTTAAGCAACTTGTTGTAACAGCAGTAAACAAAATTTCATTATTATTTCCAGGTTGGGAAGATGTTGCTGCAAAGCTTACACTTTTAGAAATGTATAAAGAATCATGGAATATTAAAGATAGAACATATCCACATTTAAATGATGTTTTAGAAAAAGGTATTTCACATAAAATTTATGATAAAGATACTTATAGAAGTTATACAGAAGAAGAAATAAATGAATTAAATGAGTATTTAGACCCTCAAAGAGATTATTTATTTAATTATAAAGGTATTACTACTTTTTGGGATAAGTATTGTATGAATTACTCTAAAACAAAAAAATTAGAGTTACCACAACATACTTATATGAGAGTTGCTATGGCACTTAATGTTAATGAAAAACACAGAACACATAGAGTTAAAGAATTATATGATGTAATTTCTAAACATCAAGCAACACTTGCTACACCTATTATGTTGAATGCAGGTACACCAGAACAACAATTAAGTTCGTGTGTATTAAATCAGTTAGATGATGATACACATTCAATTCTTGACAGTAACAAGAATTTAGGGATATACTCTAAATACAAAGGTGGAACTGCTTTAGACATTTCTAGATTAAGAGCAAAAGGTTCATATATCTTAGGTAACCAAGGGTATTCAAGTGGACCAGTTCCATTTATTAAGATTGTTGAAAGTACTATGAAAGCATTTAATCAAGGTGGTAAAAGACCAGGTTCTTGTGTTGTTACTTATCCATGGTGGCACATTGACTTTAATGACTTAATTGTATTAAAATCAAATGGTGGTACTGATGAAAATAGAGCAAGAGGACTTAAGTACTCGGTAAAAGTAAATGAAATTTTAATTGATAGATACATTAAAGATGAAGATATTTCATTCTTTGACCCAAAAGAAGCAGAAAGTTTACAAGGGGTTGTAGGTGAAGAATTTATTAAGGCATATACAGATTTAGAAAACAAACCTAGTGTTAAAAGAAAAACAATGAATGCTAGAGACTTTTGGTTTAAACTTATGAAAGAAAGAACTGAAACAGGTAACATTTACTTATTCCACGAGGAAAATGTAAATTATCAAGGTATGTTAAACAGATATGTAAATTCATCAAATTTATGTCAAGAAATTACATTACCATCTAGACCTAGTAAACTTGTTAACGAAGAGTTATTTACAATGGAAAATGGTGAAAGAAGAATTGTTAAGAGATATGAAGCTGGTGAAATTGCACTTTGTAACTTAAGTTCTTATAACCTTGAAAAATGGCACTCTATGACAGATGAAGAAAAACAAGTTCTTGCTAATATCGTTGTAAGAGCAATTGATAACACAGTTGATTTAGCAGTGTACCCAGTTAAAGAAGGTAAAAATTCTAACTTACAGTACAGATATGAAGGTATTGGAGTTCTTAACTATGCTAACTACTTAGCTTTAAATCAACTTGAATTTGATAGTCAAGATGCATTAGAGGAAACAGATAAGCTATTTGATGATTTATCATACTACACTATTTCTGCAAGTTGTGAACTAGCAAAAGAAAAAGGTAGATTTGAGAAGTTTTATGAGACTGCTTGGTCAGAAGGTCAAATTCCATTTGACAGAAGACATCCAAATGTTGATGCGTTAACAAGTTATGAACCTGATATGACAAGATGGGACGATTTAAGAGATAACATTATTACTTATGGTATTAGAAATGCTACTCTTATGGCTATTGCTCCTACTGCTACAAGTGGTAAAGCAATTAATGCAGTTGAAAGTATTGAACCAATTTCAGATTTCTTTTATAAAGAAGAAGGAACAATTAACATTCCTACTGTGGTACCTAACTTTAGAAAAAACAATCAGTACTACAAAAAAGCATTTGATTGTGACCAATTAATGTTAGTTAGAGCAGCTGCAGTTAGACAAAAATGGTTAGACCAAAGTCAATCTGTTAACTTATATGTTAAGTACCCAGATTCATTAGAAGAATTAATGGACATACATATTGAAGGGTTCTCATATGGTATGAAAACATTCTACTACTTAAAACAGATTAAAAATGGTGCAGACGAAGAAGTTTGTGAAAGTTGTACATAATTAAGTAAACTCTAAGTTTTGATATAGTATAATTATTATATTAGAACAAGGAGTAAATTTGTACTTTAATAGCACTAGACCAAAATACTATAGAAATGAAGAAACTGACTATATACCAACACCAAAGCTCACATTTCCTAAATATTATAAATTTAGTAAAGTAGGTGGCATTTGGTCTATTATTAAAGATGGTAATGTTATAGGAACATCTAAAGATATAGAAGAATTTAAAGATATTAAAGGTGATTTTGTAAAAAACGATACTCATAATTTTGGTTACAAATATAACAGACTATATAAACATTGGAAAGCATATTGCTTTAAAACAGAAAGATACTTATAAAGGTTAATTATGAAAGAATATAAAGTAACACTACAATCAAAAGATGGACACAAATTTCAAACAGAAGTAATATCACAAACAGATGATGATGCAGTACAATTTGCTATGTTATGTATCAAAGAAAAAGGTTGGGATTATTATGAGTATGAGTTGTACCAATTGGAGAGAGTACGATGACAATAGATTACATCAGTGACACACATATCGACTTCTGGTGTAGAGAAGTAAATGGTCAATCACCAAAATTACAAAAACAAATAGACCAACTTTTCAGTTACATCCTACCAAAAGAGGGTGATGTATTAATCATTGCAGGAGACTTAGGTCACTACTACAGTCAAGACATAACATTCTTAAAGAGACTTAAAGAGTACTACAAACATATATTTTTAGTACCAGGGAACCATGATATGTACCTTCTTTCAAATGGTAGTAGAAAAAAATATGGGTTGAACTCTTGGAGTAGAGTACTTGAAATGAAAGCATTTTGTAGAGAAAATGAAGGGTTTCACTATTTAGATGGTAATGTTGTTAACATTAATGGTATCAACTTTGGTGGTGCTGGAATGCACTGGGATGGTTCATTTGCTAAGACATTATGTTCAGATATGACGGATGGTGAATTGTTAGGTCATTGGGAAAATGTTATGAATGATGCAAATCTTATATATTGGGAAGGTAAAGACCATATTAAGGTTCCAACTGCTTATGGTGGTAGTTATTCAGTTCCATCATTTAAACCTTTAGATTTCTTTAAGAGTCAAAAAGAAAAGTTAGATAAAATAGATGCTGTAGATGTAATGATTACACACTATGCTCCTAGAATACCTGACAATATGAGACAAAGATATAAAGAGGATTTAGCAAGTTCATTTTACTATTTTGATGGAAGTGAATATGTTGAAAGATTAAAACCAAAATATTGGGTTTATGGGCATACTCACGATAGAGTAGATGAGACGGAAAATGGTTGTAACTTTTTATGTAATCCACTCGGATATCCTGGTGAAAATACATATAATGTTATAAAAAGATTTGAAATAAAGGATGTAGAATAATGTATGAAGTAGTAAACAACTCAATGATTACAATGGGTTTAACAAATGAAGAAATAGTGTATCTTAGAGGTATAAATTTCATCTCAGGTATGAAAATAGAAGATGCTATCGAAGCACTGTATAATAATATCACAAGTAGAAAAGATATGTTTTATGATGTAATTATTACACCTATTATAGCAAATGAAGGCAAAAGTAAAATTATGTTACAAAGACCTAAGAAAAACAAAGGTGGAAGACCTAAAAAGGTTTAACATGAAAGACTTATTAAAAGCAATGGGTAAAAATAGAAAACCTAGAAATACACCTCTTGGAAGTTTCTTACAAGAAATTGAAGAACATAGAGGTGAAGCAATTTATAACACTACTCATAGATACATCAAAGAAATCATTTGGGACGATGAAAAAAATAAAAAATATGGTGACACTAGAGAAGGATATGAAAGGTATAAAAGAGACTCAAATGGATATATGTCATATTCAGGTGTAGTTTCACTAAGAGAAGAAACTGATAAAGATAATAATATTATTGGTTATATGACCGAACAAAAAAGACAAACAAACGAACCTCTAAAAGAAATACAAGAGATTTATGATAGAGCAGTAGATAAGTTTTGTGAACTGGTTGGAGGTTCAAGTGATAGTAAAGTACTTAAATGGTGGTTGGATGACAACATACATAGGGATACTCAAGCAAACACATATATGTATGGTGTTAAGTCACTTGAAGAGTATTTGGATGAATACAGTTGGAACGAAGAATTTAAAGAATTTATAGACAAAATAAAATAATTTAAGTTAGTTTTAAGGTGAAAGATAAGGTGGACTTTCACCTATTATAAATACTAGTGAAATATAAGAGATATTAAGTAAGTAGATTACTCTAGCGGGTTCTAATCTACTTACTTAATGTGAACCCGCTAACTTCACACTCTTATGTTATCTAAACACAAAAAGAGTACAAAATGATAAGATTATTAATCAAAACTCACAATATCACAGGACATAAGTATTTCTGTAAAACAATCAAAGAAAACCCATATACATATAAAGGGTCAGGTGTAGAATGGAAGAAACACATAAAAAAATATGGTTATGATGTTACTACTGAAATATATTATGAGACTGAAAATGAATGTGATGAACTATATAACAAGGCTGTAGAGTTTAGTAAGGAAAATAATATAGTAGAAAGTGATAAGTGGGCAAATCAAGTACCTGAAACAGGATGTTCATTTGCTTCTGGGTTACCTATAGGATATAAACATACAGACAGTACATTAGAAAAAATGAGAGAATCGGCACTAAAAAGAAACCCTATGTCAGACAAAACAAAAGAGAAGATATCCAATGCACATAAAGGTAAACAATTATCACAAGAACACAAAGATAAAATCAAAAAAAGAATTAACGAACTAGATTATAAAACAACTGATGAAATGAAAAAATATTTGAGTGATATACAAAAAGGTAAGAAATTAACAGAGGACCATTTAGAAAACTTAAGAGCAGCACACAGTAAAAGGAAAGGCATTAAAACGGGTCCTATGTCCGATGAACATAAGAAAAACCTTTCAGAGTCAAAAAAGAAAAAATTTGTAAAAACAGAAGTTCAATGTCCACATTGTAAATTAGTAGGATATATTTCCCCAATGAAAAGATATCATTTCGACAATTGTAAAGAAAATCCTAATATAGACCCTGCTATTTTAGATAACAGAAAACACAAGAAAAAGAGAGAGTATAAGACTAAAGAATGTCCTCATTGTGGTCTTATTGGAAAAGGTTCCCAGATGACAGTACATCATTTCGATAATTGTAAGGAGAAAAAATGAAGTTCAAAGAGTTAATAGAGACAGAACTTAACAATGAACAACTATATAGTGTTTGGGCAAACATGAAGAAGAGAATAAACCACCCTACTAAAACTCATAAAGATTACAAAGGTTTAAGTTACAGTAAAGAATGGGAAGAGTTTGAAGGATTCTATAAGTGGGCTAAGTCAGGATATAAGAAAGGTTTAGAGTTAGATAGAATAGATGTAACAAAAGGTTACACACCTTCTAATTGTAGATGGGTTAGTAAATCAGTTCAACAAAGAAACAAAGATAAGATGGCAACAAACACTTCTGGTTATAGAGGTGTTACAAATAACAATGGGAAGTGGCAAGCAAAGTCTAAAATTAAAGGTAAAGATGTAAACATCTTTACCTTTAATACTAAAGAAGAAGCATCTAATGCATTTGAAGACTGGACTAAGGAACAAATTAAGTCTGAACTTTAAGTTTAGTCTAAGGTAGTGTAAAATAAACAAGTGTATACAGTATGTTTCGATTGAATTTTGAAGATTTAATAGATGATAGTGAGAAAAATACTCACAAAATACGATGTAATGTATCATAATCCTTATAGTTGTACTATATTTAACATAAACCATTCACTTTATGAAGAATTAATTAAATATGGAGTAATTATAAGTAAACTTTAAGATTAATTTAGTTATAATATTATAATTTAAAAAGGAATAATATGTAAAGTTTGTGGTGGTTTAAACCTCAAACTCTTCTTTAAGTTCAGTTAACTGTTTAGTCCACTTACCACTCTTTGGAAACTCTAGAGGTTTTCTTTTAGGATACTTTTCTTTAAAAAGTTTTGCTATCTTATTAAACTCTCTTTTTCCGAGTTTTGGTTCTTTAGGGACTTCTGTCGGGTGTATATAATAGTGACCATCACTATCACAGTATGCACCTTTTTCAAGGTAATCTGCTAGGTTTCTTAAATAGTCTGGTAGACTGATTGGGTGTTTAGACTCATCTGCACCAAAGTATCGTTTCCAATTGTTAGTGATTTTTCCTTCCATTGCGTTGGCTCTAAATTCAATAGCATTTCGAACTGTACCTTTTTGCTCAGATGGTTGTTCAGACTTCAATTTGTGAATATGGTCTAGTGCCATTTTGTCAGACGGCACTTCAATTTCTAATAGAGGACATTTACCACCATTTTCTTGGTGTAGTTTTTCTTTTAAGATTTTGATGTCATTTGACTTCATTGGTATTAACATTAAGTTACCTTTAATTATAATTTAGTTATAATTATTTATATTAAAAGATAAAAGGAAAGATTATGATTTTAACAAACGAGTATGTATTAGTAAACGAGATATGTAAAAAAGAAGGTATTGCAATGAGTAACTTTAGTCCATTAGCAAATGATATTAATTTAACAGAAACTGATACAGTTATTAAATTTGGTGCTACTACGGTTATAAACAAAAATTCAGTACTGTTACCTAACTACATTAGAGAATTAGCAAATAAACATGAGTATACAAATCTTGAAGGTTTAATTATACTAAATGAACTAAAAGATGAATATTACTTAGAATTGAGTAAAATTAAAAGAATTGGGGATATTATAGATGTTGGTGACAAAAAATTTGTTAGACTTTCAGAAGATTTAATTCCTATTTTTTCAAATCCTAAATTAGTTATATACCCTATAGATAAAAGTGAAATTGAACAACCTTTTATGAAAGATATTATTAACAAAAAACAATTCAAACAAATTGATAAAAATACATTCTTAACTTGGTACTAATTTACCCCAGTTTCCTTACTATATAAATACTGTAAATTAAAACAGTAAGGAACACTAAATGAAATTAGAAAATACCTTAAATAAAATTAAAGAGAACTCACTTAACGAATCTATCAGTATTGATAATGTTGATGTATTTTTAGGTGAACTTATTAAAGAAGGTAATATTAAGTCATCTGTTAAAGAAATCTGCTATACTGTTCCTATGACAGGTCCATCAGGGTTTGTATATGGTGCAGTTAAAGAGGGTGATGTATTAAAAATTAAAAGAAGTAAAGTAGATGCACTAGACCACACTACTGTAACTGAAATTACTAACGAAGTTATAGACGATGTTTATAGTCAATTCGGGGAAGATGCACCTAAATTATTAGCCGACTTAATAAAAAGAGACATTGCAATTGAGCAAGATATTCAACTATTTAACTTTATTAATGACATTGCAACTAAAAAAACTGATATGGAATTATCTGCAGGTGACTTTGAAGCACAACTAGTTGCTTTACAAGGTTATATGGACGAAGTTGGTATGAAAGTTGCTGCTGATGTTAAAGCAACTACTAGTACAGTTATTATTGGGTCTCCTAAAGTAATAGGTTTACTTGTAAAAGATGATAACGAATTAACTAGAAAGCAAGAAAAAATGTATTCATACGCTGGTTCGTTAGGTAGTAGAGATTTATTTGTTGACTTTAATGCAACTGAAGACTACATTACTGTAGGTGTTAATGGTGACGATACACTAAGAGGTATTACATTCTGTCCATATAATATTGCTACAAATTATACTGAAAGATATTCAGATGGTGCTAAAGTTGTTAGATTAAACAACAGATATGCATTTCAACAAAACCCTATCGACACTTTAGGTAGTGGCAAATCAAAATTCTTCGTAAAAACTAAAATAATATTCATATAATTAACTAAAATTATAGTATAATAAATCAAAATAAAGAGGACTACTAGGTCCTCTTATCACAAAAAGGTTTATAATGGTTGATTACACACTTATTAAAGAAATGTTCAAATTACAGGACACTTTCAACGAATACACAGTTACAAATTGGAAAGAAGCAAACTTACCATGGCATAGAGCAATATGGTTAGAATGTGCAGAAGCAGTTGAATCACTAGATTGGAAATGGTGGAAACATGGAACAGATGACTTAGATAACTTAAAGGTTGAATTAGTTGATATTTGGCACTTTTTAATGTCATACAATATTGTTAGAATGCCACCAATAGCAGAAAATCCGGAAAATTTCCCACATTTATTTGAAGTAAAAGAAGTACCATCTGATATAGATTTAAAAGATATGTTTGATGATTTTGTAGGATTATTACTTGAAAAAGAAACAGAAGAAACTGCAGCTGACAAACAATTCCTTACATTTATTTTCTTAAATATGTGGGCAAAAATTGGGTATTCAGTTAATGATTTATATAGAGAATATGTTATCAAAAATGCTCTTAATAAGACAAGACAAGATAATGGGTATAAAACGGGTGAATATGTTAAAATGTGGTTTTATGAAGGAAATATTGTAGAGGATAATGTTGTTGCTTGGAAATTAGCAGAAGACATTGATGTATCTGAAAATATGTTTGATGAGTTATACAAAGCATTAAATGCTTATTACAGTGCTATGCCAAAAACAAAGTCAGCTTAATCTTTTAATATAAATATAAGAAATAAAACTATATAATAAGGATACATAAATGGAAGAATTATCATTTAGAGAAATGTTAGTTGAGTCTAAGAAAAAACTTAGAAAAAAAGGTAACAAGAAAAACGGTCTTAAATTAAAGGCTAGAAAAATGAAACCAAAGCAAGTTGAGTTCAAAACTTGGTCTAAGGCTCAAATTAACAAATTTAGAAAATCACAAAAAGGTGGAAAATAATTATGAGTATTGAAGCAAAAGTAGCATTATACAAGTTTGTATACGAAACAGAAGAGTTTGATACAGAAGAGTATGAAACATTAGAAGATGCAGCGGATGATATGATTGAAGAGTCTAGTTATGACCACTATGGTGTACCTGCATATGAAGTAGATGGAATGGAATTTGCTGTTACTGATGATTATAGTGAAGCAGAAGAGGGTGCAATTCAATGGAACGAAAGTGTAACAGAAGAATGTGGACCTGGTAACTTTTGGGAAGATTATGTTGAATCTGGATGGTTTGAGGATATTCAGAGAGAAATGAACGAATCTTACGCAGAAGAAATTAAAGATGATAATAGTTCAGATGAAGATTTATATGTTAATAGATTGCATGAAGAATTATGTGACTTTGGATTAATGGAACCACTTAATCTTGATGAAGAGCCAACACAAGGTGAGTATGATACAACTGAAGAGTATGATGATGCATATGAAGAATGGGAAGCAAACTCTTATGATACAAAAAGTAGAGTAGAAGATGAAGCAGCTAACATGATTTCTGAACTTGCTGAAAAAATGTCAGAAGACCAAGGTGACGCAGTACAATATTACATAAGCGAATTTGGTGATGAAGAGTTTAACACTGTAGTTAAAGAAAACAATTTAATTGATGTTAGAGCATACGCAGAATTTTGTGTTAGAACAGACGGAGTTTCACACGCTTTAGCAGGTTATGATGGTAATGAATACGAAGTAGACGGATTCTATATTTACAGAACTAACTAAAAATATTTAAGCCACTACCCATCGGTAGTTGACTCTATAGAAGTTTTAATGGTTGAACTAGCGTAGCAAATCAACCATTCTTTCAAAACAACCAATCCAACAACACTTTTCGATAAATATTAAGTAAAAATAGTATATAATTATACAAACGATTAAATTAAAAGGACAAGAATGAAATTAAATTATGTATTTTCTGGTTGTAGTATGTGGAAAATTAATCACGATAAAATATATAGTGAAGGTGAAGAAAAATTATTGTCAGATGTACAAAATATTTTTAAAACATTCAATGAATATTTCCCTAAAAACCCTGTAGGAGTACTTTATAATGGATTTACTGAAAAACAACACTCTACAGTATTACCTAAGTTAGGAGTTGATACTTATGTTGACTCTGGTGGATTACAAATTATTACACTAGGTAAACAAAAATTAGATGATGAGTTAAAGAAAAAAATATATACAGTACAAACGACAGGTGATTATGCTATGTGCTTTGATGAGATTCCTTTATATATTGATGAATCTAAAGTTGGTGCAGGTGCAAGAACTGATATGGGTGGAAAATACTTAATTGGTGAAGAGGTGTATGATAAAGGTGTTGCTACTGGTAGAAATATTAAAAATCAAATTGAAACATTTAAAGAATTAAATGCACATACAAAAGTATTTATTATTTTACAAGGTAACAGTTACGAAGATTGGATGAACTTTTCTGATGGAGTATTTTCACAATTAGATTTTGAAGAAGACAATGATTATGTTGCTGGTCTTGCTATTGCGGATACTTGTTTAGGAAATGGTATACTTGAAGCAATCGATATGTATTCTGTTATTCCAGACTTAAAATGTCCTGAAAGTTGGAAATTAAGACTACACTTACTAGGAGTAGGGTCTTTTAACAGACTTGTACCTATTCTTGCTATGATTAAAAGTGGTTACTTAAGTAATAAGACACAAATATCTTACGATAGTTCAAGTCATTCAAGTGCTATTATGTTTGGTAGATACTTAAGTAAAGGTATGAAGACATATGACTTTAATAAACTTGAAGAAGGTGTTGTATGTGATAGAGCAACACTAATAGTTGACCATATATGGGAAGTAGTAGATGAATTAGGTTGGGAAAAATATATTGGTATGACTAAACAAGAGTTTAATGATAAATTCCACCAAATGACATATACATCATTTAAATCTATGTATATTAATGAAGAATGTGACATACAAGAAAGTAAAGATTTTAGACAATCTATTATGATTTATATTGTTGTAACACTTTCACAAATATTCCATTTTAATAAAAATATATTAAAACATATGGAAAGTGAAGAAACATTTAGAAAATATCTTACTTCTAATTCAAATACAAAAATTTTAGTTACATTACTAAAAATTAAAACATATGATGAATTAAAAGTATGGAGAGATAATGTTGTAAGAGCAGGTATAGGTTCTAACAGAGTATCAAGAGTAGATACAAAAGCACAGTACGAAGCAAAAATTAATGCTAAACCTGCTGTAGACGAGTGGATGTAAGGATAAAAAATGTGTAGTATAATGGGTTCTTTTAGTTCTGAAACTGTAAAAGATTTGCTTGAATTAAACAAACATAGAGGGTCTTTTTCTTGGAGTATAACTTGCAATAACAATACAGAAAAAGATTTTGGTGAGTTTGATACTACAGTATTAGAAAATACTAATAAAGGTTATAAAATGTGTCATATACAAGCACCTACAAATGGATTAGTATATGATAAAGATAGAATCCATCCAACTTTAGTACAAGATTCTAAATTATGGCACAATGGATTATTAAGACCTGCTGGTATAAGATATCTTAATAATAAGTTAGGTACAGATGAGAGTTTTGATACTTTACTACTACATAAAGCAGTAGTTGAATACGGATTTGGTATATTAAGTGAAATTGAAGGTTTATTTTCTTGTGTATTATATTTAAATGGTAATTATTATATATTTAGAACAAAACACGGAAAATTGTTTGTTGATGATAATTTAAGTATATCTTCAGAAAGATTTGATGATAGTAAATGTATTAATTATGATACAATCTATAAAATAGATTTTGAAAACAATACATTAGAACCTGTAGACACATTTAGAACGAAAAGATTTAATATAGTAGTGAAAGGTGAATTATGATATATGAAGTAACAGACAGTAAAAAATTAGACGAACTTGAAAAAAGTATGGTAGAGGACCCAAATTATACAAAAAAAGGACCAGAAAGTGCATTGTCACACTTAAAGTCTGCATTATATGATTGGAGAGTAGAAAATCAGTGGGAAAATCCAACTGCTTATGTCTACTCATTTGATGATGTAGGATATATGTTTATCTCAATGACAAAAAGAGAACCAAGACATTGTACACTTAGACACATATTCATACTTGAAGAGGGTAGAGGTAAACGAGCAGGTGTACAACTTATTGAAAAAATGAGAGAAGTTATGAAAGAAAAGGGTGTTAACATTCTAAGAATGTTTATCAACAGACCAGCATTAGGTTTTTATAATAAATTAGGGTTTAATGACTTCCACGGAGTTTCAAAAACTAATATGCCTTTTTATTATGGTGACCCATATGGAAATTTAGTAACATTACCACAAGCACAAAAAAGATATTTAAAGCCAAAAGAAGTTGAACCTAAACTAGACGAATGGTTATAAAATTAAGTATATTTACGGTATAATAAAGTTATTAAAGGAATGAGTATGAAATTAAAAGAAATATTAGACACTTTACCAGACACTGATAAAAATGTTTGTTTAGCATTAAGTGGTGGTTTAGATTCAACAGTACTAGTACATATATTAGTACAAAAATACGGAAAAGATAAAGTGAAGGCATTATCTTTTGACTTTGGACAGAGACATTCTATTGAATTAGATATGGCCAAAAAAACAGTTGACAAGATTGGTATATCTTTTGATACGATTAAATTAGATTACTTAAAAGAAATATCAAAAGAAAATTGTGCTTTGATTGCTGATTCAGAATTAAAGCCAAAGACTGCTGAAGAAAATGCAGGTGACCCACAAGTCAACACTTATGTACCTTTTAGAAACTTACAGTTTGCTGCTATAACGGCTGCTTATGCTGAAAGTAACGATTGTGCATATATTTTTCAAGGGTTAAATGCTGTTGACGAATACGGGTATTGGGACACATCAACTGCTTTTAGAGATGCAGTAAACAATGTATTACAATTGAATAGACAAAATGTTGTACAGTTTGTAACACCATTTGTTGAACTTTATAAAGAAGATGAGTTAAGAATTTCTAAAGAATTAAGTGAACAGTTAGGTTATGATATTTTAGAAACTACTTGGTCATGTTATAATGGTGAAAGGCCTAGTGGAAAAGAGTGTGGTTTAGTTGGTAAATGTAACACTTGTACAGAAAAGATAAATGGTTACATTATGGCAGGGTTTACTAATGAAGAAATTATGAATAAATTCGAAGTTGAGTCAGAGCAACAACTAATAGATTATAGAAAAGAAATAGAAGGATAAAAGATGTCGTTACCAATAGATGAAATTTTTGGAAATGCAATTCAAGGAGAAGGTGCTCAAATGGGTAGACCTTCGATTTTTGTTAGAACAGGTGGGTGTAACTTAACTTGTTCTGGGTTTGGGTGTAGTGCTGTATCTCCATTAGACGGTGAAACTGTTATTAGAGGATGTGATAGTATTCATGCAGTTAATGCTAAACACTTTAAACACACTTGGACTTATTATGATAATGCTATGGATTTAGTAAATGATATTTTAGAGGTTGCACCTGATATGAATGCAATTTCAAATGGTAATGCTGAATTACCTATTATTATTTTTACTGGTGGAGAACCACTATTACATCACAGTGATGATGTTATGCTAGGTGCTGTAGAGTACTTTGTAAGTAGAGGGTATCAAGTATTTTTTGAAACAAATGGTACACAATATATTGACTTTAAAACTTATGATATTTACAAAAAAGTATCATTTTCAATGTCAGTAAAAATGAGTGCTAGTGGAGAAAAAATTCATAAAAGATGGAAACCTGAAGTTGTAAATGAATACTTAAAGTATACTGAAGGTAGTTACTTTAAATTTGTTTTAAGTAAAAAAAGTATTAAAGAAGAATCAAATGAAATTTTTGAGTTTCTTTCACAAGTACCTACATTTGGTGTAGTATATGTTATGCCACAAGGTGAAACTGCTGCAGAAGTTGATAGTAATGCTAAAGCAGTATATGAGTTTGCTGTTAAACATAGTTTAAGATACAGTGATAGACTACACATTAGAGTGTACGACGACCTTAGAGGTGTATAAATACACCAAAAAGGAATTGTATTATGAAATTTAGAGAAATTGCCTCAGAAGAAAATTTAACAGAAGGTTTAGATAAGAAAAAAGCAGTAAAAGTAGCAAAAGAGTTCCTTGCAGCTGCAAAAGCACTTAACGATTTAGATGATGAAATTGTTAAATTAAGCGACCATAATTTTGGACTTATTCCAGATGATATTGGTGATATAGAACAGATTATGGAAATTGCTAACTATGTACTTGAAGTTGTTAATGACGACGATTTATATACAGAGTTAGACAGCTAATAAAAATTAAGTAAAATTATACTATAATTAATAAAATTAAACGAAAGGCTATTAATGTCAGAATTAAAAGAATATCAAGAACAGAGAGCAAGTGAGATTGCTGGCTTAGGTTCTGGTAAAACTGAATACAAGTATGAGTATGCACCAGAAGTATTAGAAACATTTGAAAATGTACACCCTGAAATGGATTACTGGGTTACATTAAATGCAGATGAATTTACTTCACTGTGCCCAAAAACAAGTCAACCAGATTTTGCTACATTAATTATAAATTATATACCTGCAGAAAAAATGGTTGAAAGTAAGTCATTAAAATTATTCTTATTTTCATTTATGAATAATGGTGAGTTCCACGAAGATGTTACAAACAAGATTGGTAAAGATTTAGTTGCATTAATGGAACCTAAGTACTTAGAAGTGATTGGATTATTTTATCCTAGAGGTAATGTTAGTATACACCCTGCATTTTATTATAACAATGGGGAAGAAAAGTATGCTGAGATTGAAAAACATAGATTTATGAATAGAAATATGAATCCTCAAAGAGTTGGGTAAAGGAATAAGATGAAAATTAAAGCAAAACAAGTACAATTTGATAATTATGTAGAAATGGCTTCACCTGAACTATTATGGTTAGGTGAAAGCGGACAACCTTATAGAGGTACACTTTATGTACAGTACAATACTACTAATAAAATAACAGTAGATATGATTTCTTTTAAGAAATATATTACATCTTTAAGAAGTGAAACTGTTTTATTAGAAGATATTGCTAGTTTTATTGCTAAAGATTTAGAGGAAACACTAGATAATGACAATATTGCAGTTACAGTTAAGTCTGCTGCAAGAGGTGGAATTTCTTCTACTATTACAAATGGTAATACAAACTTTAAGGACCCACAATCTAAACCATTAGTGTTTGGTTTAGGTGTATAAATAGGTATAGGATACAAAATTTATCCTATATTTAAAGAAAAATTAAGTAAATGTATGTTATAATCATACATAAATTAAAAAACACATATAGTATACATTTTTTATACTATATAAATAAAGATAAAAAAGGAATACAAGATGTTATCAATTAAACATATTATAGATACTAATGTTAACAATTTTAATGCCAATATGGTAGATAGTCTTGTAGCTCCTAAATTTGGTCAGTCTTTATTTACGGAGTATAGACACAGGACCTAGGTTAAAATATAAAAAATATTTTAAAACCTAGGTTCGAAAGAATCTAGGTTTTTTTTTGCTCAAATTTTTGTGAAAATTTCTTTGAGTTAATAAGAGTTTAAGGTAACTTTGGTTATAATAAACTTATATTAATTCAAAGTAGTTTTTAAAGGTGAAAGTCCTGAGAAAATTATATGTTTTTTAAAAACTTATTGTTAATACCATTTTATGGGGAATTAGCTCAGTTGGGAGAGCACTACCCTTGCAAGGTAGGGGTCACGAGTTCGAATCTCGTATTCTCCACCATAAAATTTATTGAGGTATGGTGTAATTGGCAACACTGCTGGTTTTGGTCCAGCCATTATAGGTTCGAGTCCTATTACCTCATCCATTCGGTCTTTAACTCAGTTGGTAGAGTGTCTCCCTTACAAGGAGGAAGTCGTAGGTTCGAGTCCTACAAGACCGACCAAAAAATTAAGTAATTGTATGTTATAATTACAAAACATAAACAAAGTTGAAAGTTTATGCACTGTCGAGATGTATCATCCGACCATTGTAAGGTGACTTTATATGATGATATTATATTAAGATAAGAAATTTTAAAAATTTTTAATCTTTTTATAAAAAAGACTTGACTTTTAAGTAAAGTTTAGTTATAATTACACATAACTTTGATAGAAAAGAGTTTCATTGTGAGATTGTTTTCTGTTAAAGGTTCACAATAAATCAAAAACACTGTAAGTTAGTGCAAGTAGTATACCGGTTGACTTGCTAGACAGAAAAATTGAGAATTGTAATATGGAGCAGTAGTTCAGTTGGTTAGAATCCCTCCCTGTCACGGAGGTGGTCGTGGGTTCGAGTCCCATCTGCTTCGCATCTCACGATGTAACTCACCTTTTCGTGGTGTGAGATATAAGTAAGACAATTTGTCTGAAACTAGGAAGTTACAAACTATGTTTAATTTAAAGGTAGAAAACATACCAAAGAGACAATCAGGTTCTAAAAACAGTCAATTTGGTACTATGTGGATACATAGTCTTACAGAAAAAGTAAGTAAAAAAATCAAAAAAAGATGAATTTCCTGATTATGAAACTCAAGGTTGGCTTAAAGGTCGTAAAATGAAATTTTAATTTTTGGCCCGGTCATCTAGTGGTTAGGATTGCTGGTTTTCATCCAGTCCACCGGAGTTCGAATCTCCGTCGGGTCAGTCTTTCAAGATGTTTTACCTTCACGAGGTGAAAGATGTAAGTAACTAGAAATAGTGAAACTAAAAATATCGAAAAGTTAAGTAAAGTTATGTTATAATAACACAACTTAAAAAGTAAACACATATAAATGACATTTTAAGAGTCGAAATATGTACCAATTTTATTTTTTATAAATATTACAAAAATCGAGTAGTGATATGACAAAATCTGAAATAAAGTATAATGAAACTCCTAATAAATGTCCAAATTGTGAAACAGTTATACCTTATTCTAAAAGGTATAACAAATTTTGTTCAAGTAGTTGTTCAGCATCTTATAACAATAAGTTAAGAGAGAAGAAAACTAAAGATTGTCTACACTGTGGTAAACAGATAAGTAACAACAAAACTTACTGTGATAACAAGTGTCAGAAAGAATATGAATATATGGTTAAAGTCTCTAAATGGAAACAAGGTGAAATAGACTCACTTGGTGTATCTATTAGAAGATACTTGACAGAAAATATTGGTTATAAATGTTCTAAGTGTAGTATTTCTGAATGGAATGGTTCACCTATAACATTAGAAGTAGAACATATAGATGGTAATTCATCTAATAATAAAGAAGAAAATTTAACTTTTTTATGCCCAAATTGTCACAGTCAAACAGATACTTATAAAGGAAAAAATAAAGGTTCAGGTAGACATATTAGACGAGAAAGATACAAAAAAGGTAAAAGTTATTAAAATGCTCCCATAGTATAGTGGCGATTATAACTGACTTGTAATCAGTAGACCTCAGTTCGATTCTGAGTGGGAGCTCCATTTTAAAAAAGTACAATTCAATAAAGAAAGCATTACAGACTAAGATTACATCGTAGCTTATTGGTAAAGCATTTTCCTTCTAAGAAAAAGTAAAGGTTCAAATCCTTCGGACATAGTCCACTATCTTAGTCGCATTTATCTTTCTTTATTGAGTTGTACACTTCAATAAAAACAGGATTGTAGGTTAAGATTACATCGTAGTCTAATGGTAGGACATCAAATTTTGGTTTTGAATATTGCGGGTTCAAGTCCCGTCGAGCTCGAAAGAGTTTAACTCTTAACCGTTTTTATCTGTTTTTATTGAGTTGTACACTCATAACACTCTGCTCAGCAGTAGTTCAGTGGTAGAATCCCTGACTGTTAATCAGGTTGTCGTAGGTTCGAATCCTACCTGCTGAGCAGAGTGTTATATAAATACTCTAAAATAGAGGAAATAAAATGACATTCAGAGAATTGATATTAGAAAAAACTCTACATCTTGATGTTAATGAGTTTGATGAAAAATGGGCGTCTAAATACTTTAAAAAATTAAGTAAAGATACTGGTTATTCTTTTAAAGCAAGTTCTTACCAAACTAAAGGTTCAACTGAAAGCAGTAATTTGAATATAACAATAGAAACTAACAGAGGTACATTTTATGCTTCTTATTTAGGAAAAAGACAAGGTACATATTTTAAATTTCAACCAATTGACCCAAAAGCGACTATGTTAAGATTTAAAAATGATATAGATACATTTACAAGTAAATTGGTAGATAAAATAAAGAAACAACCAAAAATGTTTGGTATAGAAGTGGAAAAAGAAGTAAAACCAAAAGTTAAAAGAGGCACTACAAGACTAACAAAAAAATTAGTCACAGATACAATGAAAGATATAAAAGTAGCTGGGGCAGAATTGTCAGTTTATAAAAGATTTGTAAGTAATACATTTAGTGCAACATTAAAAACTGTTGGTAAGGGTAGAACTCATGATTTTGGTGACATTTACTCTACTACAATCAATGCAAAATGGAATGATGATGGTTCTGTTACATTAACATCAGACTATTCTGGAACAAGGGTGACAAATATTATTTCTATGCTTGGTCTAGATGGGGACAATAGTGAGATTGTATTTGATGGAGATAAATTTATAAAAGCAATTAAAAAATGTATCTCAAATCATAGAAAGATTATTTCAACATATAGAAAAGGATAATAAAATGTTTAGTACATTTAGTTTGTCCTATTGTAAACTCTAACTGATAGAATAGAGATACGATAGGACATTAATATAAAGTTTGATTCTATCGTATCTCAACTAAGCTAATCAAGTGAAAGCGTTGGACTGAAAATCCAAAGAGCCGAGAGCGTTACTCGGAGTTGAGACCATTAATTTGGTTGGATTGGATGATAAGGTGACATCGTTAGACTGAAAATCTAAAGGGGCAAGTTCGAATCTTGCATCCGACACCAAAAAGAATACAACAGTGATTTATATTATTAAATCAGTCTTGTGTTCTACCAAATTCAACTAATATAAATACTAATAAAAGTTGTTTATATGATAAAGTTAGATGAAAATTGGTTAAATAAGAACACTGGGAAGTATATATGCCCACATTGTGATAAAGAATATACAAAAAAAGGTATATGTACGCATATTTGGAGAAGTCATGGAGAAGGTAAAGATTTTACTAGTAACAATGACGGATACAAAAAAGGTAATAGAAAAGCTTGGAATAAAGGGCTAACTAAAGAAGATGATGAAAGAATAAAAAAACATTCTGAATTATTATCTGGCAGAGAAGGTTCATTTAAGGGTAAAACTCACTCTAAAAAAACATTAGAACAAATGAAAAATAACCCAAATCAAGGTGGTTATAGAAAAGGTTCTGGTAGAGGCAAGAGTGGTACATACAAAGGATATTACTGTGATAGTTCTTGGGAACTTGCTTATGTTATATATAATATAGAACATAACATAGATTTTGAGAGGAATACAGAAAAATTTAAGTATATTTTTAACAATGAAAAAAGATACTATATACCAGACTTTATAGTCAATGATGAGTATGTAGAGATAAAAGGTTATATGACAGAACAATGGGAACAAAAACTTAAACAGTTTGATAAACCAATTAAAGTCATTTACAAAGATGATATAAAATTGTATTTAGCCTATGTAGAAGACAAATATGGGAAAGATTTTATATCAATGTATGAGTAGGTGCCAGCAGTTCAAGTCTGCTCGAGACCACCATTTAATGGAGTAGTAGGAAAATTGGTAACCCCAGCGGATTGTAAATCCGCCGCTTTTTAGCATTGCTGGTTCAAGTCCAGCCTGCTCCACCATATAAATACTGTTAAACAAAAGGACAGTAAAATGCAAAGATATAGAAATTTTGGTGATATCACAATTGTGATTAACGACACAAAAGGAGTTCCAGGTTTTAATGCTAAATTTCTTGCTGATAGTGAAATGGCAGGTGAATTAGTTTTTGATGGAACAGATTATACATTTAATTTTCCAAAAGATGAAAATGAAAATGATATAGTACAAGGTTTAGGTAAAGTTTTAAGAGAACTTATCAATAAATCAGAGCAATAATAATTGTGATATTATAAAATAAAAATAAAAGGAAACACTATGAAGAGTTCAAAAATCATAGATGTTGCCTATTAACGAGACTGATTAAACGTTAATAGGATGCATCTCTAAATAAAGGCAGTTCAGTCTATAGAGATGTATCGTTAGCTCAGTTGGTAGAGTATTGCGCTTTTAACACAGAGGTCATAGGTTCAAATCCTATACGATACACCAATGATGGTGTAGCTCAGTTGGTAGAGCACATGACTTTTAATCATGGTGTCGAGAGTTCGAACCTCTCCACCATCACCAATATTTCTAAGAGTACTTTATAAAGTATTTTTAAAAGTATTGACTGTACTTTCGTTCAAGGAAAAAGATAAAAAGAGTTTTAATACAGCCTTGATAGTATAACGGATAGAGTTAGTCACTATCCATGATACCTTCATGTGGGAATTGGTAGACCAGTGAGATTTTAAATCTCATGCCGTTAGGCATGACGGTTCGAGTCCGTCTCGAGGCACCATATAGATTGCGGAGTAGAGTACTGGTAACTCACTTGGCTCATAACCAAGAATATGTCGGTTCAATTCCGACCTCCGCTACCAACAATATACAGTACATTTTTTAGAGTTCAAAAAGAATTTTAAAAAATTTACTCAATTTAGTAAAAATTAAGTAAAGTTGTGTTATAATACACTTATAAATAAAACAAAAGAAATTAAATAGGAGAATTTAGAAATGAATACATTATCAATTAACAGTCATCTTAATGTAAACAATGACATTGTATCACACAATAGTTCTATATCTATGATTCTGCCTATTTCTAACAACAACATCAATGGAATAGAATGTTCACCTATGTCACATAGTCAGAGGGAACAAACTCTTCTGTAAGCGATAAACTTCAAAATCTTTATCACTTACAGAGAAGTTAAGTGATAGAGAGAAACTACAAGTCTAAATTCTAGACATTTTTTTTCAACTAATCACTTTACAACTCATTGTTATTTAACATATTAATGTTAATATTTTTATATGGACGAGTCCCATAATGGTATTGGAGCGGTTTTGAAAACCGTCGGTGGTCAAACACTTGAGGGTTCGACTCCCTCCTCGTCCTCCATTCGTCTCATAGCTCAGGGGTAGAGCATTCCGCTGATAACGGAAAGGTCGATAGTTCAAATCTATCTGAGACGACCATATTTACCTATAAGTTATATCTTATTATAGTTTATAGGTGGATATAGTACAGTGGTTAGTACACTCGGTTGTGGTCCGAGGTACCCGAGTTCGATTCTCGGTATCCACACCAAAATGCTTCGTTCGACTATCGGCTAGGTCAACAGGTTTTCATCCTGTAGAGAGGGGTTCAATTCCCCTACGAAGTACCAAGATTTAATGACCTATAGTGTAATGGTAACACCCTTGACTTTGACTCAAGTATTTCAGGTTCGAGTCCTGATAGGTCAACCATTTATTAATTGCGGGTATAGTATGATGCTTATCACATCTGTCTTCCAAACAGAAAATCCGAGTTGGATTCTCGGTACCCGCTCCAAAAAAATTGGGTTTGTGTTGGAATTGGTAGACATAACGGTCTTAGAAACCGTGTCCGAAAGGAGTGAGAGTTCAAGTCTCTCCAGACCCACCATAGTATATCGGGATGTAGGAAAATGGGTATCCGCTTCGTTTGGGGCGAAGAAAAACTGAGTTCGATTCTCAGCTTCCCGACCATTTTAAAGAATATTTTGTTCAGGTATGATGTCGACAGTGGTAAGACGGCCGACTGTTAATCGGTTGATTGTTGGTTCGAATCCAACTACCTGAGCAAAGTATTCTGAAATGTTTACTTTGTCATTATTGTAAAAGAATGATTGAAAGGAATGTCTAAGAAAGACTTCAGGAAAGATGATTTTAATGCCACTGTAGCTCAACTGGATAGAGCAATCACCTTCTAAGCGATATGTTATATTTTCAAGTCATATTGGTGGTACTATTTAAAGAGATTTTAAGTAAATGTAGTGTATAATACACTTATATTTAAAACAACAAGGGCTGTTAGCAAAATTGGTTAATGCACTCCGCTCATAACGGAGAGATTCTGAGTTCGAGTCTCAGGCAGCCCACCAAGAGTTTTTGATAGTGTTGTTACTATTATAAAACTTTTAAATAGAGAGGTGGCCGAGTGGTTTAAGGCGGCACCCTGCTAAGGTGTTGTGTCCGTAAGGGCACCGAGGGTTCGAATCCCTTCCTCTCTGGTCCAACAAAATACTTACCGTCACGAGGTGTTGGATGTGAGTAATTGTATAATCAATGAAACTAAAAGTATTAAACAATGATTTTCATAATTATGAAAAATTAGGTTGGTTGAAAGGTCGTAAAATGAAATTTTAAATTATAAGGAGTAGTAAATGGAAATACTTTTAGGTATACTTGGTTATGTTACTTTTATCGGTCTTATCATTATGATTGCTTCAATAAAAAGTAATGAATGTAACTGTAAAAGAAATGAGTATGGTAAATGTCCGTGTTGATGATGTAGTTCGATTATACCCATCACTACTAATACCCTCTCTACTGGATTAGACGACTGGTTTCGACCCAGTTAGGAAGAGTTCGACTCTCTTAGAGGGTTCCATTTAAGTTTCTTTTAAGGAAAAAGATTGTATACTACTATAAATAAAAAGGTAATTTGTGTTCTGTAAAGTGGTCTGTTGCGAAATTATTCAAGAAACAGTCGGAATATAGATTATCACAATAGTTTGTCACTGCCCATAGACTGTAATCGTGGTCAGTGTAGAGTTATTGATATCCGTAAAATTACAGAGTATCGGAGAGCCTAAGACGAAATTGACTTTGAATGCACAGCTACGCTGTGTAGTGAAAAAGTAAATGGTAACTATGTGAAAGGTCGTGTCACTACATTAACTTGAAAGATTTACACTTAATTATTAATAGTGCCTATTTTTTGCTCATCTACCATTGTGTAGACAGATGTGTCCGCTATCGTTCGGACCATAATCAACGAACAGTATAAAACCATCGGAGTGATGTAATTGGGTTTATTATCTATAGTGTATGCGTACCTTATAGAACCAATTAAGCATGAGGGGATTGAAAGAGCTCTCGACAACCGTAAAATGAAATAGTTTTTGGTCTATTTCACTTAATTTAAGTTTATTATG